>Ga0308164_10001085_pt1 | contig 34586 bp, 31 predicted proteins | sample PhyTR2_FD_201031 | JGI IMG/M metagenome (GOLD analysis project Ga0308164, IMG submission 201031) | Phyllosphere microbial communities from UC Gill Tract Community Farm, Albany, California, United States - DLSLT.R2 | ecosystem: Host-associated > Plants > Phyllosphere > Unclassified | place: USA... | reverse complement strand
GCGTCACGGGCACCATTTTGACTCTCTCAAGGAACCCCACATTTGAAGCTGATCAGCATCCTTGCCTTGCTCCTCAGTCTTACCGGCTGCAGTTCGATGCTGTTCTATCCGGAACCGGGTCTGCCGTTCACCCCGGACAAGGCGCGTCTGGAGTACCGCGACGTCAATCTGACCGCAGCAGACGGCACTCGCCTGCACGGCTGGTGGCTCCCGGCGAAGGCGGGCGTGCCGGTCAAGGGCACGGTGCTGCACCTGCATGGCAATGGCGGCAATATGTCTTGGCATCTGGGCGGAAGCTGGTGGCTGCCCGAGCAGGGCTATCAGGTATTGATGCTCGACTACCGCGGCTATGGCCAGTCGCAGGGCGAGCCGAGCCTGCCGGCGATCTATCAGGACATTCAGGCCGCCTTCAACTGGCTGAAAACCGCGCCCGAGGTGCAAGGCAAACCGCTGGTGGTACTGGGTCAGAGCATTGGTGGCTCGCTGGCCGTTCATTACCTGTCGCAGCACCCACAGGAGAAGGCCCGCATCAAGGCCCTGATCCTTGACGGCACGCCTGCCAGTTACCGTGACGTCGCTCGTTACACACTGAGTACGTCATGGCTGACCTGGCCGTTGAAGACGCCCCTTTCCTGGCTGATTCCCGACGCCGACAGTGCCATCAACGGCCTGCCGCAATTGACCGGTACGCCGATGCTGATCTTCCAGAGCATGGACGACACGCTGGTGCCGCTCGATAACGGCATCAGCCTTTACAAGGGCGCGCCGCCGCCGCGAGTGCTGCAACTGACCCGAGGCGGACATGTGCAAACGTTCGCCGATCCGTTGTGGCGGCAGGTCACGGTCCGCTATCTGGAAGATCCACAGCATTTCGATGGTCTGCGTCGCCTCGCCGAAGTCCCCAATTACCCGGCGACTTCAAAGCAGCCCGAGACGCAGGAATGAACGAGGAACGCGATATCAGAGGCATGATCCTGACCGGCATTGCGAGCATCATCGGTACGGTCGGCTGCCTGTGGTACTACGGCTATTTGCATTTCGCCCGACCTGAGGATGCGCTGTTATTGAGCGAGTTCACGCTGCTCAAGACCGTGCCCGGAGAGGATTACAAGATCGCCGCCACGCCTGCGGACGAAGTGGCGCAGTGCATCAATGGGGTATTGGTGCTGTTCGACACGTCGCGCACCGGGCTGTCCGGCGTGCTGGTCGACGATCGCAGGCAGGCCGTGCGCTGTATCACTAAGCAGGCGTCGACACGCCCGTGAAGCGCCCATGAAAAAGCCCCGCCTGTATGCGCAGGCGGGGCTTCGGTACAGCCGCTCAGTCGATTATTTCATCGAGGAGCGTGGCGCAACCGGCTGGTTGTCGTTGGAAATGGTCACTTCCACACGACGGTTCATGGCACGGCCCGAGTTGCTGGTGTTGTCAGCAACCGGATATTCCTTGCCGTAGCCCATCGCAACGATACGAGTTGGATCTACACCCATGCGGGTCAGCGCCATGCGAACCGAATTGGCGCGACGCTCGGACAGCGACTGGTTGTAGGAAGCCGAACCGGTGCTGTCGGTGTAGCCTTCAACGATCACTTTGCGATCAGGGTTTTCCTGAAGGAAAGCAGCCAGCTTACCGATGTCGCCCTGGGCGCCTGGCTTCAGCTCGGCCTTGTTGTAGTCGAACAGTACGTCACCGAAAGTCACAAGGGTGCCGCGTTCGGTCTGCTTGGCGTTCAGGCTGTTCTTCAGCGCAGCGATCTGTGCGTCACGCGCTTCCAGACGAGCCTTGGCACGGTCGGCAGAAGCGTTCTGCAGAGCGGCTTCGGAGTTGCGCAGGGCAATGGTCTGCTTGGCCAGTTCAACGCGCTGGTTGGTCAGGTAAGACAGTTGGTCGACTTTCTTGGCGTCAGCGTCATCACGGAACGCCTGTTCAGCCTTGGCCAGCCATTCGCTCGCGTCCTTGGTTTCCAGCGCGGCAACCTTGGTGGCGTCCGGGTTGGTCTGCAGGGAGGTGAAGTTGGTACGCGCCTGTTCCAGGTTAGGGTTCGGCTTGGTGGCGCAGGCAGCCAAAGCAACGCTCATGGCCAGCAGGGCAGGGATCATCAATTGTTTACGCATAATTAGGGTCGTCCTTTAATCGATTACGAATGCATGAAAACCAAAGGTTGATGGCGGTGCTCACTGCACCTGGCGCATGCCTTCGTCACGTAGTTCGTTGACGCCCTGACGAGCATCCTGCACGGCTTTGGCAGCCTTGGCAGCCTGAGACTTACGCTCTGCCACTCGGGCATCCCACTCGGCCTGTTCGGCCAGCTTGCGCGCTTCGTCGTACTTTTTGTCCTGCATGGCGAGGTCAGCTTCTTTGAGCTTGTCCTGAGCCGACTTCATTTCCACCGCTGCGAACTCGGTACCGCCGGCGCTCACTGCGCTGTTGACGGCCGACTGAGAGACCGCGTACTGCTCCGACGGCGGGTTGCCCGCACAGCCGGCCAGGATGAAGGTGCTACCCAGCGCCAGCGCAGCGAGTTTCAGCCCGCGCAGGCCTTTGGACTTGGTATTGGCAGTAGGGGTGTTCATGGTGATCAACTCCATTGTCTGACTCCGAACGTGGTTATCCATGACAGTTTTTATTCAGGCCGGGCATCGGGTCATGCAACCACCTGATGCTCTTCAGGCTTTCCTGTAATGGTTAATGGCTCGGACCTGCGGGGTTTTTGAATAGTTCACATAAATATTTCGTGAGCGGGCGGGAACGTTTTATATGTCGTACTCAATATGCTGCCAATATCGAGCGAGCCGTCAGGCCCGGCTCTTTACGGGCACGGGCCCTGGCAGAATCGGCGGTGTTACACCTGGCCGGGTTCATCGACTGGCGTGTCCAGCTCCTCAGACAGTTCATGCAGGTAACGTTTGGACAGTGCCAGGAAGCGGGGCGTGGCGCCGATGTCTTCATAAAGGGGATCGCCTTCCTCATCCGTCGCCACGACATGCGGCCCCTTGACGTAAGGAAAGCTGGCTTCCAGTTCTTCCATTGCGGCGCCGATCAGCTCGCCCAGCAACTCTTCAGGGTGATGTTTGGGGTACATCTCGCACAGTGCGGCCAGTCGCGCGGCGGATTCGATATCCAGATGAATCGCATAGCGGGTCCTGGTCAGGCGACCCTTGGCGTTATTTTCCCAATGGCGGGCCAGTTCGCGGATTTTCATGGTGACTTCTCCTGACTGTCTTCTCGATGGGCTCGCTTGTGGCGAGTCTGTTCCGTGATGGAGTCGTTGTGTGGCTCATGCATGAGATTAGCCTGTATGGCATTCGTGGCACGGACAGATAATTTCATGCACAAGGATTTGTCGGCGAGCGCGCTTTTGATGCACTGTTGGCAAAGCGGATTTCAATACACCCGTTCAGTTCGGGTAAGCGATCAGACAAAAAGCCCCAATAAAAAACCGGGAGAGGGAACGATGGCCGATATCGATGCGCGACTGCGCGAAGACGTTCACCTGCTGGGTGAGCTGCTGGGCAATACGATTCGCGAACAGCGCGGGGCTGATTTTCTCGACAAGATCGAGCGTATTCGCAAGAGCGCCAAGGCGGGCAGACGTGGCTCTGCTGAAGGTGCCGAAGCCCTCAGCTCCAGTGTCGATGGCCTGGAAGACGATGAGCTGCTGCCAGTGGCGCGCGCGTTCAACCAGTTCCTCAACCTGGCGAACATCGCCGAGCAATACCAGCTCATGCATCGCCGTGACGACTCGCAGCCGCAACCGTTCGAATCCCGGGTGCTTCCCGAACTGCTGGAGCGCCTGAAGGCCGAAGGTCATGCCCCTGATGCGCTGGCGAGACAGTTGGGCAAGCTGGAGATCGAACTCGTGCTCACCGCGCACCCCACCGAAGTGGCCCGGCGCACGCTTATTCAAAAATACGACGCCATTGCCGCGCAGCTGGCCGCGCTGGATCATCGTGATCTCAACAGTCTGGAGCGTGAACAGATCACCTCGCGTCTGCAGCGGTTGATCGCCGAAGCCTGGCACACCGAAGAGATCCGTCGTATCCGCCCGACCCCGGTCGATGAAGCCAAGTGGGGCTTTGCGGTCATCGAGCATTCGCTGTGGCATGCCATTCCCAACTACCTGCGCAAGGCCGATCTGGCGCTGCAGGCAGCGACCGGCCTGCACTTGCCCCTCGAAGCTGCGCCGATCCGTTTTGCCTCGTGGATGGGCGGTGACCGGGACGGCAATCCGAATGTCACGGCGGCTGTCACTCGTGAAGTATTGCTGCTGGCGCGCTGGATGGCCGCCGACCTGTATCTGCGTGATGTGGACAGTCTGGCTGCCGACCTGTCGATGCAGCAAGCCAGCGACGCGTTGCGCGCCCGTGTCGGCGACAGTGCCGAGCCCTATCGCACCGAACTCAAGCGCCTGCGCGAACGCCTGCGAGCGACCCGCAACTGGGCCAATGCGTCGTTGACCGTCACTCAGCCTGCGCCTGAAGCCGTGTTGCACGACAATCGCGAGCTGATCGAACCCTTGATGCTCTGTTTTCAGTCACTGCACGAGTGCGGCATGGGCGTGATTGCTGACGGTCCGCTGCTGGACTGCCTGCGTCGTGCCGTGACTTTCGGTCTGTTTCTGGTGCGGCTTGATGTGCGTCAGGATTCCAGCCGCCATTGCGCGGCCATGACTGAAATTACCGATTATCTGGGGCTGGGCCGTTACGAGGAATGGGACGAGCAGACCCGCATCGAGTTTCTGTTGCGTGAACTGAACAACCGTCGTCCGCTGCTGCCCGGCTATTTCAAACCCGCCGCAGACACAGCCGAAGTTTTGGCAACCTGTCGCGAAGTGGCGGCGGCACCGGCGGCATCGCTGGGCTCTTATGTCATCTCCATGGCGGGCGCTGCGTCGGATGTGCTGGCGGTGCAGTTGCTGCTTAAAGAGTCCGGGCTGCAACGGCCCATGCGCGTCGTGCCGTTGTTCGAAACTCTGGCGGATCTGGACAACGCCGGACCGGTCATCGAAACACTGCTGGGTTTGCCGGGTTATCGGTCGCGTCTGCACGGTCCTCAGGAAGTGATGATCGGTTATTCCGACTCGGCCAAGGACGCTGGCACGACCGCAGCGGCCTGGGCGCAGTACCGGGCGCAGGAAAAACTCGTACAGATCTGTCGCGATCAACAGGTCGAACTGCTGCTGTTCCATGGCCGTGGCGGTACGGTCGGACGTGGTGGTGGCCCGGCCCACGCGGCGATTCTGTCGCAGCCTCCGGGCTCTGTGGCGGGACGCTTCCGCACTACCGAGCAGGGCGAGATGATCCGCTTCAAGTTCGGCCTGCCGGACATTGCCGAGCAGAACCTCAACCTTTATCTGGCTGCTGTACTGGAGGCGACGCTGTTGCCGCCGCCACTGCCCGAACCGGCGTGGCGCACGATGATGGACCAGTTGGCCAGTGATGGCGTCAGCGCCTATCGTGCGGTGGTCAGGGAAAATCCGGAGTTCGTCGAGTATTTCCGCCAGGCCACGCCCGAGCAGGAACTGGGTCGCCTGCCGTTGGGCAGCCGACCGGCCAAACGCCGCGAAGGCGGGGTGGAGAGTCTGCGTGCCATCCCGTGGATCTTTGCCTGGACCCAGACACGCCTGATGCTGCCCGCCTGGCTGGGCTGGGAAGCGGCGCTGACCAAGGCGCTGGAGCGTGGCGACGGCGACGTGCTGGCGCAGATGCGCGAGCGCTGGCCGTTCTTCAGAACCCGCATCGACATGCTGGAAATGGTACTGGCCAAGGCAGATTCAGATATTGCGCGGCTGTATGACGAACGTCTGGTCAGCGAAGAGCTGCAACATTTAGGCTCACATTTGCGCGACCTATTGTCGCAGGCGTGCGACGTGGTGCTGGGGCTGACCGGGCAGACGCAATTGCTGGCACACAGCCCTGAAACCCTCGAGTTCATCAGCCTGCGCAATACCTATCTGGATCCGTTGCATCTGCTTCAGGCTGAACTGCTGTCGCGCTCGCGCCACCGTGAGGCGCATCTGGACAGCCCTCTGGAACTGGCGTTGCTGGTGTCTGTGGCGGGAATTGCCGCCGGGCTGCGCAACACCGGTTGACGGCCTGGCCCGAGTGGCAGGCGCCGGGTTTGATCAGGATCACGGCAGGTGAAGCGTTTAAAGGCTAACCTGCCGGAGGGGTTGCAGCAGGTCGTAGCGTTTAGTGACCTCGGTCTGCACGCCAGTGCCCCTGCGGTTACTGCGACTTTTGGCGGCTTGTGCGGCTACGGTCTGCTGTGTATCTTGATCAGCCTTTTGGCCTATTGGCCTGATTCATTTTTTAGATTGGCCCCTGAGGCGAATCCGATGATTTCCATATAAAAAATTTGAGGAGCATGACGATGCGCGTGATTCTGCTGGGAGCTCCCGGGGCCGGTAAAGGTACTCAGGCAAAATTCATCACTGAAAAGTTCGGCATCCCGCAAATTTCGACAGGCGACATGCTGCGCGCAGCGGTCAAGGCCGGTACAGAACTGGGCATCAAGGCCAAGAGCGTCATGGATTCGGGCGGTCTGGTCTCCGATGACCTGATCATCGGCCTGATCAAGGACCGTCTGGCTGAGCCGGACTGCCAGAACGGCGTGCTGTTCGACGGCTTCCCGCGCACCATTCCACAGGCCGAGGCATTGCTGAAAGCCGGTCTGGAAATCGACCATGTGCTGGAAATCGCTGTCGATGACGAAGAAATCGTCCAACGTATGTCCGGCCGCCGTGTTCACCCGGCATCCGGTCGCACCTATCATCTGGTTTACAACCCGCCCAAGGTTGAAGGCAAGGACGATGCGACTGGCGAAGATCTGGTTCAGCGCCCTGACGATGTGGCAGAGACCGTGCGTCATCGCCTTGCTGTCTACCACGAGCAGACCAAGCCGCTGGTGGAGTTCTACAGCAAACTGAGCGCTCAGAATGGCAAGCCAAAGTGCAGCCACATCCCTGGCGTCGGTACTGTCGAAGAGATCACCGCCAAAGTGCTGAAAGCACTGAGCTGATTCGACATCGCTTCTCGACAATGGCCCGCTTGCGGGCCATTTGTCATTTATACTGCGCCACTTTTCAACGACGACGGACACACCGATGACCACCTTGCTGGCCCTGGACACCGCCACTGAAGCCTGCTCGGTCGCTTTGCTGCATGACGGCAAGGTACTGAGCCACTACGAGGTGATTCCGCGCCTGCATGCCCAGCGCCTGTTGCCGATGATCAAGGACCTGCTGGCCGAGGCAGGTATTGCGATGTCGGCGCTGGATGCCATTGCGTTCGGCCGTGGTCCGGGTGCGTTCACCGGCGTACGGATTGCTATTGGCGTGGTTCAGGGGCTGGCATTCGCGCTGGAGCGTCCGGTATTGCCGGTCTCCAATCTGGCAGTGCTGGCACAGCGTGCCTTTCGCGAGCGAGGCGTGTCGCAGGTGGCGGCTGCCATCGACGCGCGAATGGATGAAGTCTATTGGGGCTGTTATCGCGAGGCGGCAGACGAGATGCGTCTGGTCGGTGCCGAAGCGGTGATGGCGCCGGAGCTGGCCGCATTGCCCGCTGACATAACGGGTGAATGGTTCGGTGCCGGCACGGGGTGGGGCTACGCCGAGCGTATCCCGGTCGCTTTGTCAGGGCATGATGCAAGCCTGCTGCCGCACGCTCAGGACCTTTTGACGCTGGCCACCTTTGCCTGGCATCGCGGCGAAGCCGTTCAGGCCGATGATGCGCAGCCGGTGTATCTGCGTGACAAGGTTGCCACGCCGAAGGCGCGTTAGTACTCGCGCGGCAACTCGCAAGTTATGGCGATTGCAACGGTTGTATCAATTTGCCATCTACCGTTTATCGTTTTAGTGTGACTTAAAACGCTCGGGCTCAAACAATTTGCAATATGTGTGGTCTAGTTAACGTTAGGGAGTTTGCCAGTATCCGGACTGTAACGTTAAATTGCCACTACAGAAGCCGAGTAAATATTGATGCGCATCGACGGACCATCACAACGTTCCTACCCCATCAAGCGAAAGCCGCAGAAGCAGCCTTCGGTAGTTGAGGGTTCTTTCGAAGAAGTCACCACCGACGTTGACCTTCCGGTGCCTGCGCGTGCGTCCCGCCGCGAAGCTGATCAGGGTCCGATCGGCAGTACTGGCAACGTACCTGCGCGTCCTCAGGACATCATCTTTCCCCGCTCCATGAGCTCTCGTGTCGCCAACGCCCTGGCCAGTTACCTGACCACGGCCAGCTTTGTGGATTGGGACCTTGAAGTATCGGGGCTCGATCTTCACGTTTGATTGTGTCCGACCTGCCTTATTACCTCGGCTGCCCGTCCTGGAGCGAAAACGCCTGGCGCGATTCGCTGTATCCCGATGACGCCCGCCCGACTGATTTCCTGAGCCTGTACTCGCAGGTTTTCAATGTTGTCGAAGGCAATACCACGTTCTATGCCCGTCCCGCGGCCTCCACCGTGCAGCGTTGGGCTGAAGTGATGCCTGAAGACTTTCGCTTCACCGCCAAATTTCCCCGCGACATCAGCCACGACGGTGACCTGCGCGCCCAAGTAACCGCTGCTGAGACGTTCATTCAATTGATGGCTCCGCTGGGTCAGCGAGTTGCACCGTTCTGGTTGCAACTGTCGGCCAGTTTCACGCCGCAACGCCTGGCTGAGCTGGTCGGTTTCATTGATGAACTGAATGTGCCGCTCGCTGTGGAAGTCCGCAACATGGCGTTTTTCATGAAGGGCGATGAGGAGCGCATGCTCAATCGTCTGCTGCTGGATCGCGGTATCGAGCGCATCTGTCTGGATTCGCGTGCCTTGTTCAGTTGCGTATCCAGCGACCCCGCAGTCCTGCACGCGCAGTCCAAGAAGCCCAAGGCGCCTGCACGTCCGGCAGCGCTCACTCAGCACCCACAGGTCAGATTCATTGGCCGCCCTGAGCTTGAGGCCAATGACCCGTTTCTGGTGCAGTGGGTTGAAAAAGTCGCTGCCTGGATCGAAGAGGGGCGGGTGCCTTACGTGTTCCTGCACACACCGGACAACCTGCGCGCGCCCGAGCTGGCGCGACGTTTTCATGAGCAATTGAGAGTGCGCCTGCCAGGGCTGCCACCGCTGCCTGAACTGGATCGAGGTCCACAGGTGGAGCAGTTGGGCTTGCTCTGAGGTCGATAGGTGTGGGTTGATTGAAGCCCGTCACCCGGAGAGCACGCACATGGACTCGCAACAACTTCTCAAAGCGCAGACGTTCAAGGCCTTGCATGAGCGCGATGGCGCCTTCGTGATGCCCAATCCCTGGGATGCCGGTTCGGCAAAACTGCTGGCCTCAATGGGGTTCGAAGCGTTGGCGACGACCAGCGCAGGCCTCGCGTTTACCTTGGGTCGTCCGGACGCCGAGGGTGCGATCAGCCGTGATGACACGCTCGCCAACGTGGCGGATATCGTGGCGGCCACCTCGCTTCCGGTGGCTGCCGATCTGGAAAACTGCTTCGACGACAGCCCTGAAGGCTGCGCCGAAACGCTGCTCAAGGCGGCAGCGGCGGGGATCGTGGGCGGCTCCATCGAAGATGCCAGCGGGCGGACAGACCATCCGATTTACGACTTCGATCTGGCGGTGGAACGCGTCCGGGCTTCGGTCGCTGCGGTGCGCAGCCTGCCGTTTCCGTTCATGCTCACGGCGCGGGCCGAAAACCTGCTGAACGGGCGGATGGATTTCGCTGACACCCTGCGCAGGCTTGAGGCTTACGCCGAAGCCGGGGCGGATGTACTTTATGCACCGGGCCTGCGGACCCGGGAAGAAGTTATCGCGGTGGTGCGTGCGGTTGCCCCCAAGCCCGTCAATATCCTCATGGGCCTGGGCGGCGTGACACTGTCAGTGGCTGATCTGAGCGAGTGTGGCGTCAAACGCATCAGCGTCGGCTCCTCGCTGGCCCGGGCGGCATTTGGGGGCCTTTATCGCGCTGCCGAGGAAATCCGCAACTACGGCACCTTCAACTACGCCGGACAGGCGCTGCCCTTCGATCAACTGAACGATCTGTTCAAGGGCTGAGCATGCGTGTGTTCCTGTTGTTGCTGGCCCTGTGTGCGGTTGGAGTGGTTGCGGTGTGGCGTGGCTGGATCGACGTGCCGCCGCAATGGAATCCCTGGGCACCGCTGGATGTGCGCGCCGAACCCAATCTGTTGACGCCGTTCAAACTGTCGCGCCTGCGTGATGATCCGGTGCTGTGCGATCAGGTGTTGAGTGCGTCGGGTCTGCGTTTTAGCCGCCAGGCCGACAGCCCGGCGTCGGCGCGATGTCCACTGGAGAACACCTTGCGTGTGCAGGGCGGCGATGTGGCATTGAGCAGCAGCTTTCTGGCCAGTTGCCCGCTGGCGGTGGCCTACGTGCTGTTCGACATTCACACGCTGCAGCCGGCAGCCGAGACAGTGTTCGGACAGCGCGTTGCACGTATTGATCACTTGGGCAGTTTTGCCTGCCGCAATATCTATAACCGCGCCAATAGCCGGCTCAGCCAGCATGCGACGGCCAATGCGCTGGACATCGCCGGTTTTCGCCTGGCGGATGGTCAGCGCATCAACCTGCTCAAGGACTGGAATGACGCAGGGGACAAGGGGCGTTTTCTAAGGCTGGTTCGCGACGGGGCCTGCAGGAATTTCAGCACGGTGCTCGGGCCGGAATACAACGCGGCGCATCGTGATCATTTTCATGTGGACATGGGGCGTTGGCAGGTGTGTCGCTGATCAGGCTGCCATGCGCAGGTTTTGCAGAATCAGCGGACGAGCCCAGACGTTCTCGTAATCGAACTGGCGCTGTTGGGTGGCGATGGTCTTTTCGTCGAGGGGCAGGGCAGGCTTGTCAGCCAGGTCCCATTCGAGCTCTGCGATAGGCAGGTGCAGTGGACGGGTCTGTGGTGCCGGGCCAGGTGTCACATCGCTGTGAGCATTGAGGACGGTCGGGCGCACCCAGTTGCTTTCGAATTCCAGATGACGTTGTTGCTCGATCATGTCGGCAATGCTGAACGGCTCGGCTGGCGGTGGCAGCAGATCGAGTTCGAATTCGGCGATTGGCAGGAACAGCGGCTCTGGCGGCTTGACCTCGGTGTCGGCCACCGGGCAGGCACGCTGCTCGACGATCTTGCTCAGGGTCTTGGCGCCTGCGACGGGTTCGCCGGTCTCGACGTCCACTTCCACACTGCTTGGGTGGACCGGAATCGGCGTGCTGTCGGCAACCTGGTCAGCCATCGCGCGTGCAAAAGCATCCGACCACAACTGCGTGACACCACCGAGGGTGCGGCTGTTGCGGACGCTAAAGTCGCCTGAGTGCGACAAATAGCCAATGGATGTTTGAACAATGTCTGACATAGCGATCAGTACTGGCCTTGGGTCTGGCAAAATGCCGGATACTTGGTTATCGGCAGATTTTGCTGATCATTAACATTTTTTGAGTGTGTAGACGTAATGAGTGAACAGCAGGCAGGCAGTCGTATCCGGGTCGAAGCCCTGACAGCGGACGGGCAGGATCAGGCGGCCGTGTGGGCCGAGCGTCTGGGCCTGCCGTTGCAGGATGAACAGGCTGATTTTGCCCTGCAGGTGACCGACGGCGGCCTGCAATTACAGCAGTTGGGTGACGATGCGCCCGGCGCGGTACGGGTCGATTTTGTCGAAGGAGCGGTGGCCCATCGCAGGCTTTTTGGCGGTGGTACCGGGCAGATGATTGCCAAGGCAGTCGGCATTCAGCCGGGTATCCGCCCCAGCGTGCTGGATGCCACGGCGGGGCTGGGCAAGGATGCGTTCGTACTGGCGAGCCTGGGCTGCGAGATGAGCCTGATCGAGCGCCAGCCGATCATCGCCGCTTTGCTGGAAGACGGGCTATCACGCGGGCGCCACGACCGCGACGTGGGTTCGATCATCGGTCAGATGCGTTTGCTGACCGGCAACTCGATTGAGCTGATTCGTGGCTGGCAGGGCGAGGCGCCGCAGGTGATCTACCTCGATCCGATGTTTCCGCACCGGGAAAAAACCGCACTGGTCAAAAAAGAGATGCGCCTGTTCCGTCCGCTGGTAGGCGATGACATGGACGCGCCTGCCTTGTTGGAAGCCGCGCTGGCACTGGCCACGCACCGTGTGGTCGTCAAGCGTCCGCGAAAAGCGCCCTGCATCGATGGCCCCAAGCCAGGTTACGCGCTGGATGGCAAATCCAGCCGCTACGATATCTACCCGAAGAAAGCCCTCAAACCCAAGGCTGTGGATTAACCCGGTCGCACGTGTCCCTCACTGTTCAGGCTGATAGGCCCGCATGAACAGCTTCACGACTTCCTGCACATGCCGCTCAGCGGTATCCGCGTCCGGTGGTGTGCTGCATCCCACCAGCAGCCGGAAGTTGTGAATGCCTTTGACCATATTCAGAAAATGCTCGGCAGCCCTGCGCGGGCTTTCGATGCGCAGGCTGCCGGTTGCGTCGATCTCGACCAGCACGCGTTCCATCTCGCTGACGAGCTTCTGCGGACCGGCCTCGAAGAAGATCATCGACAGCTGCGGGTCCTGAGTGCCCAGCGTCACCATCAAGCGATGCAGGTCGAGGGATTCCGGGCTGTTGACCAGACACTGAAAGGCACGGGCGATATTCAGCAGCGCTGTCTCGACCGTCGCGCCTTCTGCCAGATGAAACAGCGCGGCAGGCATCTGCTCTTCGCAACGCGCCACCACAGCGGCTGAAAACAGCGTTTCCTTGTCGGTGAAATGGCTGTAGACCGTGAGTTTGGAGACGCCGGCTTCGCTGGCGATCGCATCCATGCTGGTGTTCACGTAGCCATTGCTGACAAACAGATTCTTCGCGGATTCGAGAATGGCCTTGCGCTTCTCGAGGTCCTTGGGGCGGCCGGGGCCGCTGTTGAATGGGGTATCAGGCATAAGGTTCAAATAATGTACTGGTGAGTTTGATAATTTTTAATATACTCGCCAGTACAATTATTCCAAGCCTGTTTTGATGAAGGTTTACATCATGCTCCGCGATGTCATGCCGCTTCTCGTGCCGCTTTGTCTGGTCTCGCTGCTGACAGCGTGCGGTCAGGAAACCACCGCCCCGGTTTTCGTGCGCCCCGCGATGGTGGTGCAGCCGCTGCCTTCCGCTCAATCCATGGACAGCTACCCTGGCGAAGTGCGTGCCCGCTTTGAGCCTGAGCTGGCGTTCCGTATTGCCGGCAAGGTCAGCAAGCGGCTGGTCGAGGAGGGGCAGCGGGTCAAGGCCAACCAGCCCCTTGCCGAACTGGATGCGCAGGACGTACGCCTGCAACTGGACGCCACCCGTGCACAGGTCACCGCCGCCGAAGCCAATCTGCAACTGGTGCGCTCCGAACGGGATCGCTACAAGACTCTGCTGGACCGGCAGATGGTCAGCCGCTCGCAATACGACAACGCCGAAAATCTCTATCGCGCAGGCGAAGCCCGGCTCAAGCAGATCAAGGCCGAGCTGACAGTGGCTGACAATCAGACGGGCTATGCCGTTCTGCGTGCGTCTCAGGATGGTGTGATTGCCAGGCGCTCGGTCGAGGTCGGGCAGGTAGTTGCTGCCGGGCAGACGGTCTTCACCCTGGCCACCGACGGTGAGCGAGAAGTGCTGATCAGCCTCCCGGAACAGAATTTTGCCCGCTTCAAGGTCGGCCAACCGGTCTCTGTCGAACTCTGGACACTGCGCGATCAGCGCTACCCAGGCCGCATTCGTGAGCTTTCACCGTCCGCCGATCCCCGTTCGCGCACTTTTGCGGCGCGGGTGTCGTTTGCCAGCGGGCAGGTTCCCGCAGAGCTGGGCCAGAGCGCACGGGTATTCATCGCGGCCGAGCATGCCGTGCCGCTGGCGGTGCCGCTCTCGGCGGTCACCGCCGAGAACGGCGCGACGTATGTCTGGCGTGTCGGCCCCGACAGCACTGTGACGCGAGTCCCGGTCCAGGTTGGCCCGTACGGTCAGGAGTCGGTGCCAATCGTTCAGGGTGTGCAGGAAACCGACTGGATCGTCGCCGCAGGTGGGCATGTATTGCGTGAGGGTGAGCGTGTCCGTCCGGTGGATCGCAGCAATCGGGCCGTGAAACTGGCTGCCAAGGAGTAGGCCCGATGCACTTCAATCTTTCCGAATGGGCGCTGCGTCACCGCCAGGTTGTGCTGTATCTGATGATCGTTCTGGCCATCGTGGGCGCGCTGTCCTACACCAAATTGGGGCAGAGTGAAGATCCGCCCTTCACCTTCAAGGCCATGGTAATCCGCACGTTGTGGCCGGGCGCCAGCGCCGAGGAAGTGGCCCGACAGGTCACGGATCGCATCGAAAAGAAGCTGATGGAAACCGGTGAGTACGAGCGCATTGCGTCGTTCTCGCGGCCGGGAGAATCCACCGTCACCTTCGTGGCGCGTGATTCGATCTTTTCCGCCTACCTGCCTGATCTCTGGTATCAGATCCGCAAGAAGGTCGGCGATATTCGCCAGAACCTGCCGCCCGACGTTCAAGGGCCGTTTTTCAACGATGAGTTTGGTACGACCTTCGGCAATATCTATGCGCTGACCGGCCAGGGTTTTGATTACGCGGTACTCAAGGATTACGCCGACCGGATTCAGATTCAACTGCAACGGGTCAAGGATGTCGGCAAGGTCGAGCTGATTGGCCTGCAGGACGAGAAGATCTGGATCGAGCTGTCCAACGTCAAACTGGCCACGCTGGGCTTGCCGTTGCAACAGGTGCAACAGGCACTGCAGGCGCAGAACGCGGTGTCCTCGGCGAGCTTCTTCGAGACTTCCAGCGAGCGAATCCAGCTGCGGGTCAGCGGGCAGTTCCAGAGCGTGGATGAGATCCGCAACTTCCCGATCCGCGTGGGCGACCGCACGTTTCGAATCAGCGATCTGGCGGATGTACACCGCGGCTTCAACGACCCGCCTGCGCCGCGCATGCGCTTCATGGACGAGGATGCCATTGGTCTGGCTGTGGCCATGAAGGACGGCGGCGACATTCTGGTGCTGGGACGCGCGCTGGAAACCGAGTTCGCCCGGCTACAGAAAAACCTTCCGGTCGGTATGCAGTTGCGCAAGGTGTCCGATCAGCCAGCAGCGGTGAAGACCGGTGTCGGCGAGTTCGTTCAGGTGCTGGCCGAAGCGTTGATCATCGTGTTGCTGGTGAGCTTCTTCTCACTGGGTGTCCGCACCGGCATGGTGGTCGCGCTGGCCATTCCGCTGGTGCTGGCGATGACCTTTGCGACCATGTATTACCTGGGCATCGGCCTGCACAAGATTTCGCTGGGGGCGCTGGTGCTTGCCTTGGGTCTGTTGGTGGACGACGCGATCATTGCCGTGGAAATGATGGCGATCAAGATGGAGCAGGGCTACGACCGGCTCAAGGCCGCCAGCTTCGCCTGGACCAGTACGGCATTCCCGATGCTGACCGGCACGCTGATCACGGCAGCGGGCTTCCTGCCGATTGCCACCGCGCAATCGAGTACCGGTGAGTACACACGCTCGATCTTTCAGGTGGTGACCATCGCGCTCATCGCCTCGTGGATTGCGGCGGTGATGTTCGTGCCTTATCTGGGCGACCGCCTGTTGCCGGATCTCGCCAAGCGGCATGCAGCCAAGCATGGCAGCCATGCCCCGGATCCCTATGCGACGCCATTCTACAAACGTGTTCGCGCACTGGTGGGCTGGTGCGTACGACGCCGCAAGACGGTTATCGTCGCCACGGTCGGCCTGTTCGTCCTGTCGGTGGTGATGTTCAAGTTTGTCCCGCAGCAGTTCTTCCCGGCTTCCGGGCGTCTGGAACTGATGGTGGACCTGAAGCTGGCCGAAGGCTCGTCGCTGGTCAACACCGGCGAGCAGGTCAAGCGTCTGGAACAGATGCTCAAGGGCCACGAAGGCATCGACAACTACGTCGCGTATGTAGGCACCGGCTCGCCGCGTTTCTACCTGCCACTGGACCAGCAACTGCCTGCGCCCAGCTTCGCCCAGTTCGTGGTGCTCACCCGCAGCATCGAGGATCGCGAGGCGCTGCGCAGTTGGCTGATCACTCATCTCAATGAACAGTTTCCAACCCTCCGTTCCAGGGTAACGCGTCTGGAAAACGGCCCGCCTGTTGGCTATCCGGTGCAGTTCCGTGTCACTGGCGAGCACATCGAAGTGGTCAGGGCGCTGGCCCGCAAGGTGCAGGAAAAGGTTCGCGAGAATCCTCATGTGTCCAATGTCCACCTGGATTGGGAGGAGCCGAGCAAAGTCGTGCACCTGAACATCGATCAGGATCGCGCACGGGCGCTGGGCGTGACCACCGCCGACCTCTCGGCCTTCCTGCGCAACTCGCTCACCGGTTCAACCGTCAGTCAGTATCGCGAAGACGACGAACTGGTGGACATCATGGTGCGCGGCACACGCAATGAGCGCGAGCAGCTGGAAGCGCTGTCCAGCCTGGCCGTTCCGACGCAAAACGGCGCCAGCGTCGCGCTGTCTCAGGTGGCGACGCTGGAGTACGGATTTGAAGAAGGCGTGATCTGGCACCGCAACCGCCTGCCCAGTGTGACCGTGCGTGCTGACATCTATGGCAAGGATCAACCGGCGACGCTGGTTAAGCAGATCATGCCGACCCTGGATGGGGTACGCGCCGAGTTGCCGGACGGTTATCTGCTGGAGGTTGGCGGTACGGTGGAGGATTCCGCACGCGGACAGAATTCGGTGAACGCAGGCGTTCCCTTGTTCATCGTCGTCGTGTTGACCCTGCTGATGATCCAGTTGCGCAGCTTCTCGCGCATGCTCATGGTGTTCGTGACCGCACCGCTGGGCTTGATCGGGGTAACGCTGTTCCTGCTGATCTTCAATCAACCGTTCGGCTTCGTGGCCATGCTGGGCACCATTGCGCTGTCGGGGATGATCATGCGCAACTCGGTGATTCTGGTGGATCAGATCGAGCAGGATATCGCCGCAGGGCTGGATCAGTGGCACGCGATCATCGAAGCTACAGTGCGTCGCTTCCGGCCCATCGTATTGACGGCGCTTGCGGCCGTACTGGCGATGATCCCACTGTCGCGCAGCCTGTTCTTCGGCCCGATGGCCGTGGCCATCATGGGCGGCCTGATCGTCGCCACTGCGCTGACGCTGCTGTTTCTGCCCGCGCTGTATGCGGCGTGGTTCAGGGTGAAGAAGGTTGAGGGTATATAAGTCGGCTGTTATCGCGGTGAGTATCGGACCGTGGGAGGCGTCACCCTGTCGTCGACCGCAGCTCACCGGACCGTGGGAGGCGGCTTGCCGGCGATGAACGATGACGCGTTTTTTCTGGCATACCGCGTCCACCTCATCGCCGGTAACCCGCCTCCCACGAGTTCATGACGACGTACTTACAACGCACCAAACACTTTCTTCGCAAGCCCCGTCGCGGCGGCGGCCGGGTTGGCGCGGATGCTTTCTTCCTGCTTGGCGATCATCTCGAACAGGCCATTGAGCGCCTGCTCTGTCACGTAGCTTTCGATGTTCGCGCTTTTGGTGTCCAGCAGGCCCAGTGATGAAGCCTTGCCTGCGAAAGCGTTGTACTTCTGCGCCAGACCGACCTGATCGGTGGCTTTCTTGACGATGGGCAGGAATTTGGTACGGATCTGCTCGCGGCTGCTACTGCTCAAGTACTGCGTTGCCGAATCCTTGCCACCGCTGAGAATCGACTTGGCGTCGGTTACGCTCATCTTCTTCACCGCATCCACCAACAGCGCCTGGGCTTGTGGGACGGCAGCTTCTGCTGCCTGGTTCATGCTGGTTTCCAGTTGATCGACCTGAGTGCCCATGCCGAGCATTTTCATTTTCTTGGCGACCTGACCCAGTTTTCCGGGCAGTTCGATACGCACTTCCTCGTTCTTGCTGAAACCACCCGGCACGCCCAATTGCTTGACCGCAACCTGTGCGCCCTGGGTCAGGGCATCCTTGAGGCCGCCCGTAGCATCGGATTGCGACAGATCACCCAGCGACAGGGCGAAGACGTTGGCCGACAGCAGCAGGCCTGCGCAGAGGCCGGCAAAGGAAAACGTGGGGCGAAGCATGGCAGCATCCTTTTTGGTGAGGTCTTGGAAGCAGCGTCGAGGCAGATATCGGCGCTGTATGCATTGAGCGTATCAGGAAGTAGGTGCGGGTGTTTGACACCGGGAAGATGAGCGAGGCTCAAACGAATATCAGGCGGGGCGGGTGAGGAGGGGGGCACAGCTGTTGGACGGACAGCGGGGCACGAAAATGCCCCGCTGACACAGGTTTTGTTAAGTGAGAACTACGCCGCTCCTTCCTCGGCGCTGACGTTTTGCTCATCTTCACCGCTATGCAATGCCACCTGACGGATCGACAACCTGATTTCGGCTGGCAATACGCGTTTCGCGGCGCCTTCAGCCAGATCGCCCAGCAGCGGGTGGTAACTCAGCTTGCCCGCTGTGTCCTTGCGCAATACGCCCAGGTCGAGCAGGGTCTGGATGAAGTGGCGGAACAGGCTCTTGTCGAAGAATTCCGGCGCGTTGAGGCCGTGCAGAATCGACAGTCGCTGGGCCATGACCGTACACAGGTCCTCCAGCTCTTCGGGGGTCAGGCTTTTCTGACCGCTGTTGAGCAGCAGGGCGATGGCCATGTAAAAGCGCTGTAGGGTCTGGGCGATGGCGCGGGACAGCAGGGTCAACAGCACGAACTCGCGCGAGCTTGGCTCCGGGCGGATGTACACGTCGTCCTTGCGACGCAGCAGGCCCTGCTCGACAAAGGCGGCCAGCCACTGATCCACGACCTCATCCAGCTCGTTGAGCGGCCAGCGGATGAACAGCTCGGATTGAAGGTACGGATACAGCGCCCGTGTGTAGCGCAGGATCAGCTCCCGGCTCATGCGCGAAGAGCTCTGGAAGAAACTGGCCAGCAACGACGGCAGCGCAAAAATGTGCAGCACGTTGTTGCGGTAGTAAGTCATCAGCACCGCGTTCTGTTCGTTCAGGTACAGAATCTTGCCCAGCGCATCCTTCTGTTCGGCCAGCAGGTCCATGCCTTTCACGTGTTCGATCAACGCACGGCCGTCGCCTTCCGGCAGTGTTGTGTGAGGGGAATAAGGGACTGCGCGCAGCAGCGTCAGGTACAGGTCGAGCACCCGTTCCATGGCCTGGTCATCCAGCGCCAGACGATGCGTCGACAGCAACGCCACGGCCACCAGATTCATCGGGTTGACGGCAGCCGCTTCGTTCAAGTGCTGAGCCACGCGCTCACCCAGACGATGAGTGGTGCCGCTCAGCCAGTCCGGTTTGAATTGCGGGGCCAGCTCCTGTTCACGCCAGTCCGGCTGTTCGGAGTCGAGAAACTCGGCCAGCTTGATCGGTTCGCCGAAGTTCACCGACACCTGACCGAAGCGCTGCTTGAGCGCGCCGATGACTTTGAAGATGTCGAAGATCGATTCTTTCTTTTTGGTCGCACCGCGCAGTTCGCCCAGGTACGTACGGCCTTCAAGTACGCGCTCGTAACCGATGTACACCGGGATGAACACGATGGGCATGCGCGAGTTGCGCAAGAAGCTGCGCATCGTGATGGCCAGCATGCCAGTCTTGGGTTGCAGCATGCGCCCGGTGCGCGAGCGGCCGCCTTCCACGAAATACTCGACCGGGAAACCCTTGGTGAACAGGGTGTGCAGGTATTCATTGAACACTGCGGTGTACAGCGGGTTGCCCTTGAACGTGCGACGCATGAAAAACGCGCCGCCGCGCCGCAACAGACTGCCGATGACCGGCATGTTGAGGTTGATGCCCGCAGCAATGTGCGGAGGCGTCAGGCCATTGCGAAACAGCAGGTAGGAGAGCAGCAGGTAATCGATATGGCTGCGATGGCAAGGCACATAAATCACTTCATGACCCGGCGCGACTTCCTGCACGCCTTCGATGTGGCTGACCTTGATGCCGTCGTAAATCTTGTTCCAGAACCAGCTCAGCACCACTTCCAGAAAACGGATCGCCGAATAGGTGTAGTCCGAAGCGATCTCGTTGCCGTAACGCAGTGCCAGCTCGCGAGCCTTTTCTTCGGAAATCTTTTCGCGCTGGGCTTCCTCAAGAATTGCCTGCTTGACCAGCGGCTCGTCCAGCAGCCCCTTGACCACGTTGCGCCGGTGCGACACGTCGGGTCCGATCACTGCGCTCTTCAGGTTGCGAAAGTGCACGCGCAGCAGACGTTGGGTCATGCGCAGGGTCAGCTCGTAGCCCTTGTTCTCGTCGACCAGCTCACGCAGGTGGATGGGGGCGGAAAACTGCACACGGGTCTTGCGGCCCAGAATCAGAATGCTCACCAGACGACGCAGGCGTCCTGTGACCGCCCAGCTGTCGGCGAACAGCAGCTTCCAGGCGCTCGACTCACGATCAGGCGATTGCCCCCAGAACACACTGACTGGAATGATCTGCGCATCCTCGGTCGGGTTCTGACCGACCGCAGCCACCAGCCGCTCCAGCGTCGGTGGCGCACCGCGTTTGTCGTGACGGCCTAGCCAGTCGGGAGAGGGCGTCAGGTAGAAGAACGCTGCAGGCTCCATCAGATCGCCAACCGATACCGACAACACCGGGCGAGGTAGACCGGCCTTGCGGCATTCGGTGTCGAGCACGGCCAGATCGCTGATCGACGGCGATTGCAGGGCATAGAACACCGGTCGGCTGCGATCCAGATTGAGTGTGAAAGACGATTGATTGATGGTTTCCGAGCGAACCCAGAGGTACAGCAAACGGCGCAGCGTGCCGAATACAAGACGGCGGAACGGAGAGCGGGTCATACGGCTTCTGCTGAATAAAGGGCGGCTGCCCGAGATGGCGTCAGTGTGACGCATCCCGAGGCGATGGGCAAAAGCGTTGAAGTGATGCAGAGCGTCACGGGCTGCATGCCCACGCGATGGGCACGATCAGTGTGCTTGAGATCCCTGATCGTTCCCACGCTCCAGCGTGGTAACGCCTCTCAGCACGCTCCGCGTCCGGGCTGCAGGTCAACGCTATGCGTCGGCATGATCAGTTCGGCAGGGTTTGTAACTGTTGTTGAGTCCGCTGCATTCCTGTCGCTTACGACGTCTTCCAGGTGATCTCTTCTTCACCGTCGGCGCTGATGCGCATCCAGCGATCGGCGGTATCGTCGCTTTCCTCTTCCACCCATGTCCCAGGTGCACAGCGCACTTCAACGTTCAGCGCAGCAAACGCAGCGCGGGCGCAGGCGATGTCGTCGTCCCATGGCGTCTGGTCGCTTTCCAGGTACAGGCTGTTCCACTTGCCCACGGCCTTCGGCAGCCAGGTCACAGGCACGTTGCCTGCCTTGCACTTCCAGGTCTGGCCTTTCTGTGCCCACTCACTGCAGGGGCCAATGGCTTCGCCGAGCCACTGGGCGATGGCCTTGTGGTCGACGTCTTCGTCTTTCAGATAAATCTCGATATCGGGTTGGCGCATGGGTGCCTCTTTTTGAATGCTTATTGCAGCACGAAATAATCGTAGCGCATGGAAACGGTGACCTTGAATGGCCCGGGCTGTTCGATGACAGCGGTGCGACGTTCGGCGCTGGCGCGCCAGCCGTGGGGCGTCATGGCCAGCAGATCGGCGCGTGACTGACCGTCGATCAGCTTCAAGGTATAGCGCAGCGTTTCACTGTGCTGGAGTTGCATGCCTTCCGGGACCAGCGCCAAGTGTTTGTCATCGGCGTAATCGCGCACTTCATCGTACAGACGCTGGCGCAGTTCCATCAGGTGGTCGTTGGTCGGCCCGACGCGCATCAGCCCGCCACCGGGTGTCAGCAGGCGCTTGGCTTCTGTCCAGTCCAGCGGGCTGAAGACGCTGGCCAGAAACTGACAACTGGCGTCCGGCAACGGCACGCGGGCCATGCTTGCCACCATCCACGTCACTTTCGGATCGCGACGGCAGGCGCGCTTTACGGCTTCACGGGAGATATCCAGCGCATACCCGTCGGACCTTGGCAGGGCTTCGGCAATTTGCGCGGTGTAATAACCCTCGCCACAACCAATGTCCAGCCAGTGAGCGGGCATACGTTCAGCCGCGAGTTCAGCGAGCCTGCGGGCTACCGGTGCGTAATGGCCCGCGTTGAGAAAATCACGCCGCGCCTCGACCATCGCCTGATTGTCGCCAGGGTCGCGGCTGTTCTTGTGCTGCACCGGCAGCAGGTTCAGATAACCCTGCCGCGCACGGTCAAAGCGATGATTGGCGGGACAGACCACGCCATTGTCGGCCAAAACGAGCGGCCCCGAGCAGATAGGACAAGTCAGCATCAGGCGAGCAACTTGACCAGTGTCTGATAGTAGATTTCGGTCAATACATCAAGATCGCTGGCCAGAATGCGCTCGTTGACCTGATGGATCGTCGCGTTGACCGGGCCCAGCTCGACGACCTGAGTGCCCAGCGTCGCGATGAACCGCCCGTCGGACGTACCGCCGCTGGTCGAAGCCTTGGTGTCGCGGCCGGTCACGCTCTTGATGCTTGCAGACACAGCATCCAGCAGGGCTCCCGGCTCGGTCAGGAATGGCAGGCCGGACAGCGCCCAGTCGATGTGCCAGTCCAGTTCATGCTTGTCGAGAATGGCGGCTACGCGTTGCTGCAGTCCTTCGACGGTCGACTCGGTGGAGAAGCGGAAATTGAACACCGCCACCAGATCGCCCGGAATCACGTTGGTCGCGCCGGTGCCGGAATTGAGGTTGGAAATCTGGAAACTGGTCGGCGGAAAGAAGTCGTTGCCGTTATCCCAATGCTCGGCAGCCAGTTCGGCCAGCGCGCCCGCAGTCAGGTGAATCGGGTTCTTCGCCAGGTGCGGATAAGCCACATGACCCTGCTTGCCACGCACAGTGAGTTTGGCGCCCAGCGAACCGCGACGACCGTTCTTGACCACATCGCCCACCAGCGTGGTGCTCGATGGTTCGCCGACGATGCACCAGTCCAGACGCTCCTTGCGCGCCGCCAGACGCTCGACGACGGCCTTGGTGCCGTGATGCGCCGGACCTTCTTCATCGCTGGTGATCAGAAACGCAACCGAACCACGGTGGTCCGGATGGTCAGCCACGAAACGCTCGGCCGCCACCAGCATGGCCGCCAGACTGCCCTTCATGTCCGCTGCGCCACGTCCGCACAGCATGCCGTGCTCGTCGATCAGCGCATCGAACGGGTCGTTCTCCCAGGCCGTGACCGGGCCGGTCGGCACCACATCGGTGTGACCGGCGAAACACAGCACCGGACCTTCGTGGGTGCCATGGGTCGCCCAGAAATTGTCCACGTCTTCGATACGCATCGGCTCAAGCTTGAAACCGGCATCGCCCAGGCGCTGCATCATCACGGTCTGACAGTCGGCATCGACTGGTGTGACCGACGGTCGACGGATCAGGTCGCAGGCAAGTTGCAGGGTAGGCGAAAGATCGGAAGGGGCCGTCATGTACAGAACTCCGGTAGCAAGACTGGGGGCGCGAAAAGGCCGTTATCTTATAGCAAAACGAAGAATCCAGCGTTCGGATATGACTGTCTCTGCCACGATAAGCCGTTTCTGACGAGCCATGTGCACTGGCAGATGCTTCATCACGCATCACACCCTATAATGCGCGCCGGTTTTTGAGGTATTGGTCATGAGCGCAGAAGATCCACGTTTCGCAGGCATCGCCCGGTTGTACGGCATCGAGGGGCTGGAGCGTCTGCGTGCCGCGCACGTGGCGGTGGTCGGTATCGGCGGCGTGGGGTCGTGGGCGGCGGAAGCGCTGGCGCGCAGCGGTGTGGGCGAAATCTCGCTGTTCGACATGGACGATGTCTGCGTGAGCAATACCAATCGCCAGTTGCACGCGCTGGACAGCACCGTGGGTCGTCCGAAAGTCGAGGTGATGGCCGAGCGTATTCGATCCATCAACCCGGACTGCGTGGTGCATGCGGTGTCGGACTTCGTGACCCGCGACACCATGGCCGAGTGCATAACGCCGGAGCTGGATTTCGTCATCGATTGCATCGACAGCGTCAACGCCAAGGCGGCGCTGATTTCCTGGTGCAAGCGACGCAAGATCCAGATGGTCACCACCGGTGGCGCAGGCGGGCAGATCGATCCGACGCTGATCCAGATTGCCGACCTGAACCGTACCTTCAATGATCCGCTGGCTTCCAAAGTGCGTTCGACGCTGCGCCGCGATTATGGCTTTTCTCGAACCCCGAATCGCCACTACAGCGTTCCGTGCGTGTTCTCCACCGAGCAACTGCGTTATCCGAAGCCGGATGGCAGCATCTGCCTGGAAAAGAAGTTTGTCGGCGAAGGGGTCAAGCTGGACTGCGCGGGCGGCTTTGGCGCAGTGATGATGGTCACTGCATCGTTCGGCATGATCGCCGCCACGCGCGCCGTGGACAAGCTGGTGGCGGGCACTCGTCGTCCATCGGAGCGTCTCAAAGCTGCCGCGGCAGTTTCCGATCAGGCTTGAGTAAGCGTTCGCATCTTCTGCAGTACGGCGTTCAGGCCGTTGCTGCGCGAGGGTGACAGCTGGCGGCTCAACCCCAACTGATTGAACCAGTCCGGCAAGTCCACAGCCTGCAGTTCCTCTGCCGAAAGGCTGTTCACTCTCGCCAGTAGCAGCGCAACCAGGCCGCGTATCAGTCGCGCATCGCTGCTGGCGCGAAACTGCCAGTGCCCGGCGTCGACATCGCCGGTCAGCCACACCTTGCTTTCACAGCCATGGACCAGATGCTCGTCCGACTTTTCGTCATCGCTCAGCGGCGGCAGTTGGTCGCCCCATTGCATCAGCAGCCGCGCGCGTTGCTCCCAGCCTTGTTGCTGGCTGAAAACATCGAGTGCGGTCCGGGCGAGCGGTGGAAGACTCATCTGAGCAGCTCCAGCGCCTGATCCAGCGCATTGAAAAAATGAAGCAGGTCATCGGAGTCGTTGTACAGCGCCAGCGAAGCCCGGATGGCACCCGGCAGCCCCAGACTCTTGAGCAGCGGCATGGCGCAATGATGACCGGCGCGCACGGCAATGCCCTGCTCGGTCAGCAGGTGCGCCAGATCGGCGTTGTGCACACCTTCAACCACGAAGCTGACCAGCGCCAGGTCCGGCGAGCCGAGCACTTGAATGCCTTCACGCTGTTGCAGGCCTTCGAGCAGGCGGCGATGCAGCTTGAGTTCATGTTCTGCGACCGCCTGATGGTCCAGGCTGTCGAGATAGTCCAGCGTCGCACCCAGGCCGATCACACTGGCGATAGGTGGTGTACCGGCTTCGAAGCCCAGCGGGGCAGGGCGAAACTTCGAGTGGTGATAGTCGGCGGTCAATACCATTTCGCCGCCGTACTGCCAGTGCGCAAGGCTGGGCAGTGCGTCGTTGCGGCCGAACAGCACGCCAAGTCCTTCCGGGCCGTACAGCTTGTGGCTCGAAAACACATAGAAGTCGCAGCCCAGCGCTTGAACATCATGGCGGCCATGGACCACGCCCTGTGAACCGTCCACAACCGTCAGAGCGCCCTGTGCCTTGGCTAGCGTAATGAGCCGCTGCAGTGGCTGCCAGGTGCCGAGCACATTGGAGAGCTGACTGATCGCCAGCAACCGCGTGCGGGACCCGATCAGGTGGGCGGCCGCCACGCAGTCGATGACGCCGTTGGTGTCCAGAGGCAGAACGACCAGCTTGAGGTCGAGACGTTGCGTCAGTTGCTGCCAGGGCAGCAGGTTGGCGTGATGTTCCAGCGCGCTGATGACAATTTCGTCACCCGCCGCGAACTCGTGTGCCAGGCCGTAGGCGAGCAGGTTCAGTGCCGACGTCGCACCGTGGGTAAAAATGATCTGTCCCGAGTCGCCTGCATTCAGCCAGTGGGCCGTCTTACTGCGGCTGTCTTCGAATGCCTGGGTGGCATGGGCGCCGGGAAGATGCTGCGCACGGTGTACGTTGGCGGCACCGTTGGCGTAGTAATGAGTCAGGGCATCGATCAATGCCTGGGGTTTTTGCGTGGTGGCGGCATTGTCCAGATAGGTCTGGCCTTGCCGTTGCAGGGCGGCGATGGCAGGAAAGTCAGCGCGCCAGGGGGAAAGGAGGGGCATGATTCATCCGGCTGGGTGAAGCGGGCTCGGAACGCGGCGTTCCGAACCCGCACACGGCATCAGTTGTGAGCGTGCAGGGCTTCGTTCAGCTCGATGGCCGACTTGTGGGTCTTGCATTCCACAGCGCCGGTCTGCGAGTTGCGACGGAACAGCAGGTCGTTCTGACCGGCCAGCTCACGCGCCTTGACAATTTTGACCAACTCGTTGTTCTCGTCGAGCAGGGCAACCTTGGTACCGGCCGTCACGTACAGACCCGATTCCACGGTGTTGCGATCGCCCAGTGGAATGCCGATACCTGCGTTGGCACCGATCAGGCAGCCTTCGCCGACCTTGATGACAATGTTGCCGCCCCCAGACAGGGTGCCCATGGTGGAGCAGCCACCGCCCAGGTCGGAACCCTTGCCGACGAATACGCCAGCCGACACACGACCTTCGATCATTCCCGGGCCTTCGGTGCCACCGTTGAAGTTGACGAAACCTTCGTGCATCACGGTCGTGCCTTCGCCGACGTAGGCACCCAGGCGTACGCGCGCACTGTCAGCAATACGAACGCCGCTCGGCACGACGTAGTCGGTCATTTTCGGGAACTTGTCCACCGAGAAGACTTCCAGCAGTTCGCCTTTCAGGCGTGCTTCCAGTTGACGCTCGGCCAGTTCGCTCAGGTCCACAGCGCCCTGGCTGGTCCAGGCCACGTTCGGCAGCAACGGGAAAATGCCGGTCAGGTTCAGGCCGTGCGGCTTGACCAGACGATGGGACAGCAGGTGCAGCTTGAGGTACGCCTCAGGGGTCGACGTCAGCGGTGCATCTTCAGCCAGCAGCGTGGCAACCAGTGGCTTGTGGCTCTCTGCCAGACGGTTGAGCAATGCAGCCTGCGTCGCGTCGATCGATTTGACGGCATCGGCCAGCTTGTAGGACTGATCAACATTGAACGTGATCGCCTGATTGCCGCCGGTGTAGCCCAGCGCTGGCGCGATGGCCGCAATCAGCTCGGCCGAAGGGTTGATCACAGGCTGTGCGTAGAACACTTCCAGCCAGGCGCCTTCGCGATTTTGAGTGCCAACGCCGAAGGCCAGGCTGAACAGGGTAGTGGACATGCGAATACCTCGTAACTTATCTAAGGGCTAATCAGTAGCGTCCCGGCTTACTGAACGGCCGCTGCATACAGGTCTGGTTTGAAGCCAATCAGGGTCTTGTCGCCCAGATCGAGCACAGGGCGTTTGATCATGGATGGCTGCGCGAGCATTAATTCAATGGCTTTGGGCTGGTCGATATCGGCTTTCTGCGCATCATCGAGCTTGCGGAAAGTCGTGCCCGCCCGGTTCAGCACCACTTGCCAGCCGTGCTCATTGCACCACTGGGTCAGGTGCTCGCGGTCGATACCTTGCGTCTTGTAATCATGAAAATCGTAGCTGACGGAATGCTCGTCGAGCCAGGTCCGAGCTTTTTTCATGGTGTCGCAGGCTTTGATGCCGAACAGGGTGTAAGTCATTGAATTGTGCAGGGAGACGGGCGTTGCCGGATGTTCCCTGTTGCCTCCCGTGAATTTTGGCCGGTGATTATGCCACGTCAGCGCATTTAGCGCTTTTGCTGTCTGGCACCGGTGCCCTCGACCACTTTAAGTGAAGAACATTTCACCCGTCTTACTCTTGAGCGATGGGCGGTGAAGAGTAATGATGATGTACCACATGTAAGATCGGGTGCGTTATGTCTGAACAGGAAAAGAAGAGGGAAGCGGCGCTTATCCGACAACGTTATTACAGGGAACGTCAACGCGCGGAAGGCTTCAAGCAGAACACAATCTGGATACACAGCCAGGCTGAGATAGAGGGGCGGATGGCAGCGCGGGAAGGAAAACCGCTGTTGCCCATGCGATCCCATGATCCTGTCAGTTGGGCTGTGGGATGGATTGCTGAAACGTTGAGGGTTCGGGATTAGACGTTCTCTGAAAGGCGCGTCACGTAAGCCTTGGGCAAGCGGCGACGCGCCAATCAGTTCAGAGTCGGGCTTGCGTTACGGCTTTTCAAATTTCGAATTGCTGCGGTCAGGGTAGATTGACTGCATGAGTTCGATGTCTTTTGCGCTCAGTGTCTTACCGGTATTAATGATTTCGAAATTGCCCAGCGTCAGGGCGTTCGGAATATCGAAGTGCATGATCGAATCCTTGTCATAGGCTGAATAGTGAAAGTCAGCCGCTTCGTATTGATCGAGGAAATTCTTGGCCACCAGTTCATCGCTGTAGCCTGCCAGGGCCAGCAGGCGACGCAAGACCGGCTCGTTCCACGGAATCCTGGCATCCGGATGCTGATGCTCATGAACAGCGCCCAGTGCATGCCCGAACTCATGCAGAACAATGCGTTCAAGTTCGGCCTTGGGCCGCATATCACTCTCGAATATCTCCCCGAAATTGAACTCCATGGTGGCCTTGTCCTGCGCGATCAGCAGTGCGTCAGTGCCCAGTTCGCTCCAGTTCAGGTGGGTGTTGAGTCCGATGCGAATGTCGCTTGGGCCGCTGGTCACGAATTCGAACTTCAGGTTCACGTGCGGCAGCCACTTGCGTGCGGCATCGATGATCGGCTGAGTCAGCGGAGCAGGCGGGTTCTTGAGGAATTCGATTTTCAAGGTTCGGCCACGTGCCCAGTACTTGTTGAAAGCCACCAGAATGCGTGGCTCGCGCTCGCTGGTTTCCGAGGCGTAGCCGGTGTCCGATTCGTAGGTCGGTGTAATGGCTGCGTTGGCCGGGTTTTCGCGAATGGCGGTCTCGTAGGACGCCTGATAGTCCTGCGCGTCGCGCATCGAACAGAGCAGTGGCAGATTTTCTCGAGGTTGTAATTCGGGCATTTGGGTCATCTTCGTGTGGGGCGCTTCCTCATCGGGATGCGCGATAAATGGAACGCGAAGATAAACAGCTCAAAGAGTGGGCAGGTGTTAACTAAATACTGCGCCGCACATTGCGTGCGGCGCAGTGGCGGACTTATTTGCGCACGAAATCACGAATGCGTTCGGCAGCCTCGATGCATTCTGCCAGCGGCGCAACCAGCGCAAGGCGAACCCTGCCGGCACCTGGATTGACGCCATCGACTTCACGCGACAGGTAAGAGCCGGGAACCACGGTCACATGTTGGTGGACGAACAGGTCTCGGCAGAAGGCCGCGTCGTCTGTACCGACATTCGGCCACAGATAGAAGCCACCGTCCGGGCGCTGTACATCCAGCACGGGGGCGAGGATATCCAGTACGGCATCGAACTTCTCACGGTACAAATCGCGGTTCGCACGAACGTGTTCTTCATCCTTCCAGGCTGCGATGCTGGCCAGCTGGGTTTGAACCGGCATGGCGCAGCCGTGGTAGGTGCGATACAGCAGAAATGCCTTGAGAATGTCCGCATCGCCCGCCACGAAGCCCGAGCGCAGGCCTGGCAGGTTGGAGCGCTTGGACAGGCTGTGGAACACCACACAGCGTTTGAAATCCTTGCGACCCAGTTCCACGCAGGCAGTTAGCAGTCCTGGCGGTGGCGTCTGCTCGTCAAAGTACAGTTCGCTGTAGCACTCGTCGGCGGCGATCACAAAGTCGTGTTCGTCAGCTAGGGCGATCAGCTTCTTCAGGGTGTCTACCGGAATCAGCGCGCCGGTCGGGTTGCCTGGCGAGCACAGAAACAGAATCTGGCAGCGCTTCCAGATATCCGGCGTCACCGCATCGAAATCCGGGTTGAAACCGTTTTCGCTCAGGCACGGCAGGTAGTAAGGCTGTGCACCTGCCAGAAAGGCTGCGCCCTCATAGATCTGATAGAACGGGTTAGGGCTGATGACCAGCCCGTCGTCGCTGCGGTTGACCACAGTCTGCGTGAAGGCAAACAGCGCCTCGCGTGTGCCGTTGACCGGCAGAACGTTGCGTGCCGGGTCCATCCAGCCTTCAGGCAGGTCGAACCGGCGCGTGCACCAGCCTGCAACCGCTTCGCGCAGTGCCGGGATGCCCAGTGTGGTCGGATAGACCGCCATCTGGTCCAGGTTGTCGGCCAGCGCTTTGGCGACAAAGTCGGGAGAGCGATGCTTGGGCTCACCAATGGACAGCGCAACCGGACGTTTTTCCGGGTTGGGCGTCACGCCGCCGAGCAGGGCACGGAGCTTCTCGAACGGATAAGGCTGAAGCAGTTGCATGGCGTTGTTCATGAGGTAAAGGCTCTCAAGGACTGCGTCGAAGGTTAAATACTGAGTCGCATCTCGCCGCTTGGCTGCGAATTGACACTCAGTTGCTTGATGATCGCCTCCTGCAATCGGCTGCACAGCTGCGGATCGGACAGCGGGTGATTGTCGGCATCTGTGATAAAGAACACGTCCTCCACCCGCTCGCCCAGTGTCGCAATCTTGGCATTCTGCAGCGACAGGTCGAACTCCAGGAAAATCTTGCCGATGCGTGCCAGCAGGCCCGGGCGATCCGGGGCCAGCAGTTCGAGTACGGTGACCGGGCGCTGTGCATCGTTGTGAATCGTGACTTGTGGCGCGAAGGCGAAATGCTTGAGCTGCCTGGGCACGCGCCGCTTGATGATGGTCGGGTAGTCATCCGGGTTGCGCAGAGCTTCGGTCAGGCCCTCACGGATTTCCTGAACGCGTATCGGATTGTCGCCGATCGAACCGCCTTCGTTGTCCAGCACAATATAGGTGTCGAGTGTGAACTTGCTGCTGGAGGTAATGATGCGTGCGTCGTGAATGTTCAGGTTCAGCTGATCCATCGCTGCCACGGTCACGGCGAAGAAGTCATGCTGGTCCGGTGCATAGATGAAAATCTGCGTACCGCCTTCGAATTCCCGTTGCGTGGTTTCCTTGATCAGCACCAGCGGGCCGCCATCGGCGGGCTGCTGCAGGATCGCATCGCTGTGCCAGGCCACGTCGCCTGCGGTGTGGCGCAGGAAGTAGTCATCACCCAAAGCCGACCAGAGTTGTTCGACGTCATCGGGATCAGTGCCGTTGCGCACCAGGATGTCCAGCGCTGCGATCTGAGTGCGACGGATCTGCTCCTCGCGATCAACCGGGTTCTCGAGGCCTCGGCGCAGCGCACGCTTGGTCTCGGTGTACAGCTGGCGCAGCAGGCTTGCGCGCCATGAGTTCCAGAGCGTGGGGTTGGTCGCATTGATGTCGGCGACGGTCAGCACGTACAGATAATCCAGATGAACCTCATCGCCCACGAACTGGGCGAAATCGTGGATGACCTGCGGGTCGGACAGGTCCTTGCGCTGTGCGGTGGTCGACATCACAAGGTGATGGCTCACCAGCCATACGATCAAACGGGTGTCCCAGCTCGGCAAATGGTGACGCACGCCAAAGGCTTCGGCATCTACCGCGCCCAGTTCGGAGTGATCGCCGCCACGGCCCTTGCCAATGTCGTGATACAGGCCGGCCAGGTAGATCAGTTCAGGCTTCGGCAGACGGCCCATGATCTTGCTGGCCAGCGGAAATTTCTCCGACACCTCGGTGTACTGCAATTTGCGCAGGTGCTTGATCAGGTTCAGCGTGTGCGCATCGACGGTATAGATGTGGAACAGGTCATGCTGCATCTGGCCGACAATGTGGCCGAACTCAGGCAGGTAGAGACCCAGAATGCCGTAGCGGTTCATGCGTCGCAGGTTGCGGTGGATACCGATTTCGCACTTGAACAGCTCGATGAACAGGCTGGTGTTGCGAATATCGTTGCGGAAGTCGTCGTTGATCAGGTGCCGGTGTTCGCGCAGCAGGCGAATGGTGTCGGCGCGCACGCCCTTGATCTCCGGGTGCTGGGCCATCAGCACGAAAATCTCGATCATGGCGAACGGGGTACGCTTGAACACGTTCGGGTGCGTCGCTTCGATATAGCCGTCGTGCAACTGGAAGCGGGAGTTGAGGGGCTGCGGCGTGCCGCTGTCGTCGTCCGACAGGATGACTTCTTCGAAGTGCTGGATGATCAGGTCGCTCAGCTCGGCGATGCTCATGACCACGCGGTAGTACTTCTGCATGAAGCGTTCGATGGCGAGCTTGGCGTCGCTGTCTTCATAACCCAGCAGGCTGGCAATGCTGCGCTGATAGTCGAACAGCAGCCGGTCTTCGGAGCGTCCGGCCAGCATGTGCAGGGCATAGCGGACCTTCCACAGGAATTCCTGAGAAGACGCCAGCAGGTTGTTCTCGCTTTCCAGCAGAAAGCCTTCACCTGCCAGGGCATGCAGGTTCAGGGTGCCGTATTGGCGCCGGGCCACCCACAAGATGGTCTGGATATCGCGCAGGCCACCGGGTGAGCCTTTCACGTTCGGCTCAAGGTTGTACTCGGTGTCGTTGTATTTGTGGTGACGGCTTTTCTGTTCGGCGCGCTTGGCCAGGAAGAAATCCTTGCTGGGCCACATGTGACGCGGGCTGGTGACTTCCAGCATGCGCTGGCGCAGGCGCTCGGGGCCTGCGATGGTCCGGCTTTCCATCAGGTTGGTAATGACGGTCAGGTCGGCGAGGCCTTCCTGTGCGCATTCATCCACTGAGCGAACGCTCTGTCCGACCTCCAGGCCAATGTCCCACAGCAGGGTCAGAAACTGCTCGATGGGCTCGCGAAAGATTTCGTGGTCTGCACTGTCCAGCAGGATCAGTAGGTCGATATCGGAGTAGGGGTGCAGTTCGCCCCGCCCATAGCCGCCGACCGCCAGCAGCGCGATGTCAGCGTCTTCGCTCCAGTCGAACTGATCCCATGCCTGACACAGGATGTTATCCACGAACCAGGCGCGATCCTCGATCAGGCGACGAATGTCACGTCCCGACCGGAAGCGTGCGTCCAGCACATCGCGCGCGTTGCGGATGGCTTTCTTGAAGGCAGCGATGGGGCTTGCCTTCAGTGCCAGTTCGGCCTGGAACTGGCCGCGGTCGAACAAATCAGGATCTACCTGCGGCATGGAGCGGGTTTCCTCGTGTCGGACGGTTGGACGGGTCTATCGATCACTCATGGCGATGTGCGCGCGATGGTGTCGTCGCTGCGCAGGGTGAAAATCTCGTAGCCATCGGCAGTCACCAGAATCGTGTGCTCCCACTGGGCAGAGAGCTTGCGGTCCTTGGTGATCGCCGTCCAGCCATCGCCGAGAATTTTTGTGTCGGCCTTGCCCTGATTGATCATCGGCTCGATGGTGAAGGTCATGCCTTCAAGCAGTTCGATGCCGGTGCCCGCGTCGCCGAAGTGCATGATCTGCGGCTCTTCATGAAACACTTTGCCGATGCCGTGACCGCAGAACTCGCGAACCACCGAAAAGCCGTTCTTTTCCGCGTGTTTCTGAATGACGGCGCCGATGTCACCCAGTCGGGTACCCGGGCGCACGATCTCGATGGCCTTGTACAGGCACTCCTGCGTGACCTGCGACAGACGCTCGGCCCATACCGGTACGGTGCCCACGTGAAACATCTTGCTGGTGTCGCCGTGATAGCCATCCTTGATGATCGTGACGTCGATGTTCAGGGTGTCGCCTTTCTTGAGCTGCTTTTCGCTTGGAATGCCGTGGCAGACGACCTGATTGATCGAGGTGCAGATCGATTTGGGAAAGCCTTTGTAGTTCAGCGGTGCGGGAATGGCCTGCTGCTCGTTGACGATGTAGTCGTGGCAGATGCGGTCCAGCTCTTCAGTGGTGACACCGGGCTTGACGTGAGGGCCGATCATTTCCAGGACCTCGGCGGCCAGACGGCCGGCAATGCGCATCTTTTCGATGTCTTCCGGGGTTTTGAGGGTGATAGTCATACAGGGTCTCTCGGCATGTCGTGTGCGCATTCTGTGCGCAAAGGCGCGATTCTATCAGACCGCTGCGCAGCGAGTGATCATCGCTTCCTTTATATGCACACGAGACGGCGGCAAAGCCTTGGCGAAACAAGCACTTGATTGGAGTTCCGTTCTCTTTCCTTTTGTGATATAAAATGCGCCGCTTTCCAAGGTCCGTCCTGAAAGCTTAAACCCACACACGTGTCGACACGATGACCTGGGTGCCTTTGGCTCATGCCACTGGTTGGTCATTGGGATACGTGGAGGCCTAACCCGACTTATCAAGGAACTATCATGTCCCAAGTCACCATGCGCGATATGCTGAAGTGCGGCGTCCACTTCGGTCACCAAACCCGTTACTGGAACCCGAAAATGGGTAAATACATTTTCGGCGCGCGTAACAAGATTCACATCATCAACCTTGAAAAAACCCTGCCGATGTTCAACGAAGCTCTGACTTTCGTTGAGCGCCTGGCTTCGGGCAAAAACAAGATTCTGTTCGTCGGCACCAAGCGTTCCGCTGGCAAGATCGTCGCTGAAGAAGCAGCACGTTGCGGTTCGCCGTACGTCGACCATCGCTGGTTGGGCGGCATGCTGACCAACTTCAAGACTATCCGTCAGTCGATCAAACGTCTGCGCGAGCTGGAAGTACAGGCAGAAGACGGTACTTTCGCCAAGCTGACCAAGAAAGAAGCCCTGATGCGCACCCGTGATCTGGAAAAACTGGATCGCAGCCTGGGTGGTATCAAGGACATGGGCGGTCTGCCAGACGCTCTGTTCGTTATCGACGTTGATCACGAGCGCATCGCGATCACCGAAGCCAACAAGCTGG
>Ga0308164_10001084_pt1 | contig 34625 bp, 35 predicted proteins | sample PhyTR2_FD_201031 | JGI IMG/M metagenome (GOLD analysis project Ga0308164, IMG submission 201031) | Phyllosphere microbial communities from UC Gill Tract Community Farm, Albany, California, United States - DLSLT.R2 | ecosystem: Host-associated > Plants > Phyllosphere > Unclassified | place: USA... | reverse complement strand
CCCTGTCGGGCGGCGGCAACATTGTGATCAAGGTCGGCGAAGGCTGCCTGATCGGCGCCAACGCCGGTATCGGTATCCCATTGGGCGACCGCAACACCGTGGAGTCGGGCCTGTACGTGACCGCCGGAACCAAAGTCGCCCTGCTCGACGAGCAGAACCAACTGGTCAAAGTGGTCAAGGCACGCGAGCTGGCCGGCCAACCGGACCTGCTGTTCCGTCGTAACTCCGAGACCGGTGCCGTGGAGTGCAAAACCCACAAATCGGCCATCGAACTGAACGAAGCGCTGCACGCTCACAACTAAGCAGCCACTCGATGCCCCTAGCGGGCCGCGCCTTCGCGGTGCGGCCCGCTTATACGAGTCTTGATCATCATGCTTGTGCCCTCCCCCTGGCGCGCCGACTTTCCGGCCATCGCCACCCTGCAACGGCAGGACCAGACCTATCTGGACAACGCCGCCACCACTCAAAAACCCCAGGCGCTGCTGGATGCGATCAGCCATTACTACGCCAATGGCGCAGCCAATGTGCACCGCGCCCAACACTTGCCCGGCGCCCATGCGACCCAGGCTTTCGAAGACAGCCGCAGCAAGGTTGCACAGTGGTTGAACGCAGGTGATAGCGGGCAAATAGTGTTTACCCATGGCGCGACCTCTGCGCTGAACCTCTTGGCCTATGGCCTTGAGCACTTATTCACAACGGGCGATGAGATCGTCATCAGCGCCTTGGAACACCACGCCAATCTGCTGCCGTGGCAGCAACTGGCCAAACGTCGCGGCTTGGAGTTGGTGGTATTGCCGCTCAATGCCGACGGCGTGATCGATGTTGAAGCCGCAGTCGGACTGATCGGCCCCCGCACGCGCCTGCTGGCGGTGAGCCAGTTATCCAATGTGCTGGGGGCCTGGCAACCGCTGGAAACCTTGCTGGCGATGGCCCGGACCCATGGCGCCCTGACCGTGGTGGATGGAGCCCAAGGCATCGTCCATGGTCGGCATGATGTGCAGGCCCTGGGCTGTGATTTCTATGCATTCTCCAGCCACAAACTGTACGGCCCCGACGGCGTTGGCGTGTTGTTTGGCCGCAATGACGCCCTGCACCACTTGCGCCACTGGCAATTGGGCGGCGAGATGGTGCAGCACGCGGACTATCACAGCGCCAGTTTCCGCCCGGCGCCCCTGGGTTTCGAAGCGGGAACGCCGCCGATCGCGGGAGTGATCGGCCTGGGCGCGACCCTGGACTACCTCAGTTCACTGGACCCACAGGCGGTTCTCGCCCACGAAGCCGCTCTGCATGATTACCTGCTGCGCGGCCTGAAGGCCCGCAACGGCGTGCGCGTGCTGGGTTCGCCGCAGGTTGCGCTGGTCAGCTTTGTGGTCGACGGCATCCATAACGCCGACCTCGCGCACTTGCTCACCGAGCAAGGAATTGCCGTACGCGCCGGCCATCACTGCGCAATGCCGCTACTCAAGGCGATGCACTTGTCGGGGGCGATCCGTGTGTCCCTGGCGCTGTACAACGATTCCGACGATCTGGAGCGCTTTTTCGAGGCCCTGGACCAAGCGCTGGATATGCTGCGATGACTCTGCCCGTTGATGCCGTAGAGGCGCTCGAAGCGTTTCAAGCCGTCGGCAGCTGGGAGCAACGCGCGCGCATGCTGATGCAGTGGGGCGAGAGGCTGCCGACCTTGGCGGATAAAGATAAGGTCGACGCCAATCTGGTGCAGGGCTGTGAAAGCCTGGTGTGGTTGGTAGGCCGTTTGGAGAACGGTCATTGGCAGTTTGCCGCCAGCAGCGATGCACGAATGATTCGTGGGTTGGTGGCACTGCTGCTGGCGCGAGTCAACGGGTTATCGACTGCTGAATTGCAGGGGGTCGACTTGCCCGACTGGTTCAGTCAACTCGGGCTTTCCCGCCAACTGTCGCCGTCGCGCAGCAATGGCTTGAATGCAGTCCTGCAGCGCATGCGAACCCTAAGCCAGACACAGAGCTAAATGTGAGAGGGCCGGTGCGAGGATTGGACTTGCCCCCGATAGCGGCGGGTCAGTCAGTTATTCAGTGCCTGACACCCTGCAATCGGGGGCAAGCCCCCTCCCACATTTTGATTTGTACAAGGCCGTGAGATTCAGGTGGGTTTGACCCGCTCCGAAGGCCTGCGCACTCCCGCCACAATTTTGTCCACCGCTTTGGTCGCGGCCACCATGCCGAAGGTGGCCGTGACCATCATCACCGCGCCAAATCCTCCGGCGCAGTCCAGCTTCACGCCATCGCCGACAAAACTCTTCTGCAAACAGATGCTGCCGTCTGGTTTGGGATAGCGCAGTTGCTCAGTGGAAAACACGCACGGCACGCTGTAATGGCGAGTCACGGTGCGGGAGAACCCATAATCGCGGCGCAGCGTGGAGCGGACTTTGGAGGCCAGCGGGTCGTTGAAGGTGCGGTTCAAGTCGCAGACTTGGATCAGCGTCGGGTCGATCTGCCCGCCGGCACCGCCAGTGGTGATGATCTGGATTTTGCGGCGCTTGCACCAGGCAATCAGCGCGGCTTTGGCGTTGACGGCGTCGATGCAGTCGATCACGCAATCGATGTTGGGCGTGATGTACTCGGCCATGGTGTCGCGGGTGACGAAGTCCGCCACCGCATGCACGGTGCAGTCCGGGTTGATGCCGCGCAGGCGTTCGGCCATAACCTCGACCTTGGGCTTGCCCACGGTGCTGTCCAAGGCGTGCAACTGGCGATTGCTGTTGCTGACGCAGACATCGTCCAGGTCAAACAGCGAAATTTCGCCCACCCCGCAGCGGGCCATGGCTTCGGCCGCCCAGGAACCCACGCCGCCCACGCCGACGATCGCCACATGGGCCGCTTTCAAGCGTTCCAGGCCCTCAATGCCATACAAGCGGGCAACGCCTGCAAACCGCGGATCTTCTGTACTCATGACCATCACCCCAAAAACCGGCGCGCATTATAGGGCTACGCAGCGACAAGTTTTAAGCTACAAGCTACAAGTTAAGAACTTAGATGTACTTTCGCTGCCCAATGTCCGGTTTTTCTCGGCTTGCTGTACGGTCAGGGAAAGGCCGGTGTAGGATGCGCGCCGTTCGGCGCAGCCCGGCACCTCATTTCGTTCCACACCCTTTGGAACCCGCATAACCATGGCATCGCGTAAATTTGGACTCAACCTGGTGGTGGTGTTGGCAATTGCCGCGCTATTCACCGGTTTCTGGGCGCTGATCAATCGCCCGGTCTCAGCCCCCAACTGGCCTGAACAAATCTCCGGTTTTTCCTACTCGCCGTTCCAACAAGGCCAGTACCCCCAGAAAGACCAATACCCCACCGACGAACAGATGCGTCAAGACTTGGCGATCATGAGCAAGCTGACGGACAACATCCGCACCTACTCGGTCGACGGCACCCTGGGGGATATCCCCAAACTGGCGGAAGAATTCGGCCTGCGGGTGACCCTGGGGATCTGGATCAGCCCGGACCTGGAGCGTAACGAACGCGAAATCCAGCGCGCCATCGAGATCGCCAACAACTCGCGCAGCGTCGTGCGCGTGGTGGTGGGCAACGAAGCGTTGTTCCGTGAGGAAATCACGCCCGAGGCGCTGATCGTGCTGCTGGACCGTGTGCGCGCTGCCGTCAAAGTACCGGTAACCACCTCCGAGCAATGGCACATCTGGGAACACAATCCACAACTGGCCAAGCACGTCGACCTGATCGCCGCGCACATCCTGCCGTATTGGGAACATATTCCGGTGGATAAGGCCGGCCAATTCGTACTCGACCGCGCCAAGGATCTGAAGAAGACCTTCCCGAAAAAGCCGCTGCTGCTGTCGGAAGTCGGCTGGCCGAGCAACGGGCGCATGCGCGGTGGGGCTGACGCGTCCCCGGCCGACCAGGCCATTTACCTGCGCACGCTGGTGAACAAGCTCAACCGCCAAGGCTACAACTACTTTGTGATCGAGGCGTTCGACCAGCCGTGGAAGGCCAGCGACGAAGGCTCGGTCGGTGCGTATTGGGGCGTGTTCAACGCCGCGCGCCAGCAGAAATTCAACTTCGAAGGACCGGTGGTGGCGATTCCGCAATGGCGCGTGCTGGCTATCGGTTCGGTGGTGCTGGCGCTGCTGTCCCTGACCCTGCTGATGATCGACGGCTCGGCCCTGCGCCAGCGCGGCCGCACGTTCCTGACCTTTATTGCGTTCCTGTGCGGTTCGGTGCTGGTATGGATCGGCTACGACTACAGCCAGCAATACAGCACCTGGTTCAGCCTGACCGTGGGCTTTTTGCTGGCGCTCGGCGCCCTTGGCGTGTTCATCGTGTTGTTGACCGAAGCCCACGAACTGGCCGAAGCGGTATGGACCCACAAGCGTCGGCGTGAATTCCTGCCGGTGGTCGGCGATTCGGACTACCGCCCAAAAGTATCGATCCATGTGCCGTGCTACAACGAGCCGCCGGAGATGGTCAAACAGACCCTCGACGCCCTGGCCGCGCTCGATTACCCGGACTACGAAGTCCTGATCATCGACAACAACACCAAGGACCCGGCCGTGTGGGAACCGGTGCGCGACTATTGCGCCACCCTCGGCCCGCGCTTCAAGTTCTTCCACGTCGCGCCCCTGGCCGGTTTCAAGGGCGGTGCGTTGAACTACCTGATTCCGCACACCGCCAAAGACGCCGAAGTGATCGCCGTGATCGACTCGGACTACTGCGTCTCGCCCAACTGGCTCAAGCACATGGTGCCGCACTTCGCAGACCCGAAAATCGCTGTGGTGCAGTCGCCACAGGATTATCGCGATCAGAACGAAAGCACCTTCAAGAAGCTCTGCTATGCGGAATACAAAGGCTTCTTCCATATCGGCATGGTGACCCGCAACGACCGCGACGCGATTATCCAGCACGGCACCATGACCATGACCCGCCGCTCGGTGCTCGAAGAACTGGGCTGGGCCGACTGGTGCATCTGTGAAGACGCCGAACTGGGCCTACGGGTATTCGAGAAAGGTCTGTCGGCGGCGTATTACCACGACAGCTACGGCAAAGGTCTGATGCCGGATACCTTTATCGACTTCAAGAAGCAGCGCTTCCGCTGGGCTTACGGCGCGATTCAGATCATCAAGCGTCACACCGCCAGCCTGCTGCGCGGCAAGGACACCGAACTTACCCGTGGCCAGCGCTATCACTTCCTGGCGGGCTGGTTGCCTTGGGTGGCGGACGGCATGAACATCTTCTTTACGGTCGGCGCGCTGTTGTGGTCGGCGGCGATGATCATCGTACCGACCCGGGTCGACCCGCCATTGCTGATTTTCGCGATTCCGCCGTTGGCGCTGTTCGTGTTTAAGGTGGGCAAGATCATCTTCCTGTACCGCCGTGCGGTGGGCGTGAACCTCAAGGACGCGTTCTGCGCGGCCCTGGCCGGGCTGGCGTTGTCCCACACCATCGCCAAGGCGGTGCTGTATGGCTTCTTCACCACCAGTATTCCGTTCTTTCGTACACCGAAAAACGCGGATAACCACGGCTTCTGGGTCGCGATTTCCGAAGCCCGCGAAGAAATGTTCATCATGCTGTTGTTGTGGGGCGCCGCGCTGGGGATCTACCTGGTGCAGGGCCTGCCGAGCAATGACATGCGCTTCTGGGTGGTGATGTTGCTGGTACAGTCCCTGCCGTACGTGGCGGCGCTGATCATGGCGTTCTTGTCGTCGCTGCCGAAACCGGCGCCGGCGCCACAGCCCGCTCCGGCCGCGTAAAAACTTGCGCAATGCACTAAACGGCGGCCTCTGGCCGCCGTTTTGCTATAAGATAACGGCCGTTTTGTCTGCCCGCCCTGCTCTTCCAAACATGCTTTCCGGAGTTTTCCCATGACGGCCCATGCCGACCTTTCGCCCACCCTTCAACTTGCCATCGACCTGATCCGCCGCCCCTCGGTGACGCCGATCGACGCCGATTGCCAGAAGCTGATGATGCAGCGCCTGGGCGACGCCGGCTTCAAACTTGAGCCGATGCGCATCGAAGACGTGGACAATTTCTGGGCCACCCACGGTAAGCATGAAGGCCCAGTGCTGTGCTTCGCAGGCCACACCGACGTGGTCCCGACCGGCCCGGTGCAGGCCTGGCAGAACGACCCGTTCGACGCCTTGATCGACGAAAACGGCATGCTCTGCGGGCGTGGTGCAGCCGACATGAAAGGCAGCCTGGCGGCGATGTTGGTAGCGTCCGAGCGCTTCGTCGCCGATTACCCGGACCACAAGGGTTCGGTGGCCTTCCTGATCACCAGCGATGAAGAAGGCCCGGCACACCACGGCACCAAAGCCGTGATCGAACGCCTGGCAGCGCGCAAGGAGCGCCTGGACTGGTGCATCGTCGGCGAACCGTCAAGCACCACGCTGGTCGGCGATGTGGTCAAGAACGGCCGTCGCGGCTCCCTCGGCGCGACCCTGACCGTGCGCGGCGTGCAAGGCCACGTGGCCTATCCGCACCTGGCGAAGAACCCGATCCACCTGGCCGCGCCGGCCCTGGCCGAACTGGCCGCCGAGCATTGGGATGACGGCAACGCGTTTTTCCCGCCCACCAGTTTCCAGATTTCCAACCTCAATTCCGGCACCGGCGCCACCAACGTGATTCCCGGCGAGCTGACGGCGGTGTTCAATTTCCGTTTCTCCACCGAGTCCACCGTGGAGGGTCTACAGCATCGCGTTGCGCAGATTCTCGACAAGCACGGCCTGGACTGGCACGTGGAATGGGCGCTGTCGGGTCTGCCGTTCCTGACCGAACCGGGCGCCCTGCTCGATGCCGTATCGGCCAGCATCAAGGCAGTCACCGGTCGCGAGACCCAGGCGTCCACCAGCGGCGGCACTTCCGATGGCCGCTTCATTGCGACCCTCGGCACCCAAGTGGTCGAGCTGGGGCCGGTCAACGCGACCATCCACCAGGTCAATGAGCGCATTCTGGCCAGCGACCTCGATGTGCTGACCGAAATCTATTATCAGACCCTGATCAAGTTGCTCGCCTGATGCTCGCCTGCCCCCTTTGCAGCGCCCCGCTCAACGCGGTGGACAATGGCGTGGCGTGCCCGGCCGGGCACCGTTTCGACCGGGCACGCCAGGGTTACCTGAACCTGTTGCCGGTACAGCACAAGAACAGCCGTGACCCGGGTGACAACCTGGCCATGGTCGAGGCGCGTCGCGACTTCCTCAACGCCGGGCACTACGCCCCGGTGGCCAAACGCCTGGCCGAACTGGCCGCAGAACGTGCGCCGCAGCGCTGGGTGGACATCGGCTGTGGCGAGGGCTACTACACCGCGCAAATCGCCGAGGCCCTGCCCCATGCCGACGGCTACGCGCTGGATATCTCCAAGGAAGCGGTCAAACGTGCGTGCAAGCGCAACCCGGCGCTGACCTGGTTGATCGCCAGCATGGCCCGCGTGCCGTTGGCCGACGCCAGTTGCCAGTTCCTGGCCAGCGTATTCAGCCCGTTGGACTGGCAGGAAGCCAAGCGCCTGCTAAGCCCTGGCGGCGGCTTGATGAAGGTCGGTCCTACCAGTGGTCACCTGATGGAGCTACGTGAACGTCTGTACGACGAAGTGCGCGAATACACCGACGACAAGCACCTGGCCCTGGTGCCGTCGGGCATGAGCCTGGCGCACAGCGAGATCCTGGAATTCACACTGAGCCTGGCCGATCCCAAGGACCGCGCCAACCTGCTGGCCATGACACCCCACGGCTGGCGGGCCAGTGCCGAGCGCCGCGCCGAAGTGATCGAGGCGGCCGAGCCGCTGAAGGTCACGGTGTCGATGCGCTACGATTATTTCGTGCTTCAATAACCGACTTTATTTTCGCGAATGGATTTTCGAATCCCGCAACGAGGAACATCCATGCGCCAACCCGATATCGAGATTTACCTGAAGGACGCCGACGTCGACCACAAAGCCATCGCCGCCTGGCTGGGCGCGGCCCTGGGGCCATGCAGCGACTGGGTCCAGAAAGGCCAGACCTACAAGTGCAAGGCCGGCAACGTGCCTGTCACCTGGCTGCCCAAGGCCGTCGGCAAGTGGAACAGTCTGTACCTGGAAAGCGACCAGACCCCATGGGACGACGACATCGCCTGCGCCCGCGCCGCATTTGCCGCGCTGAACGTGGAAGTGCGCTGCGCGCCGGGCACGTGGGTCGAGGAAGAAGGTGAAGAAAGCGCCGACATATGGATTCGCATCAGCGCAGACGGCGAAGAGCAGATTACTTGGAGGACGGGTTGAAAAGCAGCTTCAAGCGGCAAGCGGCAAGCTGCAAGCCAAAGCGCTTGTAGCTTGCCGCTTAAACCTGCCACTCAGCCTATAGGCCGACCACATCCTCGGCCTGCAAGCCCTTCTCGCCGCTCACCACGGCGTATTCCACCTGCTGGCCCTCGGCCAGGGAGCGGTGGCCTTCACCGCGGATGGCGCGGTAGTGCACAAACACATCCTGGCCGTCCTCACGCTGAATGAAGCCATAGCCCTTTGCATCGTTGAACCACTTCACATTGCCGGTTTCGCGCGTTGCCATCTGTTTACTCCCACTTCGGTTTTTATTATTGAGCCGGTACGCGTTGAACTGCCGAGTATATGGCAGGCTCAAAAGCGTTCAACTCAAGTTTACATCGCTGCTTTTTTGCCGATTTTCGGCGAATACGGCACACTACCCGCCCGAGCGCCTGCTCGGTTTTTTCCCACTTGAAGCAGCTCGCCTATGACCCGCTCCCCGTTCCGCCGTCTGGTGTTCGGCACCTTGCGCCGACTGTTGTACCTCTGGGTTCGCTCGGAGACGATCAACCAGTCGTCCCTAACCCTCAACCTGGACCGCAGCCGGCCGGTGTTTTACGTCCTGCAATCACCCTCCCTCACCGAACTGGCGGTGGTCGACGCCGAGTGCACCAAGGCCGGCCTGCCGCGCCCGGTGTTGCCGGTGTCGGTAGGCCCACTGATGGAGCCGGCGGCGTTCTTCTACCTCACGCCGGAACCGGATTGGCTGGGCCGCCAGGACAAGCGCGGTGCGCCGCCGACCCTGACCCGCCTGGTCAACACCCTCAGCGAGCACGCCGAAGAGAATGCACAAATCATTCCGGTCAGCGTGTTCTGGGGCCAGTCCCCCGAGAGCGAGTCCAGCCCATGGAAGCTGCTGTTCGCCGACAGTTGGGCGGTCACCGGGCGTCTGCGCCGGCTGTTGAGCATCCTGATCCTGGGGCGCAAGACTCGCGTGCAATTCTCCGCGCCTATCAACCTGCGTGAATTGATCGAGCACAATAAAGGCCACGAACGCACCGTGCGCATGGCCCAGCGCATCCTGCGTGTGCACTTTCGTAACCTGAAGACTGCGGTGATCGGCCCCGACCTGTCCCACCGCCGCAACTTGGTGAAGGGTCTGGTCAACATGCCGCTGGTGCGCCAGGCCATCGCCGACGAAGCCGAACGCGAAAAAATCAGCCCGGAAAAAGCCAAGGCCCAGGCCCTGCGCTACGGCAACGAAATCGCCTCGGACTATACCTACACCGCGATCCGGTTTCTGGAAGTGGTGCTGAGCTGGTTCTGGAACAAGATCTACGACGGCATCAAGGTCAATAACATCGAAGGTGTGCAACAGGTTGCCCAGGGTTACGAGGTGATCTACGTCCCGTGCCACCGCAGCCATATCGACTACCTGCTGTTGTCCTACCTACTGTTCAAGAACGGTCTGACGCCGCCGCATATCGCCGCCGGTATCAACCTGAACATGCCAGTAATCGGTAGCCTGCTGCGCCGTGGCGGTGCATTTTTCATGCGCCGCACCTTCAAGGGCAACCCGCTGTACACCGCCGTATTCAACGAGTACTTGCATACGCTGTTCACCAAGGGCTTCCCGGTGGAGTATTTCGTCGAAGGCGGACGCTCGCGCACCGGGCGCATGTTGCAACCCAAGACCGGAATGCTGGCGATCACCTTGCGCAGTTTCCTGCGCTCTTCGCGTATGCCGATCGTATTCGTGCCGGTGTACATCGGTTATGAGCGCGTGCTCGAAGGCCGCACCTACCTCGGCGAACTGCGCGGGGCGAGCAAGAAGAAAGAGTCGATCTTCGATATTTTCAAAGTGGTCGGCGCCCTCAAGCAGCGCTTCGGCCAGGTCGCGGTGAACTTCGGCGAGCCGATCAAGCTGGCGGAATTCCTCGACGCCGAGCAACCGGACTGGCGCGCCCAGGACCTGGGCCCGAACTACAAGCCGGCGTGGCTCAACCAAACCACCCATCGCCTGGGCGAACAAGTGGCTCGCCACTTGAACGAAGCCGCCGCCGTGAACCCGGTGAATCTGGTGGCCCTGGCACTGCTGTCCACCACGCGCCTGGCCCTGGATGAACAGGCCATGGCCCGTCAGCTGGACTTGTACCTGACGCTATTGCGCCGCGTGCCGTACTCGCCCCATACCACCGTGCCGGAAGGCGATGGCATGGCGCTGATCCAGCACGTCAAAGATATGAAGCTGTTGTCGGAACAGAGCGACGCCCTGGGCAAGATTTTGTACCTGGACGAACAGAACGCCGTTCTGATGACTTACTACCGCAACAACGTACTTCACATCTTCGCCCTGCCCGCGCTGCTGGCGAGCTTCTTCCAGAGCAGCTCGCGCATGAGCCGCGAACAGATCCTGCGCTATACCCACGCGCTGTACCCGTACCTGCAATCGGAACTGTTTATCCGCTGGTCCCTGGACGATCTGGACAACGTGATCGACCAGTGGCTGGAGGCGTTCGTCGAACAGGGCCTGCTGCGCTTCGAGAAAGATGTGTACCTGCGCCCGGCCCCCAGCTCGCGACACTTTGTGCTGCTGACGCTGCTGTCCAAGAGCATCGCCCAAACCTTGCAACGCTTCTATATGGCGATCTCGCTGTTGCTCAACAGCGGCCAGAACAGCATCAGCGCCGAGGAGCTGGAAGACCTGTGCACGATCATGGCCCAGCGCCTGTCGATCCTGCATGGGCTCAATGCCCCGGAGTTCTTCGATAAGAGTCTTTTCCGACATTTTATTCAGACGTTGCTGGAGCAAGATGTGCTGCGCCGCGATGAGGCCGGCAAATTGAGCTACCACGACCTGCTCGGTGAACTGGCCGAAGGCGCGGCCAAACGCGTGTTGCCGGCCGAGATTCGCCTGTCGATCCGCCAGGTGGCCTTGCACCGGGTGGACGGTGCGGGTGATGCGCCGGTGGAACCAGAAGAAAGCCGCTAGATTGAATAAGGGCCGGAGAGCCTCCGGCCCCGTTGAAAAGGAGCTGCACCATGAAAAAGATCATTCTCCTGGGCCTCACCGCCCTGCTCGGAGCCTGCCAATCCATGAGTCCCGCGCCCAAGGCCAGCCTCGACGGCGAAGTGTTCTACCTGCAACGCATCGCCCTGCCCCCTGCGGCCACGTTGAGCGTGAGCCTGCAGGACGTGTCCCTGGCGGACGCTCCCGCCGTGGTTCTGGCCGAACAGAAAGGCCCGGTCAAAGGCCAGGTGCCCCTGCCGTTCCACCTGAGTTACGACCCGGCACAGGTCAAGCCCGGCCACAGTTACGCGGTGAGTGCTCGCATCGAGCTGGAGGGCAAGCTACTGTTCATCACCACTGATCGCCACACCGTGCGGCTCGACGGCCAGGACGCCCAGCCGCTGCGCGTGCGCGTCAACGCCGTAGCCCCCTGATTTCGAACATCGAACATAAGGAAGCGCCCATGCTCCGTAAATCCCTTCGCTTCACTGCCCTGTGTGCCGGCCTGCTGCTCGGCGCCAACGCTATGGCCCTGGACCTGGGCAGCCTGTCCCAGGGCGACGCCACTGGCGGACTCAAGGATGCACTGACCCAAGGTGCCCAGATCGCGGTGAAACAACTAGGCGTACCCGGCGGTTTCAGCAACAACCCGGAGGTCAAGATCGGCCTGCCGGGCAAGTTGGGCAAAGTCGCGGACAAGCTGAAGATGTTCGGCATGGGTGATCAGGTCACCCAACTGGAAACCAGCATGAACAAAGCGGCTGAAACGGCTGTGACCCAAGCCCAGCCGATTCTGGTAAACGCTGTGAAAAACATGAGCGTGACCGACGCCAAGGGCATCCTCAGCGGCGGCCAGGATTCGGCCACTCAGTACCTGGACAAAAGCAGTCGCGAAGCCATTCGCGCCAAATTCCTGCCGATCGTCAAGGCTGCCACCGACAAAGTCGGCGTAGCCCAGCAGTACAACGCCCTGGCCGGCAAAGCCGCCGCCTTCGGCGCCGTGGATGCCAAGAGCGCTAATGTCGAGAACTATGTGACCGAACAGGCACTGGACGGTTTGTTCAAGATGATTGCGCAGCAGGAAGAGACGATTCGCAAGAATCCCGCGGCGGCTGCCACCAGTTTGGCGAAGAAAGTATTCGGCGCACTGTAGGCATGCGTCAGCAAACCCCGCACTTATGCAAACGCCCCGATCAGTCGGGGCGTTTGCATTACTGAGCGAGCGAAAAAAACCGTTGGTATCGCAACTGCATCACCAAGTGATTTTGGTCTCAATCGTCGCAGTTTTTTGGCAAGGCTTGGCGTTGTCTTCGCATGGCTTTGCAGGTTCGGGTTTGTGCGAGTGGCAATGCTTATCGCCCCTCTTCGCCTCATTAAACAATGAGTTGAGCCCTAACAACGAAAGCGGGCCTAGGAACACAGGAAAAAACATAGGCAACTCCTCACGAATTCAATGAAACCTTATCCCGCAGCGGCCCCATCAACATGAGAGAGCACCTGCAGATCAGGTAGCCATGTGTGGCAATTCGCTTGTAAACAGTTCCTCTGGCCTGTATTCAAATATCCTGACGCGTCCACAAATAGCGTACAGCAAGACCTCAGTGGATCAGCTCATCTGCCAGTCGTCCCAGCAGAACGGCCGCGAAACAGCAAATCGTCACAGCAGTGGCTCGATCGATGGCAACGGGTGTCAGCCAGTTTCCTCGGCGTCGTTCAAGACGGCTGCCCAGCAGTAACCAGGTCGCGCCAACCGGCACGATCACCATGGCCAGCACAACCATAAACGCCAAGTAGCCTCGCGGACTGCTGAACGCATCGGCGGGCGCGAGGAATGAAGCAATCAATAAACCCTTGGGGTTCATCAACGTCATCAGAAAGAAATAGCGACCTGAAAAACCGTCTCGGTCTAAACGGGTGTTTTCGCTTTTACGCTGCCAAAGCTGATACGAGACGTAGAGTAAGTAGGAGACGGCAACCCATTGCGCGCACCGCATTACCCATGGGGAATAGAACGCGAAATGGATCAGGGCGGCCCCCCACAACGACACCTGCAGCAGATAAGCCGCGCACTCAATCAGCACCAAGCGCCATGCGCCCCGAAATCCGAAGAGCACACCGGCGCGAAAAAGCAATGTGTTAGTCGGCCCGGGGGCAGACAGTAACAACATCAAACTCAAAACTGTGGCCAGCATGCTTACACGTCACCCTTCCTCACTCGGAACCACGCAGCATACAGGGCCGGCAGGAACAATAGGGTCAATGCCGTGGCGACAATCAACCCGCCCATGATCGCCACTGCCATCGGCCCGAAGAACACGCTACGCGACAGCGGGATCATCGCCAGCACCGCTGCCAGGGCCGTCAGCACTATCGGACGGAAGCGTCGGACCGTGGCCTCGATGATCGCCTGCCACGGCGCCAGCCCCGCCTTGATGTCTTGCTCGATCTGATCCACCAGGATCACCGAGTTACGCATGATCATCCCGGACAATGCGATAGTGCCGAGCATCGCCACGAACCCGAAGGGCTGACGGAACACCAACAGAAACAGCGTTACACCGATCAGCCCCAGCGGCGCCGTCAGAAACACCATCGCGGTGCGTGAGAAACTGCGCAATTGCAGCATCAGCAACGTCAACACCACCACGATGAACAGCGGCACACCGGCCTTCACCGAGTTCTGGCCGCGCGCGGAGTCTTCGACGGTGCCGCCGACCTCCAGCAGGTAACCGTCCGGCAATTCGGCGCGCACCTCGGCGAGGGTCGGAAAAATCTGCTGCACCAGGGTCGCCGGTTGTTCCTTGCCGTAGATATCGGCGCGGACGGTCACCGTGGGGAGGCGGTTGCGATGCCAGATCACACCTTCTTCGAAGCCGTACTCAAGGGTGGCGATCTGCGACAGCGCGACGCTTTTACCATTGTCGGTGGGCACCGCCAGGCTGGGGAGCAACGTCAGTTCGGTGCGTTCATGCCGGGTGCCGCGCAGGAGGATTTCGATCAACTCGTTATCCTCCCGGTACTGGCTGACGCTGGAGCCGGTCAGGGAACTCTGGAGGAATTTCGACAGGTTGGCGGTGCTGACGCCCAGCGCCCGGGCGCGGTCCTGATCGATATTGAGGTAGACGATTTTGCTCGGTTCCTCCCAGTCCAGGTGCACGTTAACCACATGAGTATTTTCGCGGACTTTCGCGGCGACCTTGCGGGCCAGGGCGCGCACCTCTTCGATATGTTCCCCCGTCACGCGAAACTGCACCGGGTAACCCACGGGCGGGCCGTTTTCCAGGCGTGTGACACGCGAGCGCAGGTCAGGGAACTGTTCGTTGAGGGTTTCGATCAGCCAGGTGCGCAGGGTTTCGCGCTCCTCGATGGTCTTAGCCAACACCACGAACTGGGCGAAGCTGGTGGCCGGCAACTGCTGATCCAGAGGCAAGTAAAATCGCGGCGAGCCGGTGCCTATATAGGCCACATAATTGTCGATGCCGGCATGCTCTTTGAGCAGCGCCTCCAGGCGTTTGACCTGCTCGGCGGTGTTGCTCAGGGACGCGCCCTCGGCCAATTTCAAATCGACCATCAGTTCCAGGCGACCAGACGCCGGGAAAAATTGTTGCGGCACGAACCGAAACAACGCCACCGAACCGATAAACAGCAGCAGCGTCAGCACGATCACGGTTTTACGCCGATTCACACACCACTCCACCAACCGCCTTACACGCTGATAGAAGGGTGTGCCGTAGGGGTCGGGGCCATCATGGCCGTGTTTGGCGGCATGAATCTTCGCCAGGTCCGGCAGGAGTTTTTCCCCCAGGTAGGGCACGAACACCACGGCGGCCACCCAGGACGCGAGCAGCGCGATGGTCACCACTTGGAATATCGAGCGGGTGTATTCGCCGGTGCTCGACTGGGCCGTCGCGATGGGCAGAAAACCGGCCGCTGTGATCAGCGTACCGGTGAGCATCGGAAACGCGGTGCTGGTCCAGGCAAAACTGGCGGCCTTGAGCCGGTCGTAGCCTTGCTCCATTTTGATCGCCATCATTTCCACGGCGATGATGGCGTCATCGACCAGCAGCCCGAGGGCCAGTACCAGGGCGCCGAGGGAAATCTTGTGCAAGCCGATGCCGAGGTAATACATGGTGGCGAACGTCATCGCCAGCACCAGCGGAATCGCCAGTGCCACTACCATGCCGGTGCGCAGTCCCAGGGAGAAGAAGCTCACCAGCAACACGACGGCCAACGCTTCAGCCAGCACCTGGACGAATTCGCCGACCCCGGTTTTGACCGCTGCGGGCTGATCCGACACTTTGCGCAACTGCATGCCCGCCGGAAGGTTCTTCTGAAGACGTGCGAATTCACCCTCAAGCGCCTTGCCCAGCACCAGAATATCGCCGCCCTCGCGCATGGCCACGGCCAGGCCGATGGCGTCTTCGCCCATGTAGCGCATGCGTGGCGCCGGTGGATCGTTGAAGCCACGGTGAATATCAGCCACATCGCCGATACGGAAAGTGCGATCCCCCACGCGAATGGGAAAACTGCGGATTTCGTCCACCGTCTTGAAATTGCCCGACACCCGCAACTGCACACGCTCGCTTGGCGTTTCAAAGAACCCGGCGGTAGTCACCGCGTTCTGTTCCTGCAACGCCTGTTGCACAGCGGCCAAGGGTAAACCCAAGGTGGCGAGTTTGAGGTTGGACAGCTCGATCCAGATCTTCTCGTCCTGCAAACCGAGCAAGTCGACCTTGCCCACATCCGCTACGCGTTGCAGTTGGATCTGGATGCGGTCGGCGTAGTCCTTGAGCACGGCGTAGTCGAAACCATCGCCGGTCAGGGCGTAGATATTGCCGAAGGTGGTGCCGAATTCGTCGTTGAAAAACGGCCCTTGGATATCCGGCGGCAGGGTCTGGCGGATGTCGCTGATTTTCTTGCGCACCTGGTACCACAGTTCGGGTATCTGCGCCGAGCGCATGGCATCACGGGCGACGAAGGTCACCTGGGACTCGCCCGGCCGGGAAAACGAGACAATGCGCTCGTAGTCGCCGGTCTCCATGAGTTTTTTCTCAATGCGCTCGGTGACTTGCCGTGAGACTTCCTGCGCGGTGGCGCCAGGCCAGTTGGTCTTGATCACCATGGCCTTGAAGGTGAAGGGCGGATCTTCGCTCTGCCCCAGCTTGGTGTAGGACAACGTGCCCACCACTGCCAGCAGGATCATCAGGAACAGCACGATCTGGCGATTACGTAGCGCCCATTCTGAAAGATTGAAACCCATTGGGACTACTCCTTGGCCGCCAGATTCACCACACGGTTGGCGCGATCCACCGGGCGCACTGGCTGGCCCTCGTGGAGCACATGCACACCGGCTGCGATAACCCAATCATCGGCGCTCAAGCCCTCCAGCACAGGCACGGTTTTATCGCCGAACGCGCCGATACGCACCGGTGTGCGCTTGAGGGTGTTGTCCGGCTGCACGCGCCAGACGTAGGACTCACCGTTCTCCGCGCTGATGGCAGACAACGGCACGGACAGCGGATTACTGCCGTCGCCCTGTATAAACACGCGAGCGCTCTGGCCGAGTTCCGCCGGGACTTTGCCGCCGGTAAACGCAACGCGCGCAGCAAAAGTACGCGACTTGGGGTCGGCGGCAGGGGACAACTCGCGAATGCGCCCAGCGAAGCGTTGATCCGGCTGGCTCCACAGCTCCACAGACACCGGCTGGCCGATCTTGAAGCGAGCAAAGCCTTGTTCGGGCAGGCTGATCAGCACTTCACGTTCGCCATCGGTGGCCAGCGTGAACACCGTTTGCCCGGCGGACACCACTTGCCCGACTTCCACCGCACGCTTGGCCACCACGCCATCCTGCGGCGCGCGCAACACCGCATAGGCCGCCTGGTTACTGGCCACATCGAACTCGGCTTTGATTTGCTTGAGGCGGGCTTCGCCCGAACGGTAAAGATTTTCGGAATTGTCGTACTGGGACCGGCTGACCATCTGACGATCCAGCAAAGTTTTGTAGCGATCACGCTCGGCACGCACCAAGCTCAAGTTGGCCTGGGCGGCGGCGACCTGAGCGCGGGCGGCGTCCAGTTGCAGGCGCACGTCCTGAGGGTCGAGTTCGGCCAACGCCTGATTGGCCTTGACCCGCTCGCCCTCCTCCACCCAGCGCTTACTGACTTTGCCGCCAATGCGAAAAGCCAGGTCCGGCTCGTAGCGCGCACGCACTTCCCCGGGGTAGCTGTCCGTCGTCTGCGCAGAAGGCTGTGGCTGCACCACCATGGCCGGGCGGATGGTGGTCTGGGGCGCTTCTTCATGACCGCAGGCGGCCAATAGGAGGACCAGACACGCAGGCAACGCAAGGGGCAGGAAAGTGCTGCGCATGCTGAAGGACCTTTCGCAAATGATGCTAGGAATAATTATACTTGCCGGTATGTTATTAATACCAAACTCGCCAGTCCAGTATTAAAGGTGAAAATGTCCGACAATCCTCTGAACACCAATAGCCCCGGGCGTCCCAAGGACATGGCAAAACGCCAGGCAATCCTCGAAGCAGCCAAGTTTCTGTTTTTGAGCAATGGTTACGCCAGCACCAGCATGGACGCGGTGGCCTTGGAGGCTGGCGTGTCGAAACTCACGGTCTACAACCACTTCACCGACAAAGAAACCCTGTTCACCGCCGCCGTCGTGGCCAAGTGCGAGGAACAATTACCGGTGATGTATTTCGAGATGCCCGCGGGTGTACCGGTAGAAACGGTCCTGCTGACCATCGCCCGTGGCTTTCATCGGCTCATCAACAGCGAAGAGTCGGTGAACCTGCATCGGCTGATGATGACCACCGGCAATCAGGACGTGAAACTCTCGCAGATTTTCTTCGAAGCCGGGCCCATGCGCATGTTGCAAGGCATGGAGCGCCTGCTCAGCACCATTGACCAGAGCGGCGCCCTGAGCATCGATAAACCGTTCAAGGCGGCCGAGCATTTCTTCTGCCTGCTCAAAGGCACGGCGAACTTCTGCCTGCTGTATGGCTGCGGCGGCCAGTTGAGTGAGGAAGCCGCCGAAGCCCATGTGCAGGATGTGGTGGGGTTGTTTATGCGGGCCTACAAGCCATAGCGGTTATCAGGGCTTGAGCGCTTTCTTGGGGTAAATGTCGTAGCGGCTGGACTTGCCATCCAGCGCATGGCTCGGCTTGGGCCCGTCGATACACGGCGCCTTGCGCGGGCGCTTGACCACAACACGGTGACTGGCCAGGGCCAGCGCTGCGGCGAGCAAGGCCGGTGCGTCTGGGTCATCGCCCACCAGCGGGCGGAACAGGCGCATCTCCTTCTTCACCAGGGCGGTTTTCTCACGATGAGGGAACATAGGGTCGAGGTAGATCACCTGGGGAGGCTCGCCCTCCCAGTTGCGCATCACCTCGATGGAGTTGCCCTTGAGCAGCTGCATGCGTGCCACGATCGGCGCCACCTCGAAATCATCCGCGCCGCGCGCCAGGCCGTCTTCGAGCAAAGCGCCAATCAGCGGTTGGCGTTCGATCAGGCTCATGTTGCAACCCAGGCTCGCCAGCACAAAGGCGTCCTTGCCCAGGCCCGCCGTGGCGTCCAGCACCCGTGGGCGTACCCCTTGGGCGATGCCCACGGCCTTGGCGATCATCTGGCCACTGCCACCGCCGTATAAACGCCGATGCGCCGCGCCGCCTTCGACAAAGTCCACACGCACCGGCCCCGGCGCGTCTGCCCCCAGTTGCTGCAACTGCAAGCCATGTTCGCCGACCTGCAAGGAAAAATCCGCATCCGCCAGCACTAACGGCAAGCCAAGTTGGGCAGCCCACTGTTCGGCGCGGGCCTGGAAAGCATCGGCCATGGCCTCGACCCGGATGCGGCTGGCCGCTGGTTGTTCGCTCATCAATCGCTACGCTCAAAAATATTAAGGATCGGCCAACACCGGCCGATAAAACCAACAGTCAGGTATTTTGCCAGAGCTGAGCGTCGACCGAAGAAAATGTCAGACATTCTCCCCCTAACCATCGGTGTACTGCCGACCCACAACCACTACGGCTTGCGCAACACTCAAGCGCTGGCCGGTGTGAGTCATGTGTGGCAGGACTTCTTCGCCCGGGCATTGGCCGAGCAGCTCGGCGAAATGCCGGACGCGCCAGCAGCCGAGGCGACGGCACCGCTGGACCCGGCGGTAGAACCCAGCGCAGGCGCTGACCTGTTGTCGCAGATCCTCACCCAGCGTGAGTGCGACGTTAAAGACACCAAAATCGCCCCGCCAGAACCGCTGTTCCTGCCCATCGCCGAATTTGAAACCGAGCTGCTGCCACCGGCTGCGACGCCGTTTCCTGAAGAAGAAATCGTCGCCCAGCAACGTCAGCAGAATTTCGAAAGCGGTTGGGTACGCCCTATCGTGCTGGCCGCCGGGCAGCCGTTGCCGGAGCCAGGCCCCGCGCCGGAACCGCGCGCACTGCACTTGCCAATCGCCGAGTTCGAACTGGACCTGTTGCCACCGCCGCCTACGCCTTACCCCGAAGAAGCGTTGGTGGAGCAGCAAAAAGCCCTGGACTTCGACTACTACTGGGCACGCCCATTGATCACCCACAACCTGCGCCTGGCCGCCTGACCCTCAGCGGCACACCCACCAGCGCCCCATATCGAAGTGGAAGTGATTGCGGTGCGCGGCGTTGTAGTCCGGGCTTAACACCACGTTGAAATCATCACAGGCACTGTCGCGCACCTGACGCAGGAACCGCGCATTGGTGCCCTCCCCTGGCCAATCCTTGAGCACGCTGATACTGCGCCCATCGGCCAAGCGAAAACCGGCGATATCCAGCGCGTTGGCCGAGGCATGCTGGCTCAGTGGCCCGTTGGCACGGTTATACATCGTGCGACAGGCAAAACTGCCCAGATGATCGACTCGCGTCACCGCCTGGCCGAACACCGTCTGCGCCGCCGGTTGCAGGCTATGGCGCTCGAACAGCGCAAACGCCACGGCCAGCGGGCAACTGGCAAGAAAGCTGCTGCTCAATCCCACCCCTGCACCCTGCACGCGCAAGGTGTTGCGCAACGGGCAGGCGACATCGGCGGATGAATCAGCTTGATGGCTCACGCGCAAGCCTGAAGTCTTCAGCACCTGGTCGCACAGCGCCGGGTCGTCCTGCAGACGTCCCAGCTTAAAACGCGTCAACAGGTTTGGGCTGGCGCGCACATCCAGCGGCGCCCATGGATTCCATTCCGGCGCCAACGGCACCCAGCCGCGCCATACACCGACCACCACCGCGCCGCCCAGCATCAGCAGCACGCCCATCACCTTGATAAACCGCATGGGTCAGACCTTGAAAAACTGATTGGCCGTGCTGAAGGGAATGGAGCGCTCGGTAAAGGTAAAGGTGCCAAACTCATAGACCTCCTGGGCCGCGCGATAGAACTCGCCATAGGCCGCCAACGCCATCGCCGAACCCACGCTGATGCGCTTGACGCCCATGGCGCTCAATTGCGCGACGCTGAGTTTCAGCGCACCGGACATCAACACATTCACCGGTTTGGGCGCGACTGCCTTGACCACCGCCAACACCTCATCGGCGGTGCGCAGGCCCGGCGCGTAAAGCACGTCAGCACCGGCCTCGGCGTAGGCTTGCAGGCGGCGGAGGGTATCGGGCAGGTCCAGACGACCGTGCAATAGGTTTTCCGCGCGGGCGGTGAGCATGAACGCAAACGGCAAACTGCGGGCCGCGGTAGCCGCCGCTTGTACACGCTCCACAGACAGGTCGAAGGCATAAATGGGGTCGCCAGAGTGTCCAGTGGCGTCTTCGATGGAACCGCCGACAATCCCCGTGGCCGCTGCACGCAGGATGGTCTGGGCGCAGCCGTCCGGGCTGTCGCTGAAACCGTTTTCCAAGTCGGCCGCCACCGGCAGTGTTGTGGCCTGGGCGATCTGATGCGCGTTGAGCAAGGTGTCGTCCAGAGACAGCGCGCCCTCCGCATCCGGCCGACCAAGGCTGAAGGCATAACCCGCGCTGGTGGTGGCCAAGGCTTCGAACCCCAAGCTGGCAAGCATCACGGCGGAACCTGCGTCCCACGGGTTGGGCATCACGAAAGCGCGGTCGCGTTCATGCAGGCGCTTGAAGGTTTCGGCGCGAAGGGTTTGAGCATCCATGGCAAGCTCCTGGCGGGAAAAGGAGCCCTAGAGTAACCCCAGTTGCTCCGCTTCGGGCTCGCGATCCAACGTGGGTAATGGTGCAAGGCCGGGCAAGCGTGCCATCAGTTGGGTATGAAAGCGCATGGCCAATTGGGCGGCGAGGCGATTGTCCGAGGTGTGCAGAAACACGTAGGGAGTGCGGCCCTCTTCGATCCAGCCGGCGATTTTTTCAATCCAAGGCACCAGAAACGGGTCGTTGGCCTCCAGCTCCGGATGGCCAATGAAGCGCACCTGCGGAAACTGAGTCAGCGCAGCCGGCCGCGGCGGCACTTTGGGCTTTTTCGATTGCGCATGCAGCACCGCCGGCGACGTCGAGGTGCAACTGAACAGCGCCCTGGGGTCCAGGCAGATACGCTCGACACCCCGGTCGCGCAACAGGCGGTTAAGCATGCGCTCGGCATCGCCCTTGGCGAAAAATTCCGGATGGCGCACTTCCACCGCCATCGGACGCTCCAGGCCGTCGATAAACCCGGCCAGCTCCGCCAGACGTTGCGGCGAGAACGCGGCCGACAGTTGCAGCCATAACGGCGCTACGCGCTCACCCAACGGGCTCATCAGGCCGACGAAACTTTCCGCCGCCGGTAATTGCTCACGCAAATCGCCCCCGTGGCTGATATCCCCGGGGAATTTGGCGGTAAAGCGAAAATCGGCGGGCATGATTTCGGCCCAGCGCTGCACGGTGGCGGCCGAGGGGCGAGCGTAGAATGTGGTGTTGCCTTCAACGGCGTTGAAGACCTGAGAATAGAGGGCGAGGTAATCGCTGGCGCGAGCATCGGCTGGGTACAGGTACTCGCGCCAGGCGTTTTCACTCCAGGACGGGCAACCGAGGTAGTAAGGCAGAAGCATCAGATATGAACGTCGAGACCCAGCACTTCCATATCCCACTCGACAAAACCGGCGGTGGTCAGGTAACTGGCCAAGGCGGTGGCAACGCTTTTGCTCATGGAGCGGGGGAAGACCATATCCTGCTGACGGGCAGGCAGGCCGCTGATACGCGCACTGCCAGCACCTTGCGTAGCGGTCGCCGCCTCGGACTGGACTTCGATGAAGTCCGGCGAATCTTCGACCGAATCGTCTACCGTCACGCTCGCCTTGCGCGGCTTACGTTTGAGGGGGTACGACTGTGAGGAAAATCCGTCTATACGCATCGATGCGAACTCGCTATCAGTGATGGCATTTTAGTGGCGACTTCCGTTGCGCGCAAATGCTCTGGTGATAACTAGAACACATAATTTGAAAAAGGTTTAAAACCAAGGGCAAATTCTGACGATTGGCGAAAGTTGCCATCACTTTGGCGTCAAATCAGCCCGCGTTCGGCCTTGGTTTGCGCCACTTTATCGCGCAAGTACACCGGCGCCGCCTGATCGGCTGGGATCGCTTCACCGCGCTCGAAGGCAAAACGCGCCAGGGTCAGCAGGTCTTCGGCATGGGGCAACATGGCAGCGTCCTGGCCGGCCAGTTTCACCGCAATGCGCTCGCCATACCCCCAACCTGTGCCCGCGCCGAACCAATCGCCGCTGGCATCCTCCGGCAGTGCCGACGCTTCGGGCGGCTGCACCGCTTCCGCGCCGACCAGGCGCATTTCACCGGCCACCGCGCGGTAACAGCCCCAGTAGACTTCGTCCATCCGCGCGTCGATGGCGGCCGCTACCTGCGAGGCGCCCTGCTCACGCAACGCGCGCTGGGCCAATACGGCAAGATTGGAGACCGGCAACACCGGGCGTTCCAGGGCAAAGGCCAGGCCTTGCACCACGCCGATAGCAATGCGCACACCGGTAAAGGCGCCCGGGCCGCGACCAAAAGCAATAGCGTCCACCGCCGCTAACGTGGTGCCGGCGTCTTCGAGCAGTTGCTTGATCATCGGCAACAGCTTTTGCGCGTGCAGGCGTGGGATCACCTCGTAGTGGCTGGTTACTTTGCCATCGTGCAGCAAGGCAACGGAGCAAGCTTCGGTTGCGGTGTCCAGGGCCAGCAGGGTGCTCATCGGTGTCGGTGTCCAAGTCGAAAAAAAGTGCGCCAGTATAAACAACAACGGCCCGCAAGCGGGCCGTTGTATGAGACGCCGATCAGGTGATCAGCTCAGGGCTTGCATCACCTTGGCGGTGATGGCTTCCACCGAACCGACGCCAGGGATATGGCTGTACTTCGGCTTGCCGTTGGCAGCGGAAAGCTTCTGGTAGAAATCCACCAGCGGCTTGGTCTGGGAATGGTAGACCGACAGGCGATGACGCACGGTTTCTTCGGTGTCGTCCTTGCGCTGTACCAGGTCTTCACCGGTGACATCGTCTTTGCCTTCAACTTTCGGCGGGTTGTAGACGGTGTGGTACACGCGACCCGAGGCCTCGTGAACGCGACGGCCTGCGATACGCTGGACGATTTCTTCGTCTTCCACCGCGATTTCAACCACGGCGTCCAGCTCGACACCGGCCGTGACCAAAGCTTCGGCCTGAGGAATGGTGCGCGGGAAACCGTCGAACAGGAAACCGTTGGCACAGTCAGGCTGCGCGATACGGTCCTTGACCAGGGCAATGATCAGGTCATCGGAAACCAGGCCACCGGCGTCCATGATGCTCTTGGCCTTGATGCCCAGCTCGGTGCCTGCTTTTACCGCAGCGCGCAGCATGTCACCGGTGGAGATTTGTGGAATGCCGAATTTTTCAGTGATGAACTTTGCCTGAGTACCTTTACCGGCCCCGGGAGCTCCCAGCAGAATGACGCGCATCGATGTGCTCCTCAATTTTTTATAGAGATGACGCTCGGATTCGCCGCGTGGGGCCAATCGCGTAAAAATGTGATTCGGGCCGCCCAAACGGCCAAAGGCTGATCAAGATACACAGCAGGCCCTAACCACACAAGCCGCCAAAAGTCGGAAGAACCCGCGCCGCGCATGCGTCATAGGTAGGGTATTCCAGAGTGCAACCCGGCACCTTGAACGATGACCGCCCGGTTCCGGGCGGCCAGCGTGGTTCAAGCGCAAGCCATTGAGAACATGCGAAAAACCTCAGCCGGTGTTGCGCAAGCCGGCCGCGATACCGGCCACGGACACCAGCAGCGCCTGTTCCAGAGGGCTGTCCTGCGCGGCTTCCTGCCGGCGCGAGCGCGCCAGCAGCTCGGCCTGCAACAGATGCAAGGGGTCAAGGTAGGTGTTGCGCAGGCGGATGAACTCCAGGGTGTCAGGGCTGTGGGCCAGCAGTTGCGACTGGCCGGTCAGACCGAGCACCACCGAGCACGCCTGCGACAATAGGTCGCGTAAGTGCGCACCTAATGGCAACAAATCGGGCTGCACCAGACGCTCATCATAGAGACGCGCGATATCGGCATCGGCCTTGGCCAGCACCATTTCCAGCATATCGATGCGGGTGCGGAAGAAAGGCCACTGTTCGCGCATCTGCCCCAACAACTCACCTTCACCCCGCGCCAGGGCATTGCTCAACGCCGCTTCCCAGCCGAGCCAGGCCGGCAGCATCAAGCGTGTCTGGGTCCAACCGAAAATCCAAGGGATGGCGCGCAGGCTTTCGATACCGCCCGCACGCCGCTTGGCTGGACGGCTGCCCAGCGGCAGGCGGCCCAGCTCCTGTTCGGGGGTGGACTGGCGGAAATACTCGACGAATTGCGGATTTTCTCGCACCACCGCGCGGTAAGCCCTCACACCATCCGAGGCCAATTCGTCCATCAAATGACGCCAGGCCGGCTCGGGCGGTGGCGGCGGCAACAGCGTTGCTTCCAGCACCGCAGCCAAGTAAAGGTTGAGGTTCTGCTCCGCGATGTCCGGCAGACCGAACTTGAAGCGGATCATTTCGCCTTGTTCGGTGGTGCGGAAACGCCCGGCCACCGAGCCCGGTGGCTGCGACAGGATCGCCGCGTGGGCCGGGCCGCCGCCACGGCCCACGGTGCCACCGCGACCATGGAACAACAGCAGCTCCACTTGCTGTTCGCGGCAAATATCCACCAGGCGCTCCTGCGCCCGGTATTGCGCCCAGGCGGCAGCGGTGGTGCCGGCGTCCTTGGCCGAGTCGGAGTAGCCGATCATCACTTCCTGCGGGCCTTGCAGACGCGCGCGATAACCCGGCAGTTGCAACAATTGCTCGATCACCGGGCCGGCGTTATCCAGGTCGGCCAGGGTTTCGAACAACGGCACCACGCGCATTGGCCGCTGTACACCCGACTCTTTAAGCAGCAATTGCACCGCCAGCACATCCGACGCCGCACCGGCCATGGAGATGACATACGAGCCCAACGAAGCCGCCGGGGCCGCGGCAATTTCCTTACAGGTGTTGAGCACTTCGGCGGTGTCGGCCGACGGTTTGAAATACCCCGGCAGCAACGGACGACGGTTAGTCAACTCCTTCATCAAGAAGCTGATGCGCGCGTCCTCATCCCAGTCTTCGTAGCGACCCAGGCCGAGGTAATCGGTGATCTCCGTCATGGCTGACGAGTGTCGGCTGGAATCCTGGCGGACATCCAGACGCACCAGGAACAGGCCAAACGTCACGGCGCGGCGCAGGCAATCGAGCAGCGGCCCGTCGGCGATCACGCCCATGCCGCATTCATGCAGCGACTGATAGCACAGCTCCAGCGGCTCAAGCAGGTCACGGTTGTTCTGCAACACCTCAGCGGGCGCCGGTGTGCTGCTGCTCAACGCGGTGTGGGCCCATTGCCGCGTGGCGCGCAAGCGGTCGCGCAGTTGCTTGAGCACGGCCCGGTACGGCTCGACGCTGTCGCCGACCTTGGCCTGCAACGCTGGGCTGGCGTGGCGCATGGACAGCTCGGAAGCCAACTGATCGATATCGCGCAGGTACAGGTCGGCCGCCATCCACCGCGCCAGCAGCAAGACTTCGCGGGTGACCGGCGCGGTGACATTCGGGTTGCCGTCACGGTCGCCGCCCATCCACGATGCAAAGCGAATCGGCGCCGCTTCCAGGGGCAGGCGTAGGCCGGTGGCCGCGTGCAACGCCTGATCGGCCTTGCGCAAATAGTTGGGAATGGCGTGCCACAGCGAATGCTCGATCACCGCAAAGCCCCATTTGGCTTCGTCCACGGGTGTGGGGCGGGTGCGGCGGATTTCTTCGGTGTGCCAGGCTTCGGCGATCAACCGTTGCAGGCGTTGGCGGATCTGCTCGCGCTCGGCGGTGGTGAGGTCGCGGTGGTCTTGCAGCGCCAACTGCGCGGCGATGGCGTCGTACTTCTGGATCAAGGTGCGGCGCGCCACTTCAGTCGGGTGGGCGGTGAGGACCAGCTCGATTTCCACGCGCGCCAACTGGCGGGCCAGGGATTCGTTGCTGTGGCCTTCGCGTTGCAGGCGCGCCAGCAACTCGGGCAGCACGCGCGCCTCGAAGGGTGCCGGTTGCGACTCATCGCGACGGTGAATCAACTGATACTGCTCGGCGATATTGGCCAGATTGAGAAACTGGTTGAACGCCCGCGCCACCGGCAGCAGTTCGTCTTCCTGCAACTGATTGAGGCTGGCGCTCAGTTCATCGCCGGCGGTTTTCTCAGAGTCGGCGCCACGCCGATCGGCCTTGGCGCCTTTGCGGATCTGCTCGATCTTGTCGAGAAAATCATCGCCGTACTGCTCTCGAATGGTGTTGCCCAACAATTCACCCAGCAGGTGAACATCCTCACGCAAGCGTGCATCGATATCACTCATCAGCCAATCTCCAGCCAGAAATCCGGGACGCGCAGATCTGCCAGAGTGCCGCCCGCGTTGTTTTATGACAAGACTTTAAACCTTGTGGGTTGCAGCTAGTCTCAACCGTAAGCCGTCGCGATAGGCGAACGGCTGGTCACTCATCACCGCCCGCTTGCCGTGGGTTTTATTGAGGTTGCCATGAAAATCCGAGAATTGGCCCAGCATTGGGAAGAGAACGCCAAGGGTCGCTTGACCAAGACCGAATATGCGATCCACCTGGACGTGGAGTCCGCCGCCCGGCTGGCGGCCATCGCCGAGATGTACCCCAAGCGCAACACCGAAGAGCTGCTGGGCGAGCTGATCGGCGCCGCCCTTGAAGAGCTGGAAGCCAGCTTTCCCTATATCAAAGGTCAGCAGGTGATTGCGACCGATGAAGAGGGCGACCCGCTGTACGAAGACGTCGGCCCGACCCCGCGCTTTTTGTCGCTGTCGCGTCGCTATCTACATGATTTGTCTACCAGTGCGGACGAATCGAAGCACTGATCTGCTGTCGTTTAATCCACCCTCCCCTTGTATTCCGGGCCTATTGCAGGCCCGAAATACTTCCTGGCACTGCAAAAGTTCCAATTTTTTTCGCTGACCGCTCAGTCAGTTATTTTTTTAGGCAAATCGCCATCTCGTCTGAACTTTTGAAAAAAGCCTCCGGTCACAGCCAGTAAGCCATCACTTGGAACGGCCGTTTGAAAGAGCACCAGGCGCTTTAGGACCGGGCTCGCAGCCGTTCACTGACTGAGATGGATTTTGATGTTTTTCAGGAGTTATCCAATGGAGTTGAAGACGATGAAGACCAGCACTGCCAAATCCTCGTTTAACCATCTGCGCGGGCTTAAATTGGCCGCGCTGGCAATCGGTACCAGCTTCGTTCTGGCTGGCTGCGCCGGTAACCCTCCGACTGAGCAGTACGCAGTGACCCAGTCGGCGGTCAACAGCGCTGTCAGCGCCGGCGGCACCGAGTACGCCGCTGTAGAAATGAAGTCGGCTCAGGACAAGCTCAAAGAAGCTGAAATCGCGATGCACGACAAAAACTACGAGAAGGCTCGTATGTTGGCTGAGCAAGCCGAGTGGGACGCCCGTGTCGCAGAACGTAAAGCCCAGGCTGCCAAAGCTGAGCAAGCGGTAAAGGATTCCCAGAAGGCCGTTGACGAGTTGCGTAAGGAAGGTATGCGCCCGGCTGCTATCCAGCAGAAATAAACCGAGCCCCTTGATCGCACCGCACCCGATACTGAATTGAAAGGACGACACGATTATGCGTAAACAACTGATGATCCCTGCCCTGTTGGCAATGAGCGTTGCCTTGGCGGCCTGCTCCACCCCGCCGAACGCCAACCTGGAAAACGCCCGCACCAACTTCTCCGCCCTGCAAACCAACCCTCAAGCCACCAAGCTTGCGGCGCTGGAAACCAAGGACGCTCAGGAATGGCTGGATAAGGCCGACAAAGCCTACCGCGACAAGGAAGACCAGAAGAAGGTCGACCAGTTGGCTTACCTGACCAATCAGCGCGTTGAAGTGGCCAAAGACACCATCGCCCTGCGCGAATCCGAAGCCAAGCTGAAAAACGCCGGTGACGAACGCGCTCGCGCCCTGCTGGATGCTCGCGATGCGCAGATCAAGCAGCTGCAGGATAGCCTGAACGCCAAGCAGACCGATCGCGGCACGCTGGTGACTTTCGGTGACGTACTGTTCGCCACCAACAAATCCGACCTGAAATCCAGTGGTCTGGTGAATATCACCAAACTGGCTCAGTTCCTGCGCGACAATCCAGATCGTAAAGTGATCGTCGAAGGCTATACCGACAGCACCGGTTCCGATTCCTACAACCAGAGCCTGTCGGAGCGCCGTGCAGCGTCCGTACAACGCGCACTGGCTCAGCAAGGTGTGGATATTTCGCGCATCGTGACCCAGGGCTATGGCAAGGAATATCCGGTTGCCGACAATAGCAGTGCATCGGGCCGCGCCATGAACCGCCGCGTTGAAGTGACCATCTCCAACGACAACCAACCGGTCAAGCCACGTTCGTCGATGGCGAACTGATTGATTGAGCTTGGATAGAAAAACCCACCTTACGGTGGGTTTTTTTTCGGTTCGCCAAACTCGATAGTGCGATGAGTATCCTCAGCGGGCATTTCAATTCTGGAACCGTAGGTATTTTGCGATAGCTTGTCCATCAGTTGCGCAAGCTCATGATCCCGAGCATCTCGCCTTTCCAGCGTCTGATGCCCTCTGATCATGTCCAGCATGTTGTCGATTGCAGCAATCCGTATCGCCACGTTCTCAGCCTCGATCTGTGTAAGCAACTCCGCTTTCTGTGGTTTGAATACGCGATAGGGTTCCAGTTAATTCCGTCGCCAGTGACTACCGCCAGCGCCAACTTGTTCGTGGACTGATCGCTACAAGCGCGATAAAAGCCCATCGGCGAGAGCTGCTTTTGTGAGACGGCAGTCAGAAAGATACCGGGGTGTTCCCCTGATAGTCTCCCTGCTGGATTTGAGAGGCATACTGCGCGCCAGATTGACCGTCTTGCTGAGCGTTGCCGCTTTGAGCTTCTTGACCGCTCTTTACCCCTTCATTCTTTTTTTGTTCAAGTAGCTTATTCAGCAGCTTCAAAAGCTCCTCAAGGGTTTCGCCGCCACCGGCACCACTGCTTCCCGATCCACCTTGGGAACCTTGCGATTGCAGTTGTTGAATTTTGTTTCGTGTATCTTGGATCTGCTGATCGAGACTATCTTGCCCCACTGCGCCGGCATAGCCCGCATTCCCAACACTCGACGGTCCATTAATAGCTGCCATAGATGCTAACTCCACATAACTGAAATAAAGACCGATCAGTGATACCAATCAGTCCAGAATCTGTGGCCGGTTAATCGAGATAGTTCCGGGTTGCGCAGGTTTACCATTGCACTGAAGACTTAATCACCAAGTCTCGTGGCGTTTTCCCACAACAATGATGTGAAAGCTTACTGCTGCAACTGCGGCGTTTCCTGCCCCATGCAGCGCACGGCTTGCTTCTTGTTGTTCACCAGCACGCCACTCAAGCCTTTCTGCTCAGTATCAAACATCACCAGCACGCCATCGACGCATTGCGCCACTTGGGCGGCCGGAGTCAGGGAGATCTTGTAATCCTCGCCCGGCACGGTCTTGAGCATGGTGAAGTCACTGAGCAGCAACGCATCTTCCGGTTTGGCGAAGTGCAGGTAGCCGTAGTACCACAGGCAACCGACGGTACCGATGATGGTGCCGATGCCGGTGAGGATCAGCGGGATCATGTTGCGTTCTTCGCTCATTGCGGGCTCTCTGATGGATCAACGTTAGGAGTCGGATAGTTTGGAATTTCGCCCAGGCGCCGCAGGCCATTGAAATGTTGCGGGTCATCCAGATAGCGCAGCATCACGGTTTGCCAGGTTTTATCGGCAAAGGTCTGCACATGCCCGCCACGGGTCAATTGCAAGACTCTGGGCGGCGGCGCCGCCTGATACAAGCGGATGCCATTGGCCACGGGCACGATCGGGTCGTCGAGGCTGTGAAACAACAGTTTCGGCACGCCACTCAACTGGGGCATGGCGTTGATCGCACTGTCCGCGTCGGGCACGAGCCAGGATAAGGGCACTTGCAATGGCCATGTTAGCCAGGAGGTGCTCAGCGCGAATTGTCCTACGTCACGGTAACTGGCCGGTACGCCGTCCAGCACCAGCGCTTTGAGCTGGGTCTGACGCTGCGGGTGCGCCGCCAAGTAATGCACGGCCAGCGCGCCGCCCAGGCTTTGGCCAAGCACAATCAGCGGCTGCCCCTGGGTTTCGGGGGCCTTGTCGAGCCAGCTGAAAGCCGCGTCCACGTCCTGATAAATCGCCGGCAATGAGGGCTTGCCTTCCGACAGCCCATAACCGCGATAGTCCAGCAGCAACACTTGATACCCCTGCTCCGGTAACCACCAACTGCCGCCCAGATGCCAGGCCAAATTGCCACCGTTGCCGTGCAGGTGCAGCACCGTGCCCTTGAGCGGCACGCCGGGCTTGGCCGGCAACCACCAAGCATGCAGCTTGACGCCATCGGCAGTGGTCAAGGTGACGTCGCGGTAGTCCAAGTGTGCTTTTTGTGGCGTGAACGGCAGACCGGGTTCGGGGTAGAACAGCAGCGAGCTACAGCCGTTCAGTGTAAGGAGCAGGCACAGAATGCCGAGGATTCTCATCCGTTGAAGCCTCGCAAATAACAGCATTTAAAGGATATTGGAGTAGTCAGCCTCGATCCGATCCAGGCTCAGATGGTTGAGGAAGTTGGAAAAGCACATCCACGCCGCCAGGGCGTTCATGTCACGGAATTGCTCGGGCAGGTACTTGGGCGGCACCACCAGGCCTTCGTCCACCAGTTGGCGCAGGGTGCGCATGTCCTCCAGGGTGGTCTTGCCGCAGAACAGCAGCGGCACTTGTTCCAGCTTGCCTTTACGCACAGCCAACTGGATGTAGTTGTAGACCATGATAAAGCCCTTGAGGTAGGACAAATCCTTGGTGAACGGCAGACCGGTTGGCACCGAGCCACGGAATACGCGGCTGGCGTTGCCATAGCTTTCCGCCATCTCAAAGCCTTGTTCGCGGAAGAACTCAAATACCTGCAGGAAGTCGGCGCCCTCCTCCACCATATGGATGGCCCGCGTGCGGTTGGTCAATTTGCGCAGGCGGCTGGGGTAGGAGGCGAAGGTAATGATCTCCATCAGGATCGCCAGACCTTCCTGGGTCACGGTGGACGACGGCGGGCCCTTGGACAGGAATGTGCAGATCGGCTGGTTCTGGCCGTTGAGGGTGGTGCCCACATGTACCAGGCCTTCATGCACTTCCAAGGCGCGCACATCGCGGTCGTTGAACATCGCGTCGGCGCGGATCTTGATGTAGTCGGCACCCGCCGCCGCGTCGGCGACGATACCGTCGGACTCGAACACACGAATGGTTTCTTCGGCCTCGCCGAATACCTTGTTCAGGCGGGTTTGCAGCAGGGCCACGGCGTCCTTGGCGGTTAGGGTCTTGGCTTCGTCCTTGAGGTCGCCACGGCCGTCGATGTTGTTCAGGTAATCGGACAGCATCAGGCCCAGATCGGCCAGGGTCGGGTCGCCGGCGTGGAACGCATCGGAGGCGGCGCCGTACAGCTCTTGGGAGATCAGCCCGAAGTCCTCGGTGCCGCGGGCCTCCAGCATGCGCACCACCATGCGGTATTCCTTGCACATGCGGCGCATGATCTGCCCCACCGGGCTGAATTGGCCGAGCCGGCGGGTGATGTCACGCTCGATATTCTGGAATTCCAGCTTCACCGCGCTGGAATCGAACGACAGCGGCCGGTTCAGGTAATAGTCGCGATCCACGGCCGGCATGGCTTTGCCCTTGGCATTGAGAAACCCTTGACGGATGTTCTCGTCCCACTTCACGGCGTCGAGGACGCGGATCGGGGTTTGCGCCAGCACAATGCGATCGGACAAGGTGCGTATCGTCTGCTGGTAATCGTCCACCCGGTACTTCCTCTTTAAACGTTATCGACCCGCGCGCCGGTAGCGCACGGCTTCAACGAACACATCGGCATTGGCCGGATCATCCAGGTAGGCAAATACCTGGCTCATGGCGCTGTCGATCAGTACACCGGCGCCTTCGACGGTATCCACGGTGCTGCCATGCAGTACCTGTTGCCCGATAGCCTGGTGAATCTGTTCGAGATCGAGGTTATAGACCACCAATTCGTGCTTATCGTCGAACTCGAACCCCGCCAGGAAGTAATGCCCTCCCAACCTGGCGGGCAACGGTGCCGACAGGTACCAGCGGCTGCCATGGCGCGAAACGGTAAACAGGTACTCATCGCGCTGGGCCGGCGAGGCTTTAGGGTAGCTCACCGCTTTATAGCGGTGCTCACCGACGCGGCTGATTTGCAGATTGAGCGGTTCGCCCCAGGCATTCTTGCTGGTCCAATGGCCCAGCAATTCATCCGGCGCCGCCTCATGGGCGGGCAACGGGTCCTTGAACGTTACCAGGCAACCACCGAGCAATAGGAACGACAGGGCCAGTACCGCCAAACGCCAGGTTTTCATTGGACTCCCCCGGTGTCAGACCGAGGCCAACACCAAATGCATGTAACGCTTGAGAATCTCAAGCATCTCGTCAGCGGTCAGAGGCTCTGGGCCGCCCAGCAGGCCCTGATATTCCATCCGACCGATTATCGCCGTCAACACTTTGGCATCCTGTTGCGGCTCGCGGGAACCCAATACCTGGAAAAACTGCCCGGTGCCCTGCAGCAGGATCTGTTGATGGGAGCGCACCAGTTCCGCCAGGCGCGGGTTGAGCAAGGCTTCCTGACGGAAGGCCTGTTCGGCCATCAAGTGCTCGCGGCGGTTGGTCAATTGACGCATCACGTAATCGGCGGTCAATCGGGCGATGTCGTCCGCCAACTGGGAGCGCGACTGCGGGCTGCCATCGCCATAAGCGACCATTTCGCGCAGCAGGCCCTCGTTACGCACCCACAATTTACCCATGAACGCGGCGCTGCGTTCCACGTATTGGGCGAAGGTGTCGGTGAGCAGGTCGTCGATATCCTTGAAGTAGTAGGTGGTCGCCGACAGCGGCACCCCCGCTTCGGCGGCCACCGCACGATGACGCACAGCCCGCACACCATCGCGCACCACGATGCGCATGGCCGCATCCAAAATGTCTTGCCTGCGCTGCTCGCTGCCTTGGCGACTGGCCTTGCGGCCCTGGTACTGGACGCTTTCAGCCACGGCAGCAGCAATGCCGGCGGCGCCTTCTTGTGCGGTTACGCGGTTCACGACTCACATCCTTGAACAGATCAAAACCTGGCGCTGTTTGCTTGACGCTTATAGACGCCACATAAAAAAGCCGCCTTATAAAAGGCGGCTCTGGATTTCGCTACGGTTACGCTTGTGGCCGCATGTGCGGGAACAGGATCACATCGCGGATCGACGGCGAGTTGGTCAACAACATCACCAGGCGGTCGATGCCGATGCCTTCACCGGCGGTCGGCGGCATGCCGTACTCCAGGGCGCGGACGAAGTCGGCGTCGTAGTGCATGGCTTCGTCGTCGCCGGCGTCTTTGTCGGCCACCTGGGCCATAAAGCGCTCGGCCTGGTCTTCCGCGTCGTTCAACTCGGAGTAGGCATTGGCGATTTCGCGGCCGCCGATAAACAACTCGAAACGGTCGGTGACGTTCGGGTTGTCGTCGTTGCGACGGGCCAACGGCGACACTTCGAACGGGTACTGAGTAATGAAGTGCGGCTGTTCCAGCTTGTGCTCCACCAGCTCTTCGAAAATCATCACCTGCAGTTTGCCCAGGCCTTCGAAGCCCAGCACCTTGGCGCCGGCTTTCTTGGCGATGGCGCGAGCCTTGTCGATGTCGTTGAGGTCATCGGCGCTCAGCTCGGGGTTGTATTTGAGGATCGAATCGAACACCGACAGGCGCACGAACGGCTCGCCGAAGTGGAACACCTTGTCGCCGTACGGCACGTCGGTGCTGCCCAGGACCAACTGCGCCAGCTCGCGGAACAGTTC
>Ga0308164_10001083_pt1 | contig 34693 bp, 31 predicted proteins | sample PhyTR2_FD_201031 | JGI IMG/M metagenome (GOLD analysis project Ga0308164, IMG submission 201031) | Phyllosphere microbial communities from UC Gill Tract Community Farm, Albany, California, United States - DLSLT.R2 | ecosystem: Host-associated > Plants > Phyllosphere > Unclassified | place: USA... | reverse complement strand
TTTATAGCAGCTTTCAGATCAAATGAACTGGATTATGAAACCTTTTATCCTAAAATTTCAGATAAAAAAGCATATTCAATTTTAAAGCAGAATCTTTTACAGGAAAATCAAAGCTATTCCTCAGCGAAATTTGATGACATTTCGAGACTTACAAAAGGTAATGGAGAGCAAAAACCAAATATCGTAGTAATCGCTATTGAAAGCTTTAGCGCAGAATTTCTAAGTGCATTCGGGAATAAAGATCATCTTACTCCCAATTACGATCAATTGGCAAAAGAAAGTATTTTCTTTACCAATCTTTATGCAACAGGAACCAGAACTGTGCGTGGTATGGAGGCTCTCACTTTGTGCGTTCCGCCAACTCCGGGAAACAGTATCGTAAGACGACCGAATAACCAGAATTTGTTTTCTGTAGCAACCATTTTAAAAGATAAAAAATATCAGCCTTATTTCATTTATGGTGGTGACGGTTATTTTGATAATATGAACAACTTTTTTGGTGGACAAGGGTTTACAATTGTAGACAGAAATCGAGGAAATCCTTTATCGGAGAGTATAAAGACCGAACGTTTTCAGATAAAAGATGACGAAGTGAGTTTTGAAAATGCATGGGGAATTTGTGATGGAGATCTATACAAGCAGGCAATAAAATATGCAGATAAAGAAAGTAATTCAAATAAACCGTTTTTTGAGTTTCTAATGACTACCTCTAATCATAAACCCTATACATTTCCAAAAGGAAAAATTGATCTTCCGCAAGGTGACAGAGATGCAGCGGTAAAATATACAGATTATGCATTAGGAAAATTCATCAGCGATGCAAAGAAAAAACCTTGGTTTAAAAACACAGTCTTTGTAGTGGTTGCAGATCATTGTGCAAGTAGCGCAGGGAAATGGGAAATAAATATTGCGAAACATCATATTCCTGCAATTATCTATAATCTTCAACAAAAACCTGAAGAAATCAACAGACTTACTTCTCAGATTGATCTTATGCCTTCACTTTTCGGGTATCTGAATTGGTCATACGATACCTGTTGGTACGGAAAAGACATTAATAAAACCAAAATAGGAGAGGAGAGGGCTTTTATAGGGAATTACCGCACTCTGGGATTACTTCGAAATGATCTTTTTACTCAAATTGACGACAGAAAAAGAGTAAAGCAGTTTACCGTTTCCCGAACCGACAAATCTTTGCAGGAAGTTAACTTTAAAAATAAAGATCTTGTTTCTGAAACAATCTCTTATTATCAAACTGCAAGCGAAAGATTTAAAAATGGTAAAATGAAGTCTAAAAAGCCGCTTGTTTTGCTAAAATATTCAGGAGTAAAATAAGTTAGAATCTAATATTTGTATTACGTTGTTTCTTTATTTTTGCAAAAGAATTAAACCTAAATTGTTGATTCTAAAATATGAGCAATACATTTTCTGAAAACCATCAAATTGGAGTAGTTTCTTCTTTTTCTGAACTTGTAAATATAAGCTTTCATGGAGCTATGAATGCAATTTGTTGGAACCGAAACTTAAATGGAGATTTTGAAGAAATTGTTTCTAAACTGCAATTAAAAGAAAACATTACAGAAGTTTCTACTGAAGATCTATTGACTTTGGAATTATCAGAAAATGGTATTTTAGCAAGAGAAATTATCTTAAATGACCTAAAATTATTAAGTGATTTTGGAGCATCGCCTTCACTCAATTTACTTAAAAATTACGAACGAGATGAGGAGTTCGATTTCATTTCGACAGATGTATATTCTTTTCACGTAGATCGATCGCCAGTTGGTACCGATACTTTTCTATGTACATATTATGGTGCTACAAGCGATATTATACCTAATGATCAGGTTGAACAAAAAATATTAATTCCGGAAATCAGAGCAAAGCTTAAACAATTGAACGACGGTCTGGAAGAAGAATTTGAAGACTTTCTGAAAGAAAACTTTTTCGATCTTCATTATGAGGCCAGACCTGGTGCAAGTCCAACAAATTTAGGCATAGGACATCTTTGGCGTTTGGCAGTAGATCATCCTTCGCAAAAGGTTTTGCCTTGTGTCCACAGAGCTCCGGTAGAAAATGATGGGGAATATCGGTTGTTGTTGATTTGTTGATTTATAGAATGACAACACTTTTTTAAGCGTGGTATTTTAATTTAATTTGGAATGTCTTTTATTTCCCGATACAGTATCTAAATAAGTCTTTATTAATGGTTGTTTATGAAGATCGAGGTGTACAAAAGTGGTACACGATTAAGATGCTGCAACATCTTTTTTTTCTACTTTTCCGCACGAATCTCGTCACGTTAAGTATTTGTAAACCAATATTTTACAATATTTGACGATAAATTTAAAAGTACATTTGTACTACTTTTGTACACCTCCAACCTTGTAAATTACTAAAAATTAAATAGTTAACATTTCCCGAATGCTAAGGTGATAATTGATACATTTCGCCTGTACACCTCAAATTTCATTCATTTTAGGACGAAGATGAGTTTAGAATTCTAACAAGTATAGCTCAAATTTATACTAAAATGTTTTATTCAATTACTAATTGTCAGACATGAAAGAGGCTAAATTAAAAAACCAATTCAATCCTATACTTATTTCTCTGCTGCCTATTTTCATTTTGTGCTGCCACGTTTTTTAATCGGTTTTTCTTCTGATTTTAGTACGTCATCAATAGATTTAAAATTCTGTTCTTTCGGTTTTAAAATATCAACCATTTCTTCTAATCCACCGACAACTGAAAGCAGTTTTAAAAATGAATCCAAAGAGATCAAGCCCTTTTGCTCAAATTTTCTTAGAGTTGGTAAAGGAACACCCGATCTCTCAGCCAAACCTACCTGAGTTAGATTCATTTGCAATCGTCTTTCACGCAAATTATCCACTATTTTTTTCTGAGTTTTGAATAAAGAAACAAATAACATAATAGTAGTATTTAGTTTAATATTGTAGTAATAAATAATATTATTGTATTACAAATCTGCTGAATTTTTTAAGTATGAATATTGTAAAAATAAAATCAGACAATCAAATACTATACATTATCAGCTTTAGGAAAATATAAGACTAACAAAATAATATTTCGCTACATATATCAATAATTAACTTTGCTTTTAAAGCAGTTCAGATAGACTAAGTACATTACTTATTAAAATTCAAAGTAGAATTATAAATGAATTGGGTAATTTAGAAGATAAATATTGATAAAATCATATTAGGTTACCGGTTTATACTCTTATCGTGATTTACTATTGCTTTGAAATATTGTCAGTTTTGTCTTTGTAATATTTTAAAAGTGCTTTTGCTTGATCAGTGAAACTTTTTTGCAAATCTTCTTCTCTTTTAAGAACCGCTAATAATTCAGTAATTTCATTCTCTGTATAGTGCTTTTGAATTAATTCTTTTATTTTCTCATCAATAAGTATATTGTCTATAAACCCCCTACTTGAAACTAAATGTGGTTTATTTTTTAGTATAGTATCCAACATTTTGTATGATTTGTCTCGTTGTCCAAAAGAGTATTCTAGTAAGAACGAATAGAAGTTTAGAAAATCCTTATCATCAGGGTATTTAAGAATTGAATTAGAAATTTCCTTTTTACACTTTTCATACTTTTCTGAATAAAAATAGTGCTGAACTTTGCTTATTGATATTTCTCTATCTATATAATTGTTACTGTAAACAAGGTCTTGAAAATTAATAAATAATTTGTAAAGCTCAAAAAGATTTTGAGACATAAACGACAAGCTTGGATTCACTGGTTTTAATTCGATTCCTCCAATTATTGTAGCGGCATTTCTACTGTAGTCAGCTAGTTCATAAACTTGAAGTTTTTTACGGATTCTTTCTAAAATCAAAATTTCATCCGCTGAAAGGTAATTGCTGAAATTGAATATGCGTTCGACGGTTAAGTCAATTTTACTGGCTTTTTCAAATATGCTCTCACCAATAATAAGTAAATTTTGGCTTACATCCTTATCATATAAGTATGTTTCATTCCAACATTTATTTTGTAAGCCTAATTCTAAATCCTCTATCTCAAGTTTATTACCTTTTATTTTTGGCTGAAAATTAGAGGGTGAATGATTATTTGATCGCATTACTAAGTCGAAAATCGAAAAGATACTAGTATAAATATTATACATATCTAAATCCAGTTTTGGTCTTATTTTTCTTTTTCTATTACGTTCAGGGAAATAAGAAAACACAAGCCAAAATATTACTGCAGCTATAATGGATAATAATATTGGGTAAATAAAATCTTTAAAATAGTCAAAGCTATTTTGCTCATTCTTTTCAATTAAATGATCGATTTTTGTTGATTGTTCTGAAATTTCTGAAGTAATTTTTAATGTCTCCCTTGAGAGTATATTGATTTTGTTAGTTAATGCGTCAGACAGATTCATTGTCTGATTATCATTATTACTTACAGTGTTAATAGTCTGTCCTAACACCAGCTTAGATAGCAGGAGTATAATGAGGCAGATTGTTGTTAGAAAATTTTCATAATTCATTTTTTATATTTTTTACCATTTGTCATTTTTTCATTTCCATCTCTATTATTATCCAATTTCTAACATAGAGGTATTGTTGCTTTAGGGAACAGATATGGCTTATAAATACCTACTGGCGATTTAAACTAGATCTTTGTAAACTAACCACATAATTAGTAGTATAGAAATTATTTCTTTCGTATATCTAATTTTAATCTATAAAATTATTCTTTAAAAATTAAATTTCTTTAAGGTAAACCGAATTTATTTAATTACTTTTTGAGATTTGTTACTGAAAACAAAAGTTTACAAAATTGTTCTTAACTGCGGAAATATTTATAGTTAATCATTACCATAATCAGGGGCAAAATAATCAGCAGGGTCAAAGTCATAATATTCCATTGCGTCAAATCTCTCTTCTTGAATAATATAACCACCTAATTCCGCAGCTTGTAAATAATCATAACCTGAAAGCTTTAGTTCACAAGCTTTACATACGAATTCAGTTGGTAATATTGAAACCTGTCTAACTATTTCATCACCTTCCAGTGTTGGCTCATTTGTTTTTGCAATTTGTCCACTAATTTTAGCTTTTGACTTACAAGCAGGACAATTTATATGGGATGTATAAACTTTTGTAGCGTATATACCAAATATTCTTGATTTATTAGCGGTATCCCTTAATTCTTTTTGTTCCTCTTTTGGTTTTCTGTAGAAATTATCTTTATGATCTTTAATAAGATTTTTCACCAAAACCTTTATTTTATTATGATCGTTCTTAATCATTTCCAATGCTATGATTGTATCCTCATCGGAAATCCAATTATTCATTTCCTTTTCTTGGAAAGTAATAAACATATTACATATTTTATAAAAATCAGCTAACCAAATTTTCGTAGGAAAGTCCTCAAATGCTGAACCTCCAGAATGTAATTCTCGGTTTCTTCTCTCCATAAAATTCATACAGATCTCATATTCCTTATTTGTGAAAGGCTCTATAATTTTTGTTAACCTTTCAAAAACTGTTTTCATAGGTACAGATTTAGCTGGTTCTTTCTCATTATAATAACCAAAAACGTAAAGAATATTGGTTCCTTTAGTTGGATCTGCTAATAAAGCAGGATGAACATAAGCTAAAGCTGCTCGAGATAGTGTCTCTAACGCAATTGAGCACCAAAGAGGAAATAGATATGTCGTTTTGTCTTGATTATGTGCCGTATAAGCATTTATCTTTGATTTATTCCACAGTAAATCATGTGTCCAATCCATAGTATTTTATTTTATCCAAACTCTTGTAATACTTATCAAATTTGTTTGTAATATTTTCATTAGCTCTTGAATGAACTAATTTCCAATTGTTAAAAATTACATAGTGGTTTTCTTTCCAATCTATTTCTTCTTTAACGGCTTCTTTGATTAACTCATTCATCAATTTTATGGAGGTGTCAAATGCACTCAATGCAGGTCGCATGCAATCAACATCAAATCTAATCCTAAAATCGTTATTTATTTTTCTAGTATTATTGAGTAAAAGCGGCAGTCATCAAATAAAGGTAAATATTTAATTTTTTTTTAATTTTAAATATTGAAAAATGTGAAATACATATTTTTTTAGGACTTCTTTGTGGTTGTCTTTATAAATATTCTCCGTCTGTATGATAAGGAAAATAATTCTCACCAAATAAATAACGCATGACTGCAACCTGGAAATGCTCATACAATACATTTAAGTTTAATGTATCATATATTGGCGCTAGGCGTTTTACAACTACTGAAGTCATAAGGAATTATTTTACAGATAGAATGAATAACTTTTTCAATAAATGTTTATTTATATATAAACTGACAACTCCAAAATTATTAAACAAATTCTACTAGACGACTACTAACTATTTATCATTTTTTGAGAACTATGTTATAGTAGATCCTAAGCCTGTTAAATTATTTCCAAATTAGTCGACCTTCACCAAAACGGATAATGCGTGGGTGGATATTTTTTTTTATATACCAAATGTATGTCAAACCCAAACCAACCTCCCTAACGGTTTGGCGGAATCGAGCAACACGCACAAAATCTGGTGTGGTCATCCAGGCTATTCCTCCTTTTTCTATTTCAAAACGGTAAAAACCGTCTGCAATATTCTCAGAAACATTGTCTTTGATCTCCTTATTACTAAATTCTTGCCGTCTCCATCTTTTGAGCTCTGGCTGTTGCATTTCATTATAAAATTGCTTCCAAAGAGGAGCTGTTTCTTTCGACGGCCAGTCAGGTTGAAGGCTAAGTTCCGTAATTTCGTCACTCTCTAGCCAGTCCCTCATTCCTTGCAGATCTATGAAATCTGCATTGCTATCTTCGATTGCCGCTATTGCAGCTCGTCGCGAAGGAAGTCCCGAACGGATAAGCATTGCTTCCATCAATAATGGTACGCCATTTTCTGCACAAGCAGCCGCTCCACCAGTAGTGGATGATGGCTCCCATCCAGATGCCACCCGACGCATTCTTATAGCTTCGATGGCCCAGACTAGACGATAGGCAAATAAGTCCTCAATGTAGCTTACATTTTGAGGTCCAATTATATCAATTGAAACACCGCTAACCCATTGTAACAGTAACTCTTTCCAGTTCTCAGGTAAGCCATCTGGTTTAAAAGGCTGTATTTTGAACAACGGTTCAGCCAAGTTTGCAAGCTCATGACAAAGATGCTCTACTTCACCAGTAAGCGCTGCGGCTTCAGCTTTATCCAAAGCATCATTAAGCTTTTCAGCGATTTCATCAAGAAGCAACCCAGTATCCAGTCCAACACCCATAGAAAAATGTTCTTTCCTCCGTTGTTGTGTAGTGTTTGCCCATATCAACCGCGCTCTTGCATTAAGAAGCTTAAGTTGTGTTTTCATATAATTAATATCCTTACGCGCGATCTGTCTTTCCCATAATGATCCCTCAAGTGCTTTATCAAGCAACTCAGGTAGGACTTCAAAATCACTGTCTAAGGCTTCAATAAGACTTAGAATCATCGAATCCAATTTATCAACATCATTTTCTAGCGCCAGCAAATCATCTGCAGTTTCGCCATTGGATTTGGTAAACCATCCTTCACGGGAATTAGCTAAATATTCAAAAGCATCAGCTCTCTTGAGCACTCCGCCTAGTGTAAGGCGTTTGATAACTTCTTGAATTACTTGCATCAAGCCGCTACTTAGAAGCCTATGTCTGGCGGCAGCTACAAGGTCGTTCCATGCGTTCTTTCGTTGCTCATGCTTGTCATAAATAACGTGCAGAACTATACCCTCTACATCGACAAAAGCACGTCCTGCACGCCCTGCAACATTAGCAAATTCTTCGCCTTTAATAGGTATTCCTGAACGGGTTAAATAAGGTACTAGTAATACAGCTGCATTAATGTTCAGACCCTGCGAAAGAGTTGGGGAAGCTACTATAACAGTAATTACATCTGCTGCGATTAGTTTTTCTACCTCCCGCAGAAAAGCATTTGGCAAGCCTCCATGGTGGATGACCATACCAATTTCTAAGCATTTTACAGCTGGGTGCTCCGAGCCTAACCATTCCTTCCCAATCGCAACACAGCGAGCAATCTTTTCTGGTTCTTGCAATAAATTTGCTAAGTATCCTTTGTCTACCAGTTCTAGCGCTACCTTGCCAAATTTCTCTACCCAGTTGGCCTGAGTAATAGAAATTAGCGTTTTTTTTCCTTGCTGAGCAAAAGCCCAAGCGCCAAAAATCGTCAGATCATGCATGCTAGCTGGCCGTGCCTTATTCTGGCCAACTACCTTTGACTTTTGTACAAAATTTAAAATAAAAGGCTGCTTCTTCTTATGATCATAGTTAAGCGTTGCGTTGTCGTTTCGCCATTCTAATGTACCGAAAAGTTGCCGGGTTGGACGCCAACTAAATTTAACCGGAGCTCCGGGCTCATCATTACGCATCCATTGAGTCAAATCCGCAAGGTTTTCACCATCCGGAAGAATCGCAGATAGACATACGATACGTCGTTCTTCAGCATCATTACGTTTTAGTAAGCGCTGCACAAGAATCTCGAAACGAATCTCTCTTTCTGTCTTGCCAATCATATGACCTTCATCCAGAATAATTAAGCCAATGTCATTTAATATGTCAGCATCGTTGCGGAGCGCAAAATCCAGCTTTTCAGGAGTTGTAATAACAATAGACCGTCTTTTGAGCGCATCGGAATCCATGCTTGATAGACCGGAAGCTCCATATAAAGAAGACACACTGAATCCTAATGGACTAAAAGTTTTCCGGAAAGATCGTTCAGTTTGGGCTGAAAGCGCGCGCAGAGGTGTAATGATTAAAACTCGTTTATCAGTGGAGAGAGTAACCAATGCAGCCATCTCAGCAATACGTGTTTTTCCAGCACTAGTTGGTAGCGCCACAATCAAATCGTCTGTGATATCCGTGCACCGTTTCGCTGCTTCTAACTGGGATGGCCAGAGTTCTACTTCGGCAACTTTTCGGCAATATAATTGTGTAATAAAAAGCTCTCTTAATGAGGGATAGATTTCCTCGCCATCCAATGGGGGATTGACTGGTAGTCTTATATGAAGCGATGACTGCCAAAGTTCATCTGTTAGGCTCGACGCCAATTTAGCGATCCACCATAATGTCACTGTGGAAGTATCAGCTGCAAGTTTTACTGCCCCATTTAAAAAACGTTGACATTGATCGAACACTTCTATATCTCCAGTTGCGAGCGCAAAGTCGAAATACGCCAAACCTCTGCAAATACTGCTATTAAGAATATCACTGACCACGTCTTCAAGTTCATAATCACCTACAGCCAGCAACTCTGCAAGTATCACATCGTCTCCTGCTTCTTCTAATGTCACACGAATATGCGTTCGTAAGAGATTAAAATCCCGTAGAATCAGCAAAACTAGCGCAACTTCGCATGGCGCATTATTCTCGCCTTTTTCAATATGTGAGTTTAATATTGAATACGCAATTGCAGAATATCCCGCCAAGTGATAACAAGCACCTGCAATTACTCGGAAAAAGCCTGTATTTGGATCATCTTCAGAAGTATTGCGTACCAAATTTTCGAAGGCCTTACCGCTCGCATAAAAAGCATTCTTTATTAGCTGCTGTTCGCCACTTTTTTCCTTTAATTTAAGAGCTGCCCTTAAAATCGAAAATCCATATTCTGCAAGATCAGTTGCAATATTGCGTCGGAATCCAACACCGACCGCAGGAATACCATTTACACGCATCATTGACCAAGCAGTCGCACGGTCGGCTAATCCATTACGAAAATCTGCTAATAGCAGATTTTCTATGTAAGCGCTAAGTTCTTCAATTGTTTCCAAGATGTTCGAGGTTTAAATAGGATGCTGCTATAAAGTCTTGGTGATCATCAATATTTAAGTTTATTGTGGTTTGCTTACGTGTATGATCAGCAACGGTCAAATCATTTCGCAAAAGAGTCAAGGGACTATTTCCTGTCATAGTAAAAAGCACATGCTCAATACTTCCTGATGGAAGACTTCGCCTTGCTATTTCTTTCTTAAGCACACGACCTAACACCTGTTGAGCAGCTGTGCCTTCCATAAGTCGGTCGGCTACGAATAATAGAGAATGAGGAGTACAACGTCCAGCGTCACGGTTAAGCGCAGCTCTTGCTTTTTTCACAGTGTCATTAGTTAATTTAGCTGCACTTTTAGACTCTCCTTTAAGCAATCTAAGTCCGCTCCTTATATTATAGTCAATACCAATAAAGTCGTCACCTCTGAGAGCCATTTCACGTCCATCTTTGTATCGCAATCTACGAACTGGTATTTGATAACCTAATGCGTGTTCGATATATTCGGTCGCCAGGATTTCACCAAGATCACCTGAACGGGCACGACTTGTTTGCGGTAAACGTTCTGCAAGAACTGCTGAAGCATCTGGATAACCAAGATATTTAATATCATCGGCAATCTGAGCTAAATCATTATAATGCGACCGCATTACTTGGCGCAAATCATCTGCAATTTTGGCACGACTACCTGTAACTTCCGTACATATATGAAATATTCGATTTTCATTTGCTTCCTGCCGAAAATCGACCCAAATGTTAAAAATCGACATAATGATTGTTTAATATAGTTTTCATGGATATACTTGCAGTTTAATTTTGTTTCAATTTAATTCTTTTTTTTATATTACTTATTAACAGTAATATTTTATTTCTTCATTTGTATTATTATCTAGAAAATTTTCTCCTTGTAAATTTTCGCTTGGACATAAAAGGCTATGCACAACTGAAAATTATTTTGATGATTTTAAGGACAGTGAAGTTGATGATGTAATTGTAGGGATGTTCTAAAAAAATAATGATAACTTAATATCCAATATTTATCTAATAATATAACGAAACTACAATTCTTTTTAAATAAATTTGACCAAATTTTCTCAAACGACTATGACCAAAGAGACCAATATTGAAAACTCCCTTATTCAACAACTAAACGATCTGAAATATATCTATCGTTCTGATATAATTGATCGAAAAACACTTGAACAAAACTTTAGAGCAAAATTTGAAGAGCTTAATCATGTGAGGTTAACCGAGAGTGAGTTTTTAAGATTACGAGAAGATATAATAAAACCCGATGTATTTGAAGCATCTAAGCTTTTGCGTGAAAAACAATATTTTCTACGTGAAGATGGGACACCTCTACACTATACTTTAGTGAATATTAAAGATTGGTGCAAAAATGATTTTGAAGTTATCAGTCAGTTGCGTATTAATACTGAAAATAGCTTCCAAAGATATGATGTGATATTGCTCATTAATGGTTTGCCAATGGTGCAAATTGAATTAAAAAAAGGAGATATTTCGCATAGGAAAGCAATGCAACAAATTGTAGATTATAAAAATGAATCTGGCAATGGTTATGGCAATTCTCTACTTTGCTTTATGCAATTATTTATTGTGAGTAATGGTGGTAAAACTTTATATTTTGCCAATAATAAAAATCAACATTTTTCTTTTAATGCAGAAGAGCAATTCTTACCTGTATATGAATTGGCAGATATAAATAACAAAAAGATCAACAATCTCAATGATTTTACTGAAAATTTTTTGCCAAAGTGTACACTGGGGGAAATGATAAGTAAGTATATGGTATTGGTTCAAAGTGAACAGAAAATTCTTGTGATGAGACCATACCAGATTTATGCGGTTAAGGCAATTGTTGATTGTATAAAAGACAATAGAGGCAACGGATATATATGGCACACCACGGGAAGTGGTAAAACCCTTACCTCTTTCAAGGCTTCTACTTTATTAAAAAACAATCCCGATATTGAAAAGTGTTTGTTTGTGGTAGATAGAAAAGATCTTGACCGACAAACTCGAGAAGAATTTAATAAATTTCAGGAAGGCAGTGTTGAAGAAAACACCAACACAGAAACTTTAGTCAGAAGACTATTATCAACAGACTATGCTGATAAAGTGATTGTTACTACAATCCAAAAATTGGGATTAGCTCTTGATGGATCCAATAAAAGAAACTACAAAGAGCGCTTGGAGCCGTTAAGCAATAAACGTGTAGTGTTCATCTTTGACGAATGCCACCGTTCGCAGTTTGGCGAAAACCATAAAGCAATCAAAGAATTCTTTCCGAATGCTCAGTTATTTGGTTTTACAGGCACACCTATTTTCCCCGATAATTCCACTTATAAAATACGAGAAGGAGAATATGAAACCTACAAAACAACAAAGGATATTTTTGAAAAACCGCTTCACGAATATACTATTACAAACGCCATTGATGATGAAAATGTATTACGTTTCCATATAGATTATTATAAAGGAGAAGGATCACAAAATCCTAAATCTGGAGAAGCTATTTCGCAGCAGGCAATTGTGGAAGCTATTTTGAAAAAGCACGATGATGCCACGAATTCAAGAAAATTTAATGCCGTATTTGCAACAGCTTCCATTAATAATGCAATTGAATATTATCAGCTATTAAAACAAACTCAAATAAAAAAACAATCGGAAAATTCTGAATATGTTCCTTTGAACATTGCTTGTGTATTTTCTCCCCCTTCTCAATTAATTGCGAAAGATGGCGATCAAAAAAGTCAAAAAAATGCTGCAGATGTAAAGCAATTACAAGAAGATTTGCAACAAGAAAAGCTAGATAATCAAAGCAATCCTGAAGAAAAGAAAAAAGCATTAACGGAAATTATTCTCGATTACAATAAACAATTTGGTGCAAGTCATACGATTAATGAATTTGATCTGTATTATCAAGATGTGCAGAGACGTATCAAAGATCAAAAATGGACTAATAAAGAACTCCCTCACAAAGAGAAAATTGATATTACCATTGTCGTGGATATGTTACTTACAGGCTTTGATAGTAAATATCTAAACACACTTTACGTAGATAAAAATCTGAAATATCACGGGTTGATTCAAGCGTTTTCCAGAACAAACCGTGTTTTGAACAATACAAAACCTTATGGTAACATATTAGACTTTCGTTCCCAACAGGAATCTGTGAATCAAGCTATTGCTCTGTTCTGTGGAGAAAGCACCGAGAGTGCAAGAGAAATTTGGTTGGTTGATCCAGCACCTAAAGTAATTGAAAAATTTATAGATGCAGTAGAAAGTTTAGGCGTTTTTATGCAGGATCAAAACTTGGTTAATGAACCGAAAGAAGTGTATAATTTGAAAGGAGACGCCGCTCGGATTGCTTTTGTGAAAAACTTTAAAGAAGTACAAAGGTTAAAAACCCAATTGGATCAATACACCGATTTAGATGAAGAGCAAAAAGCTAAAATTGAAGCTATTTTACCAAAAGAAACCTTTCAAGAATTTCGAAGTTCGTATATAGAAACCGCTAAGAAATTTCAAGAAAGACAACAAAAAGATGGTGAAAATACTCCTCTTGAAATTCAACAATTAGATTTTGAGTTCGTTTTATTTGCTTCTGCCGTAATTGATTACGATTACATAATGAAATTGACAGCAGAAAATTTGGGTAAGAAGCCAGGTAAACAGAATATGTCTAAAGAACAGATAAAAAGATTGCTGAAATCCAATTCCAATTTCATAGGGCAAGAGGAAGATTTGGCAGAGTTTATCGATCAACTCGATTGGTCAGTTGGGCAAACTGAAACTGAACTAAACCGTAATTTTGAACAATTTATAAATAATAAATACGATAAAGAAATGGCAACCATTGCTCAAAAAAATGGCTTACATATTAATGACCTGAAAATCTTTATCGATGAAATAATGAGCCGAATGATATTTGATGGTGAAAAACTAACAGATTTACTAGTGCCCTTAGAATTAAGCTGGAAAGAAAGGAGAACAAAAGAATTAGCATTGATGGAAGACCTAGTTCCTCAATTAAAAAAATTGGCAAATGGTAAGGAAATAAGCGGATTGGCAGCTTATGAATAATAAAAAGAATGAAATGAGCAACAAATCTCAGACAAACATAAACGATTCGGATTATAGCGAGATTTTATTTCAAGCGATTAACCAAATCAAAACTGCCCGAACCTCAATTGCAAAACAGATAAACAGTTCTGCAAATTCCGTGTATTGGAATTTGGGGAAATTACTCTTTGAAAAACAATTGGAAGAGGGTTACGGAAGTGGCGTTGTAAAACAATTATCCATTGACCTCAAAAATGAGTTTCCTGATATGGGACTTTCGCCTCGTAATTTATGGAATATGAAACGCTTCTATGAGCGTTATTTTCAATCAGATACAAAACTGCTACGCAGCGTAGCAGTTTTGCCGTGGCGACATAATTTACTATTGTTAGACAAAGTGCAATCCCTTTCTGCTGTAGAATTTTATGCCAACGAAGTCATTACGAAAGGTTGGTCGAGAGATTTGTTACTGAACGCTATCAAGATGGAGAGTTACAGCAGAAGCGAAAACCAGTCGAATACCAACAATTTTAACAACACATTGCCCGAACTAAATGCAGAATATGCCAACGAAGTATTTAAAAGCTCATACAACCTCGGATTTTTGGGAATAACAGAACCTATAAAAGAATTGGAATTAGAAAACCGATTAATCACAAAAATCAGAGCTTTTGTATTGGAACTAGGCAAAGGCTTTTCATTTATAGGCAACCAATATCGCTTGGAATACAACAACAAAGAATACTTTGTAGATATGCTTTTTTTCCACAGAGGCTTGCAATCACTGGTGGCTATTGAACTAAAAATAGGAAGTTTCAAGGCTGAATATGTAGGAAAAATGAACCTCTATCTTTCTTTGCTTGATAAACTGGAAAAAGGCAAAAATGAAAACCAATCTATTGGCATTATTCTTTGTGCTGACAAAGACCATCTCGATGTGGAAATAGCATTGCAAGACATCAACAAACCTATAGGCGTAGCCGAATACCAATTATTACTACCAAAAGATGAACTGCAAACTTTGGTACTGAACGAAATAAACGCAACAGAAGGAGAAAATGACGAAGAATAAAAAAATAATTCCTGAATTACGTTTTCCTGAATTTGAGAATGAGGGAAGTTGGACAAAAAAAAGACTTGCTGATTTCGATGATTTACCAAGTGGCGATGGAGACTGGATACTTTCAAAAGACATATCTTTAAATGGAAGTTATAAAATAGTTCAACTTTCAAGTATTGGTTTTGGAAGTTTTAAAGAAAAAGTTCTTAAAACAATATCTGAAGAAACATTTGCAGAGTTAAACGGAACCCCAATTAGAAAAGGCGACCTCTTAATAAATAGGATGGTTGACGCCAACAAAATCAATTGTTGCATTTTTCCTTATGAAAATAAATATGTGACTAGTGTTGATGTTTGTTGGATAAGACAGAACGACTCTATTAACAATTATTTTTTAATGAGTTTGTTGTCAACTGGTGATAATCAAATTAAACTATTAAGTCTATCAAGTGGAGCTGGAAGAGTAAGAATAAGTAAGAGTAATTTATTTGAGAACTTTTTTTTCCCGTTACCTAAAAACCAAAAAGAGGAACAAAAAATAGCTGCCTGTTTGTCGTACTTAGACGAAGTTATCTCCGCAAGTAACAAAAAATTGGACTTGCTTAAAAACCATAAAAAAGGATTGATGCAAAATCTATTTCCTCAAAAAGGAGAAAAAGTTCCGAAACTAAGATTTAAGCAATTTGAAAATGAGGGAAATTGGGTGGAGAAGAAATTGGGAGATAAAGAGGTTTCTTATTTTGTAAGCGATAAAGTTTCGGTTAATAAGTTAAATTTTGATTCATACATAAGCACTGAGAATATGCTTTCTGAGTTTTCGGGGGTTTCAAAAGCTTCAAAACTTCCACAAATGGGAAGTTTTACAAAATTTGAAAGTGGAGACATTCTAATATCAAATATTCGTCCCTACCTAAAGAAGGTGTGGAAAGCTGATAAAAGTGGAGGAGCGTCCAATGATGTACTTGTATTTCGTTCAGGTTTAAAAGTGAGCAAAGAATTTTTGGAATACATTATAAAAAATGAAGCATTCATAAATTATGTTATGAAAAGTGCCAAGGGCGTAAAAATGCCACGAGGTGACAAAAGTTCGATGCAAAAATATACTGTTTTTATTCCATCAAAATATGAACAAGAAAAAATTGCGTGTTGCCTTTCTGCATTAGATGAATTAATAATAGCACAAGCGGAGAAAATACAGCAACTAATGTTGCACAAAAAAGGATTAATGCAAGGTTTATTTCCAAAAATCATTGATTAATATATGGCAACCACAAGCGAAATAGCAGAGCAATTAAAAGTAAGTAAACAGCCAATTATGCTGATATATGCTTTTAATTCAACAGGAAAAACAAAATTATCCGTCGAATATAAAAATATAAGTAAAACCCAAGACGGCAAACATTCTGGAGTTTATTATAATGCTTATAGTGAAGATTTGTTTAGATGGGAGAATGATGAAGAGAATGGAAATGAAGATATGAGACTCGAAATATTACAAAGCAGTCTAAATCCATATTTTAGTTCTATTATTGAAAGTCCAGAATTGCTGGAAGAAAAACTCGCACCTTATTTACCAAAATATACTTACGAATTCGATGTTAATCAAAATCCAGAAATAGGGATAGACGCTGTTCGTTTTTCACGAGATGGTGAAAGTAATATTAAAATATCAAGAGGTGAAGAAAGAATTTTCATTTGGAGCTTTTTTCTTACTTTATTTGAAGCTGATGCCTGGACGGGGGAACAAGATGCACATTTTTTCATTGACGATCCAGTTTCTAGTATGGATGATCATAATATATTTATTACTGCTAATTCTATAATAAAATTAATTGATGATAAGATAGTCTCAAAATCAGAAAAACGCATTTTTGTTACAACTCATCATATAGGATTATTCTCAATATTATCAGATAGATTGATGAATAGTACTCATAAAAACAGTACTAAACGAAATATTCTGAGTGTTCATAATAATGAGCTACAACTAAAAAATCACGACAAAGATGTATTTCTCTATCATTTATACCTGATGCAAATCATTAAAGAATGTATAGATGAAAAAAAATTATGGGATTCCATTTTATTATGCTAAGACAACTTTTAGAAATCATTTCTTCTTTTTTAGGAACAGGTGGGATTAAGAAAGCTTTGGAGCAAATTGGATATATTGAAAATCTTGAAATGGTAAGTAATCAAGTAAATAGTTTATCTCATAAAGATTCTAGACCGCAGCCTGCAGATTTAAATCAGTCAGATTCAAAACTGCTCGAAGAAATTTATGAGAAAATTCAAGAAAAGTATAATTTTATTACGCATTAATTATGACACAGAAAGACCAACATAAAAAATTAGGCGATACACTTTGGGACATTGCCAATGATTTAAGAGGGGCTATGAATGCGGATGATTTCCGTGATTATATGCTTTCATTTCTTTTCTTACGCTACTTATCATTTAATTACGAACAGGCTGCAAAAAAGGAATTGGGAACCGATTATCCACCAAATGAATCAAAAGATCTAAGACCAGATTTTGCTGTTCCGCCACCATTGGAAACTTGGTACAACAACAATCAGGAAGATGTAGCAGAATTTGAGGAACAAATGCGTAAAAAAGTGCATTATGTAATTGAACCCAAATTTTTGTGGAGTAATATTACAGAACTCGCACGAACTCAGAATGATGACTTGCTCCAAACTCTACAACAAGGCTTTCGATATATTGAAGACGAATCGTTTAAAAGTTCATTTAAAGGATTATTTTCTGAAATCAACTTAAATTCTGAAAAATTAGGGAAAACGCCAAAAGACAGAAACGATGCGCTTTGTAAAATCATCAAAAAAATAGCGGAAGGCATTGCTGATTTTTCGACAGATTCCGACACGCTTGGAGACGCTTATGAATATTTGATTGGGAAATTTGCTGCTGGTTCTGGAAAAAAAGCAGGAGAATTTTATACACCTCAACAAATTTCTTCGATCCTTTCAGAAATTGTAACTTTAGACAGCCAAGATCCTACAACAGGAAAGAAAAAAAAATTAGATAAAGTACTGGATTTTGCGTGTGGTTCTGGTTCTTTGTTACTGAATGTTCGCCACCAAATAGAAAAAAACGGCGGTCATATCGGAAAAATTTACGGACAGGAAAAAAACGTTACGACTTACAACCTTGCCAGAATGAATATGCTTCTGCACGGGATGAAAGACACCGAATTTGAAATATTCCACGGAGATACTTTGCTCAACCACTGGGACATATTGAATGAATTAAATCCAAGTAAAAAAGTAGAGTTTGATGCAATCGTCGCCAATCCACCTTTTAGCTTGCGTTGGGAGCCAAACGATACTTTGGCAGAAGATTTTCGTTATAAAAGTTATGGTTTAGCTCCAAAATCTGCAGCTGATTTTTCTTTTCTCTTACACGGTTTTCACTTTCTAAAAGATGGTGGAACAATGGCAATCATACTACCTCACGGTGTTCTATTTCGTGGTGGTGCGGAAGAACGCATCAGAACCAAATTACTGAAAGATAACCACATCGATACTGTTATCGCTCTACCTTCCAATTTATTCTATTCAACAGGAATTCCGGTAAGTATTTTGGTTTTGAAAAAATGCAAGAAACAAGATGATGTTTTATTTATTAATGCAGCAGCACATTTTGAAAAAGAAAAGCGACAAAACAATTTAAGCGACCAGCATATTCAAAATATTGTAGAAACATACCAATTTCGTCAGGAAAGAGAACGGTATTCTCGAAGGGTTTCAATGGAAGAAATCGAAAAAAATGGCTATAACCTTAATATTTCAAGGTATGTAAATACATCTGAAGACGAAATTCAAATTGATTTAGAAGATGTCAATCTAAAATTATCCTCAATTAATGAAAGTATAAAAATAAACACTGAAAAATATAATGAATTTTTGAAAGAATTGGGAATTAAAGAAATTTAAATTATTTTCAGAATAAATATATAAATCTTGTTGTTGTTATTGTTGTCGTTGTCTCTGCTGGAATGTGGAAAAATCTGCTGGTTTGGGGTCGCTGATTTTTCCATATTCCAATAGTGAAGTAGATTCAACAATAACAGGGATGTTTTTGCATACATCTAATTTCCAATTTAAATTAAAAAAATTATAACAAAAATACATTAATAAATCCTCTATATTTTGGAAAACCCTCATAAACATTCTGTTTTATAGGGTTTTCAATTTAAAATGCCAATCTTATTCCTCATTCTCTTCCCAATTTCATCCTCTATTTTGTCAAGAAGGATGAAGAGTTCTTTAAAATCAAACAGAATGTTATCCAGATCATTTGGTGTTCCTCCCTTTAAGGTATAAATGTAGTCTACAAATAATGAAAAAAGATTTCTTTTCATAGTTTTTGGTGGGTGGTCTTCTATAAACCGAATGATAGCGTTGCTTAGATTTTCATTCAATTTTTCCATCCTTTTCTGTTTTATCAATTAAACCTTCTTCTTTGACCAATTCGTCAAGTTCATTCATCAGCTTTTCCACAAGAACTTTCATTTGATCTATTATTTCCTTATCAAGACAAGTAAACTTATGGCGCAGAAATTTATGGTATTCCAAAGTTGGAATAAGTTTCAGCAGGAATCCATCAAATAAATGTTGATAGCGTATCATATCCGGATTGGCATACAAACATAGTTGCCACAATGATTGAAAGGACAAATAGTTGGGCATATAGCAAAGCTTTACAAAAATGTAGGTTCTGCAAAACGAAAGGAAAAACAAAGCGAAAAGATATGGTATTCCCTGATGGTTTTCGTTTTCATTCCCAACCATAGTAAAAAACTGCAAACCATTGCCTTTTGCTGATTTGTAATAGCAATCCAAGTCTTGATGCAGATGATGGGGAAATTCCCAATGTGGTTCAGGATGATAAGGATTTGAAGCGTAAATCCTGTTTTTATCCTGTATAATGTTCGCAAAGAAATTTTGATACTTGTATAGGTGTTGCTGAATCCAATTGCGGTCGTGGCTGATAAGCACAAAATCATATTGTTTCCCAGTTTTACTTTTAAGATAATATTGTTTCTCTTTTAGTTTTTCATTGCTCACGTTATGAGCAATTATAAGCAGATAATAGGTAATATTGTTTCCATAGATGGCTTTATGAAACAGATAGATCTCTTCTGTATTTTCCAACTCTATAATGGTTTTTACCGCCTTATCAACAATTTTATCATTGCAATCCGCCAAAACATCCGGTATTTCATAAGGTATCGCAATGTCACGAGGTGATTTTTTGATCTGTTTTTTTAATTGGTCTAAGCGTAATTCTATCATACTGAAAAGACTTTCTTCTGCAATACCGATGGCTTCAAAGAATTCGTTCTCATACATAAGTTCATCCTCACGAGCTGATCTTCTTGCTTTCTCTAATAAACTGATCAGATGATACTCCTTTCCATTTTGTTTTACAAAATATTTTTGAATCTCAGGTGCGTATGGTATTAAATGGTAAATACGCTCGTGCAGGTTGTTTGAATCAGAAGAAGATCCTGTATATAGATTTTCCAGATATTCCAAGTCATACCTGATGACCTTTTCGTAACTGAGAAAAACACTTACAAACGACCCAACATTAATAAATTCGCGGGTTTGAGACAGCAACATATCGTGATCGTGGTAAAATCGTTCCTTGTAATTTTCAAACTTTTTTTTAAACTTCTTCCAATATCTTTCAATTAAAAGATGTTTTCCACACTGCTCATTTTGATAGATCAAGGCAGATGGTTTGCAGTAAAATTTGACAAAAGGATGTCCTAAATCAAACTTGTAATGGAGTTGAGTATTGTAAAACAAATGGATATGTACTTTATGTTCAGAGTAGGCTTTTTTGATCCAGTGTTTTTGTTTTATCTTATCAATATCCTTCTTGTGTTCCAAATTCAAAATTAGGTGGGAATCCTGAGAGTGTACACTTTTGTTGTAAAATATCTGAATGATGAGATATTGTTCGTTAAGCTGTTTGATGGCATCTTCTAAAAATTCGTTTTCGAGTTTTGAGAATGAAAGATGTTCTGAAGTTTTCATAGTGATGGGTTTTTGGTGTTGTGATTTTCGGGATTGAAGTAGAAGTACAGAGACTCTAAGAGTATTCGAACCAATGCAAACCACATCATTAAATCGATATGCTCCTGCAATTCGACATCGTTTTCAAGTTTTAGTGTATCATCAAGCGTAAAGTTGATATTTCCTATTTTTCCTGTAAAATTCTGGTAATACTCAACTCCCGTTGCAGAAACGACAGTGAGCAAAAGATGTTCTAAATAATCATCCAGCGAAATCGAAGTAATCATATAGTTTTCTGCTTGGTAAAAATCACTATCTTCTATCTCTTTCAAAGGGATCAGGTGTCCTGATTGGTCTACAAATTCGGGAAAACTTGAAATCAAAAATTGCAGGCAGGTTAATAGTCCTGCAATCTTTAAACATTGTGAATTGGTATTTGGGATATTTGCCTTACCAGAAAGCAATTGTTTGATACTATACTTCTGTATCAATCTTGGATAACGTTCAAATAGCTCACTTACCTCAGTATTTACTAATTTGTCCAATAATTGATAGATGCCCCTATTAAGTTCATCTATCTGTCTGTTGTCCGACAATAATCTAAAAGTAACTTCAACTTGTTCCGTCGAATTGATAAGCCTTTTTCTTGTTTCTTTATCTCTCATATTAAAATTTTTAAAGAAATAAAGTTGGTCAGTAATTGTCAGGTATCTAATGCTTTTCAAAGGATAAGTTATTTTGAGGATGTGGGTTTTTTATCCTTTATTTTCTTTAACCCTCTTTCACGAATGATTTGTGCTGAATCAAGCATTTTATTAAGATGGATAAAAAGAGAAACAATATTGACTTCAAGTTCATCAGAATATGCGCCCAAAGAGAAGTAGACAATTTCTGTGTTGAAATACTCGAATTCCTGCAATGTATATTCTTTAAATGCTTTTTGAAAAACAAGAAATGGATTGTTATATTCTTCATCGGAAAGTGAACCTTGAAGTAATCTGGATGGAAACTTTGGGGGACGTTTTACTTTCCATCTTTCTGCTTTGAATTGTAATACATAACTTGCCCTAATAAATGAGCGCATACAGAGGTAATAATGAAAGATGAGCGAAGGATCATCCTTCATCAGGACTTCGCATTTCGTTGAGTAATTCATCACATCATTTAGTCTTTCTCTTACAGCGGACAGAAAATCCATTTGAAAAAATGCATCTATCAGTGTCAGACAAGAATGCTTTTGATGGCTGTCCCAGAACTCAGCTTCAAAATCTATTTTTTTCTTTTTCATAATATTTAAAGTTTTATCTTGATACGAATTACCGTTATCACAAGTGGATAATCAATACAGAAATTGGATATTATATCTACTGAAATGGATATTTTACAGGATAATTTTTTAACTTTACAATTCAGACGATTTAATAGAAATGGCTTTATCTTTAAGCCTTTAAAATTTAATAACCGCTATGGAACAGAAAATACATCAGGGAAGGAATGTAAAACGATTTAGAGAGATGCTGGGTATCAAACAGGAAGCTTTAGCTCTTGATTTGGGTGATGATTGGAATCAGAAGAAAATTTCTCTGCTTGAACAGAAAGAAATTATTGAAGATCCTTTGCTGAAAAAGATTTCTGAAGTATTGAAAATTCCAGTAGAAGCTTTTCAAAACTTTGATGAAGAGCAGGCAATTAATATCATTTCAAACACATTTAACGATGAAGCATTCATAGGTAATTCAGGAGGTACTTACAATGTTAATCCATTGCAAGAAATTATCAAACTACACGAAGAAAAGATTTCTCTGTATGAAAGAATGCTGAAAGAAAAAGATGAAATGATGAATAGGCTTGAAAAGCTTATTAATAAATAAAAATATAAGTAATTCGGGATAATTACTTTTTCATAGGAAAGGCTCAACCCATAAGGTTAAGCCTTTTTGTTAATTAAAATTACTTTAATGTGGTTTTTTACAGCGATTAATGAGCTAAGATAAAAACATACATCTTAATGTAAATCAGTTTGAAATACACTTCAAATCACTCTTAGCAACCCCTTAATTATGTATAGTCATACTTACTCATAAAAATTGAACGATTTATATTTCTTTAAAAAACTTATAATTTCTTCTACTATTTCGGATTCAGAAGTTAGTTTTTCAATTACTTCAATACTATTTTCGCCTTGGTAATAAGCTAAAATGGCACAGGAAACCTCTCTTGTTTCCAACTGTAAATTTTGGTCTTTGACAAAGTCTATAAGATAATTTTCTATTCCATTTACTGTAGACAAAATCGCTTCAACTGATTGTCCAATACTTCCTCTTACAATTCCTTCGTCAAGGTCAATAAAATTTATAAGTTTTAGGACTGTTACTTTATTTAATTTTTGAATTTTTTCCTTAGCATAATTTCTAATATCTCGTTTTTGTTCTTCTCCATAATGGTAAAGGTCAGGATGCCAAGGAATGTGTGCAAGAAAATAAATAATATTTAGGTTAAAATCATCTATTGAATTATTTTCCAAGTAATCTAAAAATTTGTCCCAAGTTATTTTTTGGTTTTTATACTTTCTGAATAAGACTTTTGCACCTAAATATGATTCTTGAGGTTTTGAAGATTCAAAAAACGAAATGGCTAGTGCCAAGTCTATTGTTGGAATATCTCCTAGAATACCAGGAACGAAGATATCTCTAAAAGATTTTAAATCAATTGTATTTGCTCTCGTGCATTCATATTTTATTGTTTTTACCTCTTTTTTATTCTCGAGATATTTTTTAATATTTACAAAATATGCCTTTTCTAATTGAGGAACAACTACAAATCCATAAACTGGCAATGGATAGTTTGTCCAATATTCATAATGAGAATCTACAGGGATTTTACATTGATTACTTTTTGCATCATAATATGACTCACCCGATTTTATTTGTCCAGCAATGCTTTTGTGCATTGGTTTTTCGTCTTTAGTAAACTCAATAATACAGTCTATTCCTAAATCATTTTCTTGCTCAATTTTATGAAATAAGCAAGAAGTAGCTTCAACTATACTTCGTATGTAATTTATTCCATTTTTAGATGTTACATTGGTTTGTTTGTATTGCATTTATTTGAAGTGATTTCACATAACCTTAATGGGTCTTGTGAAGAATGGGAAAATGAAGAACAAAAGTCAAGTTTATCAGAAAAAAATATTGTTGAATTTTACACCTCAGCCCTCCTCGCTCAAGATTTAATTATGTGTAGTTATAATTTAATTTTTGGTTTTAAGGTTTTATCAATAAATTGGTTTGGTTTCCATTTTCTTTTAATAAGCTTATCTAATACAAAATTATCAAAAGCTGATAAACCTGTCGCAATTGTTGTTCCGACTCCACCTGCTCCTAAAGCATCTAAAGTAATTCCAATGCCTTCAAAAATAACAAATCGTGCAGTCTTAGTTGGTAACTTATCACCTAAATCTTTTTCCAAAATAGCTTTGTTATATTCACCAAGTAGATTCTTTTCTTCGGGAATTTTGTCTAACCATTCTCTAAATTGGTCAGATTTTTCAAGAATTTTTAGTAAATCTTTCCGCGAAATAATCCCTTCATTAAATGCAGCTCCTAACGAGTAGCAATTTTCTAAGATGTAATCTTCAAATAAATTTATTTCTTTTACAGATTTACCTCGCTTCATTATTATTTCAGAAATTTCTATTTCAATAAATTTTGAATATAAATCAGAAGTTACAATTTCACTTTCTAAATCTGAAGCAATATAGATATCGCCTTTTGATTCAGCAATAGCTAACAGAAACCCACTAAAATCTGCCGCAGAAGTATTTTCTGTGTTTTGTTTACTAAATTCTTTTGTTAAATACTCTAAATCAATGTTAGAATTAACTTTATACGTGTCAAAACCTACGAAATTTCCTTCTTGAATTATCTCAATTTCAATTTGATCAGGGAGTTTATAGAAAGGTGCAATTGCACTAAAATAAGCTGGAATTTGCCTTTTTAACAATTCTACATTTTGAAAATCCTTAACTATAGTTTTTTCAAAATCTTCTGGGTATTCATAAAGTGGAATTAAAGAAGAAAATTCATCGGCAAACGCTAAATTTTTTATACTATTTCTTCTTTCTTTCCGATCAATTTCATACAAAGTAGAATGCGCATTTATATTCTCTCCCTTAAAAGTGCTGATTCCATATTTTCCATCAGGGGCAATTATTGAACCAAGCATATTATTTCTGAATTTAAGTTCAAGTCTTCCACTTAATAGTAATTCTTTTAATGTATCAGATCCAAATTCTTTAAATAAAGTTCCTAACTCATTTCTATGAACAAGCAAAACTACTTTTCCATAATACAACATTGAATCAACTAAAAAAGCAATGTCGAGATTCGAAGAATGAGATTCCTTACTTTTTATACATATTTTTTTAAACATAAAGTTGAATTTAATTGCACATATTCATTATATTTTTTTTAAGACCATTCATTACACCCAAATATACGCTATAGACTAATATAGTTTATATGTAATGATGATATTCTTTTACTTTTATAATTCCTTGACTACATTATGCCTTCACTATATTATTTTGTTTAAGCTATTGTTTAAATTTTATAATTATGGCTTTAAAAGTCTTTTGAATTTTATGCGCTCATTTCAAAATATCTTCAAATTCAGAACTACTTATATTATTTATTTTCTTTACTTGCTTCAAATCCATCTCTAAACCTCAGAAAGTCTTCCGCTTTTTTAGGATTATTTTTAATCCACAATTGCATTACTTGAGTGTTTTCGCTTAATATTTTTATCTCATTTTCGTCATAGATTTTTTTTCCTTCATCAGCAATTTCATTTAGAATATCTTGCCGAAGTTCACTTTTAGCTTTGATGCTTTCTTTATACCAATTGGTTGCGAAATTGATGGAAATAATCAACACAAAAACTGAGAAAATTGCAACTCCAATTCCGCTCCAAATAAATTTCTCCATCCTTTTTGCTGTTTTTTGAAGACTTTCCAAAAAATCACTTGTTTTTTGTGAAATAACGGCTTCTATTACGGTACCAATATCTGCTAAATACTGATTTCTTGCAAGTTGTTCTTTTTCATAAAAAGCCAATACCTCATTAGGAATTTCTTTTACGACTTCAAGGTCTAATTGCAGTTGACCAATGGCCAATACCAGATCTTCAATATCCGCTTTCACTTCTGCATTAGATTCCTTATTCTCTAAATTTGAAGTAATGTTTCTTTCATTAGATTTTATTACGTTTTCCAAAAGTTCCATTCCACTACTTTTAGATTCTTCATTTTGTTTTTGATTTTCCATTTTTTTAATTTTAGATTGTTAATGTTTATCTTGATTTTCGCTTCTTTTTCCAGTGCTCATCTTCGTCCTGAGAAACATAGGTTGGTTTAAGGAAGTCACCTAATAATCCACCTGCAATTTCTATTAAGCTTTCATTTGATGCTGATTCTCTACGAGTGTATTGGTGATTAACTTCATTATTTTTATTTAATAATGTTGCCAAATCACCAAGATCCGAATCTATTACAGAAAGAGAGAACTCGATATTTTTCCGAAAAAAGAATCCATTTTTCTCTTGGCTACTTTCAACTTTATTGATCCATATATCTTGAATTTCATTTTTTTGATTGGCTTTAAATTCTCCATTATATTGGATCTTTACAGAAAATCCTTTTTGTTGTAGATTTTCCCGAAATTCCTTTAAGTTGCCAGCGTTTTTTTGTGCTTCCCTAACCGCTTTTTTCATTTCAAACAAAGATTTTATTTCAGAAATTTTCAATTGATTTGAGATTTCAGACAATTTGTAACCCGCTTTATAAATTCTTTCAGTTTGATGATTTTTGTCTTTTTCCATCACAATCCGCATTCCCGAAATCCCGTCTTTGACATTTGAAGACAATTGAACTTCAAAACCTTTTTCTTTCATTTTAAAAACAAGAGCATCAAAATCCTCCACTGTTTTTAAAGTTTCCGTTAGATTTTTCAACATTTCTTTCTTTTTCTGAATTCCTATTTCCACATCAGTCAACAATCCTTTTTCTTTGCAAACTTCACGAACGGCTTCTCCGAATCTTCTTCCTATATCGTGTGATTTGACGGTACATTTCCCTAAAATATCAATCCTGTTCACGATAAAATGAATGTGCTTATGTTTCGTGCTGTTGTGAATATCCAATCGGTACTGATTTTTGTTTGTCACTCCAATTTTTTCTAAAGCTTTGCTGGCGATTGCTAAAAATTCTTCATCCGTCAATTTTCTGCCAATTTCGTCCGGTTGAGAAATGTAGCCCGTCAATGCCCATTTATTCACTTTGGAATTTCGGTCGGCTACAGTTTTCATTTCTAAATACTGACCTTCCGGATTTGAACTTAAAAGACAATTTGACGAAATCATTTCGGCTGTTCCTTTGTCATTTCCATTATATTCCAAAGCGATTTTTGTAATGTTTCTTGTTGTTGCGGAATTATTCATCTGTATTGTGTTGGTTCACTTTTGAATATAAATATTGATGAATTAATTCGATTAGATTTTCAATTCTCAATAAAATTTCTTTCTTATTTTCAAAAACATTCCATTCCCGATTTCGTAAAAGGTTGGTGATTTTTTTGAAATGATTCCCATATTGAAGTAAGACTTCATCGGTTTGAAATTCATTGATTTTTAATTCTTTTTCGAATAAAACATTCCGAATATAGGTGGACAATTTTAGTGGATATTTTTCTTGTTTTTGAATGAGAATTTCATATTCGGAATTTGTCATTCTTATCGAAATCACTTTGTCCAGTTTTTTATTTTCTTTGGTCTTCAAACCACCTTTCCGACCTAATTCTTGAAAATGTTTTTTTCTTTTCTCCTGAGCAATTTTGGCTTCGTTTTCTTTGGTGGCTTGGTTTATAAATTCTTGTAAAAAGTCTTTTTCCATTGTATTAATTTGAGTGTATTTAAAAACATTTCTGACGATAGGAAGAAATCAAAAATCCCAATTTTACAATCAGCGGAAACGCTTATTGTAAACTTTGGGTACTTTTTGCACTAACATACCACCATATTTTACCTGTGTTTATTTTACTCACCTTCGCCTTTGTTTCACTTGTCTTTCAGGTGATGGATTTATGTGAATCATCCAATCATTTAAGTCTTTAAAATCTGAATATAAAACCCTACAATCTTTCACGTTTTGATTTTCATTTCTAATAATCTCAACCGCACGATTTCCAGCTTCGTCATTGTCAAAATAAAGCTCAATATTTTCATAATTTTCGACTGCGTTTTTAATATTGGAAACCATCGAGACGGAATTCAAAATGATATAATCAGAAGGTTCTTTTTCTAAAAATTTCTCTACATTTTTAAAGGAAAGAAAATCGAAAAAACCTTCGAAAATCCTAAGCGAATTTGAATTGTTCTTAATTGTAGAAATATCTTTTTTGCCCAAGCAAATTTTGGAGTATTTATTACGAATTTCGTAACCACCAGAATCGTTTTTGAAACCAATTCCGAAATAGTTTTTATCGTTCATTCGGTAATGAATTTCTTTTAAAAATTCGGTCTGCTTCTCAACTTTTCTTTCTTTCAAATATTCCAAAAGTGCAGGATGCTGAACATTTTCAATTTTAATGATCTCATAGTTCTTTGAAAGATTTTCCAGTTTACTATTGGAAATATTTTGCTGATGAAAAGAAGAGAAATTCTGATTTTCTGCCCAAATCAAAACTTCACTTACTGATGCATTCAAATATCTTTTCATAAAATCGATGTTTTTTCCGCCAATTCCTTCAGAGTGTAAATACCAAAAGTTTAGATTTTTGTTAATTTTAAAAGAGGCGTGGTTTTCGTTGGCAAATGGATTGAGAAACCACGCTTCTTTTTCCGATTGTTTTGTTGGAAGGTGTCCGAGAGAAAGGAGGACTTCTTCCAACGGGATTGTATTAAATTGTTTGCAGTTCATTTTTAAATTTTTCTGTGATTTTGTTTAAAAGACTTACCTAATTACCAAAATCCTGATAATCAAAACAATAAGTCCAATTATTCAGCTACCTAAAATCACCTACTTACCATAATTTTATTTTATAGGTAATTAGGTAGTTTTAAATAATTGGACATACCTTAATAACAAATTGGTTTTCTGATATTTAAAAGATTCAGGTAAGTAGGTAAATGATTATATATAATTTATATTAATCTGTAATTTTCGACCGAATGAGGTAACCATAAATCTGTCTTTGCGGATGTTTAACTCTGGGAAATTTGAAAGAGGATAAAGCCCTTCCAATTTTCAAATGATTGAGACGAATTCCGTGAGCATTTAAATCAATCATTACTTCTGTGGCGGTTTTAAATTCTTCGAGATTGTCAGATGCTTCATAGAACTTACTTACCATTTCCTGTTCTAAGGTCATTTGTGTGAATCGCTCATTGCGTTTTTCGTTTTCGGAAATATCTGCTAAAGTGAGTTCAGGATTGTAATTTTTTCGTTTGTAAGCGTTGAAATAAGCTTGAGCCCAGACTTTATCAATTTCAATTTCAGATGAATAATTGAAGTTGATTTTCTCGATGACTTCAAAAATAATCCAGCGAACACTTCCGGATTCGTCTGTTAGAAAGTCTGTTTTGTTGGTAGAACCCACGAAACTGCAAATTCTTTCAAGATATTCAGCTTTCCTTGCATAAGGCAATCTTTCGTTAATATGCGTTTTTGAGATCATCGCTTTCAAAGAATTGATGTCAGCCTTTGCCAAAACCGAAAGTTCATCTAAATTGATAATCAAATTTTTGCACAATTTGATTCTGCTATCTTTATCCAAACCAATATCTTCCGAGAGGTAATTGGTTAGTTTTTTAGGAATAAAAAATCTTAAGAATGTTGACTTTCCACTATTCTGAATGGTATTTGCCAAAACCAAACAATGTTTATTGATTTTCTCTTTTTCTAAAGCACAAAACACCGCTCTGGTAAACCATTTCTCAACGTGATACAAAAATTTTTCATCATCGTTAGTCTTCACATAACTGCATAATTTTGCGATATGATCTTCGCCATCCCAATCCTCCAAACTTTCAATATATTCTGAAATAGGATTATACTGTTCTATCAAATGACTTCTGACCAAGATTTCCAACTTATTAATCGGTATATTAATTCCAGATTGAATGAGCTCTATATACAGTGAGTTTAAATTTAGATCTGCCCATTTTTTATCTTGTATCAGCTTGATTTCAAACTCCAGAGAGATTGTGTTAAATCTTAATGAATACTTCGAATTGAGATAATTTAGAGTGCGATCAAAAATGGTTTTGCCTTCTGTACCATTTTGATACAGAGTATTTTTCTCTTCCATAAAAACATCTGGGTATTGTGGAAACGGAAACAAATAATTATTATATTTGTACCTTACTTCCAAGTAAAACAAAGATTTTAAGCCTAACTACTGCTATAGTTAGGCTTTATTTTTTGCGTAAAGAAAATTCTATCGCTTCTTGTTGAATTTCATCATTTGATTTATGGCTGTTTTTTAACAACCATTCGTCAATTTTTTTGCGTTCAAAAAAGAGAACTTTTCCGTTAGGCTTAGAAAAAGGAATACTGTTCGAATGAACTAATTTATAGATGTAGGATTTTTTAAATCCGGTGTAATCTGAAAGTTCTTCGACATTCAGAATTTCCTTTAAACCGAAAATATGTTTTTCAATTCGGTTGAGTTTGTGCAGAATGATTTCGTTATTTTCCATTGCTTTCGTTTAACAAATTTAATGAAGCAAAAGTCATCATAGAAAATCATAAAAACAATAGAGTCAAACACTTAAAGGCGAAATAAGAATGATATGGATTAATCTGGAATTTCAAAAGTCTAAATAAGAATAATCTGGATTAAAATAGATTCAGTACAATTTTACTAACTAAAATATTACTCTACCTAAAAATATATTTTTTACAGTTCGATATTTAGTTCCGGGATAATCTCAGCGGCTTCTTTCATTTTGCTATCCACAATTTTAGCATAAATCTGTGTAGTTCTCAATTCTCTATGTCCTAATCTTTTGGAAACCGTGTAAATATCTGCACCATTTTCCAACAACAGAACTGCGTTAGTATGTCTCGCTGAGTGAAAAGTAATATGTTTCGGAACTGCAGCACGATTGCACCAACGGATAATTTCAGTATTGTAGGTCATTCCATATTTCAAACCCTTGAAAACTCTTTCTTGTGGATCTTGTCTTTCTCCCAACAATTCTCTGGCTTGTTTTGAGATATAAAGATATTCTACACCCTCTGTTTTTTCCTGTCGGAAATTGACTCTGGAAATATCACCTTCATCACGGACTTCTTTCCAAATCAAAGTATTGATATCCGACCAACGTAATCCTGATAAACAAGAAAAAAGAAAAGCTTTTTTCAAAACCGGGTATTTACATTCCGCTTTTGCTAATCGTTGTAATTCATCAAAAATCAGATATTCTCTTTGGCTTTCAGCCTGTTCAAACGATTTTATTTTTGACGCATAATTTATCGTCAAATATCCATTATCGAAAGCATTTCGAAGTGCGGCTTTAAACTTGTTGAAATAAGAATACTTTGAGTTCTGAGAAAGGGGTAAATCGCTCTTACTAATTGCATCCTTTTCAAAGTATTTCCGAACTTTTTTAATGAAATATTCATCAATTTCCTCAAAAGTTAAATTCTTTGGAACTACTTTTTTTAGATGCTGGTAAGTAGAGAACCAATTACCATAATTATTTGACGAATCGAGCGTTCGTTTTTCCTCAGCAAGATCAGCGAAGAAATTTAAAAATACCCGTTTAGCTTTCGCAGTATTTTTCAACTCAAATCTTCCTTGAGCATATTCAGCTTTTCGAATTGCAATAACATTTTCTGCAAATTCCAAAGCTTCTTTATTTTCTTTTTTTTCTTTGGCAGTTTTTGGATCTATAATTAGATAGGTGTCTAAATTCTCAAAATTTCTCAGATGCTTTCTTTTTCCGTCATCAGTAATTTCAGAACCACGGTAAAACTCGATTGACAGACTGATCCTTCCGTCCTTTAATTTTCTTTGACTAAGTGATATTTTCATAAATTCTGTTTTGTACTACTTTGTACTACTTTTCACTATTTTCGAGGTATGAAGTAGTACAGAAGTGGTACAAATATACAAATATAGTCTAATAAGAGAAAATAAAATTTAGATAACTATCTGATAGTCAAACAAAAGAAACAAAAAGAAATCAAAGAAAAGCTAATTTATTTCCCGATACAAAACTTAGAAAAAATATTTCCCAATACCTCATCATTCGTCACCTCACCTGAAATTTCGCCAAGATGTTCCAAAGCATTTCTTAGTTCGTAAGCTAAAAGTTCTGTTGAAATTTGAAAAGTAATGGCTTCCTTTACTTTGTTTACGGCGTCTAGGGATTTTCCTAAGGCTTCAAAGTGTCGTTGGTTAGTAATTACCACATTACTTTCTTCCGATTTTAGCTGCTCTACATAAGATGATAATTCGTCTTTTAAATCTTGCATATTTTGATTTTCAACAGCCGAAATGGTGATGAAATCGAAATCTTGCGAAATTTCGTTTCTGAAAATATTTTCCACCAACTCATATTGGGCAGGAGAAACTTCATCTATTTTCGTGGCGCAGATGATGAGTTTTAAATCATCTCTTTGTAAAGATTTTATCATTACGATGTCTTCAGAAAAGTTTTCTGTGGCAGCATCGGCGAGGTAAACCAGAATATTGGCGTTTTCTACTTTCTCTTTTGCTTTTTTTACACCAATTGCTTCGATTTCATCGACGGTTTCACGCAGGCCGGCTGTGTCAATTAATCTAAATGCATGACCTTTTATGTGAAGAATTTCTTCAATGGTATCTCTTGTCGTTCCCGCAATATTGCTCACAATTGCTCTTTCTTCTTTTAATAAAGCGTTCAGAAGCGTTGATTTCCCAGCGTTTGGTTTTCCGATAATAGCAACGGCAGTTCCGTTTTTTATGGCATTTCCGTATTGGAAACTTTCAATAAGAGAATTTAACTTAGCTTCTATTTTATCAAGTAATTGATTCAACGCAGTTCTATCTGCAAATTCAACGTCTTCTTCAGCAAAATCGAGTTCCAATTCAATTAAAGAAACAAAATTTAATAGATCGGTTCTTAAAAACGAAATTTCGTTGGTTATTCCTCCTTTTAGCTGGTTTAATGCTACTTTTCTTGATGCCTCATTTTCTGACGCAATCAAATCGGCAATCGATTCAGCCTGACTTAGATCAATTCTTCCGTTCATGAAAGCACGCATGGTAAATTCTCCGGCTTTCGCCATTCTTGCTCCGTTTTTGATGAGAACTTCCAAAATTTTCTTGGCAATATGTGGCGAACCGTGAAATGAAATTTCTACAGAATCTTCGGCGGTAAAAGTTTTTGGAGCTTTAAAAACAGAGATCATCACTTCATCAATTACCTCATCACCATCTTTTATAAAACCGTAATGAACAGTGTGCGATTGAGCTTTTTCAAGGTTTTTACCTTCAAAAATTTTAGCTGAAACAGGAATTGCATCATCACCCGAAATTCTGATAATTCCGATGGCTCCAATTCCATTGGCTGTGGCAAGTGCGCAGATAGTGTCATGATTCATTTTGCAAATTTACGGTTTTATATGAAAATTTTTAATGCTAATCTGAAAACAGATATTTGCCTCAATTATTAAGCTTCCGGCCTAATGAATACACGTTCTCAATCCACTTTTGACGTTGCTCTTCTTTTGAGTTTTTTATAATTCCTATATAAGTAACTTTTACAGGCTTTACACCGCAAAACTCTAAGATAGATTTTTTGAGCTGATTGATACTTGGTCTTCCATAAAACATTCTGTAGTACCAACCAGGTTGATCTATTGTTGTGATGATATGCGCAGTTTTGCCTGTTAAAATTTTATCCCACCAAACCGAGTTTTCACGATATTTAAATGCTAAACCGGGAAGAAAAAGACGGTCGATAAAACCTTTTGTAATGGCAGGAAGTCCGCCCCACCAAACCGGATGTACCCAAACCAGATGATCTGCCCATTGTATAATTTCCCATGCTTTCAGTAGATCAGGTTCCAAATCCATTCTTTTTTGGTAGCCAAACTGGAGATTAGGATTAAAATCAAGATCTCGGATAATAATTTCCTTTATCTCAACTCCTGAATTTTCGACTCCTTTTTTATAGGCTTCAGCTAAAGCGAAATTGAACGATTCATGATTTGGGTGTCCGTTGATTAGTGCAATTTTTTTCATGATGTATTGTATTTGAATACCTTTATTCTTTGGTACAAAATTATACATGATGCATATCAATGAATAGGACAAATGTCTAAAAAGAAATTTCCTTCCTGATACGGCTCAGATGTCTTTGGGTAATGCCCAGATAAGATGCTAAATGTTGCAAGGGAATTTGCTGAATATAATTCGGTTGATTTTCAATTAAAAAATCATATCTCTGTGCGGCGGTGTCCCGTTGAAGCTGGAAAAAACGTTTTTCAAGTTCCAGATATTCCTGTTCGGCAATCATTCTTAGAAATTCGCTCCATTTCGGATTTTCAGAGGCAAGTTCCTGAATTTTTTCTTTCTTAATAACCAATAGAGTAGCATCTGAAATGGCCTGCATGTTTTCT
>Ga0308164_10001080_pt1 | contig 34789 bp, 35 predicted proteins | sample PhyTR2_FD_201031 | JGI IMG/M metagenome (GOLD analysis project Ga0308164, IMG submission 201031) | Phyllosphere microbial communities from UC Gill Tract Community Farm, Albany, California, United States - DLSLT.R2 | ecosystem: Host-associated > Plants > Phyllosphere > Unclassified | place: USA... | reverse complement strand
CGCTGGCCGGCGGCTTCTCGCCGCAGCGCTGGCGCCAGCGGCCGTTTCGCAGCCCCCATCACACGACGTCCGGCGTGGCCCTGGTGGGTGGCGGCAGTGTGCCGCGGCCCGGTGAAGTCTCGCTCGCGCATCATGGGGTATTGTTTCTGGACGAGCTCGTCTTTTGACTTTTTGCAAGAAGTTATCTATAAGTTATACATCATATTGATCAATGGGTTAGCACTGTGAATGGCACTACTCAGCAGTTGACAGTTGTCCGCGATATAGGCCGAATTAGCAACTACCCATATACAGCTATAGATGCCAAAGTGCTTCTGCTCCTCTCCAATGCAGGGGAGGCCCAGACCCACCAGTGGGCAAAGGCACGAATTCAACATGCGTTGCGTCTCTTCGAATGCTTTCTCCAGATAACTAGGCAAGAATTCAGCGTATCGACCCTAAATTCCGTCGACTTCCTACCTCTAGCCAAAGATTTCCTAGGCGCATTGCGATCTCCAAGATTTTGGGATGCATCGGATAAAACACGTTCCACGGCTTCTCGCGCCTTCATTGAAATGTGCGTCGCAGTCCGTGAACCATATAGCGCCTTTTGGAGCAATGATGACCTCAAATTTGTCACGGAAAGCTTAGGCAAGACCATCATTGACGACGCTGATCATTTCGAAACACGCCAACTTGATGAGGAGAAGGTATGGATGTGGCGTGGATGGAAGATTGTCGACCTCAAAGGAAATGCACAATGGTTGCCAATGCTTCGGCTATATAACAGGCTTGGACAGACATTTACAGACAGACTATTTTTTGAATGTCAAATATATTGCAACGCTCGGCGCCACGGCGTCCCCTTACCATTCCTGGAATTGTGTAGATTTATCGGGGACTACTCCGCTGACATAAGCGCGGCCCGCTTCCTTGATAGACAGTTTATTACCATATTTTGGCGTGATTTTCTGGTTCACTATTTTACACACGGGTACTCCAATGGCGACGGAAGTTCAGTCGCGACGCTGACCACACGGTGGCGCGGCAACTTTCCAGCGTTTGTCCAACAGCATCTTGTCGCTACCGGAATATTCGCCGCACCCATCGGAAATTTCCCGATGCCGAAGGCCAAAAAAGTGCACGGTGCCAAAACAAACATTCGTCATGACAAACACGGACAAGAAGTCAAAACGAAACTAATCACACATGTTCCGTTAGAAATAAAAGACGAGCAAGCCCTTACCGCTATTTTTGACCGCATCAATACTGACGTATTCACTCTTACCACGTGGGCCACCCACGCCGCCTCAGATCTCATCGCTAGATTCGAGCGCGGCCAGTTATTGGCTCGATGTGGAAAGGTTCGGACAATTCAAGAACCATCCGTAAATACAGGAAGCAAGTGGGAAACGAACCGTGCAAATCCCAATTATCTAGCAAATTCCGCGGCAACACTGGCGCATCATGGATATTTGACCAGAATCGAAACAACCGTACGATTAATGTTTGCATTGCCGTTGTCGAAAACTGCTTTTGAACTTGGAATGCCGACCACTGGCGCACTCATCCCTCACTGTATTTTGCTCGTATCAGAACACCCCTCAATTACCCCTGCCTTCCTTGAACAACTTGAGCTATATGACCGAAACGGGAAACTAACAGGTTTCATTGAGGCGGACGGCGGCTTTCGTCTTTCTTCCTGGAAGAGGCGTCGCGGTAGCGCAAACGCAGAACAAACGATCCTCCTAAATGAAAAAACAGCAGTCATTGTCCAACAAATCATCTTAATAACACAATCGATTAGGCAATATCTTCGGGACCGTAACAACGACGATTGGAGGTACCTGCTATTAACGTGCGCGCAAGGCTTTGCATCCCCTAAAAGAATAAGAAGACTTGCATCGGAGACATCTATTTCAAGCCGCCTCGATGCACTTTCGAAAAGCTTGACTTGCTACTCAACGTTATCGCTTATCGAAAGTCGCGAATTGCTGTCACGATTCAACTTACCTTCGCTACGCGCAAGCGTGGGCGTACTTATATATTTAAAAAACCAGAGTGTAACTGAGATGTCCAAAGCACTTGGACACGTACGGTATTCGCCTGCACTCCTGGAACGATATTTACCAGGGCCAATAATCGAATTCTTTCAGGAACGTTGGATCCGAATTTTTCAAACAGGGCTAATCGTCCAAGCGATGGAAAAGAGCGTGAATTTGATACAGGCAAGTGGATTTGCAGATATGGACGAGATTGATGAGTTTTTGATGAACCACAGCGTTAAAAAGAATCTCTTCGTGACACCAAAAGTTGATCCAATTGAAGAACGCGAGAACACCGAGGTGATTTTCTCAGTCAACCGGGAAATCGTTACTCTTCTTAACAACTTGAGCATCGCAGTCGGAAAAACGGCGCGCACTGTGCATCCGAAGGCGCGATATTGGGCCTCGATTGCCGAAAATGTAATCGCTTACATGCGCACACGTCAACTGCACCGCGACGATTTCCGCGACTATTTGGAATATGCGACGGCCCATCAAGACACAGAGGCAATGGAAAAAATAATTTATGAATCGCAATTTATCCCAGTTGGATGAACTACAATTTCTATCCGAATTCCGAAATCCACGCCAGGTCCTATATCGCCACGCCCCTTGGCTAAAAAACGGGTACGATGACATGATTTGGGAATGTCAGTTCGGCACGGCGACGTCATTTAAAATAGATTTTCAGGTTAAATTAAATGATGGCACGTTATTATCAGAAAACAAGCATAAATCTTTACTAGAAACATTGAAGAGTTGGATTTGCTCAAGTTGCCAGTCGGATCTCTGCGGCGGCCGAACCTATGCAGGGGCAACGATGGCGCACCAAGTTACAAGGACTGTCAAGTTAATAGATTATTTATTGCTAAATTCAGAAAAATTCGACATCAGCAATTTTGGTTTAAAGTCAATCTCCGAGGATGATCTTACATCTCTCTTGGCACAACTAGCCATAACGAGCGAAACATCTACTTCCATTTACTCATGGCCCACTAGATTAGCCCAATATCTACGAACCGTCATTGCATCAAGCGATATCAGAGAGCTTGAATTTCTTATTGAGACACGCGCAGAACTCTCCGCGACTTTTGTTCCTGCACAAGACCGAATGCTCGATCTTTCAGACAAAGAAGTTATTCTGGCGAAAGCATGGCTCTTCCGGCTTGGGTATTACGGGTGTAACGGTGAATGGCGTAACACGCCAAGCACAGCCATTCTCGCCTCAGCTATTTATGCAGAGACCTTACTGGGAAAAGTAAAAAAACCGGTGCCTCCAGAGTTAATCCTTGATGTGTCGTATTCTATCGAACGAGAACACGCGGGTGTGCCTGTTACGGCAGACGATGACGGCCAAATGTCGATACGTGAATGGAGTCGTTATAAGGGCGCGCTCGAGAACCTTTTGGTTCTCGAAGAGCTAGCCTTACCGATTCCAAGTGAATCAATAAGAAAAATTTGTCCAAAAGACTTTAATCATTTTTTGAGCCGCTCCATACCCGGACGCTTCAAGACGCTTCCCCAAGATGTTGTTCTTTACAGCCTTAGAAGTGCTGCGGATTTTATAATTTCGCGTGGCGATTCAATCATTGACAGTGTTATCAACGTGATTACATATTCTCGGCGAAGCAACACACCGTGCCGAGCAATCAGCACAAGTAAGCTTGCCGACTTGATTTGCCCAAAGCTTACAAAGCTCGGAACAAGAACTTGGTCCTTAGGTGCTAAAGTTTCGGGTCGCGCGCGAACCGCTCGCCGCCTGCATGGGAACGGGGCAGCGCGTGAGCAGGCAAAGAACGCTTATTTTGTTGCCTTGCGTGAGAACCAGGGTTTGTGGGAATTGATTCGCGTGCTGTACGGGGCAGTCCAAACAGTCGTGGGGATTCTTATGGCGCGTCGTCAAGAAGAGCTTAGAAAGCTAACCTGCTCGAAAGCGCTCGACAAGTCAGGGAGATATATGATTTTCGCTAACGGCAAGTCAGGTGTGGGCGATATTCGGCAACTAGAAGCACGGCCTATACCTTCATTGGCTGCAGACGCCATAAGAATGCTGATGCGTTTCCATACATCTATGCGAAACTTAGGCGTATCGGATGGCGATCCGCTCTTATTCTCGTACCCCAGCGCAGACGGCACCAGAATTTGCGCACTACTTAGCCCAGCTTACAATGAATCTTTAGACCGATTTTGCGACTACGCTGAAACTCCCTTGACTGAAGATGGCCTTCGCTATTATCTCCGGCAACACCAGCTTAGACGATCGTTTGCAATGGCCTTTTTCTGGGGCGGCTCGTTCGGCGGATTGGACACTCTGCGGTGGTTCCTTGGGCATACCGACGTCGAACATTTGTATCACTACATCACGGAGTCAGTTCCCGGCGCCGTGCTGCGCTCAATTAAGGTGGATTATGCAACTCATGCTATGGAGTCGCATACAGTCGAGTCCGATGCATTTTCAGAGTTTGTCCGTTCAACTTTTGGCATCTCGACATATACAGTTTTGGACAGCGAGGAGGTTGAGGAATACGTAGGGCTATTGCTTGATCGTGGCGACGTCAGTGTGGAACCGGAGTTTTTCGAGCTCGATGGCCAGAAGCGGTATAAGATCGTCATTAAAATCTGCAACCTTAAATTAATTGAGAAAAAAAATGACCGGTAACAGTGAGACGACTGACAGCTTCAGGGCATTGGTATCCCTTCTTGAAACAATTTGCGCTTCGCCAGCGAGTTATCACACCAATGAATCATTGATTAAGGCATTGCGGTCTCAAGGTAAATTGGCAAAGTATTCCGACACCGACCTAGGAATCTTTGCGAAGTCTCTTAACACGGTAAAGCGGGTCGCACATAACGAGATTGACGGAGGATTTGAATCTTTCGACAGATTGCGCCAGGCAGCGCAAACTGCAATCGAAAAATCGCGCAGCTCGCCTATTAGGGGTGCACGAAACACAAAAACGTCGTTGCTAGAAGACATCAATGCATACAAACATAGCGTACTACTTTTAAAACAAGACTTGCTTCTGTTAACAAATGCATTCGAGAAGTCAATGTCCCAGGCCAGATACTACGCCTCTCAGGCTGCAGATCCGGCCATAATGGCTTTGTGTGAAACCCAGCAGCGTTCAATCCTCCGCGCCTTGAGCCTTCGCGCCATTCCGGTGGATTTAAAATTGGTATAGCGATGACCTCTCATAAACTCTATGAACTAACCAGCTCGGATTTTCGACTTCCACATCACGTAGATCGCGATGGGAAGATTTTCACGTCGGTCGCAAATGATATTCCTACTATTTGTTGGCCTGATGGAACTTGGTGCCTACCTGCGAATATATATATGCTTGACCTTTATTCTAGGGGTCGATCCCGAAAAAACGGGGGTGGCACGTTGCTGGCGTACGCCGCGAATATTAGTCACCTGCTTAGATATTGTAGTAAGAACGGAATTCCCTTACATAACCTTTCTGACAACCAGTTTACGTTCTTTATGGGGACACTTTCGGCAGAGCGACGTGATGGCCCTGATGGGCCTTTGCTTCGAAATTCAAATTCGGTTATCAATATCGGAAGAAAGTGCTTGGAATTTTTGCATCTCATCGGTGGTTTCTATGGCGTAAAGAACTTCGTGGGTCCTAGAGGTCAGATATTGGCCGAATTGAGAGTCTTCACAAAAAAATCGGTCTCGATCCGAGCGAGCCCTGCATCTTATTCATATTGGCATCATCGATCGTTCCCTGTCTCTGCGGTAACATCAAGAAGAAAAGCAATCTCTGGCAAAGCTGTCGCCGCGCTGCGAGGAGCGGTCTATGCATCGGCTCCTGGTCCTTATTTGCGAAAACGCCGATACATCCTGCTAAAGCTCTTAGAAATCACTGGTGGGCGGCGTTCAGAAGTTGCAGGAATAACCATAGCTAGTGTTCACGCAGCTGCTAGAATGTCGGCCCCAATGCTTGAGGTTCCGACAGCCAAGAGAAGAGAACTTCAGACAAGATTAATACCGATATCTCGCTACGATGTTAATTTCTTGATTGAGTTTATTGAAAAAAATCGAGCAGTTTTAGTGCGAAATATTATTGGGAAGGGTATAGATTCAGGATTTCTGCTAGTTAGTGGTACGACAGCTCAGGCTTTACGTCCCAATACCATAACACAAGAAATATCGATATTAGCTAAAATTGCGGGGATTCCAGGGCAAACATGCCCTCATATGTTTCGACATCGATATATTACAAAGCTTTTTGTGGCACTTATAGAGCGACACAAATTCGAAAATGTTGATTTTTTTCGCCGTACGATATTGTGCAACGAAAAAATTATGAGAGAAATTCAGCAGTGGACTGGTCACAGCTCGTTGCAATCCCTCGAACATTATATCGATCTGGCATTTGAAGAAATTTCTAATTTCAAGAAGACCGTTTCTCTCGTGCAGGTTCAACAAACCCTTTCCTCGTTCGCCGGTGACCTCTTGGAAATCAGTGCTGATCTTGAGATTGCGACTACCCCAGACACGACCGTAAGACGGCTGCTGGATATGATTTCAGTTTTGCGCCAAGACTTGGATAATACATCAAGCCAATCCGATGATTAAGCTTCAAATTTCAAAAAATCCACAGGAAACAATAGATTCTTTTAATTTATTCTCATAGGCATAGGGACGACTCTTAGTTAGATATGATATTAGCAACGTCATTGATACGATAAAAACATTCTAGAGTTTGCAGTGACAATATCTGGTTTAACATGTGACTGGCTCGAGAGGTGTAGTGGGAAAATCAACCGTTAAAATGGTTCTCTTAATACCAGATCGTTCGCGAGCGAACTTCAGGCAGCTCCTCTTTAAGCACGAGAATGTTGGCTATCAAGAGATCTTCGCCGTCACACCATTTTTGTCGCAACCGCTTGGAGCTATTGATATAGCAATATATTGAAAACTATGGCGGTAATTTCTCACCCGCAGTTCCTAGATGCACTATGCGAGCGACTGGATTGCGCAGGGGCGTACCCAGTAAGGACGCGCCACTTCCTCGTCTTGGAACTCGTAGGCAAGTGTATGCGTCAATCCATGACCGAGATCGGACCGCAGCGAGGCTGTGAGCTGGGTTGACCAGGTGCAGGTGACCTCTATCCAGCTGTCGCCGTCGCGGTAGTTAAAGTCGATGCGTGCGTAGTGCTCCCCACTGCCTGAACCGTCGCCTGCCACTCACCGGTTATGGCCAAACGATGCTTCCTTCAGACCGTCCGTGCCGACGCAAAATTGCGCTTCGCTGAACTCGCGCCGCTAGTCCACTTTCGTGATGTAGTTGATCGAACCGTCCACCGTTCCCGAGCCGAACAGAAAGCTCGATGGGCTGCCGATCGCTTCGACACGTTCATAGATCCAGCTGTCCACTGGGCGATTAGCAATCGTGTACTGCACGTTGATACCGTTGAACAGCTGACTGATCGAGCGGCTGCCAAATCCTCGCTAGCACCAATGTTGCCCACGCATTGTGGCCCGCACGCGCCGCCTGCCATGCGTGCCGTCAACGTGCTCAACCACGGCGTCAATATTGCTACAGTCCAGAAGTGACTAGGAAAGTAGCTTCGCGCGTCGTTGGAGCCTACGGCAACGTTCATCAATGCGCCAGCGCCGTGCTGTGGCGAGTATTCAAAGGCGATTCACGGTTAGCATCCGCAAATGCCATAGTTTTCGGGGCGCGGTCCGAGGTAGGAATCGCGTTGTTGCTGAAGGGTCTCCACCGAGTAAGAAAGCGGCACGACCGTGGCGAAACTGCACTATTTGCGCAGCAAACGGCTCCCAATTGCCATATTCCTCGGGGCGAAAGCGCAACTATTGCTTGGAAAATTTCTGCTTGGCTTTGTGTGATGAAAGCGTTGCTAGGGCTCTGCGTGAGCGCCGAGACCTACCTGATTCGTTCAGAGCGGACGAGGTTGGGGTACTTATCGCAAATTTTGGCTTGGCGAAGCTTCTTTATTTCGTTTTATTCGAGTTCAAATAAAAGTCAATAATTTCTCATTTGCAAGACATCTCATTCGTGCTCTGCTGTCGTAAGCACACCAATTTTTTACGTGTTCAGCTATGAGGGACTCGTGCGACGAGTCACTTCATGGGCTACGGTAAGCGAGAATCGGGGTCTAGTATTGCGTGAGGTGACGACCTTCATGCCTTGCAAGGTCTCGACACCAATGGCTGCTCAGTAGCTTGGGAATAATCTCTAGCAGTGTTTGATCGACTGGCGCCTCCACAGACAGATCGTGAACGTATCGAGAACAGTCGTCGGCATCGCTTAGCATGCTTACTGCAGCAACGTATGCCTGAGTGACCAAGGGGCCATAGGCCTGTTGTGCTCTCTTCCATGCATCTTCAGGCACTTCCCCCCAGTTCGCTACCATTATTGCCAAGTCAACAACTGGTGCGCTGACCTTTGTTGAGCTGCGGTACTGATCGGCGTTTGTGAGCAAACGTTCTACAAACATGTCATCCCGCGAAAGCGTGGGAACGACGTCGGCACTACAGTCCAGGTCAGTCGGACCGAAGCGATCTTCCTTGTAGAGTTCAAAATGGATGGGCGTTGACCCGATCATGACGTATGTTCGGATGCCGAATCGATCAGCGCGAACAGGCCTGCCTAGTTCAATCGGATGAAGGAAAATTTGTCCTAACGACGTTGGCGACACTTCTTCACGTATGTGCCGATACCCATCCCGCCCGAAACAAGCCACCGCTAGCCCGTCCGCAGCACGGTATTCTCCTAACGATAGGACAATGGGCGTCGCACCGCTGAGAAAGCAGTTATTTTCTGCTAGGAATGACGCGTTGAGTGAACTGATCAGAGTACGCAGACAGCGGTGATAATCAGCTTTAAGCATTCAACAAGCCCTGTCCGTATGTCGCGACAAGCCGGTCTATGAGTACCCGCTCGTGATCCAGGAGCTCGCCCTTCTCGACAAATCGCCAATTAGTTTCGTACAAGCAGTACGCTTCGGCGCCAGTCATCGTGTTGTCGCTCCGGAAGCTCCACGCCAGCATCGACAGTTGAGGGTACTCAGCGATTTCTATGACATCCAGGGTGTCGTTCATGCTCGATTATTTAAGAAAGCTAATCTGCGGAATCTGCTTTGCTAGGCTGGGGTTCTTCGGGAAAACAGCGCCTGCAGCCAAGATCCTGGTAAGTCGGCCATCGGTACTCTCAGCGCTAGACAGCAAGCTTTGGCCAGACATTAGCCTCCTCTGCGACGGCAATACCGGGCCTGTTTTAAGAATTCTATTACCAACAACCATGCAGGCCATCGCAAAGTCATCTAGTCGTGAAGGCCGTCGGGATTCATTGGCGCTAACCCAAGATGAAGAGCAGAGCATGCCGCGCCCCAATCTTGTCGATCCTGCTCAGTAACCATGTACCAATAGATATCGTCAGGACCAAGGCCACAATTGCACCACCCCTCGCGTCTAATCAAATCTGCCAGCGCCCAAGCCGGTTTTAAATGCGGCAGTCCCCCAGCCTCGCCGCCTTGGATACCCCACCTCATGAGGTTGTACCACTCTTGTGGCAGTGCTTCGAGTACGAAGTGGTCAACCTCACGAACAGGTTGCGCTGCGTTCACTGCAACGACGGGCACATAAGGGATCTGTGTGGTCCATCCTGCTCGTCGCAAGACCTCAATGCCGATGACGACTGCCGTAGGGATCATCATGCGGAGCGCTAACTCCCAGTGTGGATACTGATCGGCGACGAGGTTTGCATAGATGCCGCTTTGCCCGCCGAGCCCCACTACTTGGCCATGCATCTTCCAATGGTAAAGGTATCGTCGAGCCGTTTTGGGTGGCCATAAAAGCAAAATTTATCATCGAAGTTCAATGAACCCGTCTGCCGGCAGCGACAGCAGCAGCTGTCCGATGGCAACGAGGTCAAGTTACAAAGTCTTTGACTTATATTCGAGAAAAAAGGGGCGTAATGGTTAGAGCGTAACTCGCAATCTTTTAGCACGTTCTCGAAAAGCACGCTCGCCGCCTTCTAGAATTTCGCACACGCGCCGGCGGATCAAAGGGTTTTCGAGACCGCCACATTCGTAAGTTATTTCTGGCAGCTGACCAAGCCGATGCCGGTCACACGATGCGACTATGACCTGATCAGCATCTGTGTTGACTACCAAGTTAGCGTTGTGTGTAACGATGATGATTTGGCGCCGCTTCTTTGCCTCACGGAAGCGCTCAACCAGCTCTTCAAAAACCGATTGTGGATCCAGGTTTTCCTCCGGTTGATCAATGATCAGCGGGCGGTCATCCTCCGCGTCAATGGACAAGTAGAGCAGCAGTAAAACAATGCCTCGCGTTCCAGGTGACAGTTGCTCAATCGCTACATCGTCGTACTGCAGGCTGTAAGCGACCTGTATGTGATCGGTGCTATAGAGCCAGTCCGAGATGCTCTTGGCCCATTGCCTGAAGTCCGCGTCTTCGGGCTTGTGGCTGCGCAGATTCTCCTCGTTCGCCTTTACGAATTCCATTAAGGCTGCTGCAGCTTCAGATGCCGTGCCCTCACGCCATGAGCCTAGAAGCGAGGCTTGGGCTGCTTTAAGCAACTGTCCGCGACCGCGAAACGGGCCTGTACGAAGGTCTAGCAATCCCTCGCCCACTTCAGCCCACTTCTCGAGATTAACGATACGGCGCACAGAAAAGCCGAGCCGCGCCATTGATCCTGTGTCAGCCTGGATGCGCTGGCGAATAGGTTCATACAGTGCCTGGAGCTCCTGCTCCTCCCGGACGATGGCCTCGAAGACCCCTGCATAAGCCGCGCGGCGCGTTTCGACGAGCTCTCTAATACGAACGTCTGCACCCTCGGCGCGACCGATGGTCTCATCTAACCTACGCAACGCCGTTTCGGCCTTGGTGATCTTTTGGCTCAACGCGATGTACCGCTTGACTTGGGTCTGATCGGTGCCGACGAGCCGGCGCAGCCGTCCAACTTCGCGATCCAAGAGCGACAACGTCTGCTGGGCTAGGTCGGCCGTGGCCGCGATCAACAGCTTGTCGAGGTCAATTTCGCTCACCGCCGCAGCGACTTCGGTCCCCTGAAGGTTGGCAATCACGGCTTCCAGTTCCTTCCTGCGACGAGCGAGCACGGCGTCGACGTCTCCCATGAATATAAGTTGGAAGGCAGCCCAATCCTGCTGAGTAAGTCCCAGATCTCCACGTTCGCGCTTTAGTTCCTGAAGCATGGTCGGCGCGCGTCTACTTCTCACATCGTACACATCAGCGGCGAGCCTTTGCAATTGACTTAAATGCAGCCGAGCCTGCTCAACATGGATTCGCTTCTGTTCGGCCGCTTGAGAGACCTCTTCCAGTCGCTTTGCACGCTCCTCGTTACCCTTCGGAACGAGGGATTTGAGGTCTCGCTGGTCCGCAGCAATCCCCGCTGCTTTTTCCCTTCGCTCCTTTCTCAATGCGGGTAGACCGTCTCGGCGGGTGCGCTCTTCGGTCAGGTCAACGGAAGCTTGCTGCAGCGTCTCCTCGTACTGCTCTCGTTTGCGCCGTGATTCCTCAAGGCGTTGTTCGAGAAGCTCGGTGAAGTTTGTCGTGCTTGGCCGGTCGCCCTCTGGGTGCGAACGAAAGATTACACGCTCGATCTCCGCATTCAGCGGATTGCTAGCGTCCTCCGCAGAGCACAGCCGATTGACGAACTGCTGCGACAAGTATTGAACATGGGGAGTGTCGAGGAGGTCCTCAATCTCGACCTGCGTCAGCTCGTTCCTTGTCTTCTCGCCAGTCTCCCACGTTAGCTCAACTTCGCAACCGCCCAAATGCTCCTTGGCTCGCTGAACGAACGATTCGCGATTCAAGTGTGGTGAGAGCGCCAGTCCTCCGGCAGCTATCAAGTCGGCCAGCGCCGTCTTGCCGGAACCACGGGCGCCCACGACTGCAATTAAGCCGGGGTTCAAAGGGATAGTAGCCCGCCGAAGCCACGGCGCATTCGTGACCATCACCGATTCGATTGTGTGGCTTTGAAGCCCGCCACGACGTGGCTCAGGCATGATCGCGACCCGCTCTTCTGGCTCTAGACAGGCTTGGCGCAGGGATTCAAAACTGAGGTCGCCCTTTATCCAGCAGTTGCGGTGCTGATCCGGAAGCCCGACTACATCAAAGCCGTGCGCGTCAGAACCATGCAAACACGGTTTGCGCCCGTTGTACTGCCGTTCGAGCTCTGCGACTGATAGGGGGCCAAAGCCTAACCAAAATCCAATCTGCTTGGGATTAGAACTGAAAACTATATGGGCAAGCTTCTCGATGTTCTTGCGCTGTGCTGCCCACGAATCGTGGGGGTCACGCAGGCCCGAGGTCCCATCCTTCTGGCCGCCAGCTACTGCGATGAGCATGTTGTGCTTGACCCAGTCATGCTTTTCGATTGCGGCCTTCAGCTGATCCAAGCGCACTTTAAACTGGTTGGCTCCAATTGAGCGTGCGGCTTCTGGATCGGTCTGCTCTGGCTTATGCACTCGGCCCAGCCGGATGAAATCGTCCCGTTGGCAGCGAAAATTCTCACCCTGGTATTGGAACTCGAACTCCAGCAAGAACCGATTGATTCGGTTGACATGGTCGGCGTCGTCTGGAGGGAACAGCAGGTGCAGGTTGACCGCCGAGCCTTTATTGGTCTCGATGTTCAGCCTCAACTCAACATTGGGAAATACCAGTCCGACGTTTGCAAGCCGGCCGTCGCGCTTGAGCTCCCGTACCTTCTCATAGGACTCAATACTAAAATAGTCTGTAACGCCCACAGCCTCGATTGGCGGATCTGACGCCTCGATCCGAGAGAGAAATTCTTCCCATGGATTGACTCCGCTGTATTGGTCATTGAGCACCGTGCCAGGCGTATGAATGTGCGGATCCCAGCGGCGCCAAGTTGACCCGCGGTCGCTATGAGTTCTGTTGATTCCGATCATTAAGCCGTCCTGTATCGCCTCTTTACGCCCCTGGTGGATCGTGGAGACGTCTGTTGCAAACTAGCAAAGAATAGCCTATTTCTTTCAAGGCGTTCACATTTATGAGAGCAGGTCAACGTCCGGAATTACTTTGCTTTCAACATTAGCCGAGGTGGCGAGCAGGCAGCTTTGGATGAGCCGGAACAACTCCGCTTGATAGCGTGCGTCCTCCAGAGCGTCGTGTGTGCCTTCGGATTTTGCCGCGAGGGTACGTTTCATGTTGCTAGAGCGCGTGTCATGCCAACTGCAGCCAAACGCGCCCATGAACAGCGACTTAATGTCCAGCGCTGCAAAACCAAACGGATTCTTGCAGCCGAACTTGTGAAAGTAATAGTTGACGAATGACCAGTCGAAGGCGGCATTCAGACCAACGAACACAGGGCTAGAGCCGGCACTTACCTCCTGAACCCATTGTGCAAATTCTTTCATCGCTGCTTCCGGCGTCAGTCCTGTCACAACCAGCTCTTCCATGCGTAGACCTGTGACTTCAAGGGCTTGTGGATCGGCGTTAGTTGAAATCGGTTTAATCAGGCAGCTGAACGCACGATCAGGCTTGTACGCAGCGCAGGCACCGATCGATAAAAGGCTGTACTCTCCCGGGATCGGGCCAGATGCCTCGATGTCAACAGAAATGAATGTTTCGTTCATAGTCGTTACGCAATCAACGGGTCATCGGCAACAATCGGCGGACGGGCCTTCACCGATTCAAGGTGTTCGCGAAAGCGCGCACGACGCTCTTCAACATCCCCGGTGGGTTTCCATACATGGGCTGCGTACGTGGTAACGTCAAAAGGCGGCTTTGTGCCGTCGCGCACGGTAATGATAGTGCGCGCACTGCGCCCAAGTGCGTATCCCAGTTCCAGGAAGCAGTTCGGTCGCTCACCGGTCAGGTCGGCGATAACCAGTCCACTACGTCGTAACTTCGAGAAGATGTCCTGGTCGATGCGGGACTGTTCAACTGCTTGCTTGCCGTCGACTACTATCAGACGGTATCCATACTCGTGCTCGATCACAGGCTTTACCACCACTGCGAAAAATTCTTCCACGGAAGCGTAGTCCGGAAGGTCTGGATTGAGCAGGCGCACCGCAAATGCGGCCGGCGGGTCGAGCGATTCAAGGAGCTCGATCACCCGCTCTGCGATTTTTCCCGGCTCGCTCCGTGAGTTCGGCGTTATTCGGGTCAACCAAGTGAGTGCCGTATTGGCGTCGCTCGTCCTGAACAATTTTGGCGCATTACCAGCGTTTGCAAATTCGCATACGCGATGTGTTCCCGATCCTGGCGTGGAAACAGGGAAATCGATGGGAATAACTGGCTTGCCGGCGTCGTGGTAAGCGTTAGCGAGGAACAGAACCCCTTCTCCGCCTCCGACTGTGATCAGAAAGTCGCCATGACGCGCCTGTACCTCCATGCGCTTGCTGTTCATGTTCCAATGGGCAGCATGATCAATTCGGACGTTGTCGGTTCCGCTGAAATCACCCCAGAGTTCGATATGCTCAGCAGGAATCTGCTCATCATTTTTGTGATGTTTTACCGCGACTGCGACTGGTGTCGGCGCTCTGTGCGGCCGCAGGTGCAGGTTCTGCGCGATCGTCGTCCAGATTAACCACTCGAAGCAGAATGGGATCCCATCCGTGCGCTTTTTCTCGGCATCCACGGGAAGTACGAAGGTCGCGCCTTTCTTCAACAGGTCTTTGACGAGTTGCTGTATGAACCGGCGTGCCCGTTCGGCCTCGGGGGTCGCGGCCACAGTCTCCTCAGGCAAACTGCCCGCGATATGAATACGCCTGCCAAAAATCGCGGACGTCATCACTTGTCCTCCATGACAGGCGAGGCGCGCAATGTCGTAGCGGCCATCACCAAGTCGTCGGCGCTAAGTGCTCGTTTTGGGAAAGCCTTGGCCAGCGCCGCGGGATAAAGTCGGGTACGGATATCGGAGTACGTCCACCCCGGCTGGCCATGCTTAGGGCCCGTTGCTGCAACGAGCGTATCCAGCTCGGCTGTGCTTAACTGCACACCCTTGAGATCGCCCTGGAACAACTGCAGGCGCTCCTCGTCGCTTGGCCGTGCAAATTCAGCGATGATTGCCGCCCGTCGGAGTAGCGCTGGATCGATAACAGACAGGCGGTTTGTGCAGAGGAACACTACGACGCGTCCACCAAAGCGGCGAAGATCGTCGACACATTGGATCAAGGTATTCACCGCCACCTTGTCTTCATGGTGGCTGTGTTCCTGCGAGCGAACCGTCGCCAATGAATCTGCTTCGTCGATAACCAGAAAGGCCCGCCTGGTCTTGCCAGCGGTTTGCACTACTTCAGCGAAAGCTTGGGTGATCAGGGTACCCATTTCACCAACGCGCCCGCTTCCGCGCACGCGGTTGCTGAGCCGGAAGAGCAAGGGATCTTCGCAGCGTGACTCTCTGGCCAAGCGGTTAGCTACACACTCGGCTGTGGCAGTCTTGCCCGTCCCGACGTCACCGTGGAAGATTACTAGCGGATACTGTTCCGCGACCAAATCGCAGATCGGGAGTTTGCCGTCGTGATGCTGTTTACTCCAGTTGCCGAGATCCGTGATGTTTAACAACAACCCCAGTTGCTCGTTAATCTGTTCGTAGCGCGCATCAAAACCCAGCAGGGTTTTCTCACGTACGGTCAAGGCAAGGTCGGGCAGAATTGTCTTGCTATCAAAAGCGGTCAATTGTTGGTTCATTGCGAAAAATCCTTTCGTTGCATGCCGAAGCCATTGCTTGCGTAGTTGCGGCCGGTGCCAGACTGCAGAGCGGAGTGACTGGTATCCATCGAGGTAGGCCCCCACGAAATTTCAAGTTTTTCACTCATTTTTTCGCGAGCCACGGCATCATAGTCAGCCGTGTACCAAAGGATCACCCGAATCGAGCCGAACTGCGTGGTAGGCCATCGGACGCCGCCCGGGCGGCTACCACTCATATTGCCGGCCTCCGTCTGAACATCATAGGTGACGGCGCGCAGCTCTGTGCCCAAGAAATCTAGCAGTGTTACGTCGACTTTTTGCAGATACCCGCCCTTGACCAAGCACTCCACGTCGTTAGCGTATTGCCTTGCCTTTTCTTGGGTCAGAGCCTTCGAGCTGTCTGCCATCATCAAGAGGTCCGCACGGAAGTTGCAGACCACTTTTTCAATGTCAGCGAAGGTGTAGCTAGCGGTTGAACTGTAGCTGCTGCTCATGCGGCCTCCCCGACTTTGAAGCGACCTCCGAACAACTCTTTCCACACTTCCCCTTCATCCGACTCAGAAGCGTAGTACGCAGCTTCCCATGCGGACTCGGCCGCCTGCACGATCTCAACCCGCTCAGCCTCCGTAATACGGCTTGCCACATTGTTGCCGCTGTTGACAGGGTCGATGATCACCACAGGATCGGAGAAATTTGGAACAAGCCATCCGTTTTCCGGGAACTTGATCACTTTCTTCAGACCGGAATCAGCGATGTACAGCAGGAAGTCGCGAAAGCGCTGTTCAATCGAACCTTCCTTGCCGTTCTCATCAAGCAAGTGCGCCATGACCAGCTCGACCATGAACGACTTGAGCTTGATTTCAGCGTGTCGGCTCCAGCGCTTCCCCAAACGCACGAGCGTACGGAAATGCGGATCGATATTTTTTCGATCCTGTACGAACTTCACCTGGCACGGTGCACAGGTCTCGATCCGCGAGCCGTCTTTGATGTCGTATTGCCAGCCATAGCCGTCTTTCGACGAGTTCACAATCACGGGAACGATATCGACGCTTAGACCGCTACCCACGAAGGTGACCGTGGCAGCCTTCCGCTGGATCTCGAAATCCTCAACCGATTTGTTGGGGTACAGCTTTACCAGGACATCGTAAATTGTCTGGGTTAGGGATTGCAGCGTCTCGTGGTCCACGTCCTTGCCCGAGATGTAGACGACGACGTCGACATCCACTGGGTCTTCATTGGTCTTGCGCAGGATCGTGAACTTTGCGAACGAGCCAGCCTTCACCACCTTGCTGACCTTGACCTCGGTCTGTTCCTTGAGGCGCATTCCCAATGCCTCCACGAGCCGGTCAACCTGGGCGTGGTACTCCTTGCGCTTGTCGGCCGGGAGCCGCAAGACATTCGAGTCATAGAACTGCAACTTTGCGTTACTGAGTGGCATCGTTTGCCTTCCTTTCAGGGTTTAGCTTTGGCATGGCCTCAAGGGGTAGCCTAGTTTTCACGTACAAAAACTATACGCATAGTAAATATACTAGCAGAAATTTTAGTCGCGTGTTAACCTATCGGCATGGATGAGATAAAAATACCCACAAGTACGGCCGATGTAGACGCAGCGCCGATTAGCTCAAATTGGGGGCAGGAACGAAGGCTCGAGTTCATTGATTTCCGTCTCCGATGGGAAAAAACTGTCAACCGGTCGGACCTGCGTAGTCATTTCGGGATCTCAGTTCCCCAAGCGTCGCTAGATATAGCCAAGTACACCCAGCTCGCGTCGAGCAATCTCATGTATGACCGCAGTTCACGTACTTACCGTGCGACTGACGCGTACACGCCGGCAATTGGCAACACCTCTCCACAACGCTATCTTGACGAGCTACTAGCGTGCTCAAGAGGAATACTCAGTGAGGGCGATACCTATATCGGATGGGCGCCACCATTCGCGGCGGTCCCTGCTCCCACCCGTCTAGTTGATGGCGAGACCTTGTCGTTGCTCCTAGACGCGATCCGATTCCGCGGAAGTGTTCGCATCAACTACCAGTCCGACTCTGAGGATCAGCCCATAGAACGAATCATTTCGCCACATGCTTTTGCTTATGATGGCTTCCGCTGGCACGTGAGGGCGTATTGCTTCTTCCGGGACGCCTACCGGGATTTTGTCCTCGGCCGCATTCTCAATATCAACGTGGAGACACGACCCGGTCGAGATCCTGCTCTTGATGCAGGTTGGAATACATTTGTACGTGTGGTTGTCTCGGCGAATCCTTGTTTAACTGAGGGAAACCGGTGTGCAGTCGAGCGAGACTATGCGATGGTTGAGGGTGAAACGACGTTGGATGTACGGAGAGCATTGCTTTACTACGTTTTAAAACAGTTAGAGCTGGGGCCATTTTCCTCCGGGCTTCTGCAGCGACCACAGCTTTTGCTGAAGAATGAAGACGAACTTCAGCCATATATTCAGAAATTCTCCATTGGCAGGCGACCCAAGGCCGAAGACGGCCCGCCTTCAGGCTCGCCTCGTGACGCGAAAAACTAAATCCAACACCACCAGTCTGAAGCAGAAGCGCCCCACATCGTAGTAAAAAGCACCTGTCACCCTTAACTAGTTGGCGGTATGGCGACTCGCTCATGCTGTCAATTGAAAGCCATTTGAACACCATGTCTCTAATTGGAAGCCGTGGGAATGCTGATTTGCAGCATTGCCCAATTACCGCTGCCAGCGAAGCACTCGCCACAATGGGCGATATCGAAGCGCGTGGCGCAATCAATACTAGGCCTGAAGTCGTTGATTTCATGCTTGACCTTGCGGGATACACCGAGGACCAACAGCTGCACACCAAGCGCCTGCTGGAGCCATCCTTTGGCGGCGGCGACTTCCTGTTCTCCGCAATCGGCCGCCTGCTAAAAGCATGGCGAGCAGCCAAAACAGAGGGAATGCCGGTTGCCGACCTGAGTGAAGCAATACGTGCCGTTGAGCTACACCGCGAGACCTTCAGCACCACCCAAGCCGCGATTATTGCCTTTCTCACAGAGGAAGGTATCGAGAAAGAGACCGCGACCACCCTGGCCGGCAACTGGCTTGTACAGGGTGACTATCTGCTGGAAGTCCTAACCGGACAGTTCGATTTCGTCGTCGGGAATCCCCCGTATGTACGGCAAGAACTCATCCCTGAACCGCTGCTGCAGGCATACCGGTCACGGTACCAAACCATTTACGACCGCGCCGATCTGTATGTTCCATTCATCGAGCGGTCCCTATCGCTACTGGCAGATAGAGGAAATCTTTGCTTCATCTGCGCCGACCGCTGGATGAAAAATCGTTATGGCGGTCCTTTGCGCAATTTGGTTGCCAGCGAATTCCACCTCAAGGTCTATGTCGACATGGTCGACACACCAGCCTTCCATTCCGATGTTATCGCCTACCCGGCGATAACCGTCATTTCGCGCGAAAAGCCAAGCTCCACCAGGATCGCTCATCGGCCCTCGATCGACAAGTCGGCACTGTCCACCCTGGCTAAACAAATCCTCGCACCGGCCCTTCCCACGGAAATGAACAATGTCCGCGAGCTAGCAGGTATCACGAACGGTTCAGAACCTTGGCTGTTGGAGTCTTCCGACCAAATGGCACTGATCCGCCGCTTAGAAAGCGAACTCCCGACGCTGGAAGAAGCAGGCTGCAAAGTCGGTATTGGCGTCGCGACCGGCGCGGACAAGGCTTTCATCGGTGACTATGCGACGCTAGATGTAGAAGACGACCGTAAGGTACCACTGGCTACCACAAAGGACATTATGTCTGGCGAGGTCGAATGGCGAGGACACGGTGTCATCAACCCATTCCTCGATGAAGGGGGCCTGGTAGATCTGAAAGACTACCCTCGCCTGCGGCGGTATCTGGAGGAACGCAAGGAAGTCATCGCCAAACGCCACTGCGCGCAGAGTGCCCCTACAAAGTGGTACCGTACCATTGACCGCATCTCCCCTGCACTCACCTTCAAACCGAAGCTACTTATCCCCGATATCAAAGGTGAAGCTCATGTGGTTTATGAACCCGGCAATCTCTACCCGCACCACAACCTATATTACGTCACGTCCGAAGACTGGGACATACGAGCCCTGCAGGCCGTGCTATTGTCGAGCATAACGAAACTTTTTGTAGCAACTTATTCGACAAAAATGCGTATGCCGGCAGCCGCCCGGGACAATCGCACGCAGCCATGGCGCCGCGGTGCTTGCCGGCGTCGACTAGCTGAGACGCGACCTAATAAGCCGTTGATCCTTGTATTTTTTACACTCTGTCTCCATCTGCGGAATCCCTGAGCCTTCTGAAAGGTGACGATATGCATACCCCTGACCTGACCGACACCGAACGTCTCATCCTGGCCAACCAGTATGAAATACTCGCAAAACTGGACCCTGATGATGAAGCCCATTACACACAACTTGCGAAAAACCTTCGAGCAGGCCATAAGTGGCTGTACAGCAAAGCGTTCGAATCGGTTTCGCGAGTGGTCGACGACGACACTCATGAATTTGTATATACGATTCTGCGTATCTACGGCGAGCTGAAATCTAGTTTGGAAGAACTGGATGACAAGACTGGTATCGACGCATCCTTGGTCAACTGGCCTGGCTTTGATGGGAACAGTGAAGTTGAGCTCTTGAGCCTGACAGGCGCCCTGATCGAAGCAGACCAGTTCACGTCCATCCTTGGCAAACCGGCAATTAACTCGCATATACCCACTGTTGAAGTCTACCGACGTATGGTCTCGCGCTGGAAAGCGTTGGGGTCTCCGCACTACCCTTATTCAAAAGACCAGATCCAGAACATTTTGGCTGCACGTCGCCATTCCTGAACAGGACGGCATTCGACGTCATCCGGCCGAGCAGCTTGGCGATCGGCATCGGCGCCAGTTGGTCCAAGCTGATGTGCGCGTTTTCCTTGTGCCAGGTCAGCAGCCCTTCCCGCCCGCGTAGGGTGACGTTGACCATGGGCTCGGTTGAGCCTTTCGGAAACATAGCGATCCGCATCTCGTCCGTTTCCAGGTTCGCCGGTACGGCGCTGTATGCTTCGTTAGAGATGTAGGCCCGACCCGGCGCCGCTAGCTCGTTGAAAGTGAGCACCATGTCGCTGCCGCCAACGTTCGTCGGCATCACCGCGCCGTCTCGAACTACGCGCGGCATTTTGGGGCTAGGAAGTTCTCGTTCATGCTCACTACGTTTGGCCTCGTGCAGGACCTAGCGGAAGCACTATGTTGACTAGAGATAGGTGGCATAGTTGCAGCCCATCTGCAGGAAAGAATTTCCTTTTTGCAATTTTATATTCGTTTTTTTTGTGAGACACTGCTTTTTATTTAAAAAATCAGCGGTTTATACAAAAAATGACGGATTACATAGGATTTAAGTGGGTGGCGCAGCACCTCAACATCGAGCCGGTGCAGCCGTTTGCGGTAGAGAGCAAGATTGGAACGTCGCGCCGGACTGTGGTCAACTCGACTAGGGAGGAGACATACAGCCCGACGGCACGACCTGACGCGACGATCGCCGACCACCTCACTTTCGGCTTAAAGCACGAGCTCGTCAACCTCGAGTTTCTGGCCCGGCTCTTCGCTGTTATCGACCAGCAGGTCTTGGAAAACTGGATCCGCAGCGAGCCTACTGGCCTTTATGCGCGCCGCGCTGGCTTCCTGTTCGAATGGTTGACCGGGCGCCAACTCAACGTGCCGGACGCCCCGTCTGGAAATTACGTCGATGCCCTCGACCCCAAGGATTTTGTCGTGGCTTCCCGTCCGGTCAACGTCCAGCGCTGGCGCGTCCGAGACAATCTGCCTGGTACCCGCGATTTCTGTCCTACCATCCGGCGGACCGAGGCCGTACGCACCGTCGAGCGATACAACTGCGCGGCCGCGCTGGACTTCCTGGAGGTAGAGTACGGCGCCGACATCCTCATGCGTAGCGCCGTGTGGCTCTCGATCAAGGAGAGCCGGGCATCCTTCGCGATCGAACACGAGGAAAAGCAGGTCGACCGGGTGAAGCGATTCGCCGCAGTCATGGAGCGCCGTTGCGGACAGACCGATGACCCTCTGCTCTTGGAAACGCTGACAGAACTGCAAACCGAGATTTTGGGCGCGGCCACTCGCTACGGTGTCCGTCAGTCCCCCGTCATCGTCGGGCATACGCACGGCTTCGACGATATCGTCGACTATATCGGCCCGCCTTGGGAGCGCGCCGGCGAGTTGCTCGGTGGCCTTCGGAGCAGCATGGTCAAGACTGTTGGCGTGTCGTCCATTCTGCGCGCATCACTCGCCTCGTTCGGCTTCGTCTACATTCACCCGATGATCGACGGTAACGGCCGGATCTCGCGCTTCCTAGTGAACGACGTGTTGCGTCGCGACGGAGCGGTGCCTTCACCGTTCATCCTGCCGATCTCGGCCACGATCACGAACAAGACTAAAGAGCGTGCTGGATACGATCGCGCGCTCGAAATGCTTTCGCGCCCCTTCCTGGCCAAGTATCGAGACAATTACCACTTCGGCGCCGAGTACGTGTGCTCAGATGGCGTCCGATCGAATTTTTACTTCGACGCTTACGACGACGCGATGTCGGCGTGGCGCTACCCCGACCTGACGCATCAAACCGAATATATCGGTGAGGTCGTGCGGCTCACCATCGAGGTGGAGATGAGCAAAGAGGCTAGCTACCTGCGCGACATGGAGCTAGCCAGAGAAGGCGTCAAGAATAACTTGGAAGGCCCAAACTCCGACATCGACCAGATCATTCGGTCAGTTCGGGAGAACGGCTGGAAAGTGTCTAACAAGCTCGTGAAGGCATTCCCTCTCCTAGCCGATGCGGCAATGGCAGAGGCCGTAATCGCCGCTGTTCGGGACGTATTCGAACCTGAGGGACAAGGCAACCAGGACCAAGACGACAACGAACACCCGGCACCGGGCTAATAGCCCATGCCATCGAGGCGCCTACGTCTACTTCCGACCCAGGTTGCGTAAAACGCATAATCGCCGCCTTCTTGGGTATCGCTTTACCATTACCGACTCTCCGAAAACGCCTTGGCGCCGGTTTTTGATAACCGGGTTCGCCGGCAAATTTGCCCGGAAGAACGTTTTTACACAGCCTGGGTCGGAAGCGGACCTTGGCAAGAGCTTGGAAGGCGCAGCGTCCTGCAAACTTGGAAAGCTTGGGGTCAGACCTGATCCCAGTCATGCGTTCGGAATTGATTTCGAGCCGGGCGGCCCGAGGTATAGGTCCGACCTAAGTGGCTGGCGCGACACTTCGAAATAGAACCTGTAGCGAAGCCGGGATCCCTGAAAAACTACTGCGTTAATGTTGGGATAGTTGATTCCTCGATTGCATCATATCCACTCGTGTCCCGCTCAGAAATGAACTCATACACTTGTTCGCTCAAGACTGACGGGTCTTGCTTCTCGAGAAATAGCATATAGAGCTCGCCTAGCTCAGGACAAGGTGAAAAAAAATCTACGACCTTAGAGCGTATTATTGCAATCCTGGGTCTGGCAAGCCCAATTCCGTCAACAGCCTTCATCCTCTGTTCACGACTGAACAGCAAACTGGCAAGGAAATCATCGATACTCTGTCCTTCTACATAGTCACGATAGAACTCTTCCTTTGACTGAATTTTTCGGCAGTAAAGTGCAAGCGCCTGCTCTCCCGTTTCGGCCATTACGTACACAGGAGGTACCTCGAGCGCCCCATCCTCGGAAAGTACCAAGTAGCGTTTTTCCATTTCCCCTCCTAGTTACGTAGCAATATACGTTGACAAATATGACTTGCGAAAGCCTATTGTGACTTAAAAGCGGCTGACGTAAAAGCGTCGTTTGCACAGACTAGCGGAGATGCCTTCCGAACCCGCACCGGTTACACCTCCTTCTGCCAAATCTGCAAGGTCAGTCCTAGCTGAGAACATCGTCCGTCTACGCGCGGAGAAAGAGTGGTCTCAAGAAACTCTAGGATTCGAAGCTGGACTCCACCGTACGTTCATAGCTCATGTAGAGCGTGGCGTGCGAAATATCTCGATCGACAATCTCGAAAAAATTGCACGTGCGTTTGGGATCGCAACGTATAGGCTGCTAGTACCTCATACCGGACAACCAGCCTGACGGGTTGTCGAAGTATGGCTCAGTTAGTGTCTGGGGACTTTCGTAAAGTTCGTCACTTGGTTGCGTACTCTCAATGGCGCCTAAACGCGGCTTCAAATCCCGATTCCGCACTTAACAGCAAACGACCAGGTGTCACCAAAAGGTCCGCTACCGACCCGAAGCAAACGTTCGACAACTGCGGCAACTGCCTATCCGTGTGCAGCTGGCCAAGCACCGATTTTGGCACCTGGAATCAGCCCTTCAGGCACAGGCCCGATGTTGTCCGCACCGTAAGTCACGTCCACTCTGCTGAGGCAACCGCGCTCGTTAGTAAAGAGGAGCATGTCGATTTCTTCAAGGAAGTTCGACGTGAAGGCTAGTTCATAAAACAGGCCCGCTCCATCTTGTAGCGGTGGGATAGTTACGCCGGTAGGCACCTTAAATGCGAATCCATGGCAACCACACTGACAAAGCTCGCCAATCTTCCCCGCCGCGATCTGCTCGGACAACGATGGATAAACGGTAGGTCCTGCGCTAGCAGGATATCTATCCAGTTTTGCGCATGCGTCTGTATGTTTGTCATAAGGAAGCTCTAGAAAACGCGACTCGGATTGATCGTGCGGCTGGCTGGGGAACGTCCGCTCCTGGCCGAAAGCAGAGATTGAGGGTTCGCGCATCCCGTATGCCTGTGGCCTAGACCTTCGCTTCGTCCAAGCTTTTTCCAGATGCAATCCACTCTTTCACCCATGCTGGTTGACGACCCCGACCACTCCACTGGTAAGTTTGCTCCTCTGGATGGCGATACTTGACCGGGACGGAGCCAGACTTTGATTCCTTCGGGACTTTGCCAGAGAGAAGCTCGTCAACGGAAATGCCGGCACCTCGGGCGATGTGAAGAATCTGTTCACGAGCTTGGCTGATTCCAAGAAAGTGTCGCTTTTTCAGTTCTTCTACAACTTCGGCTTCAAGGGTACGCAGCTGAGAGAGCGAATAATTGGATAATTTTTGCATGATAGTCTTGAGCAAGGGAAATAACTAGACTGCCATCATACGCGATCCGTGATCGCCCTTATGCCTCGATTTCATCACAACAAATGGCAGAAACCGAGCCATAGCAGCCGTTCGCTAGCTGTCGACCTGTAACTGGGCGTAGGCTTCAGCTACAACGCAACCATCGCCGCAAATCAAGTCGCCGTCCTCATCAAGCACACGATAGCCATGTTGGACACCACCGATGCTTGCTGATCCATCGAGACCAAGTAGCAAGGTATAAAACGTGTCTGTTAGAGCCAAGTTCAGAACGTCGCGCAGTGCGATGATCTGCTGTTCGTTAAGGCCCATCGATGAGATTTTTTGAGAGACCAAGGTTTCACTCTCAGCCCCCATGAATAGCGCAAGCAAGTCCTCCTTTTCCATCCGCCAATGCGTCACAAACTCGGCTGGAGTCATCTTGAATTCCCTCAAAGGTCAATAAAGGATGGTATTCGTTCGTCCGCAGTTGGCCGGACTCAGCCGTTCGCGTCAGCTTAGCAGGTGCCCGGCCGGAAAGTCACGGCCTGTCTGGACAGGCAACTGTCGACCCGAAGCGGCCGTTGCAACGCCTCTTGGCGACATCCGACGGTCATATAATGGTTACGTTCGGGAATCGGCGCTTCAAATAAATAACAAGGCCGCAGACAATTCCCTCAAAGGACCTGGCGACTGGCGCCAGGCGACGTGCCAATGACGCGCTTAAAAGCACGACTAAATGCGGCTTGAGACGTATAGCCAAGGCGAAGGGCCACGGCCTCGATGGGAACGCTTTCTTGAGTGAGTAATTGCTTGGCGAGATGCATCCGTAGTTCTGTAGCATAGCGTAGGGGCGGCACCCCAATGGTAGTTTCAAAGCGTCGGGCGAAGACGGACCGAGAGACGTGGCACTCTGCAGCCAACTGCGCAACTGTCCATTGATGACCAGGCTGCCGGTGTAAGGCCAATATAGCGCGAGCAAGGCGCGGGTCGCGCAACGCGGCGAGAAGACCAGAGGCGTTTTCACAGCCGCATTCAATCCAGCCCCTCACGATCATTGCTGCAGCAACTTCCGCCAGACGAGCCAGAACGCCTGCAAAGCCAACACGACCGGCGCAGATCTCGCGCTTCATTGAATCAAGAATAGGCAGCAAGCCAGGATAGCCTTGCGCTTGCGTGTCAGCGACCATAACGGTTGGCATTAGCTTGCCGATCCCTCGCAGTCCTCCGAGGTCGAATTCCATGCAGCCGTAAAAAATAACTGCACTGGGCGTCGCGTGCGTACTGGGACATGTGTCTAATCCGCTAACGGATTGGCCAAGGGGTGCGGCGTCAAATTCTTCGATGTCTTGGAATGCCATAGCCGCATCCGATAGCAACTGGTGTCTGCTACCGTGAGGCATAAATATAGCGCTCCCCGCGGAAATTTTGTGCAACTCGCCATCGTCTATGCGTATCACGGCGGTGCCGACAGCCACGAAGTGGAAGTACGCGTAGCCTGGCTTTCCTTCAAAGCCAATGCCGAAAGCTGGACCTGTTTGAATCCGCCGGTACTCGACTCCGCGCAGGCGAATGCCTGTCAACAGTTCACTGACGAGACTAGATGACAGAGAAAAATCTTGTTGCTTGCTCATCTTGGGTGTTTCGATCAAAAGATCAACACTTGTCATCATAGATCATCCCAGCTTTAAGCCCTAGACTTTCAACTCCGATGGTCTTAGAGGTTTAGAAATGAACAACGATGGTTTTGTAACTGTGCAATCTCCCGACGTTAACGATTCGTCTATCTTGGAGCCAACGACAGCGGCATGGATGGCAGTGTTTTCACTGGCAATGGGGGTTTTTGGCTTGCTGACTGCGGAGTACCTACCTGCCAGCTTGCTGACTCCAATGGCGGTCGATCTTGGCGTATCGGAGGCACTGGCTGGTCAAGCAGTGACTGTGACGGCCGTGGTGGCCATGTTTGCAGGGCTGTTGGTGCCAGGGCTGACGCGCAATTTTGACAGACGTGTTGTCTTATTGGCTTTCACTGGGCTGATGATAGCCTCCAACTTACTTGTGGCATTGTCCTCAAGCCTGGCTGTTTTGCTGGTGATGCGCATTCTGCTGGGGGTTGCGCTGGGAGGCTTTTGGAGCATGGCGGCGGCCGTGGCGATGCGATTAGTGCCAGCGAGGCTGGTGCCGCGAGCATTATCCATAATTTTCAGCGGCATCGCTGTAGGGACCGTTGTCTCGGTACCCCTGGGCAGCTACCTCGGCGGTATATATGGCTGGCGCAGTGCGTTTGTTGCAGCCGCATCCGTCGGCGGGCTAACACTGGTGTTTCAGTTGCTCACACTGCCGCGTATGGCACCGCGCACGGTTAGTCGCACGACATCAGTGCTGGGGTTACTCCGCCGTCCGGGGATTGGGGTCGGGATGTTTGGCTGCGTGCTTGCCCATACAGGGCAATATGCATTGTTCACCTATATTCGCCCTGCTCTTGAAAGTGTCGCCCATGTTGATGTTAGCGGGTTGTCTCTCATGCTCCTTGGTTTTGGTGTCGCCAATTTTGTTGGAACGCTGCTGGCAGGTTGGCTGATAGAGCGTAGCCTGCGCGCTACGCTGGTGCTAATGCCTGTCTTAGTCGGCTTGGCGGCATTCGGCATGATTTTATTGCCAGTCCAAGAGACAGGATTGATGCTTCTGGTGGCTTTGTGGGGTTTGGCATTCGGTGGCGTCCCTGTCGCCTGGTCCAACTGGGTAGCGCGTGCCGTCCCTGATCAAGCCGAGACAGCTGGCGGCATGGTCGTCGCTGCGGTGCAATCTTCGATAGCCCTCGGCGCTGCATTGGGTGGCGTTATGTTTGGCTTTGGTGGTGTCACAGGTGTTTTCTTTATTGCTGGAGTAGTGATGCTGTTAGCAGCTTTCGTTATCGCTTCGAGAGTTCGAGTCGAACTACCGCAGCACGGCGCGATCGCTGCCCCAGTGCTGCACGTTTGAACGTAAGCTGCATCGGAATTCGCGCGCAGCGCGACAGGCTGCATCCGACCCGAAGCGGACCTTGGCGGTCGTCAGTGATTCTGCTCAGCGCACTGACCAGAAGCATAGCCGCACAGCTGTTGCAAGGAACCATGACGAATGGAAAATCGCAGGCATCTTCGGATACTTGACAATATGCTGTCAAAGTGTCAGCATGCTGCATGAATGATAAAAATGATCCGCAGCTCATCCGCGAACTCGTTCTCAATGTGTTTTCGACGAACGGCTGCCTTCTCGATTCGGGTAACAAAATCGTCGGCCCCATCGGCCTGACGACCGCGTGGTGGCAGGTACTGGGAGCACTGGGGTATTCAGCCGTCCCCCTCCCCGTATCTCATATCGCCCGGAACATGGGTTTGACGCGGCAAGCTGTGCAGCGAGTAGTCGATCTGCTGGCCAAACGCGGATTCGTAAACCTGGAAGAGAATCCGCATCATCAGCGGGCCAAGCTGGTAGTGCTAACGAGCGGAGGCCGCAACGCATTGGCAGCTGCGGAAGTCAGCGTTGCAGAGGTGGATCGTGTCTGCATCGATCGCATCGGCGCAGAACGGGTCGCCGAAGCGATCGCCGTATTGGGAGAGTTAAAGGAGGTTTTGGTACAGATACTTGACCTGCCGCTTGATACTTTTCTCGCCGAAAAATTACAGGAAAAAGAAGAATGACGATCGATTCCAAAACTGCCACCTTCGACACCGATATCATCATTATCGGCGGCGGTCCGGTTGGCCTGACGACAGCTTGTGCTCTTGCCCATCACGGCGTAAATTTTCGCATTTTCGAGCAGCGGCGTCACCCGAAGCCTAATTCCCGCGCCAATAATTTATGGGCCCGCCCCCAGGAATTGTTGGCGAGTATAGGGGTTCGCGATGCTCTCGCCGAAAAAGCCTATCGGATTACCCAGATCAACACGCTACTGAATGGTAAGACCGTCGATCCCATCGCCATTGCTGACGTTAAAAGCCCGTACCCTGACGTTCTCTACAGCGGCCAGGACGTTATCGAAACCATCTTGGCCAACAGGGTGCATGCCAGTGGCGCCGCCGTCGAGCGCGGCCGCAAGGTGGTCGGGTTCGAGGAGGACGGGGATGGGATAACGGTAACAGTCGCAACCGTTAGCGAAACGGACGAGCACGAGACGGAAGGTCCCACGCAGCAGTTACGTTGCCGTTATTTGGTGGGTGCTGACGGCGACAAGGGATTCGTGCGTAAGGCCCTCGGCCTCGATTTCACAGCGGAGAAACTACCAGACTGCATTAATCGCCAAGTCGATGCGAAACTGCGCTGGCACCGTTCGACCGACTTTGACCATCTCTGGTTCTTCTATTATCCGCGTGGCTTTTGCGGTGTGCTTCCTGTCTGGGGGGGATATCACCGGCTATTCTTCCTCTCCGACGATACCGGGCTGCCGGATCGCGACCCGACGTTAGAGGAGATGCAGGCAGTGGCCCGTGAGGTCACGCAGGACGAAACGTTAACCCTGAGCGACCCGATCTGGCTGACCCACAGCCGTTTCCAACACGGCGTATCCGCCGGCTATGCCAAAGGGCGGGTGTTTCTGGTCGGCGATGCTGGGCACCTGACGTTACCAGCCGGCGGCCAAGGGATGAACGCTGGTCTGCATGACGCGGTCGGTCTTGCCTGGCGACTGGCCATGGTATTGAATGAGAAGGCGCAACCAATTGTGCTTGATTCCTATGATGCTGAGCGTGGCGGCGAACACCGACGTCTCGACAAGCAACAGGAGAAGGGGTTTCGTAACAGTGTTTATCGTGGGGCTCTTAAAGATGCAGCGATGGATGTTGCTGCCAGCTTTCTGCCGAATATCGGCGAGCTCATTCAGGGTACGGACGACCTCCAGCAGCTGTCGGTGGCCTACCCGGAAAGTCCTCTGAATGAAGATCACCTGGGAAAGCTGCGCGACCTGTTGCACCGCCATGTCCCACATCCCGGCGAGCGCGCCCCGGATGCCGAAGTCATCGAGCAGGATGGGTCATCGACGACGCTGTTTGCACACATATACAACCCGGACGGCCAAAGTTGGGGATGGTCCCTACTGGCCTTCGATGGGCGGCAGGCCGGTGCTTTGCAGCAGTTGAGCACCGCAGCCTCGGCTGTCTCTGCATGGATGTGGGTTCGACCGAGGCTAGTGCTGGGCGCAGCTGCTGCGGAAGCCGGCAAATCGACAGTTCTGTATGACTTGGATGGAGTTGCGCATGCGGCCTATGGTATCAATGATCAGCCTGCGCTAGTTCTGGTACGTCCCGACGGCCACATCGCATTCCGTGGTCCTGCTGAAAAACCGCACCTGCTGATTGAGTATTGTACGAAAATGTTCGGCACGTGACTGGCTATTGCAGAATGCGACGAGCCTTATTTGGCCCATGCTCATGGCGCTGCGCTGCAAGGTGACAATCAGCGTCAGATGTGTGGCGCATGCAATCCAGATCCGTCCATTGAAGCAAAAATGCCGCGCTTGTGCAGTAAAAATGCCACTTGCCATACACGGACTTCCAAGCCTTAATCGCTAACTGTAAGGACCGAAATCGACCCAGGCTGTGTAAAAACGCAAATTAGACGTCGGCTTGGTGATACCCGACCTCTCAGATCGGGCGCTACGGCGTTTTCTCGAAGTTGGGAATGGTAAAGGGACTCCTGAAAAAACGCCCATCGCGCGTTTTTACACAGCCTGGGCTAGGAGCAGACATTCGAATCGTCGAAGGTAACCGTTACGACGACGCAGCGTGGCTTTTAATACATCGGTCCATGCCGCGACATCGGCTATCATGAGTCTGAGGTAGCCTTTTCACTAAGCAGCTCAAGCGCTGAACTGATGGTGACGTCATCGCGGCTTAGTCGGGTGCGTCCTACACATTTTAGACATCTTGGCCGTGCTACAGCATGCCCATGTGTCCGCAACGACCGGACATTTGTCCACCCACGGACAAGCTTTTCGCGCATGAAACGATGCAATATGAGCTAGCTGAGGCGCTGCGGCCTCCACTTGCAAATTGGCACGCATAATGCAGTCACTGATGATTTTCTTAATGAAATTAAATTCGATGCCATTGTCACATCCATATCAGGGTAGACGTTTCCCCAACTTTTCGACCTTCACTTATCTCAAGCTGGTGCTGGCCACCTGCATTATCGCGTTCCTTTCACTCGGGGCGCACGATCTCGCCATCGCCCATCTTGGCATTCCCTATCCGGATTCGGGCGGCGTACCCGCCTGGGCGAAATTTGTCGGGGTGTTTCTGCGCATATGCGCAGTGGTGTATTTCTGCCGTATGGCGAGCTGGTACCTAGATCGGCAAAGCGCCGTCGCCGCTGCTCTGCTGATGGGTGCGCTCATGGTCCTCTTCCACGAGACGTTCCGGGTCATCGTGGTCGACAACGTGATGGTGGAGGGCTGGATCGACCATCGCTGGATCTACATGGTCCTCCAGCGTCTGCCTGACGCCTGCGTCAACTTTTTTTGGGGTGCTGTAGCGGTCGTTATCGCTAGGCGCATTGCAGGTACAAAACTGCTGATCTCCGCCATCGCCGTACTGGCCTCGACCGCGGTTTCATTCTTTCTAGTCAGGCCATGGATTGCGGCGGCCTGCGGCATGTTGGTGGACGCGTTGCACCTGAGCGAGCCATCCGAAGTCTGGCAAATGCCATATAACTTTTATGTTTATAAATTTATTTACGGGGGCTTTATCGAACCGGCTATTGCGATGTTTGTGATGGTTTGGTTGGCTTGGCCCGGGCTGAAAGGATCGTCTGCCCGCCGCATCGCGATCTTTGCTTTCGTGACACTGATGATGCGCGGCCGCGTAGTCTCTACGTTCATCTACTGCTTCTGGAGCAATCAGCCGCTGGGTACGGCAATCGCCGCAGCTGGTCAGTTCTTTGTCGAAACACTGATTCTTGTGGTACTGAGTGCCTACGTTTGGAGCCTAGTGACCAAGGGCATTGGGGAGCACAAAGACGTGCCGGCCTAGCTGCGGTTGCCAACCTCATTTCTGCAGGCAACCAGTGAACCGCGCTTTGCTGGTACGTTGCGGTGACGATTGCTTGCAGAATCTTGTGTTGTGATAATAATCAGAAAGGCAACTTTTATCAAGATTTATTGTTCGTCCATAGCTATGTAGCTTCTCGCTTACCACAACAACGGTGCATTGAATTGTGTTAAACGGTCAGGAACTACGAACTCTAGCAGGATTACCCATTACTGAAATCCCGGGTAGGACATCACGCGTGACCACACTACCAGCACCTATCAACGAATTATCGCCAATTGTTACTCCAGGCATAATCAACGCCCCTGCTCCGATCCATACATTTCTTCCAATACGAATTGAGCGCCCGAATTCTAATCCCTTTGCACGAGCCTCAGGATCACGTGGGTGATCAGCTGTCAGGATCTGGACCCCCGGGCCAATTTGCGTCATGTCACCGATCTCGACATCCACTACGTCAAGAATGATGCAGCCAAAGTTCAAAAATACGCCGGCGCCTAACTTGATGTTGTAGCCATAATCGCAATAGAATGGTGACCGAACCACGGTTCCCTCGCCTACCGCTCCAAGCTGTTCGCGCAGCAAATCCTCATAATCCTGCAACGATAGTCGTTGCCCTCGGTTATAACGGTCCATCCAGTCGCGCGCAGCGGCTTGGTCAGATTGAATTTCGACATCACTGGCCTGATAGAGCTCACCAGCTAGCATCTTCTGTTTTTCACTTGTCATGTAGTAGTGGATCTAGTAGACATAAATTTAACGTGACACTTCTTGAACTAGCGAACGTTGCTGTAAGGACTTAACTAAGGTCATGCAGGTCTTTCTTTAAAGCCGGTGTCAGCGCAAACTCGCTGAATTTGACCTCCAGTCCTTTACCTTTTGGTGTGCAGCACATTGGACCAACGGAATATTGAGCCGCATTCGGGAAAGGCGCTAGCCGGAGCATCGGCCAGTTCTTTTTGTCGACGGAATATTGGGCGCGCACGACACCGTCGCTGACAGTGATTCGGATCCAGAAGCCGTCCGTGTATGCAGGCGCAGGCATCACACTCCAGTCAGACTTTCCATCAGTTAAAACGGTGCTGAACATAAGCTGCCCATCAGAGAATTCAGCCCCTACCTTGATCCAGGTTTTTTCGCTGATGCGGACCATCAATCCGGCCTGATCGTACAAATCCTTAAAGTCAGCGTGGATCCGGACCTGCGCCGTAAAGCTCTCGTTGACCTTCTTCCCGAAAAAGTGTCCGTTATCGTGAATGAAACCGTAGCTTGTGATGCGCCAGAAATCGGTGTCATGAGCAGAGGTCACGTGCAGAGTGTCCCCGACAATGTTTGATTTCGGGGGAGAATTGGTCCAGGTGCAGCCGGCGAAGCTGGTCCCAGATGTCTTAAGGTGTTGTGCAGTTGATGATGGCATTTTCTTGTCTTGTGATAGGGCGTTCGTAGAAAACGCAACCATGGGAATTACAGCTAAAATTGTACGGCGATGCATGGCAAGGTTCCTCAGTTCAATAGCATACTCGTGACTTCATGCAGCTTGCCCGAGTGCTTGTAGGGTCGGCCTTTTCCGCAGCTTCCTGCTGCAGATAAGTTATAGCGACCGTATGCCGTACCCAAATTGAGAGCCCGGCATTCCAGCCCGGCAAGCATAGCATTTTCGATAAAGAGGAACCGGCATCTATTGTCATGTGCGCCGGCCTCGTAAAGCCGAACTGCTGCCACAGAAGCTGCGCTGAATGAACGTCTGCTTTGGGTTCAGGCTGTGTAAAAACGCAAATTAGGCGTCGGTCTGACGACAGTAGACCTCTCAGATCGCTCGCTACGGCGTTTTCTCGAGGTCGGGAATGGTGAAAGGACCCCGGAAAACACGCCAATCACGCGTTTTTACACAGCCTGGGCCGAAAGCGGAACTTGCCAGAGCATGTCCGCCCGGGCGCCTTGTGTCAAACTTTATTGTTTTGTGTCCGACTTTATTGTTTTGTGTCCGACTTTATTGTTTGTCCACAACAACTGTGAACGAACAATAATGTTTGACACAAGCTCCCCTATGAAAGTGGGCGATTTCGATATGCAGCGCGTCAAAACAATGTTTGACACAAGCACCGGTCGAAGCCTGCCTAGTTCGAAGTTTGCAACAATAAATTTTGACACAACGCCCAGAGCGTTTCGGTCCCACGTGACCGGCTGCTATCGACCCGAAGCGGACCTTGATGCGATTAAATCGCCTCATCCCACATTGACAGGTCATGAGCGATAAATTCAACTGTTGTTCCCATCTCTGGCCGTAAATCCCCAATGTCTTGTAGAGTCAGGAAAAATTCTGCATCACCTGCTTGGACATAGGTAATTCGATTGCCGACTGGCTCAGAAGGAAACGACACATGGCGGACAGTCCCACGAACTTTGAAATCTCCCGGCGTTGAAAGTGGCTCGACGCCTAGAGTCCCAGGCATCTCGCTCGCTCTAAATCCGGTGACCGACTCTTGCGCAATTTCGACCTCAAATTCAGCCCCCATTTTGGCATCGGCAATACCACTGGCTGGAACGAGCCTTGCAGTGCCGCCAAACGTCTGAGAACTGAATCGAACCTTAAAGCTTGGCGTCGGTGTAGAACCACGGAGTGCTGAAGAGTATCTGTCGATGCTGTCTATGACGATGTGCACGCTATGCAACTTTCTACAATAAGAAGTAGGGATCGTAATGTCTGCTTTTGGCCGAATCCGGCCTGTGGGAGCACGATAGCAGCTTGCTGGGCGGAAAATTCCTCGGATTGTCACGACCGGCTGGTTCCGACCCGAAGCAGACATTGACAATCACGAATGTCGCAGTCAACGCCTTGACCATGGAATAAATTTTATCCCGTTCTCTCAACGATAGATCTGACGCGAGAGGCCAGACTTTGCATATCAAATGGCTTTGTCATGACTTGCATTCCTGGAGAAAGATGAC
>Ga0308164_10001079_pt1 | contig 34790 bp, 34 predicted proteins | sample PhyTR2_FD_201031 | JGI IMG/M metagenome (GOLD analysis project Ga0308164, IMG submission 201031) | Phyllosphere microbial communities from UC Gill Tract Community Farm, Albany, California, United States - DLSLT.R2 | ecosystem: Host-associated > Plants > Phyllosphere > Unclassified | place: USA... | reverse complement strand
GACGGTATCTGCCGCATTCACGGTCTGTCCGAAGTCATGCAAGGCGAGATGCTGGAATTCCCGGGTAACACGTTCGGCCTCGCGCTGAACCTGGAACGTGATTCCGTCGGTGCCGTTATTCTGGGTGAATACGAGCACATTTCCGAAGGCGATACCGTCAAATGCACGGGCCGCATTCTGGAAGTGCCAATCGGTCCTGAATTGTGTGGCCGTGTGGTCAACGCACTGGGTCAACCGATCGACGGCAAAGGTCCTGTCAATGCAAAGCTGACCGCGCCAATCGAAAAAATCGCACCAGGCGTTATTGCTCGTCAATCCGTTGACCAGCCACTGCAAACCGGTATCAAGGCAATCGATGCCATGGTCCCAGTTGGTCGTGGCCAGCGTGAGCTGATCATTGGCGATCGTCAAACCGGTAAAACGGCTGTAGCGATCGACGCGATCATCAATCAAAAAGGTCAGAACGTAACGTGTATCTACGTTGCAATCGGTCAAAAAGCATCGTCGGTCAAAAACATCGTTCGTGCACTCGAAGCGCACGGCGCAATGGAATACACGATCGTGGTTGCTGCAACCGCGTCGGAATCGGCTGCAATGCAATTCGTTTCGGCCTACTCGGGCTGCGCGATGGGCGAATACTTCCGCGATCGCGGTGAAGATGCGCTGATCGTGTATGACGATCTGTCCAAACAAGCAGTTGCTTACCGTCAGGTTTCGCTGCTGCTGCGCCGTCCACCAGGCCGCGAAGCGTTCCCTGGCGACGTGTTCTATCTCCACAGCCGTCTGCTCGAACGTGCAGCACGCGTCAACGCCGACTACGTCGAAGCCTTCACCAAAGGTGAAGTCAAAGGCAAAACCGGTTCGCTGACTGCTCTGCCAATCATTGAAACCCAGGCTGGTGACGTTTCCGCATTCGTTCCAACCAACGTGATTTCGATCACCGACGGTCAGATCTTCCTGGAAACCAACCTGTTCAACGCCGGTGTGCGTCCAGCAATCAACGCTGGTATCTCGGTGTCGCGTGTTGGTGGTGCTGCTCAGACCAAAGTCATCAAGGGCCTGTCCGGCGGTATCCGTACCGATCTGGCGCAGTACCGTGAACTGGCAGCGTTTGCTCAGTTTGCTTCCGACCTCGATGCAGCGACCCGCAAACAGTTGGATCGCGGTGCACGTGTGACCGAACTGCTGAAACAAGCTCAGTACGCACCATTGTCGATTTCGCTGATGGCGGTTTCGCTGTTCGCGGTCAACAAAGGCTACTTCGACAGCATCGAAGTCAAGGATGTTTTGCGCTTTGAGTCGGGTCTGCATGGTTTCATGAAGTCCAGCCACGCAGCTTTGCTGCAAAAGATCGAAGACACCAAGAAGCTCGAGAAAGACGACGAAGCTGCATTGGCTGACGCGATTGCTGATTTCAAAAAATCGTTTTGATCTGACTGTAGCGAAGGAGTAAACACTCATGGCTGCAGGCAAAGAGATACGTGGCAAGATCAAGAGCGTAGAAAATACGAAGAAGATCACCAAGGCGATGGAAATGGTCGCGGCATCCAAAATGCGTAAAGCGCAGGATCGGATGCTGGCGGCTCGCCCATACAGCGACAAGATCCGTAACATTACGGCCAACCTGTCGCAGGCCAATCCGGAATATACGCATCCTTTCCTCGTGAAGTCGGATGCGTCGAAAACGGTAGGCTTCATCATCGTCACGACCGACAAAGGTCTGTGCGGCGGTATGAACACGAACACCTTGCGTGCCGTGACGACCAAGCTGCGCGAACTCGAAGCGGAAGGCAAGAAAGTACAGATCGCTGCGATCGGTAACAAGGGCCTCGGCTTCTTGAACCGTATCGGCGCACCGGTTGTGTCGCAAGTTACCCAGATCGGCGATACGCCACATCTGGAAAAACTGATCGGCCCGATCAAGGTGCTGCTGGACGCATACGAAGAAGGCCGTCTCGACGCCGTCTATCTCGTGTACACCAAGTTCATCAACACGATGAAACAGGAACCACGGATGGAATTGCTGCTGCCTTTGTCGGCAGACAAGCTGACGGCAGATGAGGGTTCCGACGCGATGTCATGGGAATACATCTACGAACCAGATGCCCAGACAGTGATCGACGATCTGCTCATGCGTTACGTCGAAGCACTGGTATTCCAGGGCGTAGCGGAAAACCTGGCGTCCGAGCAATCGGCGCGTATGGTGGCGATGAAAGCAGCGACCGACAATGCCGGCAGTGTGATCAGCGAACTGAAGCTCGTCTACAACAAGACGCGTCAGGCAGCGATTACAAAAGAACTGTCCGAAATCGTCGCGGGCGCGGCAGCGGTTTAATGTGATTGCGAGCAGCATCAGATGATGCTGCTCACAACAACCAGATTTTAAATTTTATCTATTGAAGGAACGAAAATGGCTGATGGCAAAATCGTTCAGTGTATCGGCGCTGTGGTGGACGTTGAATTCCCACGCAATGCGATGCCTAAGATTTACGATGCCTTGAAGATGGAAGGCTCTGAACTGACGCTGGAAGTTCAGCAGCAGCTCGGTGACGGCATTGTCCGTACCATTGCGCTCGGTACCTCCGACGGTTTGCGCCGCGGCATGACGATTCAAAACACCGGTCACCCGATCACGGTTCCAGTTGGTAAAGCCACGCTGGGTCGTATCATGGACGTGCTGGGTAACCCAATCGACGAATGCGGTCCTGTCAGCCACGAGCAGACAGCATCGATTCACCGTAAAGCACCAGCGTACGACGAACTGTCACCATCGACTGATCTGTTGGAAACAGGCATCAAGGTTATTGACCTGGTTTGCCCGTTTGCTAAAGGCGGTAAAGTTGGTCTGTTCGGCGGTGCAGGTGTTGGTAAGACCGTCAACATGATGGAACTGATCAACAACATCGCAAAAGCACACTCGGGTCTGTCCGTGTTTGCTGGTGTGGGTGAACGTACTCGTGAAGGTAACGACTTCTATCACGAAATGTCGGACGCCAAAGTGGTCGATCTGGAAAATCCAGAGAACTCCAAAGTGGCCATGGTCTACGGTCAGATGAATGAACCACCAGGCAACCGTCTGCGCGTCGCGCTGACCGGTCTGACGATGGCGGAAGCATTCCGTGACGAAGGTCGTGACGTTCTGTTCTTCGTGGATAACATCTACCGTTTCACGCTGGCTGGTACCGAAGTATCGGCGCTGCTGGGTCGTATGCCGTCGGCTGTGGGTTATCAGCCTACGCTGGCTGAAGAAATGGGTCGCCTGCAAGAACGTATTACCTCGACCAAAACCGGTTCGATCACCTCGATCCAGGCCGTCTACGTTCCTGCGGATGACTTGACCGATCCATCGCCAGCAACCACGTTTGCTCACTTGGATTCGACCGTCGTTCTGTCGCGTGACATCGCTTCGCTGGGTATCTATCCTGCGATCGACCCACTCGATTCGAGCTCGCGTCAACTGGACCCACAGGTCGTTGGTCAAGAGCACTATGAAACGGCACGTGCTGTTCAACGTACGCTGCAACGCTACAAAGAATTGCGTGACATCATCGCGATTCTGGGTATGGACGAACTGGCACCGGAAGACAAACTGCTGGTGTCGCGTGCACGTAAGATGCAGCGTTTCCTGTCGCAGCCGTTCCACGTTGCTGAAGTCTTTACCGGCGCGCCTGGTAAATACGTTTCGCTGAAAGATACGATCAAGGGCTTCCAGATGATCGCATCGGGCGAACTCGATCACCTGCCGGAACAAGCGTTCTACATGGTCGGCACGATCGATGAAGCAATCGAAAAAGCGAAAAAACTCAACTAATTGTTGAAGCCGACGGCGCAGAACATCGTGTTGTCGGCAAGTTCGTATCGATCGGCGATCGATCCTTGAACGAATAAAAAGGTTCTCACATGGCACAAACAATGCGCGTAGATGTCGTCTCCGCCGAAGAAGAAATCTTCTCCGGTCAGGCGGAATTCGTTGCGCTGCCGGGTGAAGCAGGCGAACTCGGTATTTTGCCGGGCCACACGCCGCTGATCTCCCGCATTCGTCCAGGCGCGGTACGCATCAAGGTGCCGGGCAAGACGGAAGACGAATTCGTATTCGTCGCGGGCGGTATCCTTGAAGTGCAACCCGAAGTGGTAACGGTTCTGGCCGATACCGCGATTCGTGGTGGCGATCTGGATGAAGCCAAGGCAGCAGAAGCAAAACGATTGGCCGAAGAAACACTGGCCAACAAGGATTCGCAAATCGATTACGCACAGGCACAGGCTGAACTGGCCAGCGCCGTTGCGCAATTGGCGGCGATCCAGCGTCTGCGTCAAAAACGCTGATCGTTATTCCGCATACAATAAAGGGCAGCTTCGGCTGCCCTTTTTGTTTTTCCAATCTCGGATTATTCCATGCTCAATCAAAACCCGGATGTCATTACCAAACTGCTTGCAGAATCACGTGTGATCGCTGTCGTCGGTCTTTCTCCCAAGCCGGATCGCCCAAGCCATGAAGTGGCAGCCTATCTGCAGCGGCATGGCTATCGCATCATTCCAATCAATCCGGCCAGCGCCGGTACCAGCATTCTTGGCGAGCACTGCTATGCAACCCTGACGCTTGCCGCCGCAGCGCTGGCAGAGCAGGGCGTACAGATTGATCTGGTCGATGTATTCCGCAAGCCGGATCAGGTGGAGCCAATTGCGGATGAGACGATTGCAATCAACGCTAAAGGCTTCTGGCTGCAACTGGGCATTGTCAATGAGGCGGCAATCAGCAAGGCACGCACGGCAGGGATTCCTGTCGTTGCTGATCGCTGCACAAAGATCGATCACGCCATCCGCCATACGCGATAACGAATCAGGAGGTTCGCCATGCCGAATGTAAGCAAGCAGTTCCGTGCACCCAAGAACTTCAAGATCTCTGACGATATCGCGTCCGAGAAGCCCCTATCCAGTGGAGACAAGGCAGCTGACAAGCAGGCCGTTCTGGCAATGGCAGAACAGATTTCCGAACTGCAGGACATTCTGTATGCACAGCGACAGCATAAGATTCTTATTGTGCTGCAAGGGATGGATACCTCGGGCAAAGATGGCACGGTGCGCGGCGTTTTCGGTCAGATCGATCCCTTGGGCGTCAGTTGCGTGTCTTTCAAAACGCCGACTGAGCAGGAGAAAAATCACGATTATCTGTGGCGCGTGCATCAGCAAGTGCCAGGCTGCGGTGAACTGGCAATCTTCAATCGTAGCCACTACGAAGATGTGTTGATCACCCGTGTACATGACTGGATTGATGGCGCCGAATGTAAGCGTCGCTATGCACACATCCGTGATTTTGAGCGTCTGCTGGCAGAGACCGGCACCGTGATCATCAAATGCTTTCTGCACATCTCGAACAAGGAACAGAAAGCGCGCCTGGAAGAACGCATTGCCGATCCGAGCAAGCACTGGAAATTACAGCCTGGCGATTTAAACGAGCGGCAGTACTGGTCCGATTATCAAAAACAGTATGAAGCGGTCATTAATGAAACCGACGCCGATCATGCGCCTTGGTATGTGATTCCTGCAGACTCGAAGACGCATCGCAATCTGGCGATTGCGAACATCGTTTTGGAGACCTTGCAAGACTTGAAGCTTGCCTACCCACCGGGCAATCCGGAGTATGCGAAATTGAAGGTAGTCTGATGACGAGAGTCAGCGCGCAATAGTGATGCTGTCCCAGTGTAGCTTGTACGGTTATCGTTAATGATGAGGCCGCACAAGCCGTCATTTACCTTGTTGCAGCTCGTTGCTCAACGCTACAATCAACTCTTCCATGTTGTAAGGCTTGGCCAGCATGCGGACGTCTGGGAGATTAATGCGACGTTCCGAGTAACCTGTGGCCAACACGATGTGCGTAGATGAAAAGCGCTTGCGCACGATCTGCGCGAGATCAATGCCGCTGATACTGCCGGGCATGACCACATCCGAAAAAACCAGATCAAAAGTCTTCCCGGATTCCAGTATCTGCAAGGCCTCATCACCGGACTTGGCAACCTGCACATCAAGGCCTGCGAGTGAAAGTGCGGGCGCGATAGTTTCCCGTACCAAGGCATCGTCTTCCACAAACAGCAATGAGCCCTTGATGAATTGAGGATGAATGCTGTTGGCATCAAGCTTTGGCAAAATTGAATGCGACTCTGAGCGCGGCAAATAGAAAGTGAAGCTGGTCCCTACGCCTTCGCGACTGTTCAGTAACAGAGAGCCGCCGCTTTGCTTCGCAAAACCATATGCCTGCGGCAAGCCCATGCCAGAGCCTTCACCGATGTTCTTGGTCGTGAAGAAGGGATCGAATGCACGTGCGGAGACTTCCTCGCTCATACCCGTTCCAGTGTCCGTGATGCGAACGCGAACATAGTCGCCTGCGGGCAGTTCATGCGCGGGATCAGACAGTTGTTCATTGCAGGCTTCGAGGCTGATGGTGCCGCCATCAGGCATGGCGTCGCGTGCGTTGATCGTCAGATTCAGCAAGGCCAGTTCGAACTGCAACGGATCGATCGTGACACTCCACAGATCCGGATCGTGATGCAGTTTGAATTCGATATTGCTGGGTAAGGTGCCGGTCAACAGGGGTGTCGCAAGGCGCATTTGCTCGCCGACGTTCAGGGTCTCCAATCGTGCATCTTGCACACGACCGAACGCCATCAGCTTGCGTGCGAGCTCCACGCCACGCGTAACGGCGCGCTGGCAGGACTGCAATAACGTACGTTCACGTTCGCCCTTCGCCAACAACAAGCACATTTGCAAACCGGTGGTCAGCGTCTGCAATACATTGTTGAAGTCGTGTGCGATGCCGCCTGTCAGGCGTCCTAACGCTTCCAGCTTTTGTCCCTGCAAGAGCGCGCGTTGCGAACGTTCCGACATGGCGACTGCCTCGCTTACGCGGCGTTCCAGTTCGGTGTGTGTGAGATTCAGCGACTCGCTGGCCTTTGCCATCGCACGGCTGACCGCATCAAATTCATACACGCCGGAATGGCTTGCAACGACGGGTTCGCCTTTACCCAGCTTTTCGGCGGATTCCTGCAGTTTCTCAACGGCTCTTGTTGCCTTTCGGCCCAGGATCACTGCCGTGGCTAAAGCCAGGCCGAAGAACAGCAATGACAATGCGCCGATAACAACGATGGCGTTATACGCACTTCGCTTGAACTCATCCTGCGGCACGCTGACAAGAAAGCGCCACTCGGACCGCGGCGCCCTGCTGAAAAATGCGGTGACCGGCTCGCCCGTCAGTGAGCGCCCATCATTATTAAATCCTTCATAGCTTTCGCTCATCAGGCGAACAATGGTATTGCGCGCACTCTTGCCGACAAACTGATCGGCATTGCGGTTGCGCGCAGCAATGATCCCATTGCGATCGAGGATGGAGCCATTCCATGTATTTGGCAGGCGCTGCTCGCGAAACACGCTTTGCAGTTCACTGGCAAACACGCTCATCCCTAGGTAGTAAATGACCTGATTGTCACGCTTGACGGGGATCTGGATCAGGAAGCTGAGCTGCTTGGTGATGGGCGACTCGTACATGTCTGAGATGACTGTTTCGTCGGGTTCTGCCTGATCGCGCAACGTTTTGAGGAGTGCATTGGGGTCACGCCGATTCGACTGATAGGGCAGTCGCGTGTTGAGCAGCACATTGCCATCTCGGTCGCTAAGCATGAGAGACGATTCGATCGTGGGTGCGACACGTTTAGCCTGCAGATAGAAATGACGCAGATCCGCCGTGTCCAGTGCCGCCGATGTCGCCAGCGTTTTCAGTACAGCCTCTCGCTTCATCATTTCGCGATCGACTACCAGAGCTAGCGCCTGTGCAATCTCGCGCATGCTTTGCCGGTTGGCTTCCTGTGTTTCAGAAAAGACATAGGAAATGCCGATGCCAGCAGTAATGAAAGCCGGGATGAGTACAGAGAGGAAAAGTATGAGGAGGCGGGTCCGGATGCGCATGAACAGTATTCTGCAAAATGATTGGCTCTAAATGCAGCGCTGCATTGTCGGAGTAGATACTACCAATAAAAAAGCATGTCTACGACACTCCAGGATACTGATGTGACTGCCGAATTGCTTGTTTAGCCAATCTTAATGAACTTTTGCAACAAACGGCAACTCATCATCCTCAACAAACCAGGTGCGCGATTGTATTGAGCTTGAATGGACGAGGGAACCAATGTCCTGATAAGGATGGGGCGGGAAATACTGGAAGCTTGGAAGACGTATTAGTCAGTCGGTAGATCAGTACTTAGCAATGAACAATCCGCGTAACTGAGAGCGGATATTGTGAGTAGGAATAGACTGGTGTAGCGAGGGTTGCTTGAGTAATCAACAAACATAGAAATGATGAAGAGGCCCAAGGCAGTTTTGCTGCCCTGACCTATTTCATTAAAATGCGTAACGTGCGGTCAATTGTGCCGAGCGTGGTGCACTCGGGGAGATGGAGTTGGCGACGCTGCCGTGTGCAGAAGCGTAGTACTTCTTGTCAAAGACGTTGAAGATGTTCAGTTGCAGATCGACGCCCTTAATGCGGTAAGCCACCATCGCATCCACGGTCGTGTAACTTGGCAGCGTGACCGTATTGTAGGTGTCGGCGAAACGATCGCCGACATACGTTACGCCAGCACCAGCCGACCACTGTGAGGTCAATGCTTTTGTTAACCAAACGTTGCCGCTATGGTCGGGTGTGAGCGTGGCTTTTTTGCCTTGTGCGGCAATACCGTTGGGGACACCGGCGACGTTATTGCTGACGGCAGAAGAGCGGCTAATTTTGGCGTCCAGATAGGCATAGCCTGCCGCGATTTTCCATTCGTTAGACAGATTGGCTGCAAAGCTGAGTTCCACACCATTGGTGCGCTGCGTGCCGACCGCCGTTGTGACGTTGGCCGGCGAGGTAGTCGTCATGTTGGTGCGTTCTACGGTAAACAGAGCTGCATTTGCACTGGCTTTGCCGTCGAATAGATCGAGTTTGGTACCGATTTCCTTACTAGTGGTTTCCTGCGGATCGAAGATCGCGTTGGAGGCCGTGAGGTTGAAGTTCTCTGCCGATGGCTGGAACGATTTGCTGACCGACACGTAGTACGACTGCGTGGCAGATGGCTGATACACGAGGCCGGCACGCGGGCTCCATGCGGTATCGGTGCGGCTTGGGATCGTGGTGCTGACGACTTCCTGCTTGAAATGATCGTAGCGAACCCCTACTAGTGCTTTCCATTGCTCCGTCACCGTGATCAGATCCTGCACGTAGGCAGCGGCCACTGTACTACTTCCGGTGCTGCTGCCGGCAGCATTGACAACCAGATTGGTTTGGCCGGTAGTCGGTGCCGGGTTGAATGCATCTACCGGAGCAATGAAGCCGCCTGCGCCGGGTGCGGTACGGTTTAACTGTGTACGATCCTGCACGCCGAACTCAACGCCATACAGAATTTGATGTGCCATGCCGGCCAGTGTGGTTTTTTGCGTCAGTTCGGTCTGGTTGAAGATGCCGTGTTCATTGCGTGCGATGGCACCACGGGTGCGTGCTACCTGATAACCGGAAGGAAATGCCGCGTTGGCAGTGACGGCGCTTGGCACCACGTTGTAGCGATCGAGCTTGTACTGGTAGTAGCGGAACGCATTACGTAGCGACCAGGTTTCGTTGAATCGATGATCGAGCGTGGCGGTGGTCGAACTGACCGTTGCTTCTACGCTGTCGTCATTACGTGCGTTCGGTGAGCCGTAGTAGGTCGATGGATCAACATTGATCGGCCTGCCGTTGAACGATGGAATGCCGAAATCGGTCAGGCGCTTGTCGTGCAAATAATCGGCCTGCAGCAGCAATGTTGTGTCAGGGCTGAGTTTCATCAGCACGGACGGTGCGAAGGCTTCGCGCTCAAGGAATTGCTGGTCGCGAAAGCTGTCGGCACGCTCTATGGCGCCGGTCACACGGAACGACATATTGCTGTCTTCACCGCCTTTGCGCGCGATATCGAATTCGCCGCGACGCTGGTTCCAGCTGCCGACCTGCAGTGTAGCTTCGCTCTTGTCGATGCCTGGCTTCTTCGTAATGCGGTTGATCATGCCGCCAGAAGAACCACGACCATAGAGCACCGATGCTGGACCCTTGACGACTTCAACCTGTTCAATGTTGGAGAGGTCGCGGAAGTACAGTGCATCGTCACGCATACCATCAACGAATTGGTCTCCAATTGCTGTAAAGCCACGGATAAACACCTGATCGCGCTGGCCGTCGCCATGCGACAGGCTTACACCCGGAATTGCCTTGATGGCATCCTCAATCGAGCGTACGCCCTTGTCACGCATCAGTGCTTGCGTAACGACGTTGACGGTTTGCGGGATATCACGCAACGGCGCATCGACTTTTGTGGCGGTCGAGGCGGTGTTGGGATTGTAGGTGTCGGATGTGCCCTCAACGTTTACAGCGGGTAGGGTTGTATCGGTTGGCGCAGTCTGCGCAAATCCAGGAGCAAGTGGAAAGGTAAATGCGGCGAGCAAGGCGGCTGCCATGGGTGTGATACGGCGGTTCATGTGGTCCTCTAGGTCTGATATGGCTGGCTAGAGGTAAAGTGACTTACCTTGGCTGGCTGGGGAAGAAAAACCGGACAGCCTAGATTTTTGTTGTGCAGGCAATCCAATTTTGATTGTTGCGGAGTATAAATACGACTCGTTCGCACCTCCAAGTAGAGATGGAGAAAGTGTGGTGTTCTTGCACAAAGAGTAAGGATGACGTTATTTTTACGTTAGAAGCACGTTAATACACATCGCGCCGATAACGACCTTCCATGGTCAATCGTGCTAATGCTTCCTCACCAACAATCTCGGTCAGTGCGTTATTGACGCCACTGGCCATGCCTTGCAGGCTGCCGCAAACATAAATAGCAGCGCCATCATCGAGCCAGCGCCGGACTTCACTGGCTCTGGTCATCAAGCGATCCTGTACATACTCACGCCGTTCGCCATCGCGCGAAAAAACAATGTCGGCACGCTCCAGCACACCGTTGGTTTGCCATGCCATGATTTCCTTCTGGTGGAAGAAGTCATGCTCGGCTTGCCGCTCGCCGAAAACCAGCCAGTTACGTGTTGCTTTGCCTGACACGGCACGTGCCTTGAGATGGCTGCGCAGTCCGGCAAGACCAGTGCCATTCCCGATCAGTATCAATGGACGATTGCTGTTGTCGCCAAGGCGGAAGTTGGCATGTGCTCGTAAGCGAAGATCGACGATCGCACCGACGGACGCTGCATGTGTCAGCCAACCAGAGGCGACACCCATGGAGCCATCGTCGTGTTTCGCCTGACGGACAAGAAGATGCAGGCTGCCATCCGCTGGAATCGAGGCGATCGAATAATCGCGTGGCTTGTGTGGATCGCTTGGTGCCAGGACCTGTATTAGATCGCCAGCTTCCCACGCCGGCGTGACATCGTGCGGCGGTTGTAGCTCGATATGAAATGCCGGGTTGCCGGCGCTGCCCGGATTGAGTTCACGGCGAGCGGTGAGAATCCATTGTTGATAGGTTGGGCCTTCCCAATCCGGCGCGTCATTGGTGCCGGCAATATGACTGAGTTCATGTTGCCAGGCTTGTAGCGACTTCTTGGTGTCGCCATTACTGTTGACGGTGACATTGTCGAACAGAGGCTGCGCACCACGTGCCTTGAGCCAGGTTGTCAGGTCGCGACCGAAACCGCAGAAATGCGGATAACTGCTGTCGCCCAGCATCAACATGCCGAAGTGCAGATGATTCAGCGCAGGCTGTCCGGACGCCATCACCTTGTTGGCGAATGCGATACCGTTGTCCGGTGGCGCGCCTTCGCCGTAGGTGCTGACGATGAAGAGCGCACGTTCCGTCTGTTCGAGATTGGTCGCGTCGATATCGGATAAGACGGCCAGACGTGTCTTGATGCCGGCGGTCTGCAAAATCTCCACCGTGCGTTTGGCCAGTTGCTCGGCAAAGCCGGTCTGGCTTGCGTAGGCCACCAGCCATGATTGGCGGTCTCCGGTGGCAAGCAAGGCGCGCTGTTTGCGTTGACGCCGGCGTATCAACCAGATGCCGCCGCACATGAGGAGATAGCCGACGACGAAGAGGACGGAGACGGCAAGGCGGGTGTTGTTGTCCCAGTTCACTGCAGCATTTCTTTCATGGCGAGGCTTGATTGTTCATGCAAGGTGTTGCCGTCACGCGTGAGAAACAACGCGGCGAGTCCGAGCCGATCAGCACAGGCCAGGCCTTCTTCAACGCCCATGACACCGAGAGCGGTTGACCATGCATCGGCCAGCATGCATTCGGGATGGATCACGGTGACCGAAGCCAGCGCATGCGCGAGAGGCTCACCCGTACGTGGATTGATGGTGTGCGCATAACGGATTGCGTCGCGCATGAAGTAACGGCGGTAATCGCCAGACGTGGCAATCGTGCAGCGATAAAGTGCAACCAGGCGCTCATCCAGTACCATACCTTGCTGACTTGGCGGCTGCTCGATGACGACCCACCATGGTTGTCCGTCTGGACGAATGCCATGTCCGCGTAATTCGCCGCCGATTTCGACGAGAAAACTTTCAAAGCCAAATGACGCGATCGTTTGTGCCACCAGATCGACGGCGAAACCTTTGGCGATCGCAGAAAAATCCAACAGCAATCCGCCCGGTTGCTGCACGCGCTGCTGCGTACGATCCAGCACCACGCGTTGCCAGCCACAAAGCGCACGTGCTTTTGTTATCGCGTCCGGTGTGGGTTGTTGAAAGCCTGGCTGGTCGTAGCGATTTTCAGGACCGAAGCCCCACAAATTGACCAGCAAGCCCGCACTAGGATCGTAAGCGCCGTCGCTCTCTTGCGCGACCTGTAAGGCACATTCGAGCACGCGGAAGAACGCCTCAGGTAGTTCGTGCCAGGAGCCCGCCGGAGCACGGTTATAACGGGAAAGGTTGGAGTCTGCTTCCCATGTGCTCATCTGCGCAATCACGAGATCCAGTTGTTGCTCGATCGCTTGCTGTACATCGGCTAGCGGTCGTGTCGCACGTGTGGCCAGCTTGACGCTCCAGCTGGTTCCCATGGTGTTGCCATGCAGGGTTTGCACGACGGTACCCAGCACAGGCGGCTCGGGCGGAACATCAATGATGGGAACGTAGGTATGGCGCATGGAGAGTTTCACGATCCGTCGATAGCAAACCAGCGAATCGTGAGTGATCGCGTTACGGAAGAACTTCCAGTGTCGCAGTGTAGCTGGCGCGACGTGTCGGTTTGTCGATGGTGCCAACAGGCAGTGCATGTGATGGCTTGATGGCTACAGCGGAGCCGGGACCCGACACCTGCAGCTCACCATTGTCTTCGCTCGCATTGAGCCAGAACATGCCGGCATTCGCCCATGCCACGCTGAATTTACCTTCGGCATCGGTACGCGTACGTATCTCGCCGACCTTGTCGCGATAACGTGCACCACCGGGAATGATGGACACATCCAGATTCGTGGCAGGCTTGCCGTCAATCAGGAACTGAAACTGTGTCGTCTCGCCCGCATACAAATCGTTCGGTGCGGACAGCGGTACGAGTTCAAGACCGACGTTGCTTGGCTTGAGCACGGCGTCGCTCGGTTTACCGACCGTGACGAACGTGACGAAATTTGCCTGTGCCAGCGAGACGTTGACATTGGTCGCATCGGCCGGGATCTCTTTGGCAAAATTCTCGGCCTTGCCGCGCCAGCGCTTGTTGTTCTTGCCTTGCGTGTAGGTCGCGACCAGTGTTTCATTGGTCACGCTGGCTTTGTACGTGCCTTGCGCCGATGGTTTGAATTCGAAACTGTTGCGCGTCTTGCCGCTGGTATTCAGATTCTCCGGCGTAATGTCCTTGCCATCCGGGCCGACGATACGCAGTTTGTTCAGTGGCAGTGGCCCCAGTTTGAAGGCAAACACGTCGTTGGAGATACCCGCGTCAACGGCTACCCACTCCGCGCCCGACAACACCGTGCTCGATGGCAGCAGCCAGCCGCGATGCGCATGCGCAGCCATGGGCAATGCCAGCGAGAGTGCAGTGGCGGCCAGCGTCATGCGTAGCAAAGAAATTTTCTTCATGGTCGGTGTTTCCCTTATGGTTTGACGGTGAGCGAGATGTCGCCCAGTTCGGTCTCGCCCTTGGCTGTCGCAGTTTGTGTCGATTTGGCTGGCCATTGGAATGGCACGCGCAACATTTCGCGACCGCCGGCTTCACGCGCGGCTTCCACCACGAGCTGATAGTCACCGGCCGGCAGATTGTTCAGTCCCGACTTGGTGCCATTGAATGAAAGGGTGTGTGTGCCCGGCGCACGTGTTGCGGCACTGAGTCCATCGACCGGCATGGTCAGATCGCGGCCGCTTTTGCGCCACCATTGACGCAGATCCTTCAGATACTTGTCGCCTTCGTTACCCTTGGACTTGAGCTGGTGCCAGAGCGCGAGGTTGCGCACGAAGCGTTGATCCTGGCTTTCGATCCAGATGGCGACATAAGGTTTGTGATAAGACGCGACGCTGAGTAACGGGACATCAATCTTGACTTCCAGATCGCCAGCAAAGGCGGTCGATGTTAAAGCTGTGCCGAGCAAAAGGGTGGTGCGCTTGTACATGAAAACTCTTGATAGTGGATAAGAGATAGGTCAATGAATGAACAGCAGGGCCAGCACGACAGGCAGTACGACGCCGATACCAACCAGCGGCCAGGTGGATGGGCGATTGGCCGCGTGCATCTTGAGTATGAACAGACCGGTCAATGCAAAGAACACGCAGGCACCGGCAAAGATATCGATCAGCCAGCGCCACACCAGTCCGGTATGCCGTCCCTTGTGCAGGTCATTGAGGTAAGAGATCCAGCCGCGGCTGGTCGTCTCGTATTCAATTTCGCCGCTGGCGCGGTCGATACGCAGCCAGCCGTCACCACCGGGGCGCGGCATGCTGACGTAGATTTCATCAGGCGACCAGTCGACTTCGCGTTGACGCACGTCGGCCGACAGGTTGTTTTTGAGCCAGTCGCTGACCACGACCGGCAACGCCGGATTCTTGCCGTTGTCTGCCTTGTCCCAGTTGGCCAGCAAGCCGTTCAGCTTGTCCGGCAATTGCGCGGTGCGCAGCTTGATCTCTGGTTTGGCTTCGATGTGCTCGGCATTGTTGAGCGTGATACCGGTAGCAGAGAACACCAGCATGCAGAGCAGGCTGATGGCTGCGCTGATCCAGTGCCACTGATACAGCGTCTTGAGCCACCAGGCTCGACGTTGATTGGGGATGCGCGTTTGCGGCGATGATGCGGTGGAGTCCATGTGTGGGCGCTATTCTAGCATCAAATAGGAATTGTTCTCATTTGTGGAAATTCGCCTGGAATATGGTCGATCCGGAATGCGTCAATCTCGCGCTAACAAGAAAAATGCCCGTCACCAGACAGGCTGACGGGCACGAGGGGGCAGCCTCGTTTAAGGTTGCAACACTTCCAGTGTCGCTGTGTAGCTGCCGCGACGCACTGGTTTGTCGATCGTGCCGACTTCATTCGATTGTCCGCGAGCTGTACCAGCGTTCAACCAGTACATGCCAGGTGCTGGCCATTTGACGCTGAACTTGCCGTCCTTGTCGGTTTTGACCTTGATCTCGTTCAACTGATCACGATAGCGGATGCCGCCCGGGATGACCGTCACTTCGATATCAGCCGCTGGCTTGCCGTCTGCGACGAACTGGAAGGTCGCACTTTCACCGGCGAACAGATCGTTCGGGTGTGTGACAGGAACCAGTTCCAGACCTTTGCCGACAGGTTTCAGCGCGGTTGGCTTACCGGCGCTGACGAAGGTTTCGAGACGGCTCTGGTTCACGCTGACGTTGACGTCCTTGGCATCGGCCGGCACTTCCTTGGCGAAGTTGGCCGGATTGCCGCGCCAGCGTTTGGTTTCGGTACCTTGTTTATAGCTGGCCATCATGGTTTCGCTGGCAAAGCCGATGCGATACGTACCTGGTTGCGCCAGTTTCACATCAAACACGCTACGGAATTTGCCGCTGGCCTTGTTCTCGGCGTCGACAGCCTTGCCGTCAGGACCGGTGATGGCAAGTGCGTCCAGCGAGTAAGGACGGTGATCGAAATAAAACACTTCGTTCGAAACAGCCGCATCGACCGTCACGTACGGCGCTTCGCCGGACAGCACAGTCGAGGATGGCAGCAGCCAGGTGCGATGCGCGTGGGCGGCCATCGGCACAGCCATGGTGAGCGAGAGGGCGAGTGCGGCAGTGCGCAGGGCGGACATTTTTTTCATTCTTGTTTCCTCAGGTCTTAGGGTTTTAATTGAAGGGAGATCTTGCCGAGTTCATGCTCGCCTTTGGCTTCGGCAGTCTGTGCCGATTTGGCTGGCCACTGGAAGGGCACGCGAATCAGTTCGCGGCCACCGACTTCACGTGCGGCTTCCACAACCAGCGCGTACTCACCGGCCGGCAATTTATCCAGGCCGCTTTTCGCGCTGTTGAACGACAGCGTATGTTCGCCCGGCGCGCGGGTCGCACCGCTGACGCCATCGACCGGCATCGTCAGTTCGCGGCCGCTTTTACGCCACCATTGGCGCATGTCCTTGAGCCATTTTTCGCCTTCCTTGTTCTTCATCTTGACGTCGTACCAGACGGCCAGATTCTTGACGAAACCCTGGTTGGCATCCTCGATCCAGAACGCGACATAGGGACGGTGATATTCAGCGACGGTCAGGCGAGGGATCTCTACCTTGACGCTCAGGTCAGCAGCCAGCACCGGGCTGGTCAGTGCAGCACCCAGCAGGAAGGAATAACGAACTTGCATCAGACAAACTCCTTGATCAATGACGTTGACTGCAATTACTGCTGATGCAAGCACGTTCCGGCAGCCATGCAAGGCTGCACGCGAACAGCTGGATCAACAGGGAAAGGACGGTTCTATCTTGATGCAGCAAGAACCGGGCAGGACTGCTTACCTACAAATGGAAACAATTCTCATCTACATTGTCCGGCATCGGATGCCGCAGCGCAATAGGGTTTTGTGTAAAGAAGTTTAAAGATGGGACGCTTTGCGCCAGATGAGACGGCTCTAGTGACGGACTTGCCCGGTCGGGGCACGTGACGTAAAGCAGCAAATGCAAAAAATCTTGTCCCTAGGGGCGAGTGGGCCATTTTTCAAGATCTTGAAAACGCTTTTGCATGCCTTATATCCGACTCAGCGGATGCTCAACGGAGGTCCGCCAACCTTATCGCTTGAACCTTGAAAGGATATAACCATGCGTACTTTTGACTTTTCCCCACTCTATCGTTCCGCTATCGGCTTTGACCGTCTGGCACAACTGTTTGACGAAACCCAGCGTGACGCGCAACCAAGCTATCCGCCTTACAACATCGAACTGGTCAGCGAAGACCAGTACCGCATCACGATGGCAGTGGCCGGCTTTGACCGTTCTGAAATCGAGATTGAAACCGAGCGCGATACGCTGAAGATCACGGGCCGCAAGGCACGCGATGAAGCATCACGTAACTTCCTGCATCGCGGGATTGCATCACGCAACTTCGAACACAGCTTCCAGCTGGCTGATCACGTGCGCGTTGTCGGCGCGAAGCTCGACAACGGACTGCTGAATATCGAACTCAAGCGTGAAATTCCCGAAGCGCTGAAGCCACGCAAGATTGTGATCGACGCAGTTGGTGACAATGTGCATTCGCTGGAACAGAAAGCTGCTTAGTTTTAAATAAGCTAAAAAAATGGATGGTTGGAAAAGAAAAATGCGGGCACATGCCCGCATTTTTTGTAGATGATCAATAGATCAGATTTCAACGTCTGGTTTGGATTTGCTTTTGCCTGCAGGCACCGCAGATTCATCCTGTGTGTCCTCGACGTTTCCCTGCCATGCATCATCGATACGATCACTGTCGATATCCTCGGCTTCACCGTGGTCGCGAATGTTGACACTCGCCCGTTCGCCGGTCCCGGTGGAATCCGTATCGCTGTCGAAATCAGTCAGTCCCGTCATGTCGCTGCCGCTATCCGAGCGATCGCTTGGCCCCAGTGCATCTGTGCCATGTCCTGTTCCCAGCTTGCGATCGGCCTGGGCCAATTTATCCAGATCCAGCGTTTCTTTTGCCATGTCGTTCTCCTTTATTGTTCGTTTCATCATAGTGAAACGCGAGGAGTGCTTGAATAGGAGAAAGGCCGGAAGTGATGTAGGAAAAATATCAAACGGTTTATCGGTGTGATGCGAGCGGCGATATAAGGCTATCTCGCTCCTGCTGAATAAACGTGATCTCTACATCAAACAAACCGGGGGAATGCTCCTCGCCCATATCGGCCATGCTGATACGTGTAGCGAGTAATTGATCGATGCGACTGCCGTATCGATGCACGTAGTTTTCTAAGAGGCGTGCAGGTAGCCATGCGTACTGTATTTGCTTCTGTTGCACGAAATGATCGAATTCAAGTACGGCCTGATTATTCGGTGTCTGCCCAAACAGGTCGCCGCCCGGTAGACATGCCGTGGCACTCCAATGTCCATGATAATTGGATAGCAGTGGCGCAAGCAGATCGACCGCTTCCTCTGCCAGTTTTCGATACGTGGTCAGTTTGCCGCCAAACACCGTGAGGATCGGTGCGGCCGTGGTTTCCAGATCGAGTTTGTAATCGCGCGTGACCGCTGCGGCAGTCGTGTTCTGATGATCATCGTCATTGACCAGTGGGCGTACGCCGGAAAAGCTGCGTACTACATCGGCAGACGTAATGGGTTTGTTGAAATAGCGATTGATGACCTTGCACAGATAATCGATCTCGCCCGCATCAATTGATACATGATCTGGATTGCCGTGGTACTCCACATCGGTGGTGCCGATTAGCGTGTAATCATGTTGGTAAGGAATCGCGAAGACGATCCGCCCATCGGTATTTTGCAGAATGTACGCATGATCGTGATCGAATAATTTGCGAACGACGATGTGACTGCCTTTGACCAGGCGCAGTGATTTGCCGAAGCGACCGTGCACGGTGTCGTGTAAAAAGCTGGCGGCCCATGGACCGGCGGCATTGACCAATGCTTTCGCGCGTAGGGTCCACACGTATTGCCCATCGGACGACTGCAGCACCGCTTGCCAGTGGTCGGCATGGCGCTGGACGGACGTGCAGCGTGTCTGCGTCAGAATCGTTGCGCCACGCTCGGCCGCGTCGAGCGCATTCAGCTCCACCAGCCGCTTGTCATCTACCCACGCATCGGAATAGACAGAGCCTTTAACAAAGGTTGATTTGAGTGCGGCGCCTGCGGGATGACGCCGCAGATTGATGCCGGATGAACCGGGCAACAGGGCGCGTGTGGCCAGGTGGTCGTACAAAAACAGGCCGAGACGAATCAGCCATGCCGGGCGCTGGTGGCGATCATGTGGCATGACAAAGCGCAGCGGTCGGATCAAATGTGGCGCAATGCGCATCAGCACTTCACGCTCGATCAATGCCTTGCGTACGAGGCCGAACTCATACTGTTCAAGATAGCGCAGGCCGCCGTGAATCAGTTTGGTCGAAGCGGAAGACGTATGGGCAGCCAGCTCATCCTTCTCGCACAGGATCACCGACAAACCGCGGCCCGCAGCATCGCGTGCAATGCCGGCGCCGTTGATGCCGCCGCCAATGACGAGGATGTCGTATATCTGTTCGGTTGAGGATGCTGCCTGGTCCATCCGCCTGCTCCTTGATGCCTGCCGGTTTTCCTACATCGACTTCAGAAATGCGCCGATGGCAAGCGATGGCGCAGTCTTTTAAAATCGCTTCAACATCACCGGAGCCGGCGGTTCGAAAATATACCGGCACCAATTTCCAGTGCAGCCAATCGGCTGCACTTTTCATTTCTGCAGTGCGATTGTTCGCCGCCTCGTAAAAAAACGGCAAGGCGTACACTGTCACTATCTCACGCATTGTCCCTTCTTTATGTGCCTTGTTTATGTTCCTTCTTGATGCCGCCTTCTGGGAAGTATCCAGCTACGTTGTCGCGACGTTTGCTTTGCCGTTTGCGATCTTCCTGTTCCTGCATGAGCAGCGCAAGGAGCGCGACTCTGAAGACGAAGAGGCCTATCAGTTACTGCAGGATGCCTATAACGACTTTCTCAAAATCGTCCTGGATAATCCCGATCTGCGATTGCGCAGTGCGAAGACGCGCGATGATCTCAGCGAGAATCAGCGCGAGCGTACGCTCATCATTTTCGAAATGCTGATTGCGCTGTTCGAACGCGCCTACATCGTCGCCTACGAACCGGATCTCACTGGCGTCGCGCAAAAGCGCTGGCATTCCTGGGACGACTACATGCGCGAATGGTGCAGGCGTGAAGACTTCTATTACCTCTTGCCGCAATTGCTGCGTGGCGAAGATGAAGAATTTGCCGCTTATATTCGGCAAGTCGCCGAAGAGGAGCGTGGCGAGTTGGTGACGGCGTTTTGAGTTGAGGCCATACAAGCTGACTTGAAGCTGACATCGCCATTATAATTTCATTTAAAAATAGTTAAAAACACGTTAAAAAACACTATCTTCTTCTAAAATATCGCCTTAACGGAATTTGCCTTGTATCCTTCGTGTCCAACGTGAAAAGGGGCCGTCTGCCTTTGCCGGACGGCCTGATTAAAAGGACCAAAGGAGATCGCCATGCGAATTCTGCTGCTATTCCCATTCATCGGGCTGTTATGGGTGCCCTTCTATAACCATGAACTGCCGACGCTGTTCGGCTTCCCCTTCTTTTACTGGTACCAGTTTGCCTGGGTGCCGCTGACTTCTCTCCTGATCTGGATCGTGTATCGCCACGAAAAAAATAAAGGAGAAGAATGATGGAAGGCCAAATCAACTGGACGGCGCTTGGCGTCTTCGTCTTTTTCTTCGCACTCGTGACGGTGATGGGTTTTGCTGCATCGCGCTGGCAGAGCGGCAAGTCGCATAAAGGGGACCACCTCGATGAGTGGGGCTTGGGTGGTCGTAACTTCGGTACCTGGATTACCTGGTTCCTGGTCGGCGGCGATTTTTACACGGCGTACACAGTCATCGCGGTGCCGGCGCTGGTGTATGCGGTCGGTGCCTATGGTTTCTTCGCACTGCCTTATACGATCATCGTGTATCCAATCGTGTTTGCCATCATGCCGAAGCTGTGGAAGGCCGCGCATCGCGCCGGCCATGTGACTGCGGCGGACGTTGTGTATGGCCGTTACAGCTCGCGCTCACTGGAATTCGCCGTTGCGATTACAGGCGTGGTCGCGACCATGCCCTACATCGCGTTGCAACTGGTGGGGATGGAAGTTGTCATCAAGGCGCTTGGCTTGACCGGTGAACTGCCGATCGCAGCCGCGTTTGTGATCCTCGCGCTGTATACATACTCGGCTGGTTTGCGCGCCCCTGCATTGATCGCCTTCGTCAAGGACCTGATGATTTACATCGTGGTGCTGGTTGCGGTGGTGCTGGTGCCGATGAAGCTGGGCGGATATGGCGTGGTGTTCTCTTCCGCCAGCGATGCGTTTGCGGCGAAGGGTGGCGCTACAGGCTTGTTCCTGCAGCCGCAGCAGATTCTGCCGTATGCGACGTTGGCATTGGGTTCGGCGATGGCTGCCTTTATGTATCCGCACACACTGACCGGTATCTTTGCCGCCAAGAGTGCTGACACGATTCGCAAGAACGCGGTGTTCCTGCCTGCCTATACCATCCTGCTTGGCCTGATCGCCTTGCTGGGTTTCATGGCGCACGCGGCAAACATCAAGGTTGCGAACAACAACGACATTGTGCCGGCCTTGTTCAACGCCTTGTTCCCAAGCTGGTTTAGCGGCTTTGCGTTTGCGGCGATTGCGATCGGTGCCCTGGTGCCTGCAGCGGTGATGTCGATCGGCGCGTCTAATCTCTTCACACGTAACTTCTGGAAGCCGTATGTGAATCCGCAGATCGACAATGCGGGTGAGCAAAAAGTCGCCAAGATCGTGTCGCTGGTGGTGAAGGTCGGTGCGCTGGTCTTCATCCTGTTCCTGCCGACCAAATTTGCCCTCGACCTGCAGTTGCTGGGTGGCGTGTGGATTCTGCAGACCTTCCCTGCCGTGGTGTTCGGCCTGTTCCTGAACTGGTTCCGTGCACCGGCCTTGCTCGCAGGTTGGGCGGTCGGTTTGACGGCTGGGACATGGATGGCGTTTGCTGACGGCATCAAGCCTGTGCATACGCTGGTCATCGGTGATGGCAGCTATACCGTCTACACGGGCCTTCTGGCGCTCGCGTTGAATATCGTGGTGGCAGTGGTGCTGCAACTGATCATGGGTGCACGCGGCACGCCGCAATCCGAAGCCGTCAAATAAGCGGGAAGGATGGCTGGTCAGTGTTTTGTCCGGTCAGCGAGAAGTAAACAAGAAGTAAGCAAGAAGTAAAGCAAAAGGCCCTGTGGACAAGCGGTTTTGTCACAGGGCCTTTGCGCGTCATAATAGCGGTTCACTCATCCGCCTCCATCCTTAATGCCTACTTTCGCACCTCTTCAGAACGATACTTTCCTGCGTGCGTTGTTGCGCCAGCCTGTCGAATACACGCCGTTGTGGTTGATGCGTCAGGCAGGACGTTATCTGCCTGAATATCGTGCCACGCGGGCACGCGCCGGCTCGTTCCTGGGTTTGGCGAAGAATCCCGATTTTGCCACCGAGGTGACCATGCAGCCGCTGGATCGTTACGCGCTCGACGCGGCGATTCTGTTTTCCGACATTCTGACGGTGCCGGATGCGATGGGACTGGGCTTGTACTTTGTCGAAGGTGAAGGGCCCAAGTTCGAACGTCCTTTGCGTGATGAAAAGCAGGTGCAGGCGCTCACAGTGCCGGACATGGCGTCATTGCAGTATGTGTTTGATGCCGTCACCCAGATCCGTACGACGCTGGCCGGTCGGGTGCCACTGATCGGTTTTTCCGGCAGTCCCTGGACGCTCGCCTGCTATATGGTTGAAGGCGGCGGTTCGGACGACTTCCGCACCGTCAAGGCGATGCTGTATAACCGCCCGGATCTGATGCGCCATATTCTGGAAACCAACGCCGCCACCGTTGCGGCGTATCTGAATGCGCAGATCGATGCCGGCGCACAGGCCGTGATGATCTTCGATACTTGGGGCGGCGCGCTGGCGGACGGCATTTATCAGCAGTACTCGCTCAAGTACACGCAGGATGTGGTGCGGGCATTGAAGAAGGACAAGGACGGGCAGCGCATTCCCAGCATCGTCTTCACCAAGGGCGGCGGCCTGTGGCTGGAAGAAATTGCGGCCATTGGGGCCGATGCGGTCGGACTGGACTGGACCGTCAATCTGGCGTCGGCGCGTGCCAAGGTGGGTGATCAGGTGGCCTTGCAAGGCAATCTGGATCCGACCGTGCTGTTTGCGCAACCTGAGCGGATTCATGATGAAGTGGCAAAGGTGCTCAACACCTTTGGTGCCCACACGCCGGGGTCCGGCCATGTGTTCAACCTTGGGCATGGCATTTCGCAATTCACGCCGCCTGAAGCCGTCTCCGCGCTGGTTGAGGCCGTGCACACATTAAGTCGCCCGTTGCACGTCGCGTAGTGCATGAAAATGTAAAGCCCGACCTGATTTGTTGCATCAAAGCATGCACTGTTTTCTGGCGGCTATAGTCGCTTGAGGCGTGTGTCGACGCATTTTCCATACAAGCTTCTGCGATTTATGCACAGAAGCTGGGAGTGGGTAAGCACTATCATCGGGCGAGACGTATGTGGCATGCCGTACAAATCGGATTTCGTAAGCCATTGATTTTATTGAATTAAATATTTGCTTTTTGTTTTGGCATTTTATCGAAACCCGCATGGAATCAGGCTTGTGGCTTTGCCAAGGCAGGTTACCCACAAAGTTATCCACAGCTTTTGTGGATAGTAGAAAAAGCACTTAAGAATCGAACGCTTAGCGCAATTGTTAAGAATCTACATGAGGTCGTGGAACATCGGTTCTCGATGCCTCAATCGCATAATGCTAATCCGCGATGTTTGTAAAAATTGCATACAGGCTACTTTTATGCGCGGTCCGCACAAGCTTATTCACAAATTGGTGCATTGTTCCTAATGAGAATGGTTGTTATCGGTTAAAGGCACTTGCCCCGAGGGAAAAATTAAGTGATTGATTTTAAATAGAAATTTTTGTTGATTTGAGAGTATGTTTTACCCTCGTTTTTTATGCCTAGAGTGATCGGCCCAAAATCGAGGAGGTTGTTCACATAGTTATCCACAGCCGCTGTGGACATTCCAAAAAATGGTTATGAAACCGTTAGTTAGCGCATTATTTGAAGTGTTGGCTCAGCTTTGTGTGCGATTGCAACATGCGTGTTTTGAAAAACAATTCCATAATGAAAATCAATTGTCAGTGCATGTCGACAAGGGTTTGTAAGAATATCCACAAATCAGCATATATGTTGCATGTGCCAGGCATACTTATTCACATAAATATCAGTTCAGTACATTTGTAAAATTTTTTATTAAAAAAATTTCCTGTGTGGATCGCTAATCGTAAGTCATTGATTTTAAAGAGAGTGAATTTTGCTCGCCGTTTGAGCAAAGTATAGAAACCCGCACGACTGCTGGCTGTGTGGGCTGTCAAGTAGACCTTATGCACAAAGTTATCCACAGGACATGTGGATAGATGAAAAAGCGCTTATGAAACGTGTAGTTAGAACACTTCTTCAGGAATTACCTTAACTCTGTGAGCGATTGCATCCTCAAAGTCGCGCTCGATACCCCGCTTGACTTTTCATTTGATTATCTGTGGCAGGCGGAGGACGGTGCACATCCGCAGATTGGTCAGCTTGTGGTCGTGCCGTTTGGACGGCGCGAGGTTGTTGGCCTGATCGTCGGCGTGGAAACCAACAGCGATGTACCGCGTGACAAGCTGAAATCGGCAATCGCGGTGCGCACGCAAATGCCACCGCTTTCCACTGAATGGATCGCGCTGTGCAGCTTTGCGGCCGAGTATTACCAGCGCCCGCTTGGCGAGGTTGCCTTGCCGGGTTTGCCCAAGAATCTGCGTACCAGCAAAACGGCCTCGCTCGACAAGGCGGTGAAGAAGCTGACAAAAATAACGGATGTGCACGATGCCAGCCCGATCGATGCGCCGGCCCTGAATGCTGCGCAACAAGTTGCGGCGGATGCCATCGCAGAAGCCAGCGGCTTTGCGCCCACCCTGCTGTACGGCGTCACCGGAAGCGGGAAAACCGAAGTCTATCTGCAAGCGGTAGCCAAGGTGCTGGCGCAAGAGAATGAGAGCGGCAACTCGGCGCAAGTGCTGATCCTGGTCCCCGAAATCAATCTGACGCCGCAACTTGACGCCAATGTACGCCGGCGCTTTCCCGGTGTGGCGGTGGCGACCTTGCACAGCGGTCTGGCCGAAGGCGAGCGACTCGCGCACTGGATGGCGGCGCACACAGGGCATGCGCGGATCGTGCTAGGCACGCGCCTCGCCATCCTGTCCTCGATGCCGCATCTGCAACTGATCATCGTCGACGAAGAGCACGATCCGTCCTACAAGCAGCAGGAGGGATTGCGTTACTCGGCACGTGATCTGGCTGTGTGGCGCGCGCATCAGTTGAATATCCCGATTGTGCTGGGTTCTGCCACGCCATCGCTGGAAACGTGGCAGCACGTGCAGTCCGGGCGTTATCGCAAACTGGAGTTGCGGGAGCGGGCAGTGCAGGATGCGATTCTGCCGCAGATCGGTCTGATCGATCTGGAGCGCCGTGCACCGCGCGAACAAATGACCGACGGCATTAGCGGTACCTTGCTGGCCGCCATGCGCAAACGCATGGAGCGTGGCGAGCAATCCTTGCTGTTTCTCAATCGCCGCGGCTATGCGCCAGTGATCAATTGCGACAGTTGCGGCTGGGTCAGCAACTGCACGCGCTGCAGCGCGTTTTTGGTATTGCACAAACGGGATCGTCGCTTGCGTTGCCATCACTGTGGATACGAGCAGCGCATTCCGGTTTCTTGTCCGGATTGTGGCAATGTCGATCTGCAACCGATGGGGCAAGGCACGCAACGTGTCGAAGAAACTTTGCAGGCGATCTTTCCCGAAGCGCGTCTGTTGCGCATCGATGCGGATTCCACACGACGCAAGGGCAGCGCGCAGGAAGCATTCGACACCGTGCATCGCGGCGAGGTCGATATCCTGATCGGCACGCAAATGGTCGCCAAAGGACACGACTTCCAGAACCTGACATTGGTAGGTGTACTGAATTCGGACACGGCATTGTTCTCGCACGACTATCGCGCGAGTGAACGTCTGTTTGCACAACTAATGCAGGTCGCCGGCCGCGCCGGTCGTGCAGCGCAAAAAGAAGACGGCAATCGTGCCGAGGTGCTGATCCAGACGCGCTATCCGCAGCATCCGCTTTATGCGGCGGTGCGTGCGCATGATTACGATACCTTTGCCGGTGAGTTGCTGGAGGAGCGGCGGCAAGCCTGTTTCCCGCCATTCATGTATCAGGCGCTGTTACGTGCAGAAGCGCGCGAGCTGCAGATTGCGCTGGATTTTCTGCATGCGGCGGTGGCGTGCATCGAGCATGACGGCATCACCGTCAACGATCCGATTCCGATGACGATGACGCGCGTGGCAAATGTCGACCGTGCGCAGTTGCTGATCGAATGCGCCTCACGTCCGATGTTGCAGGCATTTCTCAAAGACTGGATGGCCGACTTGCGTGCCATGAAGACACGCGTGCGGTGGTCGCTCGAAGTTGATCCGGTCGACATCTGATTTCAGGAGCAGGGCATGGGCATCAAACTGGGTAAAGAGACGGAAGACCGCCTGGTCGCGTCGATCCGCCGTTACTTCGACGCCAATATGGATGACGGCATTGGCGATTTACCGGCGCGCATGTTGCTGGATTTTTGCGTGCGCGAGCTGGGACCCAGCATCTACAACCAGGCCATCGCCGACGCGCAGTCAGCCATGCAGGAACGGATTGCGGAACTTGACGTCAATTGTTACGAACCCGAATTCAGTTACTGGAGCCAAAAATGAAAATTGCCCCCGTCATTTCCGTCATGTCTCTCCTTGCCGCCGCATGGATGGCCCCGGCGCATGCGCAAGATGCCGCCACACAGGAAGCCCTTAAGGACTGCGACCGCAATCAGATGACGATGAACCTGTGTGCCGGCCATCGCCATGAAAAAGCCGATCGTGAGCTGAATCGCCAATACAAGCAGACCATGGCAAAGCAGTCGAGCGATCAGGCGAAAAAACGCTTGCGCGATGCGCAACGCGCCTGGATCCTGTTCCGTGACAAGGACTGCCTGGCAGAAAACGGTCCGCGTGATCAGTCCGGCTCCATCTGGCCGCTGTTGCAGTCGACTTGTCTGGCGCAGCACACCGAGCGCCGCACGCAGGATCTGGCGCGACAAGCCTGCGGCATGGAAGGCTGCAGCAAGTAATGACAACCGAAGCAAACCCGGCGCCGTTGATGGCGATTGACTGGCAGTGGGCACCGTTTGAAGCGCTCGATGGCGTCGCGGTCCATGCCATGCTGGGTGCGCGTCAGCAGGTATTCGTGCTGGAACAGCACTGCCTGTATGCCGATATCGATGCGCTGGATCTGCGCGCTTATCATCTGCTGGGCTGGTGCACGATCAGTGGCGTGAAGACGCTGGTCGCTTATCTGCGCTGTATCGCTCCTGGCGATCATTATGCAGACATCGCCATCGGCCGCGTGCTCACAACCGCCATCGCGCGCGGTCAGGGGGTCGGGGCAGCATTAATGGCGGAGGGGATCAGGCAAGCCGAAGCTTGTTTTCCGGGGCACCGCATTCGCATTTCTGCACAGGCCCATCTTGAACGTTTCTACGGCGCGTTCGGTTTCGAGCGGGTATCTAATATCTATCTGGAAGACGATATTCCGCACATGGCGATGCTGCGCTGACGGCACGCCTTACCGCTCGAATAATCTTCAAAAAACAGATTCACCTCATCTGCAATCATTTCATCCAGATTGATTCGAATTCGAATGATTTGACATGAATCGATGAGTTCGCTATAATGATTGCTCTTTTATAAACAGGGACATCAGAAAAACAGGAAAATGTGAGGTTGTTGTGAAGCGGCGCGACACAGAAACAACGGATGTCGCTACACTCGCGTTCATGAATGACATCGCCCAACTTGTTGCCGTAAATGATTCGATTCGCATCCTGCAAAGCGTTCGCCGCATTGCGCAGTGTGTTGAGCACCATTCGAAGCGTTTGGCCGTCACCCACAACATCACATCGCCACAACTTGTGGCACTTCTTGCAATTGCCCAGATGGGGCCCAGCACGCTCAAGGCTATCGGGCGTGCCATTCAGCTCAGTCCAAGTACGGTCGTCGGCATCGTAGACCGTCTGGAAGAAAAAGGGCTGGTCCATCGCCAGCGCGACACGCGTGACCGCCGCAATGTTTTCGTGGCGGTGACGGCAGCAGGTCAGACCGTATTGGCCAACGCACCGTCAGCTTTGCCGAATGGTTTTGGGAGCGCCCTTGGCGCCTTGCCGGAATCGGATCGACAGGCACTCGTCGTATCGCTGGAGCAGTTTGCAACGTTGCTTGAAGCCAAGATTCCTGCTGAAACTGCGTAATGTGGCACTCATGGTTGTACTCATGACGATCATTGCCTGATCGCTCATCTGTCTGGCTGTTTATTGCGCGGCATTTTTCTGATTTCCTTCTTTTGACGAGTGTAACTGCGGCAACTTTGTCGCGGGGATCGCTTTTCTCAAATCAAGGAGAAAGCATGACCGCACGAGTACTTTCACCGGCTCCAACACGTCAGATCGTGTTGCGCATGCCGGCCCGCCGGGACGGCGCAGCATTGCATGATTTGATTGCACACTGCCCGCCGCTCGACCTCAATTCGCGCTACGCGTATCTGCTGCAATGCGATCACTATGCAGACACCTGTGTAGTGGCGGAAGTGGATGGCCGGATTGTCGGCGCCATCACGGCCTATATTCCACCGACCAAGCCGGACACGCTGTTTGTCTGGCAGGTGGCGGTCGATCCGACCATGCAGGGCCAGCGTCTTGCCTCGCAGATGCTCGACAATCTGGTTGATCGATGCTTGTCCGGTCACGGCGCGCATCGGCCGATCCGGACCATTGAGGCCACCATCAGCCCGAGCAACATTGCCTCGCGCAAGCTGTTTACCAGCTTTGCAACGCGCTACGGCGTCGACGTCGCTGCCGGGTTGCATTTTGCGGCGGCTGACTTCGGCAAGGGCGACCACGAAGAAGAGTGGTTGTACCGCATCGGTCCCTGGCCCGTCCGTACCTGATCCCATTTCTGTTGCTGCGCTTCGGTGCAGCGGCATCCGCTATTCCATCAAAACAATCCACACAGGAGAATCATGATGCGCATCTTTAATCGACTTGAATCTGAAGTTCGCGGCTATATCCGCTCTTTCCCAACCATTTTTTCGAAGGCACAGAACGCCGTGCTGACCGATGAAAGCGGTCAGGAATACATCGACTTTCTGGCGGGCGCCGGGACGCTGAACTATGGCCACAACAATCCAGTGCTGAAAGAAGCCGCGATCGAATACCTGATGGAAGACGGCATCGTCCATGGTCTCGACATGGCGACCAGCGCCAAGAAACACTTCCTGCAAACGTTTGAAGAGCACATCCTCAAGCCGCGCAAGCTGCAGTACAAGGTCCAGTTCACCGGTCCGACCGGCACCAATGCGGTAGAAGCAGCGATCAAGCTGGCGCGTAACGCGACCGGTCGTCAAAGCGTAATTTCGTTCACCAATGGTTTTCATGGTGTATCGCTGGGTTCGCTGGCACTGACCGGCAATCGCAAGTTCCGTGACGCCGCCGGTACTGCGCTCAACGATGTGCATCGTGCGCCGTTTGCTGGTTACTTCGGCCAGAACATCGACACCATCGCCATGCTCGACAAACTGATCGTTGATCCAAGTAGCGGTGTCGATCTGCCGGCAGCAGTGATCGTCGAATGCGTGCAAGGCGAGGGCGGCCTGAATGTCGCTGGTTTCAACTGGCTGAAAAAGCTGGAGCAACTCTGCCAGCGTCACGAAATTCTGCTGATCGTCGATGACATCCAGGCTGGTTGCGGTCGTACCGGTACCTTCTTCAGCTTTGAGCCTGCCGGCATCAAGCCGGACATCGTCACGTTGTCAAAGTCGCTGTCCGGATACGGTTTGCCGATGGCGATTCTGCTGATGAAGCCCGAGCTCGATATCTGGAAGCCGGGTCAGCATAACGGTACCTTCCGCGGCAACAATCTGGCCTTCGTGACGTCGGCCAAGGCGATCGAAACATACTGGAGCGACAACAAGTTTCAGGGTGCCGTGCAGAAGAAGGGGCAGGTCATCGAGGCCTTCCTCGAGAAGCTGGTGACCAGTTATCCGGATGCGCAACTGACGCGTCGCGGTCGCGGCATGATGCAGGGCATTGCGTGTGCCGACCCTGCGCTGGCTGATCGCATCACCAGCATCGCCTTCCAGAACGGTTTGATTATCGAAACCTCGGGCGGTCAGGATGAAGTCGTCAAGCTGCTGATGCCGTTGACCATCGAGTCGGAAAAAATGCTGGCCGGACTCGACATTCTGGAGCAGGCCGTTGCCGAAGCCGTCAATGAAAAAACCGGCAACGAAGTCGAAGCAACCAACAATGAGGTGACCGCATGATCGTACGCAAACTGAAAGAGATTCTTGATACATCCCGCGACGTCAAGACACCGACGTGGTGCAGCCGTCGCCTGCTGCTGCAGGACGACAACATGGGCTTTTCCATGCACCACACGGTGATCTATGCGGGTACCAAAACGCATATTCACTACAAGAACCATCTGGAAGGCGTCTACTGCGTGCAGGGTTCGGGCTCGGTCGAGCTGATCCCATCCGGTGAAGTTTTCAAGATCGAACCGGGCACGCTCTACGCGCTCGACAAGCACGACGAACACTGGTTGCACGCTGACGACACCGATCTGCATCTGATCTGTACGTTCAATCCACCGCTGGTCGGCGATGAGGTCCATGACGAAAACGGTGTGTACGCATCGGCCAGCGAATTCAAGAAGCAGGCAGCGGAAAAGGCCACCGTCAAGGCCGCCACCCACAACGCCGCTGCCGCCAAAACATAAAGGAGGCTTTACCATGCTTTCACAGGACGTTTACCCCACACGGACACCCAAGAGCGCAGCCATTCTGGCGCGCCAGGATCCAATCGTGTACGACCGCAAAAGCAGTGAGCAACAAGTCGCGCGCTTGAATGCAACCCAGCGCGCCGCCTATGAGCAAGATGGTTTCCTGTTGATGCCCGATCTGTTCAATCAGGAAGAAGTGACCTTCCTGTTCGATGCGATGCAGAACATGCGCGACGAATTTACCAATGCCGGCCGCAAGGAAGTCATTGCAGAGCCGGGCAGTGGTGAAGTGCGCTCGATCTTCAATGTGCATCGCCTGAACGAAATCTTCGCGAACCTCGTACGCGATCCGCGTGTGTTGAACGTGGCGCGCGAGATTCTCGGCAGCGAAGTCTATATTCATCAGTCGCGCATCAACTACAAGCCAGGCTTCAACGGCAAGGAGTTTTACTGGCATTCGGATTTCGAGACATGGCACAGCGAAGATGGCATGCCTGCCATGCGCGCCTTGAGCTGCTCGATCCTGCTGACCGACAACAGTGAAGCGAACGGCCCGTTGATGGTGATCCCTGGTTCGCACCAGCACTACGTATCGTGCATGGGCGAGACGCCGGATGAAAACTACAAGAAGTCGTTGAAGAAGCAGGAAGTCGGCGTGCCGGATGAAATTCTGCTGCGCTATCTGGCCGACATGGGCGGCATCAAGTCCTGTACCGGCAAGGCTGGGTCGGTGATCTTCTTTGACTGCAACACGATGCACGGTTCGAACAGCAATATCTCGCCGTTCCCGCGCAGTAATGTGTTCTTTGTCTATAACAGCATCGATAACCAGCTGCAGGAGCCGATCAGCAGTTTGGTACCGCGACCAGAGTTTGTGGCGGCACGCGAAGGAATCAAGCCCTTGAGTCCCGAGCCTCTGGACATCGACTAAGGTCGAAGTAAGCAGCAAGCCGGCGCCAGTGTGCGCCGGTTTTGTTTTGAATCTGCTTTAGATTTGTTTGAAGCTGAGCTTGCCGTGACTGGCAGGTCTGGCAGATCAATATTATTGCGCGAGAGTCTGATGGAAGATCCGTACCTGCGTTCGTTTGCGTTGTTCTTCGCACTCTTCAATCCGTTTTTGATGAGCATCTATCTGCTCGATCTGATTCGCGGATTGCCGACGCGGGTGTTTTCCGGCGCGCTGATACGCGGCAGCCTGATCAGTGCAGCGGTGTTCGTTCTTTTTGCGTGGGGGGGCGAAGCTTTCTTCCGTGACTATCTGCAGGTGCGATTTGCCTCGTTCCAGATCTTCGGCGGCATCATCTTTTTGCTGATCGGTTTGCGCTATGTGTTTTCCGGCGCGCATGCAATCACGTCCATGCGCGATAACCCGAGTGCGATGGCGGGAAGCATTGCGATGCCGATCATGATCGGGCCGGGTACGGTCAGCGCGTCGGTTGTGATCGGCACGCGTTTGCCGCTGCCCGGGGCAGCTGCAGTGATCATTGGCACGCTTGCGTTGACGGTGACGATTCTGGTGGTCATGAAGATCGTGCATGACAAACTCAAGCAGCGTCATGCGGCCATGACGGATCGCTACATTGATCTGGTCGGCCGGATGTCAGCCTTGCTGATCGGCACGATTGCGATCGATATGATCATCACAGGGCTGGCCAGTTCGGGCTTCATCCCGGAGTAGAGCGAACCCGTTACTTATTTGGCGTCGCTGACAAAATCGGGCGAAGACAAGGGATCAAAGTCGGTCCAGTCGCCATCAACGATCTGGCCCTGTGCTCTTTCGAGACAGGTGCCGCCAGCGCGACGCAATGTCTCGATGGCCCGCTGTTCTTCCGCTGCATCCGATACGCTGACCGCTACCAGCATGCCGGATTGCCGAATCGGCGGAATATCCTTGTCTTCATCGGTTTGCGACAGCGAGCCGATCAATGACCCAATGTGAGCGCCCACTAAGGCGCCAGCAATTGCACCCAAAGGGCCCGTGACGGGCGTAGTCACCGCGCCAGCCGCCGCGCCTGCGGCACCACCGACACCCATGCCGGCTGCGCTACCCTTGTCGACATCTTCTGCGCCGGGCGATTCATCCCGATCGCCACCGACCGGATACTGGTCATGCTGACCCGGCGGATTGACATAAAACGAAGTAATTTGTGCAGGCGGGGCGCCAGCCTGCTGCAGTGCGGCAATTGCGTCCTGAACTGCGTCTTGCTGGGCAAAGCGCCCGGCGATGATGGTAGCCATGTCTGCCTCTCTAGGAATAGATGCATCAACGCACATGCAGTCGGGCTGCATGAATGGACGCATGAGTGGACCTTAAAACCGCCACCCGATCGCGTCAGTACGCTACCGCACCAGACGGTTGTTGCGGGCAGGCGACAGGCGAGCAGGGGCTACAGAGAGGGCTTCAGAGACAGTTCGGTTGCGTGCGCAAATATTTTGAAAGCCGCCCCGCCTTTTTTGCAATGCCTGTGGAATACTGATTTTCGAAGGCCTTGATGTCTTCGGAACAAATAAAACTACAAAGTCAGACAACATAAATATTGGAGGAGCATCATGAAGCAGATTCAACGTGCTTTGGCACTGGCCGTCTTTGCATCGGTTCTTGCAGGTTGTGCATCGACAGCAAAAGAAGAAAAGAAAGAAATGAAGCCAGCGGCTGCACCATCAGCAACGGCAGCGTCCCCAGCTGATGCCGCAACCAAAAAAGATGTGGAGGCAGCCATTGCCAAGGAAGACCAGCTTAAAGGCAGCAAGATCGCCGTCGCTGCCAAGGATGGTGAAGTCACGCTGACCGGTGAGGTCAAAAATGACTGGCTGAAATATCTGGCAGAAGACACCGCCAAAAAAGCAAAGTCGGTCAAGTCGGTCAAGAACTCGATCAAGGTTCCAGACTGATTGGATTGAAGTGGCGTTATCAAACGTTACGCAGCAAATGAAAAACGCCGGCATGTCCGGCGTTTTTCAATAGTGCTGACAACAATCCTCAGATGGGTGGTGCCAGCCGGCCTTCTTCCGCCAGTTGCCGAATGATCTTGATGGTATCGATGTCGGCTTCCTTGTAAGCGGAGCGACGGAACTCGTTGTAGAACGCATCCATGTCGTCCTCGACCTTGCCGTCGTTATAGACAAAGCGGACGAACAGCGCGCCCAGTTGTGGCTCCTCGATGCTGACGACCAGGCTGGAATCCGGGATGTCACCCTGCGCCGGCACCGCGTAATGCACGCTTTCCTGCGGGATGAAGGTGACGGTGTCGTGGATGTGCAGATCGTTGTAGCGCAAGACGCGTTTGATACAGGTTTCTTCGCGCGACTGCAGCGTGCATTCATCCAGCCACGGCACAAACAGCTTGGGTGCTTCGGCACGCAGGATCAGGCCGCGCCAGAGCTGGTCACGCGTCAGGGCGTCAATCAGCGGGTTGAGCGGGTCGTTGATTTCAATCAGATGTTCGAATTGCATTGTGCTTAGTAAAGTCGTCAATCAGAGTCGGTAGCCTGACAGTATTGTACTGTGACGATGCTGGCCGACAATGTGTGTTTGCCCACGGCTGTTGCATTCGTATGCTGACGGTCGTTAGTGTTATGGCAAGCAATGGGGTGCAGGCTTGTGCGCTGATACAATGAAGCGCTTTGCTGTCTCACCGATTTTCTCTGAACTGCCTCCGAATTTTTCCCTGATGTCATCCTCTCCGCATGCCGCTACCC
>Ga0308164_10001078_pt1 | contig 34811 bp, 56 predicted proteins | sample PhyTR2_FD_201031 | JGI IMG/M metagenome (GOLD analysis project Ga0308164, IMG submission 201031) | Phyllosphere microbial communities from UC Gill Tract Community Farm, Albany, California, United States - DLSLT.R2 | ecosystem: Host-associated > Plants > Phyllosphere > Unclassified | place: USA... | reverse complement strand
GCGGGAGATAGCATGGTCATGGTCTCGTATCCTATGCTGCGAGGCGGCCGGCGACGTGCGCCAGCGCGGGTGTCATTTCGACGGTGCCGCCTACGGCCCGCGTACGTGCGGCACGACGGCGCTCGATTTCGACGCACCAGTCGAAGTCGGCACGCAGCGACGGGTTCGCCTCGTGCTCTTCAAGTCGACGCGCGATGGCGCCGCCGATGCTGCCGAGGATGGCCAGGATTCCCGGATAGGCGGTACCCGTGTAGGAGGAGAGCGACACCGCAGGCCGCAGATCGCGCCCATGAGCCATCTCGTCGAGCATGGCCGCGTCGACCAGCGCGATCGTCGATACCATGGCGTTCTCGCCTTCCACGAAGGACTGGCAGAGCACTGCGTAGAGACCGCCGCGGCCGACGTACTCGAGCGCGCCGTCGGCGAACGAGCGGCTGCGCTGCGTCATCCCGCGGATCAGCGGATCCTCGAAGTATGGGAGGAGGTCGGCGAACGCCTGCAGCGTCTCGCGCTCGGGCTCCGCATGGAAGGAGACCGGTATGATGCCCATCTCGTTTTCCTTTCTGTCGTTGCTACGTCTTTCCGACCCTAGGAGCGGGGCGAGGCCCGTCGTTCCTGGTGCACGGCCATGATGTCCTGGAGGCACCGCGTCATCATCCGCCGGTCGGTTTCCATGTAGGCCTTGACCAGCCGGAGACGCAGGTTCGCCTCGAACAGATCCTGACGCTGCACCGCCACGAAGGAGGGGTCGCCCGGCGCGTGCATGGACATGATCGAGCGGATGCGGTCCTTCTGGGCCTCCACGGCGCGTACGATCGCATCCCCGTCGCCGGAGTCGAGCGCGAGCCGCCCCAGCGAGCATGCCATGTCGATACCTGCGTCGCGGTCGACGTCGTTCGCCAGGATGTCGACCTGTTCGGGAGCGAGAGCCTCGCCCAGGTCCTGCAGGCGCATGCCGACGGTGAGAGCCACCTCGTCGTAGATGCGGTTGGATGTCGTGATGTCCATGTCTGTTTCCTTGCGGCAGTGGAGCAATGCCTCAGCCGCAGGCTGGACAGGATGTGTCCGGGCAAGGCCCGGACCCGGTAGAACGACGAAGGGCGCGGAGACCGGAGTCCCCGCGCCCTTCGTGCAGTGTCGATAGACGATGTCAGGCAGCGAGCGCCTGATCCTCCTGTACGCCGCGCCCGTATGCGTCCGGGCTGCGCAGTGCCGAATCGTCGATGGAGCCCGTCTCCACGCCGCCACAGGCGACGTCGCTGCGGTAGCGCCGTGCGAGGCGGCGCAGGCGGTCGCTTGCCTGGACGCGCATGTCGTCGCGGCTCTCGTCGGAGCGCAGGATTGCGACGCAGATGCCGAGATCGTCGCTCAGCACCTTCAGCGCGGTCAGGTCGTCGCCCAGCATCCAGCGGCGCAGGCCGGAGACGGTGGGATGCGCCGAGCCCAGGAGGGCATCGGCTGCGGCATGGCCGGCTGCCAGGGTTGACGTGGGCAGCGGGCGGGAGACGGTGACGATCTTGCTCATTTTTCCACTCCATCGAGTTCATCTGCCCGTCGACACCGTCGAGAAGCGGAAGCCTATCCAGAAATCACGTCGATTTTAGGATGGAATGCCGGCGCCGTCCACAGGGAACGACGCCTGCATGCGATCAGGACGCCTGCGCGAGGCCTGGACGGCCGAGGCCGCGGCGCGGCGTCTGCGAGCGGATAGGCTCTGGCCAGCCGCCTGAGCCGATGGTGTAGTTGACCGACGCGGCGCCGCGCACGGCAGGGCCGCGCTTCTCGGACGTACCCATGATCGACCGCGTGTACGGAACGCGCGCGACCGGCTCGACGACCTCCGGCAGAGGCTCGTCGAACGGACCCGGATAGCTGACGCCTGCAGCGTGGCCCGCCGTCGGTACGACCTCGATCCGGACCGGCACGCCGTCCAGATCGATGCCGTCGCTGACGCCGTTCTCGAACGACCAGGTGGGGCCCCGGTCCGGGCGGACCAGCATGAAGCTGCCGAGACGGACTGCGAAGCTGTCAGCATAGCCGTGGTAGAGACGGACGTCGTCTCGCCCGAACGACTGCCGGCGTTCGCCGCGGGTGACCACGATGTGGGACACCTCGCCCTGCCACATGCGCAGGACCTGATGGGTGAGCTCCCGCGCGAAGTGGTAGGTCATGTCGATGATGCGGCCGGGGTACGTGATGCGCAGCGGCGTGCCGTCCAGCACGAAGTCCATTCCGGAGGTACCGGATTCGAGGAACCGCAGGTCCGACGATGCGAGATCGATGGCGAGCGGCCCCAGGTGCAGGATGCCGTCGTAGATGGCGATCTCGCTGTAGATGCACAGGTGCATCACCGCGTCGCCGTGGAGCACGGTGACGCACGACGTGGCGTCGAACCCGGACCACAGGACGTGTACGAGGTCTCCGGCCGGCGTCGCCTCGGCGCCGTTACCGTCCCAGCGCGCGTAGTGGTCTGGGTCGTAGCGCTCGGTCGCGTGGCAGAACGCGGCGATCGGATCGCCGTGGGGGATGAAGCCGAAGCGGTTGAACACCTGTGGGACGTAGTCGGACATTCTGTTTTTCCTCCAGCAGGATGGCACATCCTCCTGGCCTGTCGCGTCCCTTCTGCCTTTTTCATTGCAGGCGGAAAAAAAGGGACGCCCTAGGGGCGTCCCTTGTCGGTGGGCCGGATGGTCCGTCGCGCGTCAGGCGGCGAGCGGATTCTCCAGATGGTTCATCATCCGGCCATAGAGATGGTTCACGAGGAACTCGAAGGCCTCGATCTCGTCGTCGAAGTCGAGCACGCTGCGTCCGTCCTCGAAGCCGTGGCGGCCGCCAACGCGCCAGTATCCGCCCATGTCGCGCATGAAGAGATTTCCGGACATGTCGTTCCACTTGGACTGGGCTGCGTCCCAGCTGAGCACCTCGTATCGGCGATCGAGGAGGCCGGTGCCGGGATTGGGCTCTCCGGTCGTCTGCGCCACGCGCCGGCCGAAGAGGTAGTTCACGTAGAACTGCAGCGCCTCGTACTTGCCTTCGAAGGCGATTTCGCCGCGGCCGTCCTCGAAGCCGCGCCGGGCGGTCATCCGCCAGCCGTTGCCGAGGCGGTCTGAGCACCACACGTCGTTGCTGGGGCCATCCTGCCACTTGCTGCTGGCCGGGTTCCACGCGATCAGGGTGAAGCGAGGATCGAGCAGGCTGTCGGTCTCGGGCATTTCGTCTCCGTCTGGTCTGCCGCGGAAATGCGGTCTGAAGTTCGTCTATGCGGCAGGCGGCCTAGCCGTTCCTGCGGCAGTGGGCCAGCAGCGTCGCGCGCCGATCCCGTCCGTCAGGCCGGTCGATCAGCGTGCCGATCCTCGTCGCGCCGGGGCGCGGAGGGGAGTCGGCGAACCCGATCTCGTCGATGTCGACCAGGGTTCCGTCCGGCTTCAGCATGCGCAGGATGCAGGATGCATGCTGGCTGTCTCCACGTTCCCATTTGACGATCGTCGCGATGAGCGTGCGCCCCACCTCGTGCCGGACGTAGGTGTGGACGACAGGGTCCGACATCGACATGCCGAGGCTGGTCGATACGTAGAGGAATCCCTCGGTGGAGGTCGGCTTCGCCATCACGTTCTGGATGTCGCGCATGTTCAGTGCGCCCCCAGTGCCTGGCCGACCGGCGCGACCGCCTTCGTCAGGAAGTCGTAGACCTCGCTGCCGACGACGATCGCGAACACGCCGCCGCCGATGTGGATGGCGTACCCCTGCATCAGGTCGCCGATGACCTTGGCCATGCTCAGCATGTCTCTTCTCCTTTTCCGTCCCCTGGGGACCTCGTGGAACTCAGATGACCGAATGGGTGGTGACGTGGACCGTGTCCGACGGGGAGCCGTCGTCCGTGGGTACGACCCGGATGCCCTCCGGAAGCGGAGGCCATCCGCCCGGCGGCGGGATCGCGCCGGCGAGCTGCAGCCCGATCTCGCTCGCATGGGATCGGCGTACCCGTCCTTCGACGTCGCCTGCCGGACGCGCCGCGCGCCCGCCAGCGGGAACAGCAGTCTCGCCTGCATCCGCCAGGCCGGCGGAAGGAGGACGGCCAAGGGCCGCCCTCTCGGGTTCACCGAACCCAGTACAGGTGCACGAGGCCGACCTGGTAGGTCTGGCCCGACCCGATCGCGCCGCCCTCGGGACGAATCGTGTCGAAGTCCTTGAACTCGATCCAGAAGGCGTTCGCCCTGGCCAGGTCGATCCCGGCAGGTATCTGGGCGAAGACCTCCTCGAGCGTGGGGCGGAAGAACGACGGCGCGCTGAACGTGTGCAGCGTGCGGAACGGGTCGGAGATGTACGCGACGATGGTCGCCTTCTCCTCGGTCAGGTCCTCCGACCGCCACTTGAACGTCTCCGTGCGGGGGTCGCTCGGAGCGTAGAAGCGGACGACCTCGCCGCGGTCAGGCTCGCTGACGGGGCGGATCTGGGCGACGAGCTCGGCGAGGCGCTCGTCCGCGATGTCGGGAATGGCCGAGCCGTAGACGGGCTTCGTGTCGGTCATGACGGTATCCTTGCTGGCTGTGTCCGTGCTGGATCGAATGATCGCAGGATGACGTGACGGAATCGAGACTATTCGCCGAGGATCGTGGCGACGCGGCCGAAGGCCGTCTCCAGGACCCGGCGCAGAGGCGCCGTGTCGGTGCCGACGATGCGCGCATAGCCCATCAGGAAGTCGTATGCGTCGATGTCGATCACGAACGCCCTGTTCATGTACTTCTCGCCCATGTTGCGGGACAGCGAGAGTTCCAGGTCCTCGTCGACTCCGGCCTCGGCGTGCACGAGCGCGCGATCGGCCAGTCCCATGGCCTTCAGCTTGTTGCCCGGAAGACGCGATACCGGCACGTTGGTGTCGCGCACCATCATGTCGTCCGGAATTCCGGTCATCGTCGCCACCGCCTGGCGATGCATCGAATCAAGGACAGGGCGGATCTCGCGGTCGCGTTCGGCGGCACGCTCCAGAAGCGAGTCCTTGGACGCGCCGTCCCCACGGAAGGTGAAGTGGACCTCGTCGACGTGGTGGTCGTCGTCGAAGCCCGAGCCGGATGCCGATGCCAGCACCAGCACCGCATGCAGCGGGTCGGCGAATACGTAGAGCGCCAGATCGACGGCCATCTTCTTTTCCTCCTCGTCAGTTCGTCGCCTGGGCCGGCTCGAAGGCCAGCCTCTCGGCATCCTTGATGGCGTCCCGTTCCTCGTCGGTCTTGGCGTGCCAGCAGCCCGTCGTTCCGGTCCAGTCCCACATGATCCAGCCGCCAGAGGGCAGCTGCACCGAGCAGACCGTGAGATCGGGGAAGCGGAAGTACGTGGGGGTCGAGGTGTCGTCCTTCGCCATCGCTCGTCTCCGTCTATGCGCTGATCGGAACGTCGGCGTTCGGCCGCCCGTTCTGCGGATCGTACTGCACCGCGCTGCGGAGCTTGCCGTGACCCAGCCGGATCACCCGCACCGCCGACCTCGGCTCGCTCCGCCGGATGCTGTCGACCAGGAGATCGAGGTCGCGCTCGTAGTGCACGATCGCACGCAGCTGGAACACGCGCTGCGGCGCGGACTCGCGCTCTTTGCTCGTATCCGCGCAGAACACGAACGAGGGGTAGTCGACCTTCTCGTTGTTGAACTCGTTCGCATTGCTGAAGATCTGGCCCACGTCGAATGCCACCATTCGGGCGATCAGGGCGATGTTGGTATCGGTCAGGGCGAGGGGCGTGCCCTTCGGCAGTTCTTCCATTTTTCCGTCCTCCTGGATGTCGTGGTCTATCCTGTATTGGGATTCGTAGCTCGCGGCGGACTCTTGTCTGCCCGTTGCGGCCATTCTATCGGTCATGCCGATGATGCAGGAGAGCGAGGGGCAGGAAGGCAACGAGGAGACCGCGCGCGATCTTCCGTCGCTGTCCCAGCACGATCTCGATGCGCTCGGTCGGTCGCTTCAGGCGGATCTGGTCCGTCTCCGCGACCTCAGGCGTCAGCTCGTCGAGCGCAGCCAGACGGTCGCCGCCGAGCGGGCCCGCCGCCGCGACATCCGTCTCGAGGAGACCTATGTCGAGCGCCGCAGACGCGCCGTAGCCTCGGGCGATGCGCCTCCGCAGCCTCCTCCGTCCGTCGATCGCGCCGGCTCCCGGACGACCGCCTCGCGACGCCTGGCCGTCACGGCGATGCCGGTATCCCGTACGACCGTCGGCAGAACGTCCGACATTACGGTCGACCAGCCGTCCGAGCCTGCGCCCTCTCGCGGCACCGGCGTCTCGGACCATGCGATCATACGCTACATGGAGCGCGCGCTCGGCATCGACATGGACCGTATCCGTGCGCAGATCAGGTCGCCCCTGGTCGAGAGCGCGATGCAGGCTGGCGTCTCGCGCGTCCGTACCGCGGAGGGCGTGTTCGTCCTGCGCGACCACACCGTGGTCTCTTTCCTCCCCTCTGCATCCCTTCGTCCCCGCAAGGTGTCGCGGGGCAGGCAGGCCGCAGGGTGGAGCGATCGCGATGTTCCGCAGGACGAGGACGACTGATCGCCCCGCATGGGCCTCGCCGTCAGCGGCTGACGTCGATCACCCTGCGGAAGATCACCTGACCGCCGACGGGTCCTGTGCCGGGCTGCGTAGGCGTCGTCACCGGACCGGTGCATCCGCGGCTCTCGTCCTTCGGCCGGACTCCAGAGGCGCTGCAGAGCGCATCCGACGTCACGCTGCCGTCCGAGCGGCGGCATTCCGCCTGCACGGACCGCGATTGCGTTCCGCCGACGCATGCGCTCCACTCGCCGACCGAGGTCTGGACCCACGAGTACTGGCAGGCGCTGGTGTCTTGGACCTGCTCGCTGGACGAGGGCTTCCCACTGGCGTCGCACTGCGCGTCCGTGGCCTGTCCGCCGTCAGACCTCAGGCAGGTCACGGCTCGGGTACGCGTGGTCTGGCCGCACGCCGATGGCGTCGACCAGGATCCGACGTCCCAGCGGAAGCTGCACGTCGAATAGTCCGCCGCCTGACGGGTGAGCGGCTCCGGTGCCGGGCACAGTGCGCCGTCGACGGTCGCGCCGTCCTCGCGGATGCAGGTTGCGGCGCGCGTCTGGACGCTGTCGCCGCAGGCCGGTGCGGTCGCGCCCCATTCGCCGTAGCTGAGCGTATGGCTGCATGCCGAGAAGTCCGTTACCGTCTCGCTGTCGTCAGGTCTCGTCGACCCGCACTGGGCGTCGACGACCTGGGTGCCGTCCGATCGACGGCAGACCACGTCGCGCGTCCTGGTCGCGCTGCCGCATGTCCTGCTGGGAGCGCTCCAGGAACCGGCCTCCCACGAGAAGCCGCAGGTACCGTAGCTGGTGGCGGCGCGCTGGTCGGCAGGGCGCGTTCCCGAGGGGCACGAGCCGTCGGTGGCCGGCTGTCCGTCGGAGCGGACGCATGTCACGCTCCGGTTCTCGACCGTCGGGCCGCAGGCGGGAACCGCGCCCGACCATTCTCCGGTCGTCCAGGAGAACGAGCATCCTGAGGTCTGATAGGTCGTCTGCGAGGTCGAAGGGCGCTCGCCTGCCTGGGCGCAGGAGCTTTCTGCGACCGTAGTCCCGTCGGAGCGCAGGCAGCCGACCAAGCGGGTCTGCGTCGCCTCGCCGCATGCCGTCGATGGAGCCGACCACGGATCGGCCGTCCAGGAGTAGGAACACGTGCCGTAGTCGGTGGTCGCTGTCTCGGTGGCGGGCTTCGTCGCCGGATCGCACATCGACGGGTCGGCGTCCTGCGTGTCCGAACGCGTGCAGCTCACGGTGCGTGACATGGCCGTCGTTCCGCAGGCGGGGGCCGGGCTGCCGTAGCTCCCCGGCGTCCACGAGTAGCTGCAGCCCGAGGTTTGCGTAGATGTCTCGGAAGCGGAAGGTCGGGTAGATGCCTGACAGCTTGCGTCGCTCGTCTTTTGCCCTGTCTCCCCGTCCACGCACGTCACGGTGCGCGTTCGTGTCGCAGTTCCGCACGTGCTGGACCATTCGCTCCAGGATCCGGCTGTCCAGAGACGTGGCGCATCGGGACCTTCCACTGACAGCGCGAGACCGGTCGTGTCGTATGCCGCGGTGCCGTTGGGATCGATCTCGATCGAGAACTCTTGACCGGCAGTCATCTCGATGGTCGTCGAGATGGAGGCGGGGGCTTGCCCCCTGTCCAGCACGCGACGTGACGACCCGGTCCAGCTGACGCCGATCCCGCTCCCGTTTTCCTGATCGACGACCGATATCGATCCGGTAAACCGGTACGAACCGGCCCTTGGCGCTCTGAACCTGAGGATTACGGAGTATGGTCCGGTGCTTGACGGATGAATCGCCATGCTCTGGTCAGAATACAGGAAGTACCCCAGCGCCCCGTCTCCTGCGGAACGCTGGTAAACACCGGCCGACCAGATCGTCGGTGCGCTGGTGACGCCACGCGTGGTCTCGAAGGAGAACGTGCGTGGCGCGAAGAACTCGGCATTGGGCGTGTAGGTCTCCGCCATCGCGGTGCTCGAGAGCAGCATGGCGGCAGCGCCCATGATGCCACGGACGACGGTCTTTCGCATGTGACTATTCCCTGACGACGTCGATGACACGCCGGAAGATGATCTCCCCGCCCGATGGACCCGTTGTCGGTGGTGTGACTGGACCGGTGCAGCCGCGGCTTTCCGATGAAGGACGCGCCGACTGGCAGAGGCCGTCGGCAGCCACCGTTCCGTCGGAACGGCGGCACTCGGCCGTCACGGTGCGCGACTGGGATCCGCCGGCGCATGCGCCCCACTCGCCGAACGCCGTCTGGACCCAGCTGTACTGGCAGGCGGTGGTGTCGGTGACCGCTTCCGACGTCGATGGACGCGATCCGCCGTCGCACTGGTCGGCCTCGACCGTGGTGCTGTCCGAGCGCGTGCAGGTCACGGTACGGGTGCGGGTTGTCTGGCCGCACGCCGAGGGCGTGCTCCAGCTGCCGGCGGACCACTGGAAGGTGCATGCCGAGAAGTCGTCGTAGGGCTTGCTGAGCGCCTCCTGCGCTCCGCAGAGCGTGCCGTCCACGGTAGTGCCGTCCTGATGCAGGCAGGTCGCCGTCCGGGTGCGCACGCTCGGGCCGCATGCGGGTGCTGGCTCCCCGAACGCTGTGTACTGCCACTGGTAGGAGCAGGTCGAGAAGTCGGCTATCGTCTCGCTCGTCTCCGGGCGCTGTCCGGTGCAGCTGTCATCGGACACGGTGCTTCCGTCCGAACGCAGGCACGAGACTGTGCGGGAGCGGGTGGACGTGCCGCAGGTCCTCGACGGCGCGCTCCAGGATCCGGCTTCCCATGCATAGCCGCATGTCGCGTAGCTGGTGCCGGGGCGCTGGTCGATCGGGCGGGTGCCGGCCGGGCACGAGGCGTCGGGTGCAGCCTGGCCGTCCGATCGCTCGCAGGTGATGCTGCGGTTCTCGACGGTCGGCCCGCATGCGGCGACGAGGCCGCTCCATTCGCCGGTATCCCACGAATAGCCGCAGCCCGATGTCTGATAGGACGACTGGCTCGTGACCGGCCTTGCGCCCGCCTGCGAGCAGAAGGAGTCCGCGACCGTGCTCTGGTCAGAGCGGAGGCAGATCACCGCGCGGGTCTGCGTGGCCGTGCCGCACGTGGTCGAGGGGGCAGACCAGGGGTCGGCCGTCCAGGAGTAGGAGCACAGGCCGTAGTCGGTGGCTCCCGCTTCCGTGACGGGCTTCGTCGCCGGATCGCATAGAGCCGGGTCGGCGTCCTGTCCGTCCGAGCGCCTGCAGGTCACGGTACGCGACATCGTGGTGTTGCCGCATGCCGGTGCCGGACTGCCGTAGCTGCCCGGCGTCCACGAATAGCTGCACCCTGACGTCTGGTACGACGTCTCGGCCGTGGCCGGCTTCGGACCCGCCGCCGAGCATGACGATTCCGACAGCGTAGCGCCATCGGTCGGGCTGACGCACGTGACCGTTCGCGTCCTGGTGGCGGTGCCGCAGGTCTCCGACCACGCTCCGTATCCGCCTGCCGACCATGCGGGCGGTTGCATCCGTTCCGCTGTTCCGGATAGCCCCGACACGGTCAGGCCCGCTGGTGCGCCGCCGCCGTCCGTCACCGTGAAGGTGAGCACGTTGATGCCGGGCTGGAATCCCGAGGCTATGGTGAAGGACGCGAACCCTCCGTATGTCCCGACATGGGCGAGGACGGGGCCACCGTTGAGCGATACAGTCGCCTCGTCGTCGCCTGCGAATTTTCCGACTATCCGTGCAGTTCTCGGGTCCAGGCCGGTCAGGTCGAAGGTAAGGGTGTACTGTCCGGGATTGACGGTGAACTGTCCGTTCGGCAGCGCCGAGATCCAGTGGGCGTCGTCGGCTGCGACCCATGCGGGGTGCTGATAGGTGCTCCCCTGCTCCCCGTTGACCCTGTAGTGGATCTCGGGCTGACCGTCGGCCATCGGCCGTCCTGAGGCGTCGACCCCCGTGTTGTACAGGCCGGGGATCTGGTCCGCCCACGCGGCCGTCGACAGCAGCATCGCGGCGAGACCCAGAAGGCCGCGGGTGGCGGTCCTGATCATCATTTCCTCACGACGTCGATGACGCGGCGGAAGATGATCTCGCCGCCCGAGGGGCCGGTGGTCGGCGGCGGCGTGACGGGGCCGGTGCAGCCTCGGTTCTCGGACGACGGGCGCGCCGACTGGCAGAGCGCGTCTGCGGCCACCGTGCCGTCGGAGCGGCGGCATTCGGCGGTCACGGCGCGCGACTGCGATCCGTTGACGCATGCGCCCCAGTCGCCGACCGCCGTCTGCACCCAGCTGTACTGGCAGGCGGAGGTGTCGGTGACGCGCTCCGACGTCGCGGGGCGACCGCCCTCGTCGCACTGGCCGGCTTCGACCGTCGTTCCGTCCGAGCGCGTGCACGTCACCGTGCGGGTGCGCGTCGTCTGGCCGCACGCCGAGGGCGTGCTCCAGCTGCCTTCGGTCCAGCGGTAGGTGCAGGCGCCGTAGTCGACGGTCTGCTGCTCGAGCGTCTCGCGAGGCGAGACGCACAGCGCGTCGTCGACGGTCCGTCCGTCCTGACGCACGCATGTCGCGGTGCGCATCATCGTGACGGGACCGCACGAGGCGGGCTTCGTCCATGCGCCGTACTGCCAGGAGTAGGTGCAGGCCGAGGTGTCCATCACCGGCTCGCTCGAGGTCGGGCGGGTTCCCGCCGCGCACTGCGCGTCGGAGGCGGGAGCGCCGTCCTGGCGGACGCACGATACGCTGCGGGTCCGGGTGGTCTCGCCGCACGCCGAGGGCGTGCTCCAGCTGCCGGCGGTCCACTGGAACGTGCAGGCCGAGAAGTCGTCGTACGGCTTGCTCAGCTCTTCCTGAGCGCCGCAGAACGATCCGTCGACGCTCGATCCGTCCTGGCGCAGGCAGGTCGCGGTGCGGGTGCGCACGCTCGGTCCGCAGGCTGGCGCAGGCGCGCCGTAGGCGGTGTACTGCCACTCGTACGAGCACGCCGAGAAGTCGGTGACAGTCTCGGTCGTCTCGGGACGCTGGCCGGTGCACGACGTGTCGGCGACCTGATCGCCGTTCGAACGCCGGCAGACCACGTCGCGCGTGCGGGTGGAGCTGCCGCATGTCTTCGAGGGCGCGCTCCAGGCGGCGGCCTCCCACGTGTATCCGCAGGTCGCGTAGCTGGTGCCCGCGCGCTGGTCGGCCGGGCGGGTGCCTGACGGGCACGAGGCGTCGGGAACGGCCTGGCCGTCCGAGCGCTCGCAGGTGACGCTGCGGTTCTCGACGGTCGGACCGCAGGCGGCGACCAGGCCGCTCCATTCCCCCGTCTTCCACGAGTAGCCGCAGCCCGAGGTTTCGTAGGACGACTGCGTGGTTTCAGGCTTGCCGCCGCCGCATGCCGACTCGTTGATGGCGTTGACGCGTGTTCCGTCCGAACGCAGACACCAGACGTCGCGCGTCTGCGTCGCCGATCCGCAGGTCGTCGACGGGGCCGACCAGCCGCCAGCCTGCCAGGAGAACGAGCATGTCGAATAGTCGGTGGCCGCCGTCTCCGTGACGGGCTTGGTGGCCGGATCGCACAGCGATGCGCTCGCGTCCTGGCCGTCCGAGCGCGTACAGGTAACCGTACGCGATATCGTCGTCGCGCCGCATGCCGGTGCTGGGCTGCCGTAGGTGCCGGGCGTCCAGGTGTAGCCGCAGCCCGAGGTCTGATACGAACTCTCCGAGGTCCCCGGTTTCGGTGCGGTGCACAGCGAGTCCGCGACCGTGGCGCCATCGTCCGGAGTGATGCAGGTCACCGGCCGCGTCCGCGTCGCCGCTCCGCAGGTGCTGGACCATGCGCCATAGGATCCGGCCGTCCAGGCCGGCGGCGTCGACTTGTCCGCGGTGCCGGATATCCCCGACACCACGAAGGCTGCAGGAGCCCCGTAGTCCTCGACCATGAAGGTGATGGTGTTGAGACCCGGCTTGAACCCGGACGTGATGCTGAAGGCGGTCGGCGAGGAGAAGCCGATCGAGTTGGTCGAGAACGCCTGGCCGTTGATGTAGGCGACGCCGTAGTTGTCGACACCCCAGCTTCCCGTGATGCGGGCTGTGGCCGGATTGAGCCCGGTGAGGTCGAAGCTCAGCGTGTAGTAGATCCGCGCCTTGCCGTCGACGAAGGGGGCGGTGTAGCTGCCGTTCGCGGTCTCGCCGATCCACTGCGAATCGTTCGTCGGGTAGTAGGCGCCGTTGTAGTAGGTGATGGCGGCATGGCCATTGACTTGGTAGTGCGCATCCGTCTCGCCGTTGCCCGGCAGGCGTTCACCGGACGCGCTCAGGCCGGTGTTGTAGAGTCCCGGAATGGGATCCGCCCACGCCGCCGTCGACATGAGGAGGGCGCTCAGCCCGAGCAGCGCTTGCCGCGCATTGCGATGCAGTCTCATGCGTAAGAAAACCCCGAACGGAAAACATGCCATCCTTAAACACTTCCTCAACTCTTCTCAAGGAGAACATTTGCAGGATGGCCATGTCGGGGCTTCTGCCTGTTTTTCTGGCAGCCGCCAAAAAAGAGGCGGGGTGGCCGCATGGCCACCCCGGGGTCTTCAGCCGTTGAACTTGTTCATCAGCTGGGCGAACGGATCGTCGCCGAGATCGTTCGACGGCGTCGGCCGGCTGGCGACCTGCTCGCGCGCCGCGCGCGGCAGGGTGCGCTCCGGACGCGATTCCTGCTTGCCGTAGATCGGCGCGCGCACCGACGGACCGCGTGCGGTCTGGAAGGGCATCTCGATCTCGGGAGCGCTGTCCTCGGGGTCGACCAGCTCGTCGGTGAACGAGTCGAAGAGGTTCTCCGATTCCGGCAGCTCGGCATTGACGGGCTCCTCGCACGGAGCGGTGCGGGGAAGATCGATCACTGGCTTCTCGAACATGTCTTTTCCTTTCACGAATTCCTACGTCTCGAAGCCAGCTGGAAGGTGGCCTTATCTGCCTTTTCCCTTCCACCCGTCTTCTACCCAGGCGTCCTCACGCCATGTACCTGCCTGCCGGCGCATCCCGCAGCAGCACGTCCTCGCGGTCGCCGTACGGATTCAGCGTGTCGCAGGCCGGCCCTTTAGCCGCATCAACCTGGCCAGGCTGGCCTGGGATAGGCCGAGAGCCTGCCGGATGGCCTTGACGTCCTCGGTGGTAGCTTCCGGCGGTGTGTCGATGTCATTCCTGATCATGTTCAATTCGCTCTTGGGGGCTGCCGCGCTCAGTCATCGAGCAGGGCATCGATCACGGATACCGCAACCTCGCGGCTGGGGAAGCCGCTGTCCCACAGTTCGGCACCGGTTGCGACGCTGAAGGCCTGCCAATGGCTGCCGGAGCCAATCAGTTCGAATCCGCGATGGATGTCCTTGGCCGGATTGAGCTTCGCCTTGGACTTCATCGGTTTGGGCTTCATGTTGTCCTCCGGTCAGGGGGTGATGGGCTTGCCGTCGGCCATCCACCGATGGGCGAGCGCCACGCCATTCGGCCGAGGGGGTTTCAGGCCGTGCAAGGCCGGCATCCACATCTGCCGGAATCCGAAGCGGTCTTGCTGGAGAGCGATCCAGAACTCGACGACTTCTGTTCCCGTCCGGGTTTCGATAGACCGTCGTCCAGCCTCGCGGATTGCGTACGAAGCGCTTGGCGGCCGTCCAGGCGGTCGAAACCATGGTCACGCATGCGTTATCAGGACGTCCTCGCGGTCGCCGTACGGATCCAGCGTGTCGCAGGCCGGTGCTATCGGCGGAAGCACGTCGCCGAGTGACAGCGTGGCGACGACCTTTCCGCCGTCCACCAGCAGGACGTCTCCGCCGTGCCGCTCGAACGCGACGTCGTCGGCGATGTCGGTATTCAGCCCGGCTACTGCGGTCTGCACGTCGTCCGTGGTCAGGCCGTAGGCGTCGGCCAGTCGGACCGCGAGGCGGTCCTTCGTCGCGGTGCCGTTCATGGCGTCATGTCCGTCATGCCCCGTGGATGCAGCATGTCGCCGACCTTCAGCAGGGCGAGCGCCTCGTCGTCGTCCGTCAAGCAGATGCGGATCGCGCCGCGTGCCGGAAGATAGCGCTTCATGCCGAAGCGCAGGATCGCCCGTGCCTGGCTGTGTCCGAATCGGCCGTCGACGTCGTATCTCGCGATCTTCTCGATGCGTCCGATCTCGCCTGGCGACATGCATCCCGTCCCGGTGCGCGGACCGCACGCGCAGAGCAGCGCCGTCACGGCGAATGCCGCGACGATGGATCTCTTCATGTCTTTTTCTCCTCAGGACCGTTCCAGAGCCTCTCGGCGACCGGTCAGCGCATACCTCGCCCATGCGGCGATGGTGAACGAATCGGATATGTCTCCCGACGCGATCGCGCGCTCGAATTCGGCGAACGTCATCTCGACGATGGAGGCCAGCCCCTCGTGTGCCGCCGGCGTCTGCCCCCGCCGCACGAGCGCCAGATGCAGAGCCACCTCGAACGACAGGGTGCCCGAATCCGGATGCAGCATTCCCAGCGGCTCGATGTCGGCGACGAGACCGGTCTCCTCCAGGAGCTCCGCGGCCGCCTGGTCTGCGGGAGACACGTCCGGCTCGCCGAAGCCTCGCGGTATCTCGAGATGCCAGCGCTGCGTGGCATGACGCCAGTGCTTCAGGAGCACGACGCCGGTCGCCGTGACCGGAAGTACCGCTACGCCCTCCCTGGTGCCCGTGGCGTACTGCAGGCGCGTATAGCTGCCGGGCCGACCGTCCGGGAGGCGGACGGCGTCGACCACCAGCATGATCCAGGGATCGGCATAGACGACGCCTGCATGCGGGTTGGCCTCGGGATCGACGATGACGACCGGGCCGCCGCCCGCGAACATCTCGGGTCGTGCCTCGCGGAGCGCGCGGTACCGGCCCAGAGCCGTCGCCCGTCCTGCTACGCGGCCCTCAGCATCGCGGACGTCGTGACCGGCTTCCTGGGCTGCCATTCGTGCGGTTCCGGTTCCTGCGTGCCGCGAGGCGGCGTTGGAAGGGGGGTATCGAGGCGGAGACCGGCCCTCGCCAGACGCAGGGCATGCGCGTGACATACGGCGGCATCGCCCTCCAGCAGGACGATGTCGGCGTCCGTCAGCACGATGCTGGCCGTTCCTCCGTCACCGTCGCGGACGTTCAGGTATGCACCGCCGTCCGTCTCGAAGGCGGTCCAGAATCCGATGCGGCTGCGTGCGATGATCCTCATGCCGCAATGGTATCCCGCATCAGTGCTGTCGCACAAGCCGTTTTAAGGATGGATCATGCCTTCAGGCCGAACCGCCGCCGGGCCTGCCATGGCTCCATGGCACCGTGGTCGACGAACCCCAGGCGGGCGTTGCGCTCCATCTCGGCGTTCATCTCCCGGATCTCCTGCCTTACGGATTCCATGAGCGCCTGGCGGTCCTCCGGCGTCTGGGTCTCGATCGAGGCGTCGACCGGGATGGCGTGCTGGACGAGCGACTGGTCCATTCGTGCGCTCGGCGCCGACGTCTCGGGATGTGCGATCGCCATGGACTTGGGCTGCCGTATCGCGACGACCGACGTCCGCGAGAAGGCGGGGAGCGCCTCGATCCGCCTGCCTTCCGGCGACCGCGGTGCCCGCATCTGGACTACGGAGGTCTGTGGGGTGGCGACGATGACGTCGGTGCGTGCCGATGCCGGGCCAAGGCCCCGGGTCACCAGCATTCTGGTGAGACGCGCTGGAGCTGCCATGTTCTTTTCCTTTCTCGTGATCACTATGCCTGTCGCGCTCAGATACCGTCCGGCGTGTCGCACTTGTCGTGCACCGGCTCGTTGAGCGAGGTCATCAGCGGCCTGAAGTTGGAGCCGCGTCCTCGGAACATGGCGGAGTCCGTCACCTCCGTCGGCACCTTCATCGCGTCGAACAGGACCACCAGCAGCGGCTGGTACTTCTGCGTGACCTGGACATGGTAGATCGGCTCGTTGGACACCAGCTGCCGCGCCCGGGGAAGCGTGGCTGCCGTGGTCGTCTTCCAGCAGCCGACCGCCACCGGTGCCGCGGTGTACTTGCCGACGAAGCGCTGCCACTGGATGGCGTTCCGCTCGGGCACGCCGTCGTTGTTGGCGTCGACGCCCAGCACGGCGGTGACCACGATCCGCCCGTCCTTGTCGAGCGAGAGACCGGGATTGTTGCGTACCGCGGCGAACAGCACGTCGTTCAGTTCGCGCTCCGACATGCCGTCCAGCGTGCCGCTCTCGCGGGCGACCATGTCCGACAGCGTGCGCGCGAGACGCTCGGTGCGGATCTTGATGAGCACGAGGTTGCCCATCTCGATGCCGCCGGTCATGAGGATCATGAGCAGCGGCAGCGAGAGTGCGAACTCGATGAAGGCGACGCCTCTGGTGTCCTTGCGGAGCCTGCGGAGCATGGTCACTTGGTCTGGCCCTTGCGTTCGTTGCGGCCGATCGCGGTGGCCTGCAGGTTGATGGTCGCGCTCTTCAGTCCGATGATCCGGGAGAAGAACAGCGGCGTCGGGTAGGATGCCTGATATCGTACCATGTCGCCTTCCCCGCCGAGCGCGCTGTCGAGCGCGACCGACGCGTCCCACTGGCCGTTGCCGTTGCGGTCGGTGAACGGCTCGCCTGGCAGCGTGTCGGTCGAACGGTCGTAGACGCCGTTGCGGTTGGTGTCCTCGAAGTCCTCGGCGGCCGACTGGGCAGGGTCTGCGAAGGCCTTGCTGGTGATGGTCATGTTGGATCCGCTCGTGCCGACCAGTGGGCTCATCCGGTCGCGTATGAGCGTCTTCATGCGCTCCTCGCGGTCCTTCGGCTCGAGGTCGAGGTCGACCGTCGTCTGACGCGCCGCGTCCGTGACCGCCGACTCGAGGTTGGTCCTGGCGAGGTTGACGTAGCCGAACTCGATCATCCCGCAGATGACCATGAGCAGCACGGGGAAGATCAGCGCGAACTCCACGACGGTGACGCCGCGGACATCGGCCAGCAGCGTGGATGGACGTGCCATGGGTGGTTTCCTCACTTGACGAGGTGGAGGTCGATGAGATCCGTCGCCACTTCCTCGAAGGCGAGCCGGAGCTGGTCGGTGTCGTTGGTGACGAAGTAGTTCTGGCCGGCGCAGTTCTTGAATGCCGTCGTCGTGTTGCCGCTCGTGGAGAGCGCGATGATGTAGACCTCGACGTTCTCCGACTTGGCCGCCTCGCACACCTTGGAGAAGCGGCGCATGACCTGCGTCTCGTAGTTCGCCTCGCTGGTCGACGACGTGATGCGCTTCTCCCTGATCTGACCGTAGGCGCTGTCGAACGTCGAGTGTCCCCCGGCGTTCGCCTCGCCGTCCGTCATGAACACGATGGCGCGCTTCGGCTTGATCGAGGTGGGCACGTCGCGCTTGAACACGTCGTCGCGCACCAGCAGGCGGTAGCCCCAGAGCATGCCGATGTGATGAAGCGTGCCGGAGGCCGGCATTATCGGATAGTTCGATTCGTCGACGTACCGGTCGTATTCCGAGCGGCTTCGCCCGTACTTCATCTCAAGCGCGGGCTCGGGACACTGGAAGTTGGGCGTCGCCATCCACAGCGTGTAGCCGTTTCGCGGCACGGTCCGGCTGATGGGATAGCCGTAGAGCGGGTTCGGCTGCGCCCAGTCGGTGCCGCTGGCATAGTAGGGGATGCGCGTGTATTCGACCCGCCAGGCCACCCCCGATCCCGGAACGAACGCACCGCCATCGCTTGCCCGTACGATCACGTCGTCGTTCGCGACCGGGTTGGCGTTGAGGCCGATGTACATGTCGTAGAAGTGCTGGCGGTAGGCCGCCGTATTGGCCAGGCGGTTCGCGATCGTCGTATTGGTCCCCAGATGGTAGAGGTTGTTCCGACGGGTGTCCGTCGTCGCGGTGTTGGAATCCTGGGACTTGTAGTCGGCAGGATACATCGCTGGCGTCCGGTACGACCCGGTGGAGACCATGTTGGGCATGTAGTGGTAGGGAGTGACCGGCGGGTTGCCCTTCTCGCCCGGCAGCGTTCGGGTGAGGTCCCACGCCCCTGGCTCCTGCACGCCGATGTTGGTGCCGACGTCGCGAACGGTCGTGTCGTTGTTGACGCAGCCCTTCCACCCGAGCGGATTGGCCGGGAAGCTGGACGAGCCGCCGGTGTAGTTGCCGACGTTGGTGAAGCCGTCGGACTGCGCGATCGCGACGTTGTACTTCTGCAGGATCGCCCCGACGTTGGTGGTGACGTCGTAGGTGACCATGCCGATCGCGACGTCCTGGCGCTGCGTGCGCCCCTGGTGGATGACGTCCAGGAACGTGGAGACCGCTTCCTTGAGCGCCGTCATCCGCGTGCGCCCCTTGCTGAGCGCCGTCTGCATCGAGCCGGTGTTGTCGAGGACCATCATCACCTCGAGCGGGTGCGGCTGGAGTTCGGCGCTTGCGGTCGCCGATACCTCCATCGGCTTCACGCCGAAGATCTGCATGAAGCTCATGGGCAGCGTGGCCACGCCCGTCATCTCGGTGACGTTGGTGTCCTTGATCTTGGTGAAGCTCTTGGTCAGCTTCACGCCGGTAGACCCCATGAACTCGTCGGGGTAGTTGGCGTCGAAGTAGGCCTGCGCCTGCGCGTCGCGCCCTCTCGTGGAGCCGTCGTCGACTGCGTACGCGCGGGCCCCGGCCAGCGCCGCCGCATCCACGCCCGTCTGCAGTCGGGTCTTGACGACGTATAGCCGACCGTAGTCGATTCCGGACCCTATCGCGGCGAGCGCCGGTATCATTCCTCCGGCGATCAGCGGCATTGCCGCTCCGCGCGTCGACTTCATCAGTCGCTTCATGACTTCCAGCATTTCTATGACTCCCTGCCTCCCGTTTTCCCTCCGGAAGGACTCTCTGTTTCACTGCTGCGGAAATTTCGTCTGCGCGCGTCGACCCGCACCGCACCACGAGGGCCGGCGTCACGCGTTCAGGGCACGACGGTACGCGCCGGCGCGCATGCGGCCGGCGTCGGTGTCGTCTGGTCTATGCTTCCGGGGTGCTGTCCGCCGCTATGATGCGGCGGTACCCGAGCCGGTGCCGGACAGCGTCGCGCCGACGGCGCCGACGCAGAGGATGAACGCGGCCATCCCCATCAGGGACAGCCCGACGATGCCGAGCAGAAGGTGGAGCAGTATCGCCATCGGCAGGTCCAGTGCGCGCATCTCTTTTCCCTTCGGTCCGATTGTAGGATGGATCGTTGTCGATGGCGAGCGCTTCCGTCGCACGGCTGGGGCGGATTGTCCGCTCACTCCTCCCGGCATTCCAGATCCTCGCGAGTGAGCGCCATAGCCGAAGAGTCGATGACGTAGCGACGATAGGCCGATTCGCGCGACGGCGAGCTGACCAGCGCCGCGTTGACGGCGTTCCTGGTGTCGGACGGCAGGTGTCCGTCGGGCATGAGTCCGAGGCAATTCGTCGCGACCAGCGCCGCGCGGACCGACGCCTGGTCGCCGGGGTTGCGCAGCGCCTCGTCGAGCCGCATCGCATAGAGCAGCAGAGGCCCCTTCGACGGGTGGTTGGGTGGCAGGCTGTCCGAGATGACCTCGCGGGCACGGGTCATCTCGCTCAGTGGCTCGCTGCTGGCTGCGTGGCAGCCCGCCGTTGCCAGCGCGACTGAGAGGAACGGTAGTGTCGGTCTCATTTGGCGTCCTGTGGCGATGCGATGGATGAGGTTGAGGCTGACTGGCCCGTCAGCGCTGCCAGCTCCTCGAGAGCGGCGCGCAGCGAGGGGTAGCCGAGCGCCCTGGCGCGAGCCTCCTCGCGCTCGTATGCGGCATCGGATGCCGCGATATTGCGTTCGTGCTGCGCTATCATGGCGTTGATCGATTCGACGATCCCCTCGGCGGATTCGGGCAGTTCGGCCTCGCTGTAGGGCGAGACCGACGCCTCGGCCTGCGCCTCCTCTTCCGTGAGCCGGTAGCGCGAGATGCCCGGAAGCCAGTATGCCTTCATGGTGTCGGTCCTTGCCGGTTGCGGATCATCGGATCAGCCGGTGGTCGTTGCGCGCACGCCAGGCGGCCGGGTCGGTGACCCTGCCCTTGCCCCACATGCCGCGGCGCAGGATGCGGGCGACGAACGCGACCGGAGCGCCGACGATCGTGGTCGCCACCGCCTGGCCCTGCCAGAGCATGCGGAGCCCGACCGGGCCCTTGATGCCGATCAGCCACATGAGCTCGCGTTCGTAGACGTCGTGGCAGCAGGTGATCATGAGGTGCCATCCGCCGTTCACGAGGATCGAGCGCAGGGCATGGCTGGAGGCCGGCCCCTGCGGCTGGCCGGACTCGGGCGCGTCGATGCCCCGGAGCCGTCCCCTCACGAGGTCGTAGCCGAGCAGGCCGAACAGTCGGTGCCGCCTGAAGCGGATGGTGTCGCCGTCGACGACCGCCATGCGGCGACCGTGGACGAGCCGGACGCGCAGGCCGAGGATCCGGCGTATCGTGCCCGCGACCGTCTGGTAGGGGCCGGGGCCGAGGATCGCGTAGGCGAGCACGGCGATGGCGGCCAGCGCTGTGTACTGCATCTTTTTCCCTTCCTTGCCCTCGTTCGCGATACCGGTAGGAAGATCGAGCCTACCCTTGCTGTCCGGCACCTTCCTGCACCCGGCACATCGGCGTACTGTCCCCGCTGCCGGTGCGCTCCATGCGCTGCATCATGAAGGACGCCTGTCCATACATGGTGCCGAGCACGTAGTCGCATCCCGTCTGGGTGTCCCGTACCGTCGAGATCTGTATGGGGAGCGTCGATCCTATCCAGACATAGCCGCTGCCGCCGGTCGGACGGACGCAGCGCTGCACCTTGTAGCCCTGCGGCGTGCGTTCCATCCGGCGCTCGGTCGAGAGATCCTCGCCGTACAGGCTGGTGATGACGTATTCGCACCCCGTCGTCCGATCCCGGATCACCGACATGCTCACGCCGCTGCGCGAGCCGTCCTCGGTGCCGAGGTCGACGAACCGTGCCGTCGTCGCCGACGGTCGCGGTGCTGGAGCCGGAGCCGGAGCCACGATTGGTCCGACGTCGTGGAGTTCGGGAGACTCGAGGTCCTCCTTCGACGTATTGACCCGTGCGGCGCTGGGCGTCGGCTTCGGGCGCATGTCGACGATCTCGCCTGCACCGCCGTAGTCGTCGTCCTGGCGTCCGAGATTGCTCTGGCCGCATGCCGAGAGCGCGGTCGCGATCGCGAGGAGATGGGCTAGGCGCATGCTTTCGTTCCTGTCCGTGCTGAAGCCGCTTCGGGTTTTCGACCTTGGGCGAAAAAATGAAGGGCCCGCGTCTCCGCGAGGCGTCTTCCGTCAGGCCACGGCGCATCTCGGCATGGACTGACGGAAGACGCCGCTCCCGAGGGGAGCGGCGGTCCCGATGGAGGCGGTCCCGGAGGACCGCCCGGCCCGCTTACGCGGCGACCTTCTTCATCGACGCGTTGCGCTCGGCGTGTGCCGACATGCGCGCCGACTTGCGCTCGGCGGCCTCGGTCTTGAGCTGCTCGTTGCGTGCGGTCGCGCCGGCGATGCGGTCCGCCTTGGCCTGGGCCTTCAGCGGTGCGTTCTCGACGCCGATCGCGCGGAACTTCTCGACGTTGGCCGACAGGTTCGAGGCGCGGCTCTCGCGGTTGCCCTGGCCGACGAGCTTCTGCGAGGCGATCAGATCGGCGTGTGCGGTCGCGCGTGCTGCCTTGTTGGCGACGCCCTGCTCGCGGAACTTCGCGCGGTTGGCTTCGACCGATGCTGGGATGGGCTTGCTCATGACGTTATACCTTTCATTTTCCGTTCCCTTCATGGGAACACCTTCATTCCGACAGGAATAGGACCAGACGACGCGTAGGCGTCGTCGCGAGCGGGACGGCGTGGCTCGTCGTCGAGGAAGTCCACAGGCTGTATTCGCCAGTGGAAGCGCCCTGCGGTGTCCCAGAATGTCCTCCGTTTGTTCGACAACCATATGGACTGTACGTGCGTTGAGGCGCACATGTGACGGTCGCACATGGCCGCGCACCCAATGCGCGAGAAGGGGATACTGCGATGATCAGTCTGGGCCGTTCGCTGGCTGCTGCATGGGGAACCCGTCGCGGACGTGGCCTTCTCATGTGCGCCGCGTGTCTTTCCGGCCTGGGGGTGTACGCCGGAGCCGGCGGCACCGTGATGGGCGTCGGTCCGTCCGAGGCGGTCGCGGCGGTCGCCAGCGCAGCGGGTGTCTCCGATCCGACGCAGCTGCTCGCCATGCGTTCGCCCGGAGCGCGTGACGGCGACAGTCTGAGGACGACCAAGCCGCCGCGCCTCGTGCGGGTACCGCGCGAGCGGGTGCTGACGTCCTTCCGTGACCACGAGGTCACGTTGTTCGTTCCGGACGTCCCGTTCGCCGGCTTCGAAGCGCCGCCGTTCCCGGTGGAGTTTCCGTTCGAGGTCGGCGGATTCTATCCGGGCGTTCCGTCCTGGGGTAGCGGATTCGTTCCCGGTCTGCCGGGCGGCGGTTTCGTCGGGGGCGGGTGGTTCATCGGCGGTGGAGGTGGCTTCATCGGTGGCGGAGGCGGGGGCGGCGTGCTGCCCGGAACACCCGGCGTGCCGGTCGTGACCGCGCCCGTTCCCGAGCCTGCGACCTGGGTGTCGATGATCCTCGGCTTCGCCGTCGTCGGCGGTTCGCTGCGCCGCAGCCGGTCTATGCGGCGTAGGGAGGCTCTGGCTGCATGACTGGCTGGGTCAGGTCCGCACTGACGCTGGTGGCGGTCACAGGCATATCCTCCGCCGCTGGCCTGGTCATGTCGCAGGGGCGTCCGGCCGAGGCCCGGCCGCGGATGGCGATTGCTGCTCCCGTCGCGCTACCGGTGAACGGCGGTGACCGCGTCGTCTATCCCGAAGGCAGCAGGCCCGTGCTGGCCGCCGACGGCGCGCCGCCGATCGTCGTGCGCAGCCTCCTGAACGTCGGTCATGCTATGAGCTACGGGGATCACGTGTGGAACGAGGAGGGAGCCGGTCACGGACCGCTCAGGGTAAGGGTCGACCTGGCTCTTCAGACCGTATCCGTCTTCCGCGGGGGCGACGAGATCGGAACGGCCGTGATCCTGTACGGGGCCGACGACCGGCCGACCCCTGCAGGGTCGTTCCCGATCCTCGCGCGTGCCCGTTCGCACCGGTCGTCGCTCTACGATGCGCCGATGCCATACATGCTGCGGCTGACCGGTGACGGCGTCGCACTGCACGGCAGCTCGGTTGAGAAGGGGTATGCCACCCATGGCTGCATCGGTCTTCCCGAAGGCTTCGCCAGGCGTCTGTTCGACGCTGCTCGGGTCGGCGATCTGGTTACCGTCGTCAGGACGTAGTTAACGGTTGCGTCGGTCGCACATTGCGTGCAGCTTGTTCCTGCCGCCGTCAGAGCGGCGTATCAGGAGGAGAGGGTGCCGCGTCGGATACGGACGACGCGGAGGCCCGCAGGACCGTCCGGCTTCACGCATGGGCCGGACGTCCTGTCCCTGTTCTAGAGAAGGACCAGGTCGCCGAACGCCGCCCGGACGCGGCCGTCCTCGATTCCGGCGACCACCGCGAAGCTGCGGTCCGGTCCCAGCTCCTGAAGCCGTTCGAGCGCCTGGTCATCTTCCATGTCGCCCATGTCCATGTCGATCTCGATCTCGTGCGGATAGGGCTTGGCGACATGTGCGCTGATGAAGTAGCGGCCGTTGGATCGTCCGACCAGCGTCGCATGACCGACGATGGACATCTGCATTGGATCGATGTTGGCGTCCTGCCACCAGACGGGCACCAGCGGGGCCGGGATGCTCAGTCCTGCCTGGATCGATGCGCGTACGGCATCCACCTGATCCGGTCGGACCACGACGATCGCCACGTAGTCCTGCACCGCGTCGTCGTACAGCATGTCCAGCATGTTCGTCAGCAGGGAATCGTCCCTGCTGCTCTGCATGTTGAGGATGGCGGTGCGTGTCTCGAGACCGACCATGAATCCATGATCAGTGGCGTGCGAGCGCAGCTGCGACAGGCCGTCCGCATTGACCCAGTATGTGAGCGGATGCGTCTCGGCCATGCTGCATGCCTGCTCGAGCGCCTTGTTGCACCCGATCCATCCGGTCCGTAGATCCTGGGGATCGCTGCCGCCGACCACGATCATGGGCGAGATGGCGACATCGGCGTCGTAGGTCTGCGAAAGACGCTGCATGAGCGTGGCAAGGCGGTTCATGTCGGACAACGGCTTTCTCCTGACGGTATGATGGCGCGGACTCAGTCTGCCGCCTGTATCTGTTCGAGGTCGTCGATCCTGACGTACAGATTTCCGTCGCGAATGGTCGCCAGGGCTGCGAAGTCACTGTCCGGCGGCATGTCGAAGCGTTCCTGATGCGTCCTTGGGAACATCGCAGCGAGAGCGTCGTAGGGGCTATCGGCCTCCTTCGTGGCTCCCTCGACGTTCAGGACGACGTTGTGGGCATAGGGAGAGCCCAGGGCGACGCCGAGCCGCACGAGGCGGCCCTGATGTCCGTGGAACCGTACGGGATTGGCGACGATCCGGACTTCACACGCGCGCGGATCAATGCCCTGCCAGCAGACCGGTACCAGCGCCTGGTGGACGCCTAGGATCGTCCGGATGTCCCGTCGGGTCGCATCGAGCTGGCCGGGGTCGATTACCACGACGATCATGTGCTCGCCCCATGCGTTGTCCCGCACGGCATGCAGCATGTCGCTCAGGAGGCTGGTCTCGCCCATCCCCTGTGTCAGGATCGCGATCGTGTGGAGGCTCTCGTCACCGTCCTCGCGGCTGCCCACCCAGTCTCGGAGATCATCGACGTTGTCGGGCGTGTCTGCCGTATAGCAGATTGTCCGTCCGGCCTCGCAGGCCTCGGACAGATCCGAGAGCGAGTTCAGCCAGGGGTACGAGTCGTCGGTGCCCCCGACGATGATCATCGGCGATATTTCGAGGTCGGCATCGAGCGCCGCGGCGAACGCGGTCAGCAGGTCCGAACGCGGACAGGTCGTCGTCATGCTCTATTCCTCGATCGAATGGGTAGGGGTGGGCGCGGGCTTCGTCCAGATGTACGTCTCGTCCTGCGTCCCGTCGGACAGTTCCGTCCAGTGGAGTGGCGTCGCGACCATCTCGTGCGTGCCGCGGCAGAAGACGTGGCGCCGCTTCTCGCGGTCGTAGTAGGTCTCGACGTAGCGGACAGCCGATACCGGCGTTCCCCACACGAACACCTCGAGGTCGCCGTGCTCCTCGAAGACGGCCTGCACCTGCGCGAGCGTCATCGGCTCGCAGTCGGTGAAGCGCAGCACGAGCGCCGCGTCCCGGGGCTTGTCCGGCATCTCGGAGAACGAGACGCCCATGACGTCCCGACGCAGACGGCCGTGCGCCACCTGGACGGCCTGCACGCCCCAGCCGTTGACGACCATGGGGATGCCGCGGGGGCCATGCACCATCGTCCGTGCGAGTTCTCGCGCCGTGATCGCCTTCATGGCGTCGTTCTCCTGGATGTCAGATGTCGAAGGTGATCTGGCCGGTGACGATCAGCGTCATGACGACGGCCATCGTGCAGCCGAAGCAGGCGCTTGTGACCATGAACATGCGCGGGAATCCGGTGAAGGGCTGTCCGCCGTCGATGCCGTCCGGATACTTTCGGATGAGGACGAGGCTGCCGACGACCATTGTGAGCATGAGCGCTCCGATGGCGAGCGTGCTGAAGTGCGGCGTCAGGCCTGTCATGCCATCGCATCCTGGCGGATCTCGGATTCCATCTCGCGCCGGTCGCGCTCGCGGTCGTCGGAACAGCCGAGGCACAGCCCGTCCGGATCGAGCGAGTAGGCGGTGTCCTCGTACAGGCAGTCCGTCGTGGCGCAGGCGACCTCGGCCCGCTGCGGGCGGTCGCGCATATCGTCGGCCATCTTCTTTTTCCTCGCGTTCAGGGAATGTCGTCCATGCATACGACCAGTCCCTCGCCGAAGCGCTGGCCGTCCTCGAGCACCTCGAAGCGCTCGTGCGGCAGATCGGTCGTGAACCGCCACCCGTCCTCGCCGTACTCGCCGTTCACCGTCGATGCGTAGCGTACGAGCTGCGCGAAGTACGGACAGTCGCGGCTGCGGCAGTCGTTCACCAGCAGGCCGCTGGACGTCAGCATGACCTTGCCTTCGCTCGCCTCGTCGTGGATGGCGCCGCGCATCTCGATCAGATCGTCGCTGCAGCCGAAGAAGGCGACCAGCCGGTGGCGATCCATCTCGGCGAAGAGCTCGGGCGAGCCTTCCTCGCGGTTCTCGCTGCCGTTCAGTCGCTGGGCTGCCGTCCTGCTGTCCATGTCGTGTTCCCCTTTCGGGGGATCGTACGCCGTCAGGCGGGTCGGCGTCCAGCCTGTGGGCGGCGCGAGGCGAAGACGTGCTCGCAGATCGGATCCACCGACCAGGCGAAGCGATACGAGGGACCGAGCTTGGGACAGGCCGGCCAGTCCGCATAGTTCCCGTGATGCCGGGCCAGACGCCCTATGAGGACGGTGCTCTCGTCGTCGCCGTAGACGTGACCGATGGACACGATGTCCCCGACCTCGGGCTCGCGCCCGTCGAACATGTGCTCGCCCCGCATGTTGCACAGTCGTAGCGCCGGGCGCACGTCGCCGCCGAGCTCGTTGAGCCCGACGATGCCGTAGGCGGCCTTCAGCTCTGCGATGCGCTCGGCGTGGATCGCGCCGAGGGAATGGACGACGGCGACGAAGGCCGGATCGCTGCGTAGATCTGGTATGGAGTTCATCGAGACGGTCTCCGGTATGGGTTCAGGATGTGGGTGGCAGGTCTGCCCGTGCGGCCTCGTCGGCGGCCTCGAGCCGACGTCGCTCGTCGTCCGCGGCGAGGCGTCGGCTGCTGGAAGGGAACATCGAGGTGCGCTTGAGCCCCTCGATGCCGACGACGTCGATCGCATGCCGCACCGCCGCCGTGATCACCTCCAGCAGCTCGGCCTCGCTGACACGGCGTACGGGACGTACGTGCGGCTGGACGATGGCGGGTGGACTGAGCCAGGGCGGGTCGGTGCGGTTCATGGTTATGGTCCTATTCGAGATGGATCGTGCGCATCTCGCGACAGAGGTCGACGCCGAAGCGGCGCCTCTCGAGACGGTGACAGACGATCTTGGTCGCCTTGCCCCAGCCCCATTCGGAGCACGGACGGCGGCTCCAGTACTCGCGGCTGCGACCATACTTCTGTGCATTCTGGCCCTGGGCCATGATGGTGGTTCCTTACGGGAACCGCTCGGATGGGATTGTCCGTGGCGGATCGGCTAGGCCGATAATCGCCTGATGTCGCCGTAGCGTCGCGTGATGGTCATGTTGCGATTCTCCATGGTCGGAAGGGCACGGTCAAGGCGTATCAGAGGAAGACCCACCATGCGTACAGGGCACCCAGCACCAGCACGATCGCGGTCAGCCCCAGATGCGCCAGCCAGTCTCCTGTCCTGCGCTGGTCGGGCGACATTCCGTGCAGGAACCAGACCCAGACGAACCAGGTCACGAGGCTCGCGAAGACGAGCGCGACACCGAGCGTCGACTGGAGCACGCCGAGCCATGTCACATGTATCCACATCCGCCTATGTCCGGAAGATCTGGGGAGCCCCGCACGAGAAGCGCGGACGCTGCTCCTCGAGGCGGACGTCGATGCTCCGGTCGTAGATCCGGTAGGCGTCGAGCAGCAGCCGCATGCCGGCGTCGCGCTCCAGCACGGGCAGCGGCTCGGGCGATGGCGGCACCAGCCCGAAGCGGACGACGAAGCGTCCGTCGCCGTGCGGCCACATCGTGCCCACGTCGTGGCTGCCCTCGCGCGCCGGGTCGACGAGCACGAAGCAGCCGTCGCGGTCCTCGAACCGGATGTCGGTCGGCAGGACCGGGATGTTCGGATCGGCCATGTATGGTCTCCGTCGGGGCGACGCCCGGAGGGGCGTCGCCGTATGGGTCAGGCTGCCAGGCGCTGCGGCTCGTCCTCGGGTGAGGGCAGTGGCACCTGGGAGGAGACGAGGCGGATAAGGCTGCCGTCGACCTCTTCGATGACCTCGTTCCCGGACAGGAAGCAGCCCGGGTAGGGCAGCGGGACGAGGTCGCCGATGCGGCTGCCTGCGATTGATCCTTCCGGAAGGGGAGGCGAGCTATCGTTGGTGCAGACGTACATGCTGTTGCCGCGCAGCTCGAGGCACGGCAGCCCCTTGTCGTCGCCGTAGAGCATCTCGTCGAGCATGATCGTACCGCAGACGTTCTGCAGGGCGATGCCCTCGCTGGACGCGTTGCGGCCCTCGCCCTGCCCGGTCCCGATCGCGACCTCGAACTCCGAGAAGTCGTCGTCGTGCGACCAGAGCCAGCACACGTCGGCGGCCTCGCGGGCGACCTCGTCCATGTCGACGCCGGCGCGCACGAGATAGTCCAGCGTCACCTGGTCGATGGTCGGACGCGGATTGAGCACGTAGGCGATGCTGGGCTCGCCGCCGTATACCGAGTCGTAGCGCGAGTAGCGGATCTCGTCGCCGGGGCGCAGCTTCTCGGACATGTGCTCGCCGATGTCCTCCATGTCGTCCTCGAAGAAGCCCGAGGCGAACGGAAGCGTCACGGTCTCGCCGTCCACGATCAGGGTCAGGCTCACCGGGTTCTGGCCGAGGTTGACGCTGACCAGGATGGCGTGGAGGAAGGTCTTCAGGCTCATCGTTTTTCCTTTCCGGTATTCGTTCTCAGGCTGCCAGCAGCATTTCCGGATCGTAGCCCGGCCCGACCGACGGCATGTCGTACATCTCGGGACCGCGCGGATTGAGCAGGCCGATCCGGTCCGCCTCGGCGACCCGCTGGAGGATCTCGGCGGAGACCAGCGTGATCTGCTCGTCGATCTCGGGGCAGCTGCGTACCGGCTCGCCCCACAGCGCGATCTCGCGCACGGTCTTCCAGACCGCGAGGAACTGCGGCGTGGCGTAGGGCACGTGGTACCGGTCGATGTAGGCGACCGCCTGGCTGACGTCGTTGCCGAAGCCGTTGTTGAAGTAGTCGTAGCTGATCCGCGACGCCGACCGGAGCACCTCGGTCTCCATGTAGAGCGTCGGGCCTTCCTTGGTCATCAGCCGGGTTTCGATGTCCGCGAGCAGCGGTTGGAGGGCATGATTCCCTGCCCAGAAGGTCGTGACCGACATCTGCTTTTCCTTTCCGAAGATTTCCGTTGCCCACGATCCGTCGATCGCGGAACCGTCAAGGACGGCCCCGACCCCGAGAGATCCATTCTGCACGATCGCCTACGAGGCGGAGACGAACTCCGTGGCGTATTCCGGTGCGGGCTCCGTGACCGCGACGGCGCGGCGCTCGTTGTCGGCCTCCAGACCCGCCTTCATGTCGGCGCGGATCTGCTCCTCGATCTCGAGGTCGACCATGATGCCTGCCGCACGGACGCGCATCTCCTCCGTCCAGGGATCCTGGGAACGCCGGAAAGCGACCTCTGCCTCGGGGTTGCGCTTCCACTGGAAGGTCTCCGCGCGCTCCCAGTACTCGAGGACCCGGACGGTCTCCGAGGTCATGCTGGGGCCGCCGCGGCAGCATCCGACGTTGGGCGGATCGAGATACCACAGGCTCTTCGCCCGGATCCGCTCGAGGATCGTCTGCTTGTCCCGCGAGCCGCTCTCCATCAGCACGTGGAAGCGCATGTCGCACAGCTGGCAGGCGATCTCGACGATCGCGCAGTCGACCGTGTAGGGGCTGGTCGAGTCCCCGGCCTTGAAGGGGGTCCACCGGGGCACGCCGCCCTGCTGGAAGAAGCTCGGCTTCCTGTCGGCGAGCGCCAGGAGGTCGTCATAGTGGCGGTTCATCGCGTCTGCTCCGTGTTCCGTGCTTCCCGGGCCGCACGCTCGTGCTCCCGGACGACCCAGCGCTTGGGTTCGCCCCAGCTGTCATGCGTCTCCATGATTTTCCTTCCGCTTTCCGGTTCGTGCCATCACCGCGTCGACGAAGGTCGCCGCCAGCGCCAGAGGCACCTTGCGGCCCGCCTCGTTCCACCATTCCTCGGCGTCGGCCCTGCTCGACAGTCCCCATGCCGCCTGTCCGTCGTCGGCCTCGCCGTCGTAGCGATCGACGAGGTCGGCGGCGTCGTGCAGGCCGTCCACGTCCAGAAGTCTGCCAGACGGATGCCGCACCGTCCAGTGCAGCGCGGAGCCGCCGCCGGCGCGACCGTCATGGACGTTGTGCTGGTCGGTGATCGCGACGATCGGCCAGCCGGTGGCGTCGTGGAGCGCGATGGCGAGCGCATCGCAGCCTCCGAGGGTGAACACGTGCTCGGCGGCACCGTCCAGCATGCCGGGCGTCAGATGGTCGGCCAGTCCTTCGGTCATCCCTGTCTCCTCGATCACTGTCGCTGTCGCTGTCTTTCCGCCTGGTTGGCGGCCTTGGACACGGCCTTGCCGAGCGCCTCGAGCTGACGGTGCGGCTGCGTGTTTCCGGCGGCGTAGTTCTGCGTGATGTGCCATGTGCCGTATCGCCTGCGCAGCTCGAGCGTCGAGCGATGTTTGCCTGTCCGTAGAGAAAATATGCGGCTGCTGCCGGAGATGCACCACGGCGCATAGTCGTCGACGCAGTGGTCCAGGTCGCGTGCCTCGACGTCGAGTCCCCGCACGTCCACTATCTCGGTGGCCTCGCCGTTGGTGTCGGAATGCCCTCCGATCAGCGGAGACCAGGCGTCGTCCAGCGACCATTCCCGGGGTGCCCCGGCTTCGGCCTCGTCCTCCTCGCGGCGGATCTCCACCATTCGCCGGTGCCATTCGGCCTGACGCTCGTCCAGTCTCGCCCAGGTGGCGTTGCGCGCGTCGCGTGCGATCGTCGCGTATTCGTCCTCGTCCATGCCGTTCAGCATGTCCATGACCAGACCGAAGCTGGACATGAAGGGGCGCAGGCGACGGCGTCGTCTGGCCTCCATCGAGGCGGCATGCAGCGCCGGAAGGAACGGCACGAGCAGGCGCAGGTGGTCGGTGTACTGCCACGACATCTCGGTCAGCACCGCCACTGGCCAGTCCCTGCGCTCGGCGACGTGTCTCAGGAGCGACCGACCGGTCTCTGCGTCGATTCCGAGATGTGCGGCGTCGCGGCCGGTCATGCGCCCCAGCAGCCGCGCGAGCGGAAGCAGCTTGGGATCCGACCAGCCGGAGACGGATCTCCACAGCGCAGCGCTGCCCGTGATCTCGCGCAGACGGTCGGGCACCGCCTGGATGGCGTCCGCGACGGGAGGCGGCTTCTTTCCGGGAAAGAGCGCGACGTGCAGCACGAACGCGGACCTGTGCGTCGTGCGCAGCGTCGAGACGCCGCGGTCCCTCGATCCGTCGTGCCCGCACGGAATGCTCCATGCTTTCGCCACGCGGTTGTAGTCGGCTACGGTGCACTTTCTGCCGTATGCCCTGAGGGTCGCCAGTGCGATCTCGCGGTCGACCATGCGTCTCCAGAGGACGTGGACCACCTGGCGGTGAATGCCCATGTCGCCGCGTCGATTGCCGACCATGTGATGGCCGATCCGGGCCTCCAGCACGCCGGTCTGGTGGACGGAGAACCGCTCGGCGACGTGGGCCAGCGCATCCCGACGCGTCCTGATGCCGTACGAGCCGTACCCGTAATGGGCGCGGGCGCGGTTCCGTCTCTCGTCGTCCGTGCAGTGGGCCAGCTCCATCGTCAGGTCATGGTGATGGCGGCTGCGACCGGCGCCCGGCAGCGTGCCGGTCTTCAGGAAGGCTTCCGCGTCGTCCTTCGAGAGGCGGCACATCCCTTCCACGTCCACCGCCCGTCGCACGTGCTCGTAGACGCGCACCTTGGTCCATGACGGCGGAACGATCAGCGGCATATCCTGCGGTCGCGCCATGCGGATCTGGCCGTTGCGCCGCCGTCCGAGCCTGGTGCCGTCGAACAGGGTATAGGCCAGTTCCTCGTCGCGCTTCGATTCGGTCTGCTCCCACGCCTTCATGACCGGGATGTGGTCCTTCATCGCGGCATAGGCGTCGGTCGCCGTGACGGTGGCCGCGATCGTTCTGCGGGAGGCGGTCGTATCCTTGTGGCGCATTGCAGGATTGTAGGATGGACGCGTCTCAGGTCAAAGCGTGGGCACGGCTCCGCAGCCTGTCCCGCTTCTCCTCGTCGACCCAGACGCGGGTCGTGCGCGCCCCGAGCTGCCGCAGCAGATACGGCATCGGGCGTCCCGAGAGCTTGCCCACGGGCATGCCGCGCTGCCCCTCGATCTTGCCGTAGGAGTCGACGTCGACGAGATCGCGTCCGTACCATGCTCCGCGGAACAGGTAGCGCCCCTGTCGTCGCACATTGACGCCGGCGTCGAGATGCGCCCTGGTCACCGGCAGCTGGACGGTCAGCACGCGTCGGCCCTGCCAGCCCTTCGTCAGCATCAGGCGCATGTCTTTTTCCCTTCGTCCGTCGTCTTCGCGCCGTCTCCGATCATTCGGGCAGCCTCGAGCACCTGATCGCGCGAGACCTCGACGCCGATCATGTCCCAGCCCTCCGGCGCGCCATCGCGTCCATGGATGTCCATCCGGGCATCGCGGACCGGATTGTGGTGGGTTCCGATCCGGACGATCTCTGGCGTCGTCCCGGTCGCCGATGCGATCGCAGGCACGAGGTGCCTGCGCACGAGCAGATCGAGCAGGTCGGCGCGCTGCGCCCCCGACATCGTCTCGCGCAGCAGCGTCCAGTCGGTGTGCGGCGGATCGTCGTCGTGGTCCGGGCCGGGGTCCTCGAAGTCGAACGGGGATCCGTCGGAGAAGCCGTGCCTGCTCCACAGGGAGTCGGCACCGAGATGCAGGGGCAGGAGGCGTCCTGTCATGTCCGTGTCCTTCGTGCTTGCGGGAGCTATCCCGCGATGATGTCGAGGCGCGAGGCGACCAGTGTGGCCACGCCTGCGGCCACGGTGACGATGCCGAGCGTCCGGACCGTCCGGTCTGGCGTCGAGAGGATGCCGGTCACGCCGACCGACGAGCTTCCCAGACCGACGAGCAGCGCGATGTCGCGTACGATCTCGGTCATGCCCGTACCGTGACGTCTGGCCCGGTCGCCCGCTGGTCCTCGGTATGGGCCGTGCCGCCGAAGTTCATCCTGTCGTAGATCTCGCGGCAGTACTGCGGGTCCACCGTCTTGATCTTCACGATTCCGATCTGGATATGCCAGAACTTGCGACGCTCGACGATGCTGAGATCGCTCCAGCGGTGCTCGCATTCCGTGCCCCGGAAGATGGAGATCTCGTCCGCACGGTAGGCGAGGAGGGCCGACACCCGCTGCTGGCCGTCGAGCAGCCAGCGGTCCGTCGCCGGGAACCGGTCGGGCGAGGGCATCGGGCAGTTTAGCGCGTCGACCACGACGAGCGATCCCAGCGACACGCCGAGCAGGGCGCTTTCCACGAAGCGCTCCTTCTGCTTGATCGTCCATACCGCCGGGCGCTGGAAGGGCGGCAGGAACCATGGTCCCATGCGTGGCTGCGTCTGGTCCCAGAACCCGTCGCCGGCAGTCCGCGGCATGGGATCGACGATCATCTCGAGGTCGGTGGTCGTGTTGTGCCCGTCGAGAAGCTGGACGGGGAAGTGAGGGTGCAGACCCCCGCGCGAGCGGATGGTGAAGGTCATGTCTTGTCTCCCATGGAATGGATGTCGGTGGCGTCAGGAGCGGACGAGAAGCGACCACGGCACGATTGCGCGGTATGTCACGGCCTCGTACAGCCGCAGGCATTCCTGCCATTCCTGGGATGATTTCTCCTCCCATTCGTACTGGCGTTCGTCGTAGTCGGGAAAGATCGGAAACTCGATCATGACGGAGTCGATGCGCATCCTGGACACGTCGAGCGCGTCCAGGCGTACGCCGAGCATCAGATGGCTTCCCCCGCGTTCGCTGCATGTGCCCTCGGCGAAGTAGTGCGCCACCCGCTCCGTTCCCCAGCAGCTGCCGAGCCGTATGCCCGTCCGCTCGATGTCGGCGGCCAGCTTCGTCGACGTGCCGTGCCAGAGGATCAGGTCCGGTCCGGGAATCCAGCTTCCGTCGTCGTAGCCGCGCAGGTGATCGTCGTCCACCGGATCACTTCCGACCGAACAGGCGCGCGACGATGCCGCGCTTCGGCTCCTCGCCGACCGCTACGGGAGCGTCCTCGGTCAGCGCCAGAGCCTCGGTCTCGGCCCAGGTCGCGATCGATCCCGTGCGGTCGCCGTCGTGCCAGGTCCTGGGCTCCATCATGTTGATGTGGGGCATCGCGCGGAAGGCGACGCCGTAGCTCGACTTCGCCATCAGGCGGCCGTCGACCGCGCCCTTGTTCAGGCCGGCTCCTGCGAACGAGCAGACGTGAGCGCCGCCGATCGGCGTGTTGGCCGGACCGCCCTCGATCAGCAGCAGGC
>Ga0308164_10001077_pt1 | contig 34853 bp, 36 predicted proteins | sample PhyTR2_FD_201031 | JGI IMG/M metagenome (GOLD analysis project Ga0308164, IMG submission 201031) | Phyllosphere microbial communities from UC Gill Tract Community Farm, Albany, California, United States - DLSLT.R2 | ecosystem: Host-associated > Plants > Phyllosphere > Unclassified | place: USA... | reverse complement strand
GCGGTCGGCACGAACGCGAGCGCTGCGACCGCGCCGGAGCCGGCGAGCAGGTTTCTACGGCTGAGGATCATGCGGAATACACCTTGTTGACCTGAGAATAGGGGAATGCGCCGTTATACTCGCCCGGCACCGGCAGATATTCGCGCTCCTGCGTCATGCCGATTTCCGACGTGTAATAGCCGGTGATGACGAGCTGTCGGAACGCTTCGAAGAATACGCTGCCGGACGGGATCTGGTCGTTCATCGCCAGCGTGAGGAGCGCGTCGTGTTGTGCCGCAGTCGCCTTGGCGGCGGGGACCTTGTAGTCCTTGAGGCTGCGCACCTCGATCGCGTCGAGCCCGGCGAGGATCGGCACGCGGTCGGCCGGGGCGGCCCAATCGGCGAGCAGTTTCTCGATATAGGCCGGCACGCCCGCGGCGATCGCGCCGGGCGTATCGGTGGTCGGCAGGACGCGTTCGCTGAGCGCGGTCATGAGTGCGCGCTGGGGGGCGGTGAAGACCGCGACGCTGGGCGGGCCTTCGCTGATGACCGGTATGCCCCCCGCCGCACCGGGCGCCTGGCCGACCCCGGCCGCGCGTGCGATCGGCGCATACAAGGCCGTGCCGAACATGGCGACGACACCGGCGAGTGCTGTTCTGCGGTCGATCATTTCCCGTCCTTCTTCAAGTCCTGCGCGATCGCCGCTTCGGGCAGCGGACGGACCCAGATGTTGCGGAACGACACTGGTGAGTCGTGATCCTGAAGCTGGATCGGCGCGGCATCGGCATGCGCGGTGTAAGCAGCCACCTTCCGCCAGATGGTCGTGCCGAGCATCGCCTGGTGGTTCTGCACGAGCACGCCGTTGAGCAGCGCGGTGACGTACGCCGGGCGGAGCAGGCTGCCGTCGGCGGCGAAGCGGGGTCGCTCGAACACGACATCGTAGGTCTGCCACTCGCCGGGACGGCGCGCGGCGTTCACCAGTGGCGGCTTCCAGCCATAGACCGCGCCGACGGTGCCATCGGCGTAGGTCGGGTTCTGCGAGCCATCGAGGATCTGCAGTTCGTAGCGCTGCATGAACCAGATGCCGCTGTTGCCGCGATCTTGCGAGGTTTTCGTCGGCGGGTTGGGCGAGCGGAATTCGAGGTGCATCTGCACGTCGCCAAAGCTCTGCTTCGAGACAAGGTTGTTCTCGCCGCCGCTTTTCGCGCGGGAGGGGATCGTCAACGCTCCGTTCGCGATCGGCCAAGCGATGCGATCGGGCTTCCACGCATCGAGCGAACGGCCGTCGAACAGCACCACGGCGTCGGCGGGCGCACCGCCGGGGGTGGCGGCCGGCGCGACTACGGCCGGCGCGGGGCGGTCGGCATCATGGACGTGCCACTGGCCGCCGGGCAGCATCGGCGTGTCCTTGAAGCCGGGCTTGTCCTGTGCCGCGACCGGCCCCGTAGTCATGAGCGCCAGCGCCACGATGACGCTCGCCAATAGCACGGTCTTCATTCCCATCCCCTTCATGCTGCGTCGATCTCGCGATAGGCGGCGATCAGGCGGTCCTCGCCCGCGCGGCCGGCGATCGAATTGCCGTGCTCCATGCCGATCACGCCGGTGTAGCGTTTTGCCTTCAGCCACTTCACGACCGAGGCGAAGTTGATCTCGCCGGTCGACGGCTCGTTGCGGCCCGGATTGTCGCCGAACTGGATATAGCCGATCTCGCTCCAACAGGTCGCCAGCGTCGGGATCAGATTCCCCGACTGAATCTGCTCGTGATACAGATCGGCGAGGATCTTCACCGCAGGGCTATTGGCGCCGCGCGCGACCGCATAGCCCTGCGAGATCGACTGCATGTAAACGCCGGGATGATTGGTCCGCGTGTTGAGCGGCTCCATCACCATCGCCGTGCCCGATGGCGCGACGATGTCGCCCGCGCGGCGCATCACGTCGATCACGCGGGCGGTCTGGATATCGACCGGCACCTTCGGGTCCATGAAGCCGGTGACGACGGTCATCCGCGTCGCGTTCAGCCGCTTGGCGACGTCGAGCGAGGCGCGGATGTCGGCGAGGAACGTCTCACGCTCGGCGCCGTCGTTAGCGCCGAGGAGCGGCCGCGACTTCGCCCATTTCGGCATACTGGCGACGAACACGCCCATCGTCATACCGCGTTGCGCGAGCGCCTTGGCCATCTGTTCCTGCTCGGCCACCGTTCGCGTTGCCGCCTCATTGTCCTCCCAGGCGGTGAACCCCTGGTCGGCGGCGTAGGCGATCTGCTCGATCCGTCCACCGCGGCTGGCGAAGCTGCCCTCGTGCGGCGCGTAGCCAAGCGAGAACCGTGCGGCATTGCTACCGCGGCGCTGAGCGGCGATCCCGGCGGGGACCAGCGATGCCGCTGCACCGGCGGCGAGCAAGGTACGGCGCGAGAGCGTCATGCGCGCGGCGTGATCACTTCGCGCCCTCCGCCTTCAGGTACGCGATGATCGCAGCCCGCTTGGCCGCATCGGGCGTCGCGATCGGCATCCGCGTGCCTGGCACCTTCTTCTGGGGGGCCGCGAGATACTCGTTCAGCGTCTGCTCGTCCCAGCGCAGTTTCGACGCCTTCATCGCAGCCGAATAGTTGAAGCCGGGCGTCGCGGCGGCGGCACGGCCGACCACGCCGTACAGGTTCGGACCGATGCCGTTACGGCCACCCTTTACGACGGTATGGCACGCGCGGCAGGCGGCGAACGCCGGGGGCGAGACTGCGGTCGATTGTGCGGTGGTCGGCACGGATATCGTCACCGCCGCAACCACCGCGATGCTTCCCGCGACCAGGGCCATGAGCAACTTCATTCATTCTCTCCCGGATTTACTGAAGTCCATTTCTGGTCCGACGCGGCGTTGGCGATCACCGCTTCGATGAAGCGCATCGTGCGCAGGCCATCGGTCACGCCCGGAAACCAGCAGCCGTCTCCTCGACTGCCGCCGCCATCACCGCGGATCGCAGAGGCGAACGCGCGGTACAGGTTGGCGAACGCCTCGATATAGCCCTCGGGATGACCCGCGGGTGTACGCACCAGCGTCGCGGTGGCGTCTAGCATGCCCGGACCGCCGGTCCGCACGCTCTCCGCGGGGCGGTCGAGCCAGCGCAGCGTCAGCGTGTTGGGTTCCATCTGCGACCAGTCGAGGCCGCCGCGTTCGCCGTGGATCCTGAGCCTGAGCCCGTTTTCCTCGCCCGCTGCGACCTGGCTCGCCTTGAGAATGCCGCGGGCGCCGCCCTCGAACCGGAGCAGCGCGCTGACGTCGTCGTCGAGCCGGCGGCCCCCGACATGCGTCGTGAGGTCCGCCGAGACCGATTGCACCGACAGGCCGGAGACATGCTCGGCGAGCTGGAACGCATGCGTGCCGATGTCGCCGAGACAGCCGCCGAGTCCCGCGCGGGCGGGATCGGTGCGCCATTCGGCCTGCTTGTTGCCGCCCGTGTCGATCGATTGGCTGAGCCAGCCTTGCAGATATTCGACCTGGACCAGACGGATCGCGCCGAAATCGCCGCGTTCGACCCGCGCGCGCGCCTCTTCGATCATCGGGTAGCCGCTATAGGTGAACGCCAGCGCGAACCGGCGCCCGCTGGCCTTGGCGGCGGCGGCGATCGCCTCGGCCTCGACCACGTTCATCGCCATCGGCTTTTCGCAGAAGACGTGGAAGCCGGCGTTCAGCGCGGCGATCGCCATCGGCGCGTGGAGATGGTTCGGCGTGACGACCGCGAGCGCGTCGATGCGCTGGTCCGCGGGCAGCGTAATTTCGTGCGCGATCAACGCGTCGAGCGACGGATAGACTCGCTGCGGGTCCAGTCCGAGCAGGTCGCCGGTACGCGTGTTGCGCCCACCGTCGGTGCTGAACGCCCCCGCGACGAGATCCCAGTCGCCGTCGAGCGCCGCCGCCATCCGGTGGACGGCGCCGATAAAGGCCCCCTCCCCGCCGCCGGCCATGCCGAGACGAAGCCGAGTCATGCCTCCCCCTCCGACAGGCCGAGCAGCTTGCGGATAGCGGCGCGATCGATGCCGCTGGCGGCGAAATCGTCGAACGGGCGCTCGGTCAGGCGGATGATGTGGTCGCGGATGAACGGCGCGCCTTCGCGGGCGCCGTCGTCGGACCGCTTCAGCGCGCACTCCCATTCGAGCACTGCCCAGCCGTCATAGCCATATTGCGCCATCTTGCTGAAGATGGACGAGAAATCGACCTGCCCGTCGCCGAGCGAGCGGAAACGGCCAGCGCGGTCGACCCAGTTCTCGTAGCCGCCATAGACGCCGGTCCGCCCGTTCGGGTTGAACTCGGCATCCTTGACGTGGAAGCACGAGATCCGGTCGCGATAGCGGTCGATGAAGTCGAGATAGTCGAGTTGCTGCAACACGAAATGCGACGGATCGAACAACAGGCGCGCGCGCGGGTGGTTGTCGACGGCCGCCAGGAACCGCTCCCAGGTCGCGCCGTCATGGACGTCCTCGCCTGGATGGACCTCGAACGCGCAATCGACGCCCACCTCTTCGAACACGTCGAGGATCGGGGTCCAGCGCCGCGCGAGTTCGGCGAACGCTTCCTCGATCAGCCCGGCGGGACGTTGCGGCCATGGATAGACGTACGGCCAAGCCAGTGCGCCAGAGAAGGTGGCATGCGCGGACAGGCCAAGGTTGGCGCTCGCCTTCGCCGCCAGTTTCACCTGCTCGACCGCCCACAGCTGGCGCTCGGCGGGCTTGCCGTGGACCTCGGGGGGCGCGAAGCCGTCGAACAGCGTGTCGTACGCCGGGTGCACCGCGACCAGCTGGCCTTGCAGATGCGTCGACAGCTCGGTGACTTCGATGCCGTGCTTGGCAAGGCTACCCCGAAGGTCGTCGCAATAGGTCTTGCTATCGGCGGCGAGCTTCAGGTCGATCAGTTGCGCGTTGCAGGGGATCTGGACGCCGACATAGCCGAGCCCTGCCGCCCATTCCGCCAGACCGTCGAGCGTGTCGAACGGTGCTTCGTCGCCAAGGAACTGGGCGAGGAATATCCCGGGGCCCTTCATGCCGGTCATGCTGCACTCTTTCTGGTGTCGTCGCGGAACGTGAACTGGAACAGCAGCGCGATCACTGCGGCGGCGATGGCGGGATACCACCACATATGCTGCCAGTCGGCGATGGTCGGCGATGCGGGCAGCTGCGCGTACAGCAGCGCGCCGATCTGCGAGCCCAGCAGCATGCCGACGCCGTAGGTAAACAGCGTCAGCATGCCCTGCGCCTGCGCGTTCACCCCCTTCGGCGTGGCGATCGTGCCGGTGTAGATCGCGCCGGCGACGAAGAAGAAATCATAGCACACGCCGTGCAGCGCGACGCCGAGATACACCGCCCAGATCGACGATCCGCCATCGCCGATCGCGAACAAGGCATAGCGCAACGCCCATGCCGCCATGCCGACCAGCAGCAGCGGCTTCACACCGAACCGGCGGTACAGCCACGGCATCGAGAACATGAAGACAAGCTCGGACATCTGCCCGATCGCGAGCGTGCCGCCGACGTTGCTGATGCCCGTCGCGCCGACATAGGGAGAGGCATAGGCGTAATACATCGCCAGCGGGATCGAGATCAGCGTCGCGCAGGTCATGAAGATCAGGAACGAGCGCTGCTTGAGCAACCCGAACGCCTCGACGCACAACACTTGGCGGAGCACGCTCTCGTCACGAGGCGCATCCGCCGTCACGTTCGGCAGCGTGAAGCTGTAGAGGCCGAGCACGATCGACACCACGCCTGCGACGCGGAAAATCTCCGGGCTCGCGGACAGGCCCGCCCAGCCGATGAGGAGGCCAGCGGTGATCCAGCCGAGCGTGCCGAACGCACGGACGAACGGGAACTTGTCGGTCCGCTCGCCAAAGCTTTTCAGCGCGATCGTGTTCGCGAGGCCCACCGTCGGCATGTAGACGATCATGTAGCAAAGCAGCAGCCAGACGAAGGTTTGGCCATTCTCGGGTGTGACCAGCGCCGGGAGCAGGAACAGCAGCACGCCGCCGATCAGGTGCAGGATCACCATCAGCATCCGCGGGGCGACGTAGCGCGCCGCCGCCATGCCGAGCAGGAACGACCCGACGATCGACGCGATCGGTCCGACCGAGAAGGCGTTGCCGATCAGGTTGCCGATGCCGACGGTCTGCATGACGAGGCCGAGCGTGACGGTCCAGGCGCCCCAGACGAAGAACTGCATGAACATCATCGCGCTCAGGCGGCCGGTCAGAAGACCGCCCGGCTGGGCTATGCCTGTTGAATATTGTGCAGTGTCCGCAACGGCCATTCGCCACCTCTCCGATCGCAGTTTTACTGCTTGTCGGACATGAAGCTACGGAGCCTCCAATCGAATGTAAAGGATTACATCGGATATAGATCGACAGTGCCGACGACCGGATACATGACGGCCTTATGCCGACGATCATCGAAGTGGCCGCTCTCGCAGGCGTCTCGACCGCCACGGTTTCGCGCGTTCTCAGCCGCCCCGAACAGGTGTCCGAGGAAACGCGGCGACGTGTCCTGCAGGTCGTTCGCGAGTCCGGCTACACGCCCAACGTCGCCGCACGCAGCTTGCGGACCTTGCGCGCCGCCAAGATCCTGCTGACCGTCCCCGACATCTCCAACGCGTTCTTTGCCAGTGTCATCCGCGGCGCCGAAGAGGCCGCAAGGGACGCGGGGTACTCGGTCGTGGTCGGCGACACGCGGCACGATCCGGAGGTCGAGGACCAATATGCGGACATGCTCTCGCGCCGCGAAGTCGACGGGCTAATCTTCCTCGGCCACCGCCTGCCCGCCAGCCTCGCGCCGCTCCTGTCGCGCAAAGGGGCCGCGGCACCGATCGTCAACGGTTGCGAATACAGCCCCGACCTCGGCGTCCCCAGCGTCCACATCGACAACGCCGCCGCCAGCGCCGACGCGATCCAGCACCTGATCGACCTCGGCCACCGCAGGATCGGCGTGATCACCGGCCCGGAGATCAGCCCGATCAGCCGCGACCGCCTTGCCGGCGCGATCGACGCCGCGACCCGCGCCGGCCTGCGCGATGGCCTCCACATCCGGGTCGGCGATTATTCCGCCGGCTCGGCTGTCGACCAGACCCGCGACCTGCTCGCGCACGACGTCACCGCGATCTTCTGCTTCAGCGACGAGATGGCGATGGGTGCACTCAGCACAATCGGCGACGCGGGGCTGTCGTGTCCGAGGGACATCTCGGTGATGGGCTTCGACGATCTCCCGCTCGCGCGTTATTTCCAGCCGCCGCTTACGACGATCGCCCAGCCCAAGGGCATGATCGGTCGCCGGACCGTCGAACTTCTGGTCGACATCCTCCGCGGCGTCGAAAGCCCTTCGCCGCAAGTCACGCTCCGCCACGAACTCGTGATACGCAACAGCACCGCGCCCCCTGCTTCGGGCCTTTGACCAGCATCGAACTCAGCGGTCGGCACTTTCCGACGAAGGTTCCGACGAAGGGTCTGGCTCTACACTTGTCTCTTGCGGAGAATCAAGTTGGCGACGAACATTGGGCGCGATGATCGACGAGATCGTGCACCCGCGGTAAGAGACCTGTCCTAAGCGACCCTAACCCACGAGGCACTCCGAAATTCCGAAAAGCAGCAGGCGGCATGCTTTGATACCGCGAAGCTGAACCTAGCCGCTACAGTCCGGCTGCCACTGTCCGCTATCGGTAAATGGCAGTTCGAACCAGTTTCGAAGATACCGACGATTTCTGTATGGTGGTGCCGCTTACAGGACTCGAACCTGTGACCCCCGCATTACGAACGAAGCCGTTAGCGCGGACTTCCAACGTTCTTGCTTGGGAAATTCTAGAGCCCCGCACCTTGTAGCCCGCAGAAATCCGCTATCTAAAGCGGACTGCACCGGAAACGCACCGGAGGCGACACCATCGACATCGAGCCCCGCAATCCCGGCCCCAGCGCCGGCCGATTGCCTGCCATCGACTTCCTTCGGGAGCCGACACGATGTCGAATTCACTGCCCGCCGCCACGTTCAACCGCACATCTTCCGGCGCGAGCAATATCGCCCGTTCGTTCAGTGAAATCACAACGGGCGTGCGCGATCGTGCGCGCTCAAATTCCCATGTTCGTCGGCACAGTAAGAATGCCGGCGGTGCCGAGGTCTCGCTCTGGCGCACGCACAACACGTTTCCAAAGGACGAACACAACGCGCGCATGCGCGCGGCCGAAGCGTTCGAGCATGAAACCAAGCTACCGGGGAAGCGCAACGGTGCCCTCGGGGGGATTGGCCTCGACGTGCTGCGTTGCCTGCTTCGCCTGCGCGGTCGCAAGGACGGCCGACTCGACCCGACCTACCAGTGGATCGCTGATAAGATACACAAGTCCCGTAGCGCGGTGGTGGAAGCCGTCGCCCGGCTGAAAGCGTGTGGCTTCCTCGACTGGATCCGCCGCTGCGTGCCGATCGAGGACGCCTTGCCGGACGAACAACAGAGCGAGCAGATCTCCAACGCCTTCATCCTGCTACAGCCGCCAACGGTGCGCGAGTGCGTCCGCCGCATGCTCCGCAAGCCCAGCGAGTTCGTCCGCGCTGTTGCCGAGAAGCTCGCGCGCCAGAAGAAGCTGGACACTGCGACGATCGACGACGTGATCGCCGAAGTCCAGAGCCCCGAGCTGCGCGCTATCCTCGCCCGCGTCCGCGCTTCTGTTGATAGTGCAAATCCGCCGAGCGGTCACACAGAGGCCCTGTAAGATCTAAATATAAAAGGAACGCCTATGGCGTGCGCAGTTTGAAGCTCCACCAAGCCCCCGAGGCCCCGAACCCAACGCCTTCAGCATCCAGCGACCGCGGGTGAGCGTGCCGGCTTGCGCCGTCCCGTGCATCCTGGGGAGGATGCGCAAACCTTGTGCTACCTGGAACCCCGACCTGCGCTTGCGGATGCGCACGAGATCGAAAGAAACGCCCTGGAACCACCTATCCCGCTATTACCAAACGTTGCACAGATGATCGCTCGCAACTCAGTCGGTCGGACGCTACATTTCCGCCCAAATGCGACCACTGGGGCGAAATAAGATGCGTTTGGAATTTCATAGTCGCCACTTATCAATCACGGACTTCCCTGCGATCGACCTGCCTAAGCTATCGATAATTGTAGGGATCAACGGAAGCGGAAAGACTCACCTCCTTGAGGCAATCGAGAACGGCAGCATAAGTCATTCGTTTCCCACGCCTGCGGATCAAGTACCTGGGACAGTAACAGCCTCTCAAGTGAAACTATTGTCAAGCAACCCTTCTGCTAACTCTGACCGGCCCGGCTTCCGTGTTAATCCGATGAATGATGCTGAGTATATTAGTGCGCCACTGTACGACACCCCACATTCTTCTCAGGATAGTTTTCGAACCTTACGTGAGGGGGCACTTCGCTTCAAAACGGCGGAGCTGATTTCGTTACTCGGTGCATCTATCCACGAGCTGCTGGCATCCGAAGATGACATTTGGCACGTATCGCCGGGTGAACTACTGAAACGATCTGGATCAAATGCCGATATCTCAACAATTCAAACCCTTTTTGACGAGGCTTCTGCGATATTAGAAGCTCCCGTTGAACGAAGGTTCGGTTATACCGAAAGTAGTATACACTATGGGGTAGAGGTACTACCGGCGCTAATGGCCTCGCAGAAACTTGATATACCGATACTCAAGATAACCGAGGACCACGTAAATTCACTACAGCCTTGGGGAACCGATCAATTTCAGTTCAACTTCGCTGCACTATTTGGCCGGTATCGCGATCGGTATCTAATTAACCGCCTTAAGATTCTTGATGATCTAGATAATGGTACCCATCTAGGCCTGTCTGATGAGCGCTTTGTTCGCGCTTATGGAACACCACCTTGGACAAATTTCAATAAATTGCTGACTACTTTTAAGCTTCCTTACGCAGTTAAAGCTCCATCTTTGAATGACTATGGGCCAATAAAAGTAAAGCTTTTTAAAAATGAGACGGGTGATGAGGTGCGCCAAGAAAATCTATCCTCAGGCGAGAAGGTCTTATTGCAGTTCGCAATATCCACCTTCACTCATGATGACGGAATGACGCATATAAATCGCCCAACCTTACTACTTCTTGACGAACTCGATGCCCCACTCCATCCTGAAATGGTGCATAGGTGGCTCTCAGCCATTCAGGATGGGCTAGTTGCTGACCAGGGCCTAACTTGCATACTTACCACCCACTCCCCCACCACAGTGGCTTTGGCGCCAGAGGCAGCGCTGTTTGAAATGAGGAATGGCCGCGAGGGACTAGTAAAAATATCAAAGCAGGAAGCGCTGAACAGGCTTACCTTCGGTGTTCCCACCCTGTCTATTGATTATGCCGGACGTCGCCAGGTTTTTACCGAAAGTGATACTGACGCCGCTATCTACGAGCAAGTTTACTCCCTAATCAAAGCCGAACTTTCGATAGATAGAGAACTCAATTTTCTGTCTACAGGAATGCGAAAGAAGGACGGCGGTGAAATTAACAGTGGATGCACCATCGTTAATAATATCGTGAGAAGCTTGCACGAATATGGAAACAACGCGGTGTTTGGAATTGTCGATTGGGACGGTGAGGCAAACAGTACCGAAAGAGTAAAAGTTATTGGCCATGGCGTGAGTGATGGAATCGAAAGCATCTTGCTTGATCCATTGCTGGTTTGCTTACTTCTAATGAAGCTCCGTCGTGCACCATCAGAGATTAGCGATATTAAAAGATTTGTCGGAGCGACTGATCTCTCGCCAGCCGATTTGCAGCGCATGGTAGATGCTGTGCAGTCACTTGCCCTTCCCGATACAGATAGCGGAACGACGGCAATAACGTATATCGGTGGAGCAACTGTAAACGTGTTTACAGAGTACCTCACTATGGACGATCACGACCTTGAGTCCGCCGTGATCGCCGCGTTCCCTGCATTAGAGGGATATAAAAAGCGCGGCCGGGGTGAGCTTGTTAAAGCCGTGGTCAATGAGGTTCTGACTGAGCACAGCATGTTTTGCCCGATGTCATTAAAATCTGTTTTCGAAGAAATCGCAAACGCGACAACATGACCTATAAGGCCTTTCCAGCACGACGGTCCTGAAGGTCCAATGCCGAGGCGGCTTGCGGTACGGAACTGCACCAAACCGCACCGGTCCAAGTCAGATTGGCCGGACCGTACGAGGGGAGGAAATAAGCTCCCGTCTCGGCATTCTTAATTGCACCTTTTTCAACACAAAAAGAGTGCGGGCGAGGCGGGGGGAAAAGCGTGTTTCTCGGGGTCGCAGGTTCAGGGGTAGCGGGGCCGGCCTCGTCCATTTTGTAATTATCCTTCGTGTAATTTTGTTAGATTGACCGGTTAGCCTTGCGCTTGGCGTTCCCTATCTGTTCCGCTATAAGGTTGGCATGGAACAGGCACCCGAGTCGATGCGCCACGGCGCACAGCCCTTTAGCCAGACGCACAACCTGATCGCTGAAATCCTACCCGACATCCGCCCCTGCGAGATGCAGACGATCTACTTCCAGGCGATGGAAGATGGGCCTCAGACGTTGCTCGGGCCGATCGAGGCGGAGTTCGCGCGCCGCGGCCTGTCCCCGTACGCGACCTACTCACCCGACTACGTCTGATGGCTGGCATGATCACCGTGGAGCGGATCGCATCGCTGATCGACGACGCCCCCGCCTGGGCACTAATCGGTCTTGCCGCGCCGGGGGAAAGCCTGCGTGCGGCTGCGCAACTCGAAGTCGCGCAGCATGTGTACGGCGGTTTATTCCAGCCGATGAACGCCGAAGCGACACAGATCCCTTTGCCTTGGTGACCTATGGGCAACGCGCGTTTCAGGACGCTGGGCGACTTTGCCAAACATGATGCGAATGTCGGTGCTGTCTGTGGCCATTGCGGACGCAAAGGCGTCGTACATCGAGACGTACTCGCCCGCTGGTGCTTCCTCAAGCGGGTGAACAGCGCGATCGAGAACCTACCGCGATACCTGCGCTGTTCGAAATGCGGAGGCCGGCCGAATAGGATCGTGCCTACGCCGTTGCCGCCGTCCATTCCGCTATACGGTCGGGACGAACGGCACTGGAAGCGGTTCGAGCGAAGGCTACGAGGTTAGACTGGCAACCTGCACCGGGTCGGAACACGCTACGCGATCGATGGAGGATACCGATGATTGACGACCACGAACACGACGATGCGCCAGCCGTGGCGTTTGGCAGCTGGCTGCTAACCCAGCGCGATGCCGGTGGCTTTGTGGGGCAACTCGCCAACGCCGCGGCGATCGACCGCGCGTTCCCGAAATCCGGCAACGTCGACGCAGCACGGAAGTGGCTGCAAGCGAACCGCGCCAGTGGCGATGACTGGGAAGCGCTGGAGGATGCCGAAACAAAATGGACGGCTGCGGTCGGCTGAACACGCTGTAAGATGGCGGCTTCTTCCATACGCTTTCGGTAGCGCAAGATGAGCCCTCCAGCAGTGATTGATCAACGATGCGGGATGAGTGATGATGGCCTGTTTTTGGCACCTGAGCAGACGCCGAGAAATTAACGATATAACGAAATAGGCAGCGATAATGGTGAGTGATGATGAGCTTCGATGGAGGCTAGGCCTACTTAAGAAGGCTCTTGATGAAGACAAAATATCCATCGCCCCCCACTTGATACGTGAATTTCAAAAGAGCCTCGGCGCCGTGAGGACGGGCTCAGACGGCCTTATTGACCTATCGACGGTAGACGGCCGAATCAGATCAATGGCGCTCGCCATTCAACATTTTCATCAACGCGACGAAGCTAAAGATTTGATTTCCTTGGCTGAGGTTCAACACCGCTATTTTGAGTTCATCGAAGCCACGTTTGGCGAGATACATCGATTTATGAAAGAAAAGGGGAGTGATCCTCATGCTGTTTCATGGATTATATCCCGCGATCCGGAGGCAGTCAGTGGCAACATTGCCCTTATTACTCCATTCATTGAGGATCTTGCGAACCTGTGGTCAGCGGTAGCAGAGAGCTGTGAATACCATATCCAGGACCTGAAAAACCTAAAAGGGGTTTTCGGCGGCGACCTTTTTCCAAGCTATGAGAGAAATATAGCGTCCACCACAGGACTCTACTTAGATACTATCGTTCTAACCGATCCTTTCATGAACTCTCGCATGATGTTCCAAAAGTGGGATGACGAAACGGCCGTACGTTTTTTCATAAAGCATGGGCTTAATGTTCTCAACTATAGAGATCTTGCACTCGCAAAGCTCGATATCCCTATTGTCGTAATTGTCCCATTTAAGTCATCTATCGATGAAGCCGATGCGGATATCCTCATGCGAATGGCGATGCCTGATGCGATAAGGCATGCCTCTACCTTGTTTGGACGTCACTTTGAAAATGTTGAAGATTTATGGAAGTTCGCCGATGGCTTAGATTCTGTAGAGAAGGCGGTATCTGCGATACATAGACCGGATCGTTTTCTCATTGACACAGAATGGACCGGACCGATTGCCGAACAGCTCGCAAAGGCAACGGCTGACAATGTAGCTGCAGTCGGCATGGATCACCCAGGGGAGTACTTGTTCAATCAGTGTGTCGGTAGAATGCGGCAAGCAACAGACGTTTTGATGAAAAGCCAAAATCTGTTGGGCACCCCTTTAATTGACGCAGAAACCTCTTGGAGATACCTCAACTGGAAGCTCGAATACGATGCAGCTTTCGGGCCGGACAAACTGGTTCCGCTCCATACGGTTAAAGGACTGCAGCGTATTGGCAAAACAGACATGGAATGGATTGGGAACATACCGCCACAGGCTTTGATTGAGATGCGCCAGCAGGGGGCCATGGAGGATATCCGATCGATGCTGACAAATGGGATGAGCGAGGTCGCGGAGGCGAATCCTAGCAATTTTTTCCGGTCTGCTGACCTGATCGTGGACAATATTCAGAATGCATTCGAGCTCCACCAAGAAAACGTTCGTGCTATCCGATCAAAGGGTCTTAAATTTTGGGGCAAAGATATCGGGTCTTGGATCGTTAAAGGGTCAATTGAGATGGGCGCTGCGATAGTCGGGACACCCGCAATGGGATTGGCCGCCCTCGCTATAGATCAGGTAATCGACAGTCCGAAGCTGAACGAAATTCCCGAACGATATCGAAAACTTCGTGCGGCGAAAGACGAACACGCAAAATCTCCCATGGGATTGCTCTTCAAGCACAAAGTTTAGGACGCCGTTCGTGGCGAGAGTGATCCTTGTCGGTTTGCCGGGCTCCACCCCGACATCCCCCGCCCGGCTATGCCGGACGTGAAAGCTATTTGGCGGCGACGGGCAGCAGTCGGTCCTTGTAGCGGACTGCCTCGACGCCGACCTGGTCGTTGATCTCAAGAAGCGCCATTAAGATGGGCCAGATCTCCAGATGCATGAACATCGCAGTAGCGTCCGTCGGATTGCCAAAGGCCGACCCCTGCGCCGGCACGATACCAAGCAACTGCGGTGGCACCCGGTGCGCGGCTAGAATATCAGCCTGCGTTGCCGTCTTAATCCCTAGAAACTGATCGTTAGCGCCTACTTCCGCGATCGGGATAATCTTGATGCCGTTATCGCCGCCCTTGGGGGCGTGCACGAACATGTTGCGAAAATTGCCCGGCCCCTTCGACATTTTCAGCGCTTCCCGCATCTTGTCGACGTCGTTGTTCGCGAACTCGCCGGTCGCGTATAGGATATACCCTGCGTGGCTGCCGTTCAGGTAATAACGACGCCGAAAAAGCGTCGCTGCTTCGTTGAGCAGCGTCGACTGCATTGCGCCCATGTAACCGGGCACGCCGTAGATCTCCTGGTTGATGTCAGCTTGCATGATTTGCACGATGCTGCCTGGGTCGAACGGCGTCTCGCCAATACCGCCTGGCACGAAATAGAACGTGCCAGACTTGATCCCGCGGCGCACGTATTTGGCCGGCGCATGGTCGAGACGGAGCAAGTCACCAAACACGTTGCGACGCTGTTCGAAGAAGCAATCGCCAAACACCAGGTAGTCTTTCACCGCCTTAGCGAACGCCGATCGCGAGAGGTACGGCGTCGGCTCCAGTGCCGCGACGACCTGGTTGCATTTGAAGTCAATCGCGGAGCTGTGATGCGCGGAGGCGTAGAATGCGCGGGCGAGGCCGGCCCGCGATACCGGCGGTTCGTACCAACGGTCGTTGGCATAGCACTCCATCAGGTCGAGGATCTGGCGACGATCCAACACCGGCTCCGGATCCCCGAACGCGAATGCCTCGACGCCGGCAGGCTTCGCCCCCTCGATCGCGCCGGCCGACGCCGCGCGCGCCTCAGTACGCGACAATGCTCGCGCGCTGTTTCGCTTGCTCATGTCAGATGATCTCCATCGTCGCCTTCGGCGCTTCCTTGCCGTCGAGCGGTTCGTTCAAAAGAATGTGCATGGCCGCCCATGCGATGTCGGAATGCCCGTCACCGCCGCCACGCCCGGACTTGAAGGTCATGTTCCGGCCGCTGTCCGTGATCGTTTTCTTGATCGCGATGAATGATGAAACGATGTCGAGGTGGCTGCTTTCGAAAGCGATGCGGCCGCGGCGAACGACGTTCTGCGCCTTCATCACCATGGTGGCTTTCACCTCGAGCGAATACTCGATCTTGGTAACGCCACGGACGCCGCTATCTGGCTTCGCCAGCAGCTGGTACACGCCGGCGCCGACGCCGGTCGCGTCGATGCCGAGGTACGTGCAATTGTACCGCGATAGGATGGCGCGGATAAACTCGGCCTGCTGTTCGAAATCGAGCCCGCGCAGCTGGTGGCGTTCGAGGATCCTGAACTGGCCACCGGGAACCAGGGGCGGTGCCATGATAACCAGAGCGGCGTTATCGCCTTCTTCGCTGTTCTGCGGGTCATAGCCGGCCCAGACCGCACGATCGCCATACGGCTGCTGCGCCTCGGGGTCGAAATCCTCCCACACGACCAGGCTGTCGCACCCAAGCGCGACCAGGTCGTTGAATTTGAAAGCCGACAAGCTGTCGTCGACGAAGATGCAGCCAAACAGATTTGCGAATTCGTCGTCGGGATGATCGTCGTGCAGCTCTTCCAGGTCGACCAGGTCGAACCCGCCTTCGATCGCATCATGAACGGTGACGACTTGCCGCCATATACCGTCCTCGCACTCGTGGCCCTCCTTCAGCGCCGCGTTCGAGACGTCGATCTCTACCCGCTCGTCTTTCTTCTTCCGCTTATTGCGGCGCTCACCAGTCCAATACGGATATGCCAGGTGCGCGATCGTCGACGGCGTGGAAAAGTATGTCTTCCGCCACTTTTTATGCGTCGCCATGGCCGAGGCGACCTTGTTCAGATCCTCGAAGCCATGAACCCAAAAGAACTCGTCGAAGTAGAAATTGCCGCTGCGACCCTGGGCGGTACGGAAATTAGTACCGAGAAAGTGTAGCTCGGCTGCTGCCTCGCCTTCGGGGCGTAGGTCGCTAGTGATCAACATCGGATCACCGCCAAGCGTCACGCCGACCAGCTTGGCAAAACCAACGATGTAGTTTTTGAACTGGTGAGCCTGCGCCTTCGACGCTGATAGGAATATCTGATTACGACCACTCTGGATCGCATCCATCAACGCCTCAAATGCGAAGTAGTAGGTCGCGCCGATCTGTCGCGACTTCAATATCATGCGCGTTCGGCGGTTTAGATTGTTCCACCAATGCTGCTGATATTCATACATCTGCCCAAGGAAATGATCCCTAAGCTGATCGGCCTGCTCCTTGGTAAAGTGATTTTTCTTAGCCTTCGGCTTACGCTCACCCGAATTGCGATTGCCGACCTTATCGTTGAGATCGCCGGAATGGCCTCCTGGCGCTTCATAGCGTCGAACCTTCGCCAGGCTCTCGACCTGGCGGCGCAATGCGTCGAGTTCGGTATAATCCGCGCCGGTCTTCTTTTCCTTGCAGATCAGCGCCATCAGGCGCGTCTCAAGACAGTCTTCCAGCTTGCGGATCGATGGGGCGTCGTCCCACGCGTCGCGTCGGCACCAGCTCTTCACGGTGTCGTATTTGATCTGCAGCTCTTCAGCGATCTGTGTCAGCGACCACTTGCGCCAATACATGCTGCGCGCGATCGGCCGCCTGTCCTCGACAGGTAGCAAAAGCGGGTCGCTCAGCAGGTTTCCGAATGGGTCCATGATGCGGCAAGCCTAGCCATGCCTGCGCGTCCGTTGCCCTAGCCTGCTCTTGTAGAAAGCAATTCTACAAGACCGCCACCTTGAGCTGCGCGGCTCCTTCGGTCCCTGTTCACTGGGTCAAACGCGGCGGATTGCCGCCCGCCCGAACCGAGCCCCGAGGACCAGACCGCCATGGCAAAGACCCGCTTCTTCCGTATCGCCGTCGAGGGCGGCACCACCGATGGCCGCGTAATCGAGCGCGCATGGATCGAGCAGATGGCGGCCGGGTACAATACCCTGACCTACACCGCCTCGATCAACTGCGAGCATATCCGCGGGTACAGCCCGGATGCCCCGTTCAACAGCTACGGCACCGTCGCAGCGGTAAAGTCCGAAGAGGTCGAGCTGACGATCAATGGCAAGAAGGAAATGCGCCTGGCGTTGCTCGCCCAGCTGGACCCAAACGACCAGCTGCTGACGGTAAATCGCGCCAAACAGAAGCTGTTCACCTCGTGCGAGATCTCGCCGAACTTCGGCGGCACCGGCAAGGCCGGGCTAGTTGGCCTTGCGATCACCGACAATCCCGCGAGCCTCGGTACGGAAATGCTAGAATTCGCCAGCAAGGCTGGCGCTGCCAACCCGTTTTCCGCGCGCAAGCAGGATGCGGCGAATGTGATCACTGCGGCGAGCGAGGCGGAGATCGTCCTCGAAGGCGACGGCACCGATCCGAGCAGTCTTTTTGCCTCAATCCGCGGGATGTTCGACGCGTTCACGGCAAAGATGGCCGCGCCCGGCAAGTCGGCAGAGACGCCCCCGGGAACGCCTCCAGCGAACACTCCGGCCAACGACAACGACCTCGCTGGCTTCGCGCGCCAGATCGGGGACACGGTGACGAACGCGATCTCGACTTACGCGCGCGTGAACGACGCGGCCGTGAAGAAGATTGGCGATGACCTCGCCGCGCTGACCGGCCGTCTGTCCTCGACCGAAACGCCAAACGCGCCCCTCCGCAAGCTGTCGACGGGCGGTGGGACCACCGTCGTCACCGACTGCTGATCATCAGTCCACCGCCCCTCAACGCTTCACGGGATACCCTCCATGCGCAACACTACCCGCATCGCCTTCAATTCCTACGTCAGCCAGATCGCTCTGCTTTCGGCAGTTCCGTCCGCGGCTGAAAAGTTCAACGTCGATCCCACGGTCGCGCAGAAGCTCGAGGAAAAGACTCAGCAGTCGAGCGAGTTCCTTTCGCTAATCAACTTCGAGACCGTGTTCCAGCAGGAAGGCGAAAAGGTCGGCGTCGGCGTCACCAGCACGATCGCCGGTCGAACCGACACAAACATCCCCGGCAACGAGCGCGTTGGCATCGACCCGACCGGTCTCACCGCGACCACCTATCGCTGCGAGCAGACCAACTTCGATACGAAGCTGAAGTACCAGAAGCTCGACGCATGGGCACATAAGCCTGAATTCCAGACGATCGTTCGCGACGCCATCGTGACCCGCCAGGGCCTCGACCGGATCATGATCGGCTGGAACGGCACGCACGTAGCCAAGCAGACCGATCGCGTCGCGTACCCGCTGCTGCAGGACGTCAACAAGGGCTGGATCCAGAACACCCGCGACGATGCCCCGGCGCGCGTCGTGAGCGATGGTGCCCATACCACTGGCGCGGCGAAGGCCATCTACGTCTCGGCAACCGAGACGGCCGACTATGTGAACCTCGACGCGCTTGTGTTCGACATGCTCCAGCTGCTCGACGAGCAGCATCGCCGTCGCACCGACCTGGTCGTGTTCGTCAGCGACGAGCTGGTTCACAACAAGAAGTTCGCGCTGATCAACGCTGCCGGCGACAAGGCGACCGAGCAGCTCGCGCGCGATGTGCTGCTGTTGCAGGACAAGATCGGTGGCAAGCTCGCGGCCGTCGTGCCTAGCTTCCCGGCCGGCACGATCGTCATCACCACGTACAAGAACCTCTCGATTTACAACCAGGCCGAGACGCGTCGCCGTGCGCTGATCGACAATCCCCGGATCGACGCCGTCGAGAACTTCGAGAGCGTCAACGAGGCGTACGTCGTCGAGGATTTCGGCCTGATCGCCGTTTACGAGAACATCAAGATGGAGGCGGCTCCCGAGCCCGCTGGCGGCTGAAGTCGCCAATCCCCGAAGTAGCCCGCCACCCACAGGACACGCCATGAGCCTTGCTCTACAGCACCGAGAACGAACTCTCGCCATGCAATCGGCGTCTGCTCCTGACATGGGTGGCGGGTTCGCCATGCGCGGCAACCCGCGTCGCGACCCCGTTGATGCCGCAGCCGCAGAAATGCGGATGCGGCTCCGGCACGATCGCATCCGCCTAAAACAGATCAAATCGACCACCCTCAAAATCGAGGCGAAGCGTGAAATGCTTCCGGCATATCGCGCTTGGTGCGACGGCATCCTCGAATGCGGCCGTATGACGGTCGGCAACGATCTCACGCCAGGTGCCGCGCCGGAGATCCTGCCCACGATGATGGTGTGGGAGATCGACACCGGCAACTGGTCGCGCGCACTCGAACTTGCCGAACACGTCCTGCGATTCAACGTCCCGCTGCCGGACCATTACAAGCGCGACGCGGCGACGCTGGTCGTTGAACAGATCGCGGAGGCTGCTTCCGCCGCGCAGCTGGCCGGCAACGTCTTCCCGATCGAGGTCCTCGAACAGGTCGATGCGCTGACGTTCGGCATCGACATGCACGACGAAGTGCAAGCGAAACTCAGCAAGGCGGTTGGCGTCGAGCTGGCGCGCGTTGCTGACAAGGTCGACACCGGCCCGGCCGACTTCATCGCCGCGGCAACCCGCGCACTCGAACCGCTACGCCGCGCGCAGACGCTGCACGGCAGGTCCGGAACAAAGACAAAAGTGGCGCAGCTGGAGAAGGCCATCAAGGCCGCCACGCTCGCCCAATCCATTGCCGGCACGCCCGGCTGAACACCTCGCCCCCGGCGCTCGGGGGCGGATCGCGCGAAGCGGGAGACCTTCGGGTCGTAGGGCCGCTGTTCGACCCGATCCTCACCCCCGTAAACTTCGAAGGATCGTTCGATGGCCACCGTTTTCGTCAGCACCTTGCTCGCGTTCCTCCTCCTGGTCGTATTGATCGTCGCCATCGCCGTCGTCTTGGGCGGGGCGTTCGTGGCGATCGTCGCACGCAAGGGCGACAGCCCGGTTGAACTGTCCCCCCGCGGTGCCGTGATCTGCGCGATCACCTTAGGCGTTCTCGTCGGCTGGAACGCGCTCGGGATGCTCTTCGAGGTATCCCCGCGGTGACCGGCCTAATCGCGACAGTGCTGCCCGACGACGATGCTATCGCACCAGCGATCATCGTCAACGACGGCTGGTTTCCCGACATCGATCCCGCAATGTTCAAAGAGCAGCAGCGGATCCGAGACAACGTCACGCCCGCGCGTATGCGCGAGGCGCTTATCTCGGCAATCTTGGCGGTGCGCAGCGATTTGCGGGCGTGGGCCGCTGGCCATCGGTCGGCCGGTTCGGCGCGGCTAGAAGCCGTCCAGGCGGATCGGATCGACAACACGAGCGAGCTGGTTCTGCTTTACCGTCGCGCGATATTCACGCGCGCCAAAGCCGAAGTGGTGGAGCGTTACCGCGACGTCGATCTGACGAAGGACGGCGAGCGGAAAGCCGAAGACCTGGACACAACCGTCGGCGAGCTGCGCCGCGATTCAATCCACGCGATCCGCGAGATGCTGGGCGTTACGCGCACGACGGTCGAACTCATATGACCGCGTCGCTCGACATGGTCCGTGCGCGCGACGGTGACACGCTCGACGAGCTGATCTGGCGCGAACGCAACCTCGGCCCGGCCGATCTGCCCGCCGTGCTTGCCGCCAACCCCGGCGTCGCCGGCCTCGGCTCGATCCTGCCGAAGGGCCAGCCAATCAACCTCCCCGCCATCGCCGCGCCGGCAACCGCCGTTCGCACCGATGTCCTCAACCTGTGGGACTGACCGTATGAAGGATCTACTCCACGAATTCGGCGTGTCGCTGCTCGCCTTCCTGTTCGGGCTGACGCCCGCGGCGCTCGGTGCGGCTGTCAGCTTGGCTTACGAAACCGGGCTGACCTGGTCGCGGCGCTTCCTGCAGATGAGCGTCGGTATCGTCGTCAGCTACTTCGCCACCGGCGTCATCCGCGTGCTGTGGCCCTGGGGTCAACCCGACCCGTTCGTCATCCAGGCGGTCGGCTTCGTAGTCGGCATGATCGCGTTCAAGGCGACCCCCAAATTCATCGCCGGTTTGAGCGAGCGCGTGACGGACATTCCCGCCGCCTTCTTCGACCGCTTCTTCCCCCGAAAGGATGGCCTGTGACTTATGATCGCGTACGCCTGGCGGCCGAGATCGGCCGCGACGAAGGTGACAAGCTGAAATGGTATCGTTGCACCGCGGGCAAGCGCTCGATCGGCAAGGGTCGCAACCTCGACGACGTCGGGATCTCGGCCGAGGAAACCCGTCTGCTCGGTATCACCGTGGCGAGCTGCATCGCCCGCGGCATCAACCAGGCGCAATCCGACTCGCTGTTCGCCAACGACATCGGCCGTAGCGAGCGCGACCTCGACGCCAAGCTGCCCTGGTGGCGCAAGCTCGACGGCGTGCGCCAGCGCGTGCTGCTGAACATGTGCTTCAACATGGGTATCGGCCGCGCGCCCGACGCCAAGCGTAAGATCACCGGTGCCGGGCTGCTCGGCTTCTACGGCACCCTGCCGAAGATCCAGCGCGGCGATTGGGCCGGCGCGGTCGCCGGCATGAAGGCGTCGAAATGGCACGACCAGGTCGGCGCGCGCGCGGAGCGCCTCGAAGCAATGATGCTCACCGGAAAGGAGCCAAAATGATCAAGAGATTTTTTGCCAAGCTGTTCGGTGACTGGGCGTTCGTCGTCCTCGTCATCGTCGGCGCGGTTGGCGCCTGGCAATACGTCGAGGCGCGTCAGGCGCGCGCCGATCGCGATGACCTCCAGCATACCGCACAGATGATCTGCGCGGGATCCGGCACCGGGTTCGCGGCGGTCGGCAAGCTTGCCCGCGGCGATGCCTGCGCCGCCACGGTCGCCAACCTGGTGAAGTTCAAGACCGACAGCGCGCAGCTCACCGCTGCCACGCTCGCGCAGGCGATGGCCGATCACGACGCCCGACAGAACGACGACACCCGCGCCGCGCGCGCCGCTGCTGAGGCAGCAAGCTCGGCCGCACAACGAATGGAGATGGCAGATGCGAATGCTGAACGGACGAATCTTGTCGATCGCGATTGGTTTCGCGCTGTTAACGGCGTTGCCGGCCTGCGTGCGGCACGCTGACGCCCCGCCAGCGCTCGCACCAGCGCCGATTGTCGTGAAGGTGAAGGACACGCCACCGGCAGAGCTGCTGACGTGCGCTACGCGCCCCGAGGGCCTGCCTGAGGATCCGTCGCTGATCGCGCAAATCCCGACCAAGATCCGCGCGGGTATCATCCGCCTCGCGCGTGCCTTCGCCGGCAACGCCGATCGTAACGACCGCCTAGTAAACTGGAACGTCCCGGGCAGCTGCCCGGTCACGATGTCGGCACCATGAAAAAGCTCGATAGCCTCCGCGCGCATCTGCTCGCATCTGTTCCCGAAATCAGGAACAGTCCTGAGTTGATGGAGATTTTCGTCGACAAGGGCGATGTGGCGGTGCGCGCAGGATCGCTATCGTTCGAATACTCTTACACCGCTTCGGTATGGGTGCAAGACTACACCGGCAAGGTCGACAACCTGCTAGTGCCAATCCTTGCATGGATCGCCGCAAATCAGCCTGAACTTTTTGAGAAGGGCCAGCGCAAGCCGTTCACGTTTGAATCGGAACTGCTCGACGCGGAGACGTGCGACATCACGATCTCGATCGACCTGACCGAGCTGGTCCGCGTCGAGCAACAGCCGAACGGTCTCAAGGTCACGCATTTATCCGAACCGGTTATGAACGACGCCTTTGCCAGCGTCCCGACAGGCACTAACCTCTGGGCCGGCCTGATCGAGGACGGCACCGGCATGGTCGAGATCGTCACGCGATGAACGACTTCGCGCCGATCGAACAGCTAGTCCGCGATCTGCTGGTGCGTACCGCCGCGCCCGAACGCGCGCGCTTGATGCGCTCGATCGCCCTAGAGATCCGCAAGAGCCAGTCGGACCGTATCGCTGCCCAGCGCGATCCCGAGGGCGCGGCATTCGCCCCGCGTCGTCCGAAGCCCGATCGCGGCCGGAAGAAAGGCAAGCTTCGCCAGCAGAAGATGTTCCGCAAACTGCGCATGGCCAAAAGCCTGAAGGCAGGCGGCAATGGCGATGAGATATGGGTCGGCTTTGGCGGTCGCGCGTCGCGAATTGCCAGCATTCACCAAGTTGGTCTATCGGACGCGCCCGCACCTGGCCAGCCAAAGGTGCGCTACGCCCGACGCGGATTGCTGGGGCTCACGGTAATTGAACTCCAACGAACACTAGATATCTTACTTGCTCAGGTGGCTGGGCGTTGACCAGACATCGACAAATCTTTCGGTATCAGGGGGCAGCGATTAATCGTGGCTTACCAGCAACACTGTGGCTGCTGGTATGAAATGATGCATAGTTATATCCTAGTCCTCCAGATACTCCAGCAATCAAAGCAATTATTAGTAATCCAATTGGCACGCCAGCATCTAGCCACTTAAAACTAAACCGGCTAAAGCCGTTTATCTCTTTACTTAGGGAGCCGAGGCTCCCAGCGATTTTGTCTATATCTACTGATAGCTTGTCGATAATGGGCTTCATCGCTTCGTAACCACTTTTCATTTGAGAGTTTGCGCTAGAAAATCGCTCAAGCTGAGTCATTAGCCCTTCCTCTACGCTCTTAGCATAATTTCTATAAGTCTCGAGATATCCTTCCGCCGCCCTTCCCGCTGCTGGGTGCGGCGATTCCAGAACCTCCTCTTGACTTATTCGCTTTAGCGTTGCCTGAAAGTTTTCAGAAAAAGTCTCTGCCGCTTGCGGAAGCGCTAAGCCCTTGGCACGATCCAGCATTTCAGAAGTAGAAATCTCTAAGGACTCTAAATAATTCAAAGGTATTCTCAATCTTTCGGCAATATCGTTGGCCAGTTTTTCTAGTCTTTTGTCAACTGTAGTGTTATCAGATCCAGCAAGATTATCGCTGTTCCGTGTTGTCATCACTTTTAGATCAAGACAAAACTTGCGCCAAAATAAATTAGACCCAGTGTTAGCGCCCAAAAAGCCATTTGGACAGGCAGGCTCACGTCTATCCCGGGAATTTTTATCGTATTTTTTGGCGTTGAAACCCATAAAATACAGGTGACCGACGCCAGCGTAAGAAGGTTGCGTTTGTGCTTTTGAAACGCGTCGCTGACCGTCAGTTCCACCTGATCCATAATAGCGTTCCCCGCAGACCCACTCTTGTAGAAATCGTTTCTACAAGAGTGGGTCATAGCCCTGCCGGCATACTCCCGTCGACATGGGAGCCACTATGGCCGTCACAACCTCCATCGTCGATTTATCGAAGCTAGATCCGCCGACGATCGTCGAGCTGCTCGACTACGAGGCGATCCTCGCGCGCAAGGTCGCGCGGATGCAGGCGCTGATTCCGGACTTCGATGCGACGGTCGACAGCGATCCTGCCATCAAGGTTTTGCAGGTCGCCGCCTATGACGAGCTACTGTTACGCCAGGACTTCAACGAACGTGTCGTCGGTCGCCTCGTTGCATATGCAACCGGGGCCACCCTCGACCATATCGGCGCAGCGATTGGCGTTGCCCGTCTTGAAGTCACCGGAGCCAACGCGGCTACCGGTGCCGCACCGATCTATGAAGACGACGACAGCTTTCGCGCGCGCGTCGTTCTCGGCCCGGAGGGTTTCGCCGCGGCAGGGCCAGAGCTGGCCTATGTGAAGCGAGCAAAGGACGCGGGAACGGACGTTCTCGACGCGAGCGCCACTTCGCCCGCACCGGGAGAGGTTCTGGTCACCGTTCTGTCCCGCTCGGGTGACGGTACAGCCTCGGCCGCATTGCTCGACGCCGTCCGCACGATCGTTACCGACAAGGCCGTTCGGCCGGTCGGAGATTTCGTCACGGTAGCAGCAGCGACGCAGCTTCGCTTCACTATCTCCGCGCTGCTTTATACGTTCGCAGGCCCCGACGTTGGCTTGATCCTCGCAACGGCGCGAGCGCGGCTTGACGCCTATCTGGTCGAGGCCCGCGCCCTCGGTCGGAACATAACCCTGTCGCGTATCAACGCGGCGCTGACCGTTCCCGGCGTGCAACGCGTGGAGATCAGCAGCCCTGCCGCTGACGTGGTCTGTGATCGTACGCAGGCGGGCCTTTGCCTCGACATCATGCTCGGTCATGGCGGCTATGACGACTAGCCTGCTACCTCCCAATGCGACAGCTCTGGAGCGCGCCCTCGAAGCAGGCGCGCGCGCCGGTAGCGTTACGACGCCCGTTGACCTGATCGACGATCCCCGGACGTGCCCAGCCGAACTGTTGCCATGGTTGGCTTGGGGGCTATCGGTCGACAGCTGGGACGGCGATTGGTCCGAAGAGGACAAGCGCGATGCGGTAGCGAACTCCCTCGCATTCCATCGGATCAAGGGAACTCGCGTCTCCGTAGAGACGGTACTAGCTCGGTTCGATAAGCTCGCGCAGCTCGTTGAATGGCACGAAGTCGAGCCACGGCAAACGCCGCACACGTTCGACGTCGTCGTGCCGCTGGTGTTGGCCGATGGCACAGCGCCTGGTGGGCGGCGATCGACAGCAGCGTTTGCTGAAGCGGTCATTCGTGAAGTGTCGCGCGTGAAGCCGCTGCGCGAACACATGACGCTCGTCCAGTCCCTGACGGTTTCCGGCCTGGTCGGTGTGCAGGGCGTCGCGCGCGTGTTCGCCGAAGCGCGCCAGGATCTGGCGCTGATCGAAGACACCTCCCCCGCCTGGGACCTCTACCTGCAGACCGAGGATGGCGAGCCGCTGCTCGACGCCGCGGATGGCAGCTTTCTGGATACCGCCATATGACCGCGCTCAAATTGATCCTGACGCAGGCGGGCATCACCCGTTTTGCCGCAGCCCAAATGGGCGATCCTATCGATCTGACGGTCGCGGCGATCGGGCTTACCGCGCAGGACTTCTATGCCGCCCCGACGCTCACTGCACTGCCAGGCGAGCATCGCCGCATCGCCGCCGTTTCGGGTGCGGTGGTAGGCGACAATACCGTGCACATCGTCATGCGTGACGATGAAGAGGTCGGCTATACCGTTCGTGGGTTCGGGCTGATCCTCGCCGATGGCACGTTGCTCGCCGCCTACGGCCAGCCGACGCCGATCTTCGAGAAATCGCCGGCAACCACTCTGCATCTGCCGCTCGACGTCGCCTTCCCGACTGCGGCGATCAACAGCCTGACGTTCGGCGATGCCAACTTCCTCAACCCGGCAGCGACCACGAAGAAGAAGGGCGTGGTCGAGCTGGCGACGAAGACCGAGGGCCGCGCTGGCGAGGACGCAACGCGCGTGCCGCCCGTCGCAGTCGTCCAGGCGATGCTGGAACAGCGCCTGCCGGCCGGTTCGATCCTGCAATGGTTCGGTGCTGCTGATACCGTCCCAGATGGCTGGGCGCTGTGCGATGGCCGAGCGGTCGACCGTGCCGATGGTAAAGGCCAGATCACGACACCGGACATGCGCGGCCGGGTCGCCGTTGGCGCGACGAATGCCGCGCCGGCCGGCGCAATTTTCGGTGCGACGTCCAAGGATCTGAACACCGGCAGCGCTGGCAGTCACACTCCGACCGCAACCGTCACGATCGAGAAAACCTCTACCGGCAACACCGTCGGCACGACGACGCGCAACGTCGACGCGGGCGGCTCGGCGAACAACGTCGTGACCGGTGTCACCCTCAATGATCCGACACACGCGCACACAGCAAGCGCCGTCGTCGATGCGGTGCCGGCGCACGATCACACCGTCACGGTCGACGTCACCCAGCCGTCGCTCTCCCTCCACTACATCATGAAGATCTAACCAGATGGCAAAGATTTCTCAGCTTCCGTCGCTCGACCAGCCGACCGGTGACGAACTCCTGGTGGCGGTTCGCGGCAATGAAACTGTCCGCGTGCGGGTGTCTGACATGGTCGCAGGTGCGGTCGCACCAGTGACCGGCGCTATCGATGATCTGAAGCAAGACGCGCTCGCCTTCATCGGCCGGCCCGGTAGCGTTGCCTTGGTAGATGGCACCCCCAAGGGGACTGGCGCGGTCTATTGGCATGATGCGGTCGACCAGGTGGGTACGCTGATCGGCGTTGACGTATTCGACAAGGGGCCAGGAACGACGAAGGTCGCTGTCTATCGCGGGGCGCTCGCGGCGTTGGCGCGCGTCGGACTTTCGTCCATCGTAACCACCGGCAGCAGAGCAACCCGCCGTATCGCATTGGCAGAGCCGCTTGAAGTTCACCCTGGCGACATCCTAGCGCTGCAGGGGCCTGACGGGGCACTTTCCGTTGCCGAGGTTCAATCTGGCGATGCCGGCTACACGTACAGCTATCCCGACCTCCCCGAGACGATCGCGCTGGGTCAACCAACGACAAACGGGCAGGTGCAGGCCCGCTTCGTCATCGTCTACCGCGACCAGGTCGTTACCGCCGATCGCTTCTTGGCGACCGAGGCCGGTGCCGCGCTCGGCTCCGCTGCTGCCCAAGGCATCGACCTGCTTAGCGCCCACGACGTTGCATTCATCGGCCGGCCCGGTGACGCGGTCCTGGTCGACGGCACCCCGGTCAGCATCGGCGCGGTCTACTGGCGGGACGCGGTTGATTATGCCGGCACGTTCACCTCGCTCGACCTGTTCGACAAGACGGCCGCGACCGTCCGAGTAGCTGTTTATCGCGGTGCACCGAACGGGTTGTCCCGTATCGCGCTGACGAGCGTCCAGACCAACGGCAGCGGCTCCGTTCGCCGGCTTGCGCTGCCCGCGCCGGTCGACGTTCTGCCAGGCGACATCATCGCGATGCAGGCGTCCGTCGAGGGCGCGTATTCGGTCGACCAGGTCCAGTCGGGCGATGCCGGTTATAACTACAGCTTCCCCGACCTGCCGGCGACGATCGCGCTCGATGCGCCGACGACGAACGGTCAGCTGCAGGTCCGTTTCCGGATCAACTATCGCCGCCAGGTCGTGACGACTGAATCGGTCAACGCCTTGGGTGCGATCAAGGTTGGGGGCGCACGAGCAGTCGCGCTTTCCAGCGACGGCAAGCCGAAGGGGTACGTCGCGTGGAAGACGACGGGACTGCCTGTCGCGCATACGGTGAGCTGGGACGGTCATACCGTTACCTTGGGCGCGTTCGACCAAGAGATGCGGTTCCCGAACTACTCGCTTACCCAGCCGTTCACCTTTGTAGGCAACAGCCTCACCGACAGCACCGATGTTCTCAATCGCTGGTCGCAGATCCTGGCAGCTCGATACGGGCAACCGTTCATCAGCGAGGCGCGCTACTCGTCCGACTGGCGCCAGGTCTACCGGATCGGCGCGAAGGCGATCGAGCTGACGCTCGCGGGTCCTTTGCCCGCGGCTGGTCCGGTTGCGATTTCGAAGGTCAATGGCTTGCCGATCGACGGTGACAACCCCGCGGCTTTCCTCACGACGGGCGATCCGTACGTCCTCTCTGGCATGAGCAAGAGCGGCTACCTCAAGCGCAACGGCGTCACCTGCCGCGCTACGGTCTCGGCTCCCAACGGGGCGAGCTTTGCATATGTCGTGCAGCAAGCCCCAGGGCAGACGGAGATGACCTTCGACGGACCGGTAACGTTCGTTCCGGACGCCGCAGTGTCGGTTCGCGGTACGACTTGTGTCGTCTGGATCGGCAACAATTACGGCTTCAGCGGTGTTCCGAACGCGTACGGCGATCACACGAACCCGCAGCTGTGGGTGGATCTGAAACTCATCGTCGCGTTTCTGCAGGCGCAGGGCTGCCGCGTTCTGCTGCTGCCGATTATCCCTTCGGCCAACACGGATCCGAACGACAACTGGCTCGCGCGCGGCAAGGGCACGCCATACACCGCGATGGAGTCGGCGAATGCGCGCACGGCGAGCATGTTCCCCGGCCTCATGGCGCGTCATGCAGACGGCCGGTCTCTGTTGGAATTCCTGCAGAGCCGCAACGACGGTTCGCCCGAGGCGCTGGACGACGTCGCAAAGGGCTTCACGCCTCGCAACCTGCGCCGGAAAGATGACGGCTCCTACGACCTGCTCCACATGTATGGGGCTGGTACCGGGGATCTCGCCATTGCGGACTTCGTCGACAGCGCCCTGCAGTCGCAGATATTGCCGCCCGCCGTCACGCAGTCGACCAAGTTCGTCATCACCGCGATCGGCACCGATCTGCACCCGTCCGACGTCGCGCTGATCAGTGTCACACGCGATCCGATCGCGGACATCGCCGACAGCGTGCAAGGTGCGCTGAGCGATGCCGCATATCGTCCAACGCTAGCCAGCGCTGTCGCGGATTTCGACGTCGGTACGTTCTTTACGTCGCGCGACCTCGACGGCGAGACCAAGTTTACCGGCATCAAACGTCAGTACCAGGTCACGGACGAAGCGCCGTTCTGGGCCGATCGCGGCCCGTGGAGCGACGCGGCCGACGTCGGCCTCGGCCGCGTCGACAACACGCGCGACCGTGAAAAAATGGTCTCGGAACCGCAGGCGGACGCAATCGCCAGTAGCACGGGTGGCCTCGCCCGCCTGACGGACTATGCGCTTCAGCGCCGTATCCGGACCGACATGCCACAGGATCTGGCGGAGCTCGAGCAGACGATCGCTAGATCCAACGTCGGTCTCGGGTTGGTCGACAACACGCGCGACAATGAAAAGCCGGTGTCGTCCCCACAGGCGGCAGCGTTGGGCCTGCGCCTGATGGCTATCAGCAGCTTTGCAGACGCACCCAACACGCCGATCCCAGGCGGTACCCGTCGCGTGAAAATGCAAAATAACGGCGCGGAGTATATCTACGACCCAGCGATCGATGCCACTTATGTCGCGCTCAATCCGCGCGCCTCGTTCGTATCGTCTAACGGGCTGGGCTTCCGGATCGACCCGAGCTTGCCGCAGGATCCCCTGATGCACGGCGCGATCGGGTTCTCGGGATCCGCTTTCGGCCCACCGCCTAACGACACGGCAGCTCTGAAGTCGCTCTTCAAGAATTGCGATTATGTCGACCTCGGCATGAAAGGGCAGTCGTGGTTATGCGCATCGCCTATCCAAGGGCGATCCGGACAACACGTCTCGGGCAAGGGAGGAAAGATTTACCGCCTCGACCACCTCGACCATATCATCAGCTTGATCGATGTGGATGGGTTCGTTTTAAGCGGCGTCGAGCTTAGCCACGGCTTCGCGGGAGGCGCAATCGCGCGTTCGAACAAGAGCTGTGTGTACGGCCTGCGCTCACGCAACGTGAAAATTCATCATGCTTTCTTCAAAGACACGGGATTATTCGCGGTATCGTCTGATGAAAGCGGCCCCGGCTGGTCCGTATGCGACAACGATTTTCTCCGCATCGCCGGCACATGTGTCGATCTGCGCGGCTATGCTGCCGACGGCAGCGGGAAGGGCTTTCAGGTCTCCAACAACTACATGGAGACGACTGGCGACGATGCGATCGCTGTGGCGTATTTTAGCCAAGCGGGAATCATCTCGCACAACATCATCTTCAACCCCGGCCAGTATGTCACCTATGATGAGCGTAAGGATGCAGATGGGAATTGGATCGTGGATGGCGATGGCAAGCGCGTCCTTTTCCAAGCAGGCGGCGGTGGTATTCGCTTCAACGGTCGTCAGATCGTCGCCCTGAACCAGATCTTCAATGCGAACCTGTTCTTCATCTCCCCGGCGACCTACTCCAAAAACCTTGCAGCAGCGCCTAACCAAGCGATGATCTATGGGAACATTGGGCGCGGCATTAAGCCGACGATCAATAACACCGCCGCGGGCCTGCTCATCAAGTCGGTGGAGAGCATCTACGGCAGCAACAACGATTTCGATATGGTCGGCGACAACGTGCTGGCGATCCAGAGCATTAGCAACAACGGTGCGGGGTTTGTGCGGATCGTTACCGCGCAGCCGCACAAACACTATGAGCGCAACCGGGTTCGGTTTGAAATCGAAGCCGGGGTGGGTGCTGAAGGCGGGGTCGCAGCCGTCATCGACGACAGGACGATCGACATGACGAACGGCTGGCTGCCAGCTTATGCAGCAGCAACGCGCTGCTTCCCGGCAATTCATGGTATTCGGCCGTACACCGATAGTGTTGTCATTCAGAGCGTCACCGATAACGGCAACGGCAAGGTGCGCGTCACCTCGACCGACGCACATGGTTATACGACGGGCGAGGATATCCGCATCGCTGAGGCCGGCGGCGTGACGAATGGAGCTGGACAGGCGAATGTGGTGTCGCCAACCGTTTTCGATATTCCATCGTTGGCGTTCACCGGTGCCTATACGTCCGGTGGCGTCAGCTACCGAACCGCGGCAACGTCGCGCGCTATCAAAATCCGCGGCTTCACCTTGCGCAACCCCGAGCACGTCATCGCCCCACGCGGGGGCGGTGCCACGATCCTCGACATCGAAGAGATCGAAGCGATCAATTTCACCTATTTCTTCAACCCTGCCAACAACCCGCAAATTGCCGAGCTTAATCTCAACCGGAATATACTACGCAATCCGCGCACGATTAGCGGAGGGATCGCTCTGACTGGTGCGCTGTTCTATGGCGGCGGGGCGGCTAACGCGGCCACTGTGGGCAAGCTGGAGCTGAACAAGAACAAGGTGATCGCCGGACCGTTCGGACAGTTCAACGCGCCGATCGACTTCACCAACATGGTTGCGATCCGCGCTGAAGCGCTGGGTAATAAGCTTGGGGGTGCGGTCAACTCGTTCCTCGCGGCCGGCAACATTCCGATGTTCCTGTTCGACGGTGATTGGTCGGAGACGATGCACGCGGCCGGATCGGTGACGATCGCGGCGGGGCAGACCACGTCCGCTGCGATCGCGCACGGCTTGCCGCGCAATCCCCGGCTCAGCTCGTTCTCTCTGCAGAAGACGTCCGCCGGTTCGGCACCAGGTGGCGGTGGCCTTTACGTCGAATATCCGACGTCGACGGGCTTCGTTGTACGGTGCGACACGGCGCCGACCGCTCCGCTCACCGTTACCTGGCGGATCAACCCAATGCCCCGACCTTACATCAACAACGCGACCGGCGCTTAGAAGGAAACGGCGATGACCATCAGGATTACGATCACTACCGAGGACCGGGCGGCGAAGGTTAGCTGCTCGAACGGTACCGAGTGCATTATTGAGCCGAACACTACCGGCAGCGTGGCGATCTTCGACGATATCCGTTCGGTACAGGTCGCAGAAGTCGACGACGTCGAGGTCGCGTTGCCAGCGTAAACCGACCACCTCGCACCCCTAACCTTCGGAGGCCCCGCTCTTGTAGAATGCGTTTCTACAAGAGCGGGGCCTCGCCTCTCGAAACGTCCCGCGCATGGTCGCCGCTATGGTCGAACATGCCGATACCCAGCGCCTCATTGGCGATCTTGCGCGCGAAGGCGTGGTCGTATCGGTCGACCACGCTGCCGGCACCGCCCGCGTGCAATTCGCGGACGAACTGACGACCGGCGACATTCCGTGGCTTGAGAACCGCGCCGGATCCACGCGCACCCACTCGCCGCCCGCGATTGGCGAACAGGTCATGGTCCTTGCGCCGGAAGCCGACACCGCGCGCGGTGTGATCATCGGCAGCCTGTCGAGCGACGCGCATCCGCGCCCGGCAAACGACGACTCAACGCTGACTGAATACAAGGACGGCGCACGCATCGGTTACGATCCCAAGTCCCATGCGCTCACCGCCATCCTGCCAGCCGGCGCGACGTTGCGGATCGATGCGGATGGCGGCCTCGTGTTCAAAGGCGACATGACGGTCGACGGCGACATCAAGTCGAACGGCACGATCACGGCCGACACCGACGTCGTGGGCGCGGGCAAGAGCCTCAAGGATCACGTACACCTTGGCGTGCAGCCAGGTGGCGGCCTGTCGGGGAAACCGCAATGATCGGCATGGATCGCCATACCGGCAAGCGCCTGGCTGGCGGGGATCACCTCGGACAGTCGATCGACGACATCCTTGAAACGCCGGTCGGCACACGATGCGGCCGGCGCGACTATGGCTCGGATGTCCCCAAGCTGATCGATCAGCCGAACAACGAACTCGGCCGCGTCCGGATCATTGCCGCCGCAGCGCATGCGCTACTTCGTCAGGAAGGTCGCGCACGGCTTTCTCGCGTCGTGCTTTCGCCCGGAAAACTTCCGCAGTCGGCCGTCCTCACGATCACCGGCCGTCGCACCGACGTGCCCGGCGCACCCGCCTTTACCCACTCGTCCACCGTCCGCGCCCTGTCGGCGCTCGCCTGAAAGGTCCGCACATGAGCTTCCTCCACGGGATCAACGTCAACGAGGTGAAGACCTCGCGCCGGTCGATCGTCACCGTCGGCACCGCCGTCATCGGCTTGATCGCCACCGCACCCGCCGCGGTGGCCGGCGCGTTCCCGCTCGACACCGCGGTCGCGGTTACGAACATCGCCGACGCGATCGAGAAGGCCGGCGCGGACGGCACGCTGCGCGCGGCGCTGAAGGCCATCGCTGGCCAGGTCGACGCGCCGATCGTCGTCGTGCGCGTCGCGCCTGGTGCCACGCCGGGCGAAACGGCCACTGCGGTCATCGGCACCGACGTCGCGGGCGTAAAGACGGGCATGCAGGCGTTGCTGACCGCATCGGCCCAGCTCAACCTTCATCCTCGCATCATCGGCGCGCCCGGCCTTGAAGGCGAGCTGGTCACGAAGGCGATGGTCACCGTCGCCAAGCGGCTCCGCGCCCGCGTCTACGCGTACGCCATCGGCAACGACCGCGGCGAGGCCATTGCCCACCGCGCCCTGTTCCCCGACGCGCGCGAGCTGACGTTGCTCTGGCCCAGCGTAACCGCTCCCTATGGCGCGGACGGTGCAAGCATCGGTGTGCCGGTCGCGGCCGTCGCCATGGGCGCGCGCGCCGCGATCGACCAGACACAGGGCTGGCACAAGACGCTGTCGAACGTCGCGCTGCCGGAGGTCGACGGGCTGGCTGCAGATGTCACGTTCGATATTCAGGACGCCGATTGCGACGCGAACGTGCTGAACGCGTCCCAGCTGGTCACCGTCGTGCGTATCGCGGGCGAACTGCGCTTTTGGGGCAACCGCACCTGCGCGGCACCCGCCAGCGACTTCGTGTTCGAAAGCGCCTGCCGCACCGCACAGATCCTCGCCGACACTGTGGCGCTCGGCTTGGTGTGGGCGATGGACAAGCCGCTGCTGCCTAGCTTGGCGAAGGACATCGTCGAGCAGATCAACGAGAAGTTCCGGCAGGAAAAGCGCGCCGGCCGCATCGTCGGTGCCGTAGCGCTGTTCGACGCGACCAAGAACCCGGTCGAGCAGCTGAAAGCTGGCAAGCTGCTCATTGGCTACCGCTACACCTTCGTACCGCCGCTGGAGGCGCTCGGGATCGAGCAGACGATCTCCGACGAGTTCTTTGCCGACTTCACCAGCCTGGTCGCCGGCAACTAAACCCACCTCACGCACGAAAGGTCGACGCGATGGCGTTCCCCAGCAAGCTCAAGCAGACGATGATGTTC
>Ga0308164_10001075_pt1 | contig 34882 bp, 47 predicted proteins | sample PhyTR2_FD_201031 | JGI IMG/M metagenome (GOLD analysis project Ga0308164, IMG submission 201031) | Phyllosphere microbial communities from UC Gill Tract Community Farm, Albany, California, United States - DLSLT.R2 | ecosystem: Host-associated > Plants > Phyllosphere > Unclassified | place: USA... | reverse complement strand
ATCCCGACCCGGGTTGCGTAGAAGTCGCGCAGGTAGTCCGCCTGGGTGGCGAACTGGCCCGACGAATCCTGGCCCAGCACCGACAGCGCGCTTTTCAGGTCGTCCGTGCTTGGCAGCACGCCGCTCGCTTTCGCGATGGCCAGGGCAGTTTGAATCTGCGCCTGCGCCGCCTGGCGGTCCTGCACTTCGAACCCGGATACCGACATGCTATCCAGCGAGCCGCGCAGCGCCTGCGACAGCGATTCGATTTTCTGAATCGAGGCCGTGCGCACGCCGATCTCGTCCTGCAGTGCCTTCTTCTGGCGATCGACTACCTTCTGCAACACCCCGAACGCGCCATCCACTCCCGACATCAACGACGCGGCGGAATCCTTGATTGCCTGCATCGCCTTGGTGGCCGCTTCCTTCGCGGCTTCATCGGCCGCTTGCTTGGCCTTCACCCCCTGGATCTGGTCGAACAGCGAGCGATTGCTCTCATCGAGCGCATCACGTTGTTTGGCCAGCAGCTGGGCCGACGACATCACCAGCTCGTCCAGCTCACTCTGCAGCTCCGCGCGCTCTTCGAACTTTGCTGCGTCGACGTCGGCGATCTGCTTGAACGCCGGTCCGATCTGCATCAGTGCCGCGTTCGCCCGCGCGCCAGCTTCCGTCGTCAGGTCCAGCCCCGTGACCACGCTGCGGAACTGCTTCAGCGAATCCTCGGCGCCGGTCTGAATTCCGTACTGGTCGAGCGTCGGTGTGATGCGTGCGCGCAGGGAATCGGCCCGCTCCTTGTCGGTGTAGAAGTCAGCAAGGAACTGGTCAGCATTGGACGTGAATTCGTCCAGGCCTCCGGCCAGGTCGACCAGGCGCTCGCGTGCGCCGACCGACGCCAAGCCGACGGCGTTGAACGTCATGCCAAGCGAATCCGTGACCACCGTGACGGCCTGGTAATTGGTCGCCACGCGGGACAGAGTCTCGAGGTAGCCCTCGCCCACCTTCTGGAACTGGCCCAGGCCATCGACGCCGAATGCAGCCAGGTCGTCGCCCACCTTCGAGAAAACGGCCGACAGCTCTTCTTGAATCTCGGCGCCGGTCAGCCCCTTCAGACTCACCTTGCCGATGTCTACCACGAACGAACTAAGCTTGGCGGTGAAGTCATCACCACCGATACCGATCAGGCTTCCGGCCTCGATCACGGTCTCGTAGAGCGACGTCAGCACGCCGGCGATCTGGCGGTTGCCCTCGGCGCCCAAGCCCTCTGCCTGGCTGCTCATGCTCGAGCTGGAGAACCAGCCGCCCGACTTCTTGATGTCTGCGTACTGCGACGCATCGACACCGCCGTTCAGGATGCTCTCGAACGTTGCCTTGTCCATCATGAAGCCGGTGTCTTCCACCGTCTTCTTGCCGCCGAAGATTGCGCTTCCGATCTTGCTGAAGAAGTTGCCATCCTTGGTAGCGAACTCGCTGCCGAAGTCGCCGGCCACGCCGGTCGACTGCACCAGAAACGAGGCGAACTGCCCGATCCCGGCCTCGATGTTGCGCAGCGAAGACAGCATGCCGTCGCTGATGCGCAGGCCCTGCAGCGTTGCGCCCTCGATGCCCTCGATCGAGTTGGCAATCGATTCCGACTTGGCCGAGCTGTCGCCCAGCACGGTGCCGGTGCCCTGCTTCTCCTGCCGCTGCTGCGACAGAGGCACGCTGCTGCCGCCCACGCTGCCCATGATGCTCGCGCCCACGGCCAGGACAGCAGCCAGGGTGGCGGCGCCGGCGGCCAGGTTCAGCGGGAAGGGCAGCGAGGCAAGCGCCTTCACCACCGCAGTGACGCCCCAGGCGCTGGCCTCGGTTGCGGCCAGGCCGGTGGATGCCGCAGTTGCCGCCGCTTCGCCGGTGATCTTGGTCGCGTTCAGCGCGGTGTTGGCCACCACCTCGGTCTGCTTGAAGAAAATCTTCTTCGTCATGGTCGACAGCGCCATGGCCAACTCGGTGGCGCGGTACGCGCGCTCGACATTGGCGAGCGTGCTATAGCCTTTGCTGCCCTCCTTGAAGAAACCCTTCGCGCCGGCAGCCATATCGCCATAGCCGCTCAGGCGAGACTTCACCTCGTCGGCATTGATGGCCGCGGTTGCGATCGCAAGGCCCTTGGAATCGGTCGCATACTTGACCGATGCATCCTGGCGCGCCTTGTCTACCTGCGCCTGGCGGATGCCATAGGCGTCCAGTGCGCTGACCAGCTGCGTCATCGAATCGCCGGCCGCGCCGAACGCGCCCTTGAGCGCATCACCGAACGTCTGCGCCTTGGTCGGATCGAGGAACTTGTCGAGATCCTCCCCGGCTTTTTTGGCAGCGTCGAACCCCACCTGTTTCACGGCACCCTCGCGCACCGCTTGCGCACGTTCGCGCAGGGCCGCAGCCTCCTTGCGGTATTCATCCGCCAGCGCGCCGGTGATGTCGAGGCCTTCGGCAGCCCAAATCCGCTCTTCGGCGCGCAGGGCCAACCCCTCGATGCGCGTCGCATTCAACTCGCCAAGCGCATCCTTCGTGAGGCCGATCTGATCGTTCTCATCACGCTGCGCCTGCAGGTCCTTGGTCGCCTTGTCGGCGCCGGTGCCGGCTGCGTCGAGCGCTTTCTGGTACTTCTCAAGCGATTTCAGCCGCTCATCTTCGGCCTGCTTCACGAACTGCTGCTGGCCGATGTAGGTCTCGACCGTGTCGACGTAATCCTGCAGCGACTGCTTGCCGCCCTTGTAGCCGTCGTACAGCTTGTTTAAGTTGCTATAGAAATCCGCATCGATGCCGACGCTCTTGCCGTTGATGCGGTCGACCAGCGCCTCGTATTCCTTCACGGCTTTCGCAGCTTCCGCTGCCGCCTTCTTTGCTGCGGCCTCCGCCTTCGCTCCGCTATCGCCGGAGCTGTAGACGAGATCGTCGCCGCTGGGTTCGGCAGGGGCGGCGCTGACTGCCTTTGGAGCATTGAGGCGATTCAGGTATGCAGTCTCGAACGCCGTGGTTGGGCCCTTGTTGACCTTATCAACTCCCTCCCATCCGTCATTTACCGCCCGCTGCAAATCGGCGAAGGACTTCTGGACGTCCGAAAAGCCCGTGCCCCCCTTGGCGAACTCCAGCATGCGATCCCCCAGGCCTGCAGACACGAGGTTATCGACAACGGCAAATCCGGCACGCAGCGCCTTGAATGCGTCCCATGCGACACCGGAGTAGCGGGCGAAATTCGCGACTGCGTCTGAGGCCTTGGCAAATCCGAGCCCAATTTCATCAACCCAGGACGACCAGTCGCCCTTCTTCAGATTCACCTGCTCTTTATAGACGTCGGAGAACGCGCCAGCCAAGTTATTCAGCATGGGCACGGCGTCGACTGCGATCGACGTGACCAGCCCCTTCACCTCGAGCTTCGCCCAGCCAAGCTTGTCCTGGAACCCAGCGGCGGCGGCGGCGGCGGCGCCGGAAGTGCCCGTGACGCTGTCGTAATTTTCCGAAAGGTCGTTGAGGAAGGGCAGCAGATCGGGGCCCGACTTGCTCAGCAAGTCGTTCACCAATGCCGTCTTGGCAGCGCTGTCGTTGTAACCTTGAAGTTTCTTGGACGCATCCACCAAGACCTCGGATGGATCGCGCAGGTTGCCGGCGGCATCACGCGACGAGACGCCCAAAGCGGTAAGTGCCTTGAGGGTCTTGCTGCTGTCCTCATCGACGCCAGCCATTCCTTTGGAAAGCTTGGTCAAAGCGCTGTCGATGGCGCCCATGTCCGCGCCAAACACCGTGGCCAGCTTCTGAATTTTCGACAGGCTTTCGACGGACGAGCCAGTCTTCTGGGCCATGTCATCGAGTTCGCCCAAGTCGTCAATGGCCGCACTGATCAGCGCGCCACCCGCCACCGCCGCGGCGGCAACGGCGGCGGCCACAGCCAGCAGCGCGACCTTCGCACCTTCAGCGCCATCGCTTAGGCTGCCAAACGACGATTCGCCAGCCTGCTCCTGCTCGCGCAGCTTGGCAATCATATCGGCCGCGGCTTCGCTCACGCCAAGTTGCTCGGCGCGCAGGGCCGCCAGCTCGGATGCGGACTTGCCGATACCCTCGGTGCGCGAGCGCAGGCTGTCGAGGAACTTGGTCGAGTCGTCGAGCTTGCGCTGGGCATCAGCCGCAAGCGCGCTCTTTTTGGTCATCTCGTCCAGCTGCTCCAGGTACGGACGCAGCGCGTTGACGTTCAGTCCGCGCGCGCTGGCGAGCGCCTCGTAGTACTGCGCCGAACCCTTGGCACCAGCATTCATCGTCGCCAGCGTTCGCTGGATCGAATCGGCCATGCTCTTGGTCGCGCGGTCCATGCGGCCCGCTGCGACGCCGGCGCCGTCGCCGGCCGTGTCCATGCCTGGCGTGTTGGCGACGCCCTCCAGGGCGGCCGTCGTTTTCTTCGCGCTCGCCTCGAGGTTGTCGAGACTCTTGCCGGTTTTGGCGGTCGCGTCTTCGACCTTGCGCAACCCAGCCTCGACGCCGCTCGCGTCGGCGGTGATCATGATTGTTGCGTTGTTGACAGTATCGCTCATGTCCCGCCCATAAAAAAAGGCCACCCGTAGGTGGCGGTCCAGCTGGTTATTCTTTGCGCATCGCCTGGAGCGCTGCCGATTCCATGACGCGAACGTCGGTCATCAGCTCCTGCCAGTCAGCGCGCGGCGCGTCGATCATGCGTAGCGCCACCGGCAGCGCCGCGTAGTCCAGGCCGGTTGGCCCGGCCATGCCTATCCGCCATTGAGTGTCCATCGCGCAGAACAGCAGATAGGCCTGGTAGTTCTGCGGCCAGATTTCGCAGGACGTTGTCACGTCTTCACGGGTCAGGCCGGCCACCTCCAGCTCTGCGTCGGTGGGGCCTGACTCGTACATCGCCGTGGCAACGTCCTTTAGTTTTTTGCGCGGGCGCCCGTCACCTCGCCGATGAACTTGTCCAGCACGGCACGCGCAGCACCGATGTATTTCTGGGTCAGCTTCTCGACTCCGGCCTTGTTGAACGGCTCGTCGAGGTCCCAGCCACGGGTAATGTCCATCAGCGCATCGACGTCTTCGGCGCCCTTGAGGCCATCCACGAATTCTTTGAAATCGTCGCGGGGCATCCAGGCGAATTCCCACTCGACGTCGGCGGTGCGGCCGCCTGGGACTGGGATAGCGACGGTTGCCTTGAAGGTTGCTTCAGCGGCCAGGGAGAGTTTTGCTTTTGCCATGATATTTTTCTTTCAGATGAGGAATAAAAAAACCGCGAGGGGCGACCCCGCGGCTGGAAAAGCCCGCTTGTGCGGGCCGGCAAACTTGTTACGACGCGTAGCGGTTCACGCGGCTGCGCAGGGCGACGCCGCACTTGACGACCATGCCCTGGCCCTTGACCAGCGTCGGGCTTGGGTTGAAGCCCAGCACGCCGTTGTAGAGCAGCGGCGCGCCCGACGGCAGCACCACGCGGATCGCGGTCACAGCCTGGGTATCGGTGGCCGCCTGCAGCACTGCGTTGTGCGGCAGCGATGGGTCATCGGCGATGCTCATCGCGATCGACGCAGCCGAGAAGCCGTTGAACATCTGGATCTCGTCCGGGAAGTCCAGGAATTCTTCGGTGTTGTACTTCGGGTCGCCGCCGGTGACCGGGAATTCCTTCATGAACGGGATGGTCGTCCAGGTCATGATCTTGCGCAGCGAGCCGCCTCCGTTACCGACCGGGAACATCGTGGTTGACGTGGTGTTCAGGCCTTCGAGCGTGACGCTGGTCGACGTCGCGGCTTTCACGCGGAACAGGCGCAGGTTGGCGTTCAGCCAGCCGGTCGTGAACTCGACGATGTCGCCGACTGCGAAGGTGTTGGCGACGGTGGTCAGCACCGCCTCGCTCGCGTTGGTGGCGGCCGAGACGGTGATCGCGGCGCCGTAGGTGGTAGCAACCGAGAAGTTGCTGTTGTTAGGGACGGATACAGCCATGGTGAGGGCCTTTCAGTAGTGAGAAATCCCGGAGTCCGGGCCGTTGCGCGCCCATGCGGGCATGAAAAAAGCCGCCCGGATTTCTCGGGGCGGCCTGGTGGTGGAACTTGCGGGGTCAGCAGAACAGCATGAAGTCCTGCATGGTCCCGCGTAAATTGGTGCCTTCGTCGTACGTGGCCACGCGGCCGCTTGCGACCTCGACCTGCAGCGCGGTGGCAGAGCGCAGCGCATCCTCAACCAGCATGCCGATCTCGGACGCCTCGATGCGGCGCTCGCTCCATACGTTGACCTGCATGCGCACGAACTGCTTGCTCGGGCGGTCGCCGCCCAGGAAGTTCAGCGGCTCCCCGCCCACCGCCTGGTAGGTGATGTACGGCTTGGCCGTGCCCACCTCGGCGATGTCCGGGAAGATGCGGCCGCCGGCCAAGTGGATCAGCGTGCTGTGTACATGTTCTTCGGGTGTCATGATCCGGTCGAATTCCTAGCCAGTTGGTCGGTCAGCGTGCGCGTCATAGCGTCGACGGCAACCTGCTTTTTGCTTTCGTAAGCCGGCCGCATGAACGGGTAAGCCGGCGCGCTGGCCGTGCCGTACTCGAGCTCGGCTGCGCGGCGGTGGGCCTCCCAGCCCGTTTTCTTGCCGGTCTTCTTGCTGACCTTCTTGTTGCGCGGCACGAACTTGTGACCGCCCTCGACGAAGCGCCAGTAGAACGCGTCGCTGCCGCCGTAGGTGCCGGCCCGCACCGTGACCAGATAGACCTGGCGGACCGCGCCGTCGGATTCTTCTTCAAGCCGCTTGATGATGATGTTGTTGTGGATGGTGTAAGTCTTGGCCCGGGCGCGCGCGTTGCGCTTCGCTTCTTCGCGGAATGGCTCAGCACCGGAGAACCCGACAGCGCGCAGCCCCTCTTCGTCGATCGCGCTGGCGACCTGGTCAACGGTCTGCTGCACGGCGGCCATCAGCTGCGATGTATCGAAGCGGATCATGACGTCGACTCGCAGACCAGGAACATGAACCGCCGGTCGCTGTTGTCCGGCAGCGCCGACTTCACGTCGTACACCTTCGAGTTGAACAGCACCCGCGCGCCGGTGTCGACGTCGGCCCGCGCGCGGATCCGGATCGAGCACTTGACGATCGCCGTGTCGGCGCCGGCGCGCATCACCTCGGCGCCCGACTGGAACAGCACGTCGGCCCACACGGTGGCAATGTCTGGCCAGCTTTCGATCGGCTGGCCCAGCGCGTCCTTGCCGGCGCCGCGCTGCTGCAGCGTGATCCGATCGTTCATCACAGGTACACCCGCGCGCGATCGAGCAGGCCGCCCAGGAACTCACTCTTCGGCGTTCCGGCCGGCGCGAAGTGCTCGGCGACCTTGCCCAGGATGTAGCCCTTGATCTCGTCCGGCACCGTACTGTCGTCGACGCCGTAACCGCACGTGTACTGCACCTCGACAGCGCTGATGCGCGCCTGCGTTGCTGGCCAGGCCCTGCCCGGCGCCGGCACGATGTAGCCCGGCTCACTTTCGTTGTCGACCAGGTAGTCATCCGGATGCAGGATCTGGCGCACGCCGTTGGCGTCGTAAAACTTGATGTGCTCGACAGCCAGGATCGGCGGATGCTCGAGCCGGAAGGCTGGCGGGAATTTGTCGAGCGTCAGCCGGTAGGTCTGCTGCACCAGCGCGCGGCCCGTCTCGTGTTCGGCGTCGCGCGTGTGCTGCCCGATGACCTGGCGCAGCTCGACGTCGGCCTCGGGCCCGTCCAGGCGCGCCGACAAGCGCGCAGCCTCCAGCGACACTGCCAGCGCCACGGGTGGGGTGATCAGTCGAAGGCTCATCGGGTCGTTCCTTGTGTTGCCGGTGGGCGGCCGGCGCCGTGCGGCGCGCCAGGGGCTGCCGGCGCGCGCGCGTATTCGACTGCGGCCTCTTCCTGCTGCTTCAGCAGCTCGGTGTTCGGCACGCTCGGCAGTTGCGATGCATCGATCATCAGTTGTCCACCCTGTTAAATTGAATGGTCCGGTAGAAGCGCTCGCTGTTCGCACAGTCGATGCGGAAGTCGCAGTAATTCGCGCCGGCCGGAAGCGTGTCCATGCCGCCCAGCTTTACCAGGATCAAAGGCCCCTGGATCACCGCTGGCACGAGTTCTTCCACCCCGACCGGAAGCGCTTTCACCTGAGTGGCCGTGGTGTTGCTGTCGACCAAGTCGTTTCCGATATCTCCGACGAAATAACTCTGCTCGTCCGGATCCTTGTCGAGCAAATACACGCCAACCTGTTGCTTGAACCACGTCGTGCGGTCGATCCGCTCACCATTCGCGAGGGTAATGCGGAGTGTGCAGAAGTTAGATGCGCCGATAGCCGCGTTAAACCCGCCCAGCTTCACCGCGATCAGCTTGCCCTGGATGACGGGTTCCTCGATTACGGTGACACCGGCCACCAGCGCGACAACCTCCTTCGCTGTCGTGCCGCGCTCGGCCAGGTCAATCGTGATGTCTGCCACCCAGTACCGTTCGTCGAGCGGATGCTTCTCGCTCCACCACCGCCCTGCTTCCAGGTACGGGGCATTGGGCAACCGCGCGCTCGGCATACTGCCAAACTTCACCACACGAGTGCCGCCCGGGAATCCGACCCGGCGAGATTCCGCCACCGTCGACGCGAGAACCGCATTCTGCGCAGGCGGCTGCACGGTCAGCGTGGCAAAGCTCTTGGCCAACGGCTGTTGTGAACGGTTACCAGCGGCGTCGAAGGCACGCATGCGCACTTCGTGCAGCGTGCCAGCGGGTAGACCTGAAACCACGACCGAACGGGCGGCGTTAGGAATCACGGCGTAGTTCACGCCGCCGTCGACGCTGTATTCGTAGCCAGTGACGCCGACTGCATCCGTCGCTGCCGAGCACGACAGCGTGGCGCCCGACGTGGTAATGGCGGACACCGTGATGTCGCCGACCATTACTGGCGCCGTGGTGTCGCCCCCCGGAACCGGCATTTCCCAAATAACCGAATTGGGCTGCGCCTCAAAATCAGGCAGCAGGCGCAGTTTATTGTCCAGCCGGAGCGCGGCCTGGTCTATGTACGCGCCGCTGTACGCGCCCGCCGGGTGCGTGATCGCGTACTTCTTCCACGTCGCACCAGAGTCGGTGGTGGTGAAAAGGTACAGCTGGTTTGCAGTGCCCAGCGTGGCCGGTACGTTGTCGTCAGTCGTCGCAGCGGTGACGATGATCTTCCCGCCGTGATACGCAACGTGTGGCGTGCCCGCGTCCTGCAGGCCGTTGTGCGCCATCAGACGAGTGCGCACCCACTTGTTGGTTGTGGTGTTGTACTTGGCCACCCACAGGCTGCGGAAGGCTTCGTCTGGATGCTGCCAGCTTGCGACTAGCAGCGGCTGGCCGTCAGCGCCGATCGCGATGCGCGCCACGCTCGAATTGTGGTTGTAGTTGTTGTTCGGGAACGCGATGTCGCTGTCGTCCGTGCCGCTGACCAGGGGAAGATTCAGCGCCTTGCCGCGCATGGTCGTGAAGGTCGCCCCGCCGTCCGTCGACTTGATCAGATTGATGTTCTGGCGCGGGTAACCCGACATCTCGAACGGCCCATTGCCTTGCAGGAATTCCGTCGTGACGTACAGCGTGTCGACGCTCGCAAAGGCAATCTCCATACCGTAAGAGCCAAGGTACGAGGCCGCATTGCCAGCGAGGAAGTCAGCGCCTTTGCGGTCGAACGTGCCGCCGTTCCATTTGTAGATGCCGGCCAAGTAGCCATTGCCGCGTGCGCCCATCCACATGCTGCCGTCGAACTGGTTCCGGAAGAAGCGGCGATAGGAACAGTTTACGTCTAGGCCCACAGGTGCGGTCGTTGCTGCCAGTGCCGAAATGTCTTCGGTCGGGGACGACAAGCCCTTCCATGGCGTGTGGTGCGCCTCGCCATAGGTGATGACCTTGCCGTCGTCAGTGACGCACACGCTGCCGTCTCGGTGCCCGATGGTCGTATCGTGCGTCCCTGTGCCGATCTGCACGTCCTGGATCATCTCGTACGTGCTCTTGTTCAGCTTCGCCAGGCGCGATTGCTGCACGCCGCCAACGGTCACGGGGGCTACGACATAAACCGCGTTGGCCGTCGTCCATATCGGCGTGTATAGCGACAGCAGCGAGATAACTTTGCTGGCGGCATAGGGCGTGTTGAAACTCGTTGGCGAAAGGCTGCCTGCAGGGGCGACGCTGGCCTCAAGCAAATCGGGTGTTGGTACGAGCTCAAAGGCGCGGATTCGCATCGTGCCGCCCACGGTATCCTGCTGGCGGCCAAATTTGAAGTGCGAAACGCGCCCCGCGTCTTCGCGGGTAAATGAGAACGGCAACTGCGACCGCTCGACAACTCCACCGGCTTGCGGGGGTACGAGGTTGATTACCTTGTTCGCATATACGGGGGTAGATGACGCAGTCCACGGCTCATACGCTCCGTAAAACTTCACGGATGCCGGTGATGGCAGGTTAGGTGTGCTGGCCAGCGACCACAGCACGTAGACGTCGTATTTTTGCCCCACGACCGCAGTGTCCGCTGTGAACTGGATTTGCGCTTGAGCGTTCGGGAAGTTGTACACCGGCGTCGAGTCAAAATCGTTACCTGTGTACGGTGACCCGGTAACGACCGACATTTTTGATGCCGCAATAGTGATCGTGGGGTTCGCCATATTTTTATTTTGCTTTGTTGAGGGTTTCGAGGATGCCGTCGATTTCGGCGCGTGGCATCGTGGCCAGCTGCTCGGCGCTCAAGTCTTTGTTTCCAGCTCAATGGTTTTCATTCGCCCGCGCCGCTCGTACATCACCGTGGTGACGCCGAGTTCGCGGAGCATGTTCAGTGCGCGCGCATGCGTCGCGCGGTCGATCTTGCCGACGGCGCCGTGCACATACACGGTGCTGCTTGTCAGGTGGGTGACCGTGATGATTCCGTCATACGGCCGGCGCGCCTCGTAGCCGCCAGGCTCGGAGTACGCGCGGATCGTCGAGACCTCGGGGGTCATGTGCAGGTGGGTCATCGCGGTCTGCCCTGCTGTTACTGCTCGAACGCCAGCGATTCGGCGTAAGCCACTGCTTCCGGGCTGGTATCGACCACGTCCGGGATTGCCTTCGCCAGCGCCGCATCGATCTCGATGACTTCGTTGGGTTGCCCGTACGCGCTGGCGGCCAGGACGCGGGCCTTGACCAGCTCAGGCTGGGCTTCGGGCTCGCTTGCATCGGGCGCCAGATCCGGGCTTGGGGTATCGACCACGTCCGGGATTGCCTGCGCCAGCGGCTCGCCATCTGCCAGCGCTTCGACCTGGTCAGGCGCGGCGGACGTGAGTGTCGGCACATCCGAGTTCGTCGCCTCGGTGTCTGCGGGTTTTGCTTTTGCCATGGTTGTTCTCCGTTGAAGTGGCCAGCCGAGGCCGGCCACTGGCTACGATCAGGTGGCCGAGTTTTGGAAGTAGCGCACCGCGCCGCCGATGTCGATCAGGTTGGCGCCCGAGCGGCAGAAGGCGACGAAGCCAACCTGGCCCTGGAGCGTGAACGCGCTGTCGGTCATGCGGAACAGCGTGGTGTCCATCACGTCGCGCACCAGGTACTTGCTGAAGTCACCGAACAAGATCGACTTCGCGTTCGCGGCCATCACCGGCATGTGCTGGTTGATGATGATCTCGCGACCCATCAGGCGGTCAGGGGCACCGCCAGGCGTGCCGGACTCATAGCCTGGCACGAAGATCGGGCGACCGTTGTCGTCCTTGATCTTGCGCAGCGCGGCCAGGGTGGTGTCGTGCATCATCCACTTGCCGCTGGCGCGGTAGTACGGATCGACCGAGTGCTCCAGGTCAACCAGGTCTTCGTACTTCACGGTCGTTGCGCCGCCGGTGGCGGCGATCTTGCCGGCGCCAGCGGCGGTCAGCAGGCCGCGGGGCTGGCCCGTGCCACTGCCAAGCGTGTGGTGGCGATTCTGGATCCGGCCAATGCGCAGATTCAGCAGGTTTGCGATGTACGCTTCGACGTTGAACATCGAGTCCTGGATCAGCTCGAATGGCAGCGCGATCGATTTCGACGAATACTTGAAGACATCGAGCGAGGCCTGGCCGAACGTGGTGTCCAACGCCGTGACCTTCACATTCTGGCCGACGATCTCGCCCTCTTCCGACGTTGCATCGGCGGTGGGGAACAGCATCTGTGCGCCGGTGGACGTCTGAATGCCGGTGGCAACCGAGCGGACTGCGAACGATGCCTTCATGGCTTCGATCAGTGTGCGGCTGAATTCGGTAGCCACGGTATAGCCGCCTTCCGTGCCGACCGTGGTGGACATCGCCGCGCGAATGTCCGGGTTGACCCGGGCTTGCATCGCCGAGCGCTGCTCCGCCGACAGTGCCGAGACGCCGCCGGTGAGCATTGCGCGCAGTGCCGCCGATTCATTCGGCGCGGCGGCGCCTGCTCGGTACGCGGCATTCACCGAGTCGTCATGCTGGCGTTCGGGATTCTCCCCGGCCAGCTGGGCGATACGATTCTCGCGTGCAATTTCGGAATCGATCGTCTCGACTTCGGCCAGGAACTTGTCCATCTCGCCGGCCTCGGCTACCGGCATGCGCTGGTCAGCGGGGTATTTGTTATTCAGGTCGTGTACCTTACGGGCCACGGTGTCGCGTTGCGCGCGCAGTTGTGCGAGCTTGGTCATGTAAAACCTTTCGAAGGGGGTGGTCCGCTCTCGCGGCCGGTGGGCATAAAAAAAGCCACCCGGAGGTGGCTGGTCTAGTGGCGCGAGAGCGCGTCAGCTAACTTGAAGGCGCGCCAGCATTGCAATACGTTGATGCTGGCGGGCGCGGTGTTCGTCGGTGGACAGGGCCGTTACGGGCTGCTCTGGCTCAGGCGGAGCAACCGGCTCAGGATGTGGCTTCGGTGCGTTCGCAAAGGCATCCAGCTTCCAGCTGGCCGATGCCTGGGCTTTTGCGCCCGCAGTACCGACGCGATCAGCAAAGCCGTTGTCGACAGCCTGCTCGGCAGTGAACCAAGTTTCAGCGTCCATCCAGCCGCGAATCGTCGCCTCTGGCTTGCTGGTCTTGTTCGTGTAAGCCGCCAGCATTCCGTCATCCACTTTCTCCATCAGATCGGCCAGCGCGCGCAGTTCATTGCGGTCGCCCATCGCCATACCCTGGGAGTTGTGAATCATGTACTGCGTTCCGGCGCCCATTACCACCTCGTGGCAAACGGCCAGGATGCCGGTGGCCGCGCTCGCGGCGACTCCGTCAACCTGACCGATCAGGCGCACGCCGCGCTCTGCTGCCGCCCGCAGCGCATTCATCATTGCCTGCATGGCAAACACATCACCGCCTGGGCAGTTCACGCGGAGGCGCAGGGTTCCGGCCTTCACGCCATCGATCGACGGCACCATCTCCTGAGCGCAGACGTAGCCGAAGTGTTCGGCCAGCATGCGACTGCCCACGATCGGGTCGTACAGGTACACGGTAGTTTCATCACCATCACTGACAGCTGCCTCGATGCGCGACAGCGCCTTGGCATCTGGCCTGCGGTTGTCCAGCAATAGCTGGAGCAGCTTCATGTTCATTCGGGTTCCTTTACCGGTGGCGCGCCAGCCACGTTCATCATCAGGTTTGTATTTGGCGGCATGTTTTCCAGCCGGCGAATTTCGGTCGCGTCCATAAACGGCTGCTCGCCGGCGCGGCCCAGCGCGATTCGATACGCCTCGAAGCGGGCACGCTGATCGCCGTTCTCCAGGGCTTCTGTCTGGTGCGCGATAAAGAAGCGCTCACCGGTGGGCCAGAGCCGCCGGTTGAATTCTTGCTTGATTTCGTTGAGCCGGTCATTCAAAACGTAGCGGACAAAGTTGCCGCCCTGCTCTGCCATGCCCGTGCCCCATGAGCTGGTCTTCTCGGTGTGGCCCACCATGTGCGGCGGCACGCCGAACACCCGGCAAATCTCTTCGACCGTGAACAGGCGGGTCGCCAGGATCTCGGCGTCCTTTGAGTTCACGCTCAGCTGCGCCGGCTCCAGGCCACCGGACAGGATCAGCGGGCCGCGCCCGCCGTTCTGCGCGCGCGCGATCAGCGACGCCTTCAGCTGCTCGAGCTGGGCCTTGTCCAGCTTTGATGCTGTCTTCAGCGCGTAGTCGAAGTTGGCGGCGCCGCCGAAGAACTGCCCGGCGTATTCTTGCCCCGCGATCGCGGTGCCGACGATGTCCAGTGCGGCATGGCAGAGCGGGCTTGGGCTGAGCAGGGTTTCATCGTTGAAGCCCAGGCTCTTCAGGTGGATGACGTCGTCTGGCGGTAGCACGTACGATCCGCCGCCAGCCGGGAAGACGCGGTAGTAGAACTTGCCGCCCTCCCGGAATGGCTGCATCCGGCGCGGGTGCCAGCCCTTCACGTTGCCGCTGGAGAAGCTAGGGCGGAGAAGTTCCGCGAACCCGTCGCCGTCGCACAGCTGCCGATTGATCAAAACCTTCCACGCGGTGGCGGCGCTCATTTCCGGGTTCGCCTGCTCGTTGAGCATCCACCAATAGGGATGCTCAGCCGGCGCGCGGCCCTGCTTTTCGCTGCGCTCAAACACCCCGACAGGCAGGCTGGAGATCGCGCCGACAAGGCGAGCGATGCAGCCGTAGACTGCGGAGACGCGCATCGCGGTGCTCTCGGTTACCGACTTGCCAGAGACGGATCGGTTCGCCGCGCCCAGCAGGTTGGCCAGCTCGCCCATCGACATGCTGCCACTGGAGTTCTCGCCCAGTGCCACGATGCCGGCACGCTCTGCAGCGCCATCGCGACCGGCCATCCAGGAATCGAGCACGCGCGATTTATGCGGCGTCGCCTCCAGGTTTAACAGTTGTCCGGTCATTAAAAGTCCAATACGTGAATTTCTGGCGCCGCCTCCCCTACAGGGTTCAGCGCCATCAGCGAGACCGCGCTGAACGCGGACATAAGTGGGTCGATCTTGGCCTTGCCGCTGGCCTGCTTCGTAATCAAGATGGCGTTGCCCTTGTCCTCGACCCGTGCGTTGCCGACGCACCAGGCCATCATCGGGCGCCCGCCGTGCACCAGCTCGCCACCGGCAACCTTGCGCTCGGTGGTCTTGATCGCGCCGTTCAGGCGGTAGCCCTGCGAGATCGCGACGATCTGCTTCATGTCGATGCTGCGCTCTTCGGTGATCAGCTCGTCGACGATGTCGCCAATGCCGGCGGCGTCAACGCCGATGCCCTTCTCGTCCGGCAGCAGGCCCGAGTCGCGAACCCTGCAGATCAGGTCGGCCACTGCCATGACGTCGTCGCCCGGGCGCTTGACGATGGTGAGATCGCCGTCTTTCTGGAAGTCGAGTAGCCGCGGTGCGATTTCCTTGCGGCGCTCGAGCGCGATCTCATGCACCCAAGCGTGGCACCAAAGCAACCATCTGCCGGTGTCACGCTCCCGGCCCAGAACCGACAGGCCCAGCAAGTCATCCAGGCCGCCGCCATCGATGCCGACAACAGCCACCTCCGACCGCTCGAGCAACGAGTCCAGCGTGATAGTCCGGTCGGTCGCGGCCTGCCAGAACTCAGCCCCCGCCCAACGGTCGCTGCGCAGATTCATGCCCACCTCGACGTTGGCGTGTTTCGCCATGAAGCCGCGAAGCGACTCTGGCCCAGCCTGCTGGGCCTTGGTAAATTCGCGCTCGAGGAAAACCTGGTCGACCGAGAAGCCGATGTTCGGGTTTACCATCGCCATGTTCTCAAGCAGCAGGCAATCGCCAGACGCCACCATTTCAGGCGGGTGTTCGAAGATGATCGGCACGAAAGCCGGGTCGACGATCTCGCCGTCGCGAACCTTGCGTGCGTACTCCAACTTCTGCTTGAACACGCCGGCTGGCGGTTCGTCCGATTGGGTCGTCAGCCAGATCACGAAGCCTTCCGGCCGTGACGCCAGCCCGCCTAGGGCTTCGCGGAACATGTTCTCCGCAGCTGGCATCTTGCCAAAAAGGTGCAGCTCATCGACCAGCGTGCCGACCGACTTCTTGCCGCCGACCGTGTTCTGGTCTGCCGCCAGCACCTTCAGGATCGCGTTGCTCTCCCGATGGGTAATCTTTTTCTCGTGTGACTGCACATGCAGAAGGTCGTCGAGCTCGTCGTCCTTCTGCACCATGTCGCGTGCTGGCGTGTAGGCGTTGTTCGCCACCTCGACGGTTGGAGCCAGCACGGAGAATTCGGCCGACTGGCGCCAGTTGAGGATCAGCGCGGTCAGCATGATCCCGGCGGCCACCGTGCTTTTGCTGTTCTTCTTCGGCAGTAGGACGAAGAATTCGACGATCAGGCGCCGGCCGCTCTCGGCGTCATAGGCCCCGAAGATGCAGCGCACCAGGTCAAATACCCACTCGGCGCAGCACTCGCCAAACGTCGGGCTGCCGGGCGCGTCCACGATCCTGAGCTGCTTGAAGATGTCCAGCGCGTGCTCGGCCTGCTCAGGGAAGATCGGCGGAGGAATGATCGACTCGCCCGCGCGCAGTCGTGCCGCCCAGTCAGGGCAAGCAGTTGTCCATTCCGGCATTTAGACCTTCTTCCCGCCAGCGGCGACCAACTTCGGGGGCGCGGTCTGCGAGAACTTGCCGCCGCCGGCCGTCTTGGCCGCATCAGCTTTCAGATCTTTCTTGCCGCCCTCGCCCAACTTCTTATGCTTGAACGGCAGCATCGCCTTCGCCGCATCGATCCGCAGCCGCAGATCGGCGGCAGGCGCATTCATGACCTTGGTCAGGAACTCGACAGGGTCTTCCGTTGGTGGAATTTCGATCGCGTCGTCGTCGCCGGGGCCGGGGCCCATCGGCGCCCTCATGCCGGTGGCGGCCGCCGGCTGGCGGCGCTGATCGAGGTAGGCTTTAACATCCGGGTCTTTAACATTTCTGGACCCGGCGGCCGATGCCGTTTTTTCACTGAAGCCAGCGCGAATTGCTGCTTCCTTATTGGAGAGCCCGGCCAGAACGGCATCGGCGAAGGCTCGCTTTTTGCCTGTTAAAGCCATTAACAATTTCCTCCAAGGGGGATTTTTTCTGCGCGTGCGGAACTAGTCGGTGTCTGAGAAGTGAGACACAGCAACTTTGATGCCCCCCCTACCCTCGGGCCAGTACGGCAGTGGCGCGCAGGCCGCCGTGCAGCAGCGCGGCCTTGACACCGGGTAGTGATGTGGCCAGGTTCGCTTTGATGTGCTCGACCTGCTCCTTGGTCAGGCGCTGGTCACACGTGATGAGCAGCGTGTCGCCTGGCGCGATGACCACCTTGGCAAGCGACAGCTCAATAGGACGAGCCGCGCTGCCGGGCTTCACGAGCCGTCTTAGCATCGTGGCAAGGTACGCAAAGGGTTTCTTTATTGCTGTCTTCATCACTGCCTCCAGCCCACAAGGGCTTGATGTGGTCGACCGGGTGGCCGATCGTTGTGCGGCCTTGCCGCTTGCACTCTTGGCACAGGCTGCAGTCGCGCGCGCGGATGCGCTTCCGATCCAGCACGCCGGCATAGCCGCGCTTGCGCTCGACCACGACACCAGGGCGAGCGGTCAGCGTGGCGACGCGCGGCGAGGCCGTCTGGAGCCGGGACTTGAGGGCAGTTAGCTTCATGGCTTGTCGGGCACCAAGGCGGCTACCTCGTTCAGCAGCAGTCCGGGCCTTCCATAGCCCTTGGCCTGCAGAATCTCGGCAGCGCGCTCAGCCTCGGCCAGGCGCTCGCAGATGCGATCCAGGGCAGCGCGATCGGTCACGTTCCAGACGATCGCAGGGCGGTTGCCGGTGACAGCACGGATGATGGCGTGGCGGTAGCAATCGACTGGCTGGCTCACTGGGACACCTTGGATAAAGAAAGCCGCCCGGCGCATGGATGCGAGGGGCGGCGAAGATCCTGCTGATGCAGGACCGGAGACACGGGAGCGGACGGCGGGGCTCTCACCCGCGGCTGGGCAGCTACGCCCGCATTGATCGGTGGGCCCGTGCGTGGGCTAGGCGGCGAACCCCAAAGCTATCTGCTGAGTGGGCCGCAAATAGAAAAAGCCCAAGCGTTTAACGGCTCAGGCTTTTTCTTTGGGCGTGCGAAAGCACCAACGGATGGGGTGCAATCGCGAGTTCCGGTGATCGGTGGCGCGGGTGCGCACATTACGAGGCCGGAAGAATGAAGATCTACAGTTTACACGAATTGCTGTGCGTATACACAGTGCTGCGTAAATAGTTGATCAGGCTTGGGTAGCGCGCAACTTGGCGGTGGCGCGGGCGGCGTGGCTGCCGGCGATGCCATGCAGTTCACTCACCATGTTCAGCACGTGCTCACGGACAAACCCGGCAGCCAGCGCCAGGTCGGGGGCAGCAGCGCCACTCAGCCAGTGCGCCAGCGAGTGCTGGGCCACCTGGTGGTAGAGCTTGATGGCAGCCTGCGCATCCCATGCCGTGTTCTCTGGTACCCAGCGGCGCGCGCGGCCGCGCTTCATTACCTCGGCAGTCCAAAGGCGCAGCAGTTGCGAGAGGTGGGCAGCGCCACTCTCGATCACCGTCGCATCACCGGCCAGCGCCTGGCGGCAATCGGCCTCGCGCCCGGCATCCTTGTTGCGGATCGCCTCGACCAGTTCTTTCTCGATGTGGTCGCGCACGGCAATGGCCTTGGTCATGTCCTGGGCAGTGGTGCCGGCGTATTTCGCACGGTGCAGCAGCGCCCCGAGGTCGCCGGGAACAGCTGATGCCAGCGCCGACGCGAGAAGCGGTTCGGCCTGGCTGTGGCGGGCATCGTCCTGCAGGCTCGATGCGCTCAATGCGTGGATGTAGCGGTCAACGAACCCCATGATTACTCTCTCCGAAAGACGACCCAGCGAGCGTAGCATGGGTGGTCAAGAAATTTCCGGATTGAATTTGTTTTTAGGAGGCAGGTCTACAACACAGCACTAGGTCGACGCCCACATAGAGCCTTGATCGTAATTCGCGCTCCGAGCCTGCTGTGTAGTCACCCTCCTACGTCCATGCGGCGCCTTACTCAGTTACGTATTTACGACTATTCGTTTAGCATCAAATATTGACCAAAGTTAAGGGCATTTCAGAATGAAAATTGCTCTCGTAGTCGAGGATGATCCCGTTTGCGCATCCAAGCTTCAACTGCAAATGAAGCTACTCGGCTACACCACGTTCGTTGCATCAACATCTGCAAGAGCATTGAACATCGTCAAAGTATGCGGTATCGACGTAATCCTGATCTCTGTTCCTACTCGCTTAAGTGAAAGACGATCTTTCGCTGGCGAACTCAAAAGCCTTCTACGCACCGCAACCGTTGTACTGATAACAGAGTGTGACGTTGTCCACTCACATGCGAGATCTCGACGCTATTCCGGCCTCTCTGCTGTCTTGAAAGGTCCCGCCACCCTCATGGCTATCTGGCGAGCTCTTGAGTTCGAGCGGGACGGCTTCGGCTGCCATCCTGGATGGGTCGCCGCGAAGCACGAGCGCCGCGTGCCACTGCGAATTCGTACTGGTCACTGATCAAATCCGGACCTTGTCTATACCAGTTCATGGGCAAGATCTGTCTTATCTCGTGGCAATGATTCGGCGTCGACATATATACTGCTTCGATCTGACAACGCAGTATTGTAATTATGATCCAGTACCCAAGGGCGCTTTACCGTCCAGTAGGAAAACACGATTTCAGCAGCACCGAAGTAGCCTTAGATTCGATGCTCGTGCATTCTTCAGCGGAGGAAAGAGCAGCTAGTCGTTCGGGCTGGTGCGAATGGCATCGTGCCATGAAACTATCGCAAGCCCTGTGCCGCCGCAATCAGCGAATTGCAGCGGTCCGACAATTCTTCCATGAGTGGAGATGGGCGTTCGAGGCATTCGCGGTAGTGGGCGGCTCAATTTCTATTGTCGTAGTGTATATGGCCAAGAATTAGCAAGCTCCGCTCGCTCAGCATTCCACGCTACGACATCGTCACGGTTGTCACCAAGGCGCGAACGTGCCTCTCCCTACCCGTCAGGTCAACTCTTTCATTTCGGTGATGACGATCCGTACCTGTCCACCGCGCACGACCTCGCGCCGTACCAGGTGGAGCTCGTCAATCTGTTCGTCATCGATCCACACGCCGGCGGCGGTCAGAGCGTCCTGCAGCGACTTGGCACGGTTGTCGATGTCCTGCCGGCGCCGGTTGGCTGGGTAGATCGCGGCAAAGAGCGACACGCGACCGAGCAGCGGCTCGACTTGGGCGGCAGCGACGATCTCGGCCACGGCCGCGCGGAATGCGATCCCGGCCGGCTTGATGTATCGCCCACCACGCGGGCGCTGGCCGTAGTAGTGGTTGATCGTTGGCGGGATGGGTAGGGTCAGGGTGATCACGCGGCTATTCCTTCGAGCTTCAGTTGTTCCTGGGTGATGGCGACGGCACGGTCGAACGTGTCGTCGAGCTGCTGGCGCGTGATCCAGCCCGGCAGGGGGCGGCGACCGTCGAGCACGTCGTGGCAGTCGCTGCAGCCGAAGCATGCGGCGCTGTCCGGTGCCTTCAGGCCCATGCCCTTCCCGTCCGCCAGGCGGTTCGAGTGGCACAGCACCGTGGTGGCCGGGTCGCGGTTGCACACGCCCAGCAGCATCAGCGTGCAGTCGCGGCCAAGCGCGGCGCGCCGGGCCGGCGTCGACTTGGCGCGGGACTTCTTCATCGGCTTGCGGGCGAGCTGCACGGCGGCCACGCGCAGCAGCCCAGCGCCAGCGGCTGGGGCCTTGAAGCCCGAGCCGCTGGCCATCGGCGTCTTGCGCGCCAGCGGCTTGCCCTGCTTGAGGGTGCCAGTGCGGGCGATGGGGGAGCGGATCATGCTGCCACCGCCGCGACTTGGCGCTCGTGCACGAAGTTCGCACGGATGAGGGCCTCGGACAGCGGCGGGCAGACGCTGTTACCGCACATGCGCACCTGGGCCGACTTCGTGAGCGGGATGCGCGGGAGCGACAGCGGGTCAGCGTGGGCCTGCGCGCCGCCGGCGAACAACAGAGCCGGGTCCGGAATCTCGTCAATGACATACCCGGCCGGGAAGCCCTGGGCGCGGTACAGCTCGTGCGGCGCCAGCATGCGCAGGCCAATGTCGACGATCTCGTAGTCCTGGCCATGGATCGTCACCAGCCCGAAGCGGTCACGGCTGGTCACGGTCGCGAGTGGCGAGCTCGGAGTCTGATCCTGATCCGTCCCGTAATAAGCCAGCAGGAAGGCGCGCACCTCTGCGTGATGCTGGCCACCGGCGCTGATCGTGTGCAGCGGCTCGTCGGCGCCAGCCGCGGTGCTCGTGCCGCGCAGCTTGCACAGGTGGCTCGATACCAGGGCTGACTTGCCCCCGCCACCGGCCGTCACTGTGCCGAGCGGCGAATCGGCGGCGTGGCCGATGCTTTTGCCCATGTCGCGCTGGATGTGTGCTGTGACCAGGCCCAGCGCATGGGGCGCGCCTGCGGGGTTTTCCTTCGGGCCAGCCGTGATTGTCGGCACGGGTTCTGCAAGGTCGCTACCTGTTGAGCCGGTGCGGAATTTGGTGAGGTGAGCCGAAACCATGCTGAAGTGCCCGCCCTTGACCTGGGCGCAGATCGTGCGCAGCGGAGCGTCGGCCGGCATCACGCGTTGGTTGCTCGCGTTGGCGTGCTCGTTGAGGAACGCGGTCACCAGCGCATGCCTGTTTTCAGTCGTGATCGTTGCTACTGGTGCGTCAGGTACGGTGCCGCGTGCGTCCGTCGGCCGCTTGTCGCTGTAATACGGCGCCAAGTACGCGCTGGCCAGCGCCTTCTCGCCGCGCTGCGCGCCAGTGATGGTACGGAAGGGCTCGTGTATTGACTCGCTGCGATCGCCGCCCTGATGCGTGACCGGGACGATGCTCGGCACGACCACGGCGCGGTGGTTCTCGGTGGTCAAGGTGCCGAACGGCTGGCGCGCGGTCACTGGCTTGCCGGCGTAGATCGGGCCGCCCTGCCCCACGATGAACGGATCGGCCGCGTCGACCACGTAACGCATGATGCCCTTGGCGATACGGCGCAGCGTGGCTTCGGCCAGCGGGCGCTTGCGGGTGAAGATGCTCGGGCACTCCAGCGACCAATCGATGCATTCGGCGGCTGTGCGATACGGCTGCAGCTTGCCGGCCAGGACACCAGGCGACCCAGGCGCACCGTTGGTTGGCGCCGGCCATTGAATTGGCAGCCCATCGCGGCGGGCCACCAGGAAGAACCGCTTCCTGATGGTCGGGGTGTCGTACTCGCTGGCGCGCAGTTCGCGGTGGTCGACCTTGTAGCCATGGGCCTGTAGCTGGCGCACGAAGCTATCGAACGTCTTGCCGCGCTTGGCCGGATCCGGCTTCCAGTGGCCGTGCTCGTCCTGGATCAGCGGCCCCCACGTTTTGAACTCCTCGACGTTCTCAAGCATGATGACGCGCGGCTTGCACTTCGCCGCCCAGCGCAGCGTCACCCAGGCCAAGCCGCGAATCTTCTTTTCGACCGGCTTGCCGCCCTTGGCCTTGCTGAAGTGCTTGCAGTCGGGCGACAACCAGACCAGGGCGACGGGCTGGTTCTTCGTGACGTCGATCGGATCGATGTCCCACACGCTCTCGCAGAGGTGCGTCGTGTGCGGGTGATTGATGGCATGCATCGCCAGCGCCTCCGGGTCGTGGTTGATCGCGATGTCGACCGGACGGCCGAAGGCAGCCTCCAGGCCGGTGCTGGTGCCGCCGCCGCCGGCGAAGTTGTCGATGATGAGCTCGTGGCCCAGGTCCAACTGCATGCTGATCAGATCCCGCTTCATACTTTCTCCGTTTCGTTTTTGTTTTGGGTTTGAATTGCCACATACCGCGCACGCGGCGCCCGGTCGCGCGCTTCCTTGAACAGCACGCCGATCTGGCCGTCCCAGGGCTTTTGCTCGCCCCAGGCGCTGCACTTGCCGGTCGGCGCGCCGTTGGTGGGCACGGTGAAGTTCGCGCACATGGCGCAGGGGTCGCGTTCTCGGGTCATAGAAACACCGATCGAACTCGAATCGCACTATCGAGTTGCCCCGCTAAACTCGGCCGAGGATCAATAGACGGTAACTTTCGCTTTGACGACTTCCGGTTCGCACACTTATAGTGTTGGTCAACTATTTTGCTAAGGGAGTAACAATGAGCGAATTCAAACCTCAGGAATCTATCAACCCTTGGGACGAGGGCGACTATCGAATCTATGGCGTGGCCATAAGATCTCCTAGCGGCGGATTCTGGCCGGCTTACTCTATCGACAGGATCCATGGCATACCCGGAACTCCTGTTCAAATTGTTGCCACGCATGAAATCCGGACTCGAGTCTTCGACTCCGAAGAACTTGCCAAAGCCATGGGCGTCTCTCATGGCGTGCATCGCGTGCGCGAGCGCGGTGGTTTGGACAACTAACATCAGCATGCTGCAACCTCGGTGCCCGCGCGCTGGCGCTGCGCCACTTGGTGCTTTGCCCACTCGCCCGCAATCCAAGTCACGCCCTTCGTGGTGAAGCGCGCAGCGTTGAACGCGTGGTTGTTCTGGGCGGTACCGGCTTTCACGCAGAAGCGGCCGGCGTCCATGTGGTGGGCGTGAGGCGTGAGCGCGCCGTTCAGCCGGTACATGATCTTCTGGTCGAGCAGGAACTCGCGGAATGCACTCTCGTTTGCGTTCAGCAGCTTCGCCACTTCGCGGAATCCCTTCGTGCCCGTCGAGTCGGCGTAGCGCTCGACGAACTCCACGGCGGGCGCGGCGGCGGCGAGCTGCTCGGCCTGGGCGGCGATCACGTCCTGCTGGTCGGCGGCCAGGCGCAGCGCGTCGGCGAACGATTGCGGCAGGGCCAGCGCCGGCGCCGCGGCTTCCAGCGCCATCCAGCGGTCGATGATCTTGGCGCGCAGCGCGGCGCTGTAGCCCGAGATCACGACCAGGCAGTCGCGCTTCGTCAGGTCGTAGACCATGGTCGGGCGCCCGCCGCCGTCGGCCTGGTGCGCACGGGCAGTATTACGACCAAGTCGTAAAACCTCTTCGTTGATCAGGCGCTCGATCGTCGCGATGACGTCGTTGTGGCGCGCTTCGCAAATGTCGGCGATCTCGCGGCTCGACATCGTCGCTTCGGCAGCGCCAGGGCTTTGCAGGGTCAACATGTTGCCTCCGGTGGTGTTCGTGATCATGGGTTCAGGGCCTTCCGGCGCGCGGCCTCGTAGGCATCCATTCGCTTTTGGTATTCGGCATAGCTTTCGTCCGTGCCCTTCGGGTCGTTGCCCTGCGGCTTGCGGATCTGGATCGGCGCGGTGACCGGCTTGCCGTACGCCTGCGCTGCCGGTGGCGGGTTGAGCAAGTCCTCGACGATTCGAACGAGGTAGTTCGGCGGAATCTTGGCGTCCGGCCCCTTCTGCTCGCGTGCCGTGGCGACTGCGGCATGCAGCACCACCATCGGAACCTTGCGGGTCGACCAGTCCTGCACGGTCGGGTGCGTGAACGTCGCGTTGACGCCCAGCTTGCGCAGGGCCACCGTCAGGACAACCGCAGGGTCAGTGCTTTCCGGCAGGTCTTCGCGAGGCGGCATTGCGGCGGCTCGTGGGCTGTCGGGTTCGACAGGGTCGAGATCGACGACGACACCGGCGCCAGCCGCAGCGCTCGCGCTGTTGTCGTTGTTCTCTTCTTCTCTTCTCTTCTCTTCTCTAGGCGTGACTTGGTGTGACATGGCGTGACCTGTCGTGACGCCAGCATCAGAACCAGTGTTCGCACTGTCACGCTCACGCTGTTGACGCTTGCGCTCGGCGGCCGTGTTGTCCACGCGCTCGCGCTTCGGCTGACGCTCTTCCCATCGGGTGACGCGGTCGCCATCAACCAGCGAGCGACCCTGCATCGCTTCCAGGATGCGCGCCGTGGTGCCGTCGTCGGCGCCGAGCAGGAAGTCAGTCGCCTCGCAGTCGATCGCGCCGAACAGGCCGCGCTCAGTGTTCGCGCTGGCCTGCTCGAGGATCAGTGCCCACACGGCGATCACGTCACCGACGCGCGCAGCAGCCTTCCGGGCGACCAGGCCAAACTTTGGATCGTTCACGCTGCCGTGGTGCCAGCGGAACCAGTCGATACCGTTGGCCATCAGTGCGCTCCCTCGATGATCGAGACTTGGCGCGGGTCGACCGGCTTCTCGACGTAGATGAAGCCACGTTCGCAGTGCTCCAGCTCGGCACGCTGAGCGATCTCGCACGCGCGGTCGCAGATGGACGAAGGCTGTTTTTGGAACAGGCAGCCGCGGCAGCTTTTCGCTGCCCGCGTGATGAATTGAATGGCTTCGGGCGCCAGCGGGTCACCGCCTTGGCCGAGCCAATCCTGAATGGCCACATTGTTCATCATCCAGCCACCATCGCAACGATGCAGCCAGCCTGGTGCCCGGCGCCCTGCTCCATGTGGCAGCGGGTGCAGCACGGTGCGCTCTGCTGCTGGGCGCGGCGCTCGGCCACCGGTGCGCCGAACAGCGCGGTTACCAGCGGGTCGCGACGATCGATGGCCGGATAAGCGGAACTCAAGATGACGCGGCGCTCATCGGTGGCGCGGCGTCGCGGCAGGTCCTTCGCGCCGTACGAGGCTTGATCTCCTGGCCCTGGGCCCAACTGCCAGTTGTTGACGAAGCCGCCGCGCTTGCCATCATCAATGCGGGAGGCGTGGATCAGCCCCAGGGTGCGCAGGTAGTCCAGGCGCGTCGAGACTTGATCCGACTTCACTTTCAGGTGCTGGGCAATCTCGGCGGTGCGATGCAGTCCGGCGCCAATGCAGTCGAGGATGGCGTTGCGCAGTTCCACGCTGCCGCGTTTCGGGATGAGGGTGATCATTGCTCGGCCCTCATTGAGGCGCCCGGCAGCGCGCGGCCAGCTTCCAGCACCGATTGTCCGAGGTCAGCCAGCTCCTTGCGCGCCATTTCGATGGCTGCTGGGTCGGAGCCTGGGCCAACCTTCAACAGGGCCTGGGCCGCTTCGGCGCCCTCTTTGATGATGCTGCTGGCGTGGACGAGCGGGTCGAAGCCCGGCGACACGTGGTCGTCAGCAGTGCACACGTCCAGGCCCAGGGGGCGCAGGATTTCGCCGACGCACTGCAACTGCAGGTCGACCGGCAGCGCGGCCAGGATCGAGGGGATGAAGTTCGCGGGCAGCAGGTTCGTGTCCTTGCCTTCGTCGTCCAGCCAGCGGAATACGCGGTCGGCGTTGACCTTCTGACGCTGGAACGCGTCGCGGGTCGTTGGCTCGAAGCGAATGTCGGTGATGACCGGGCCTTCCAGACGCTCGTGAGCGTCGACAATCTCCTGGACGACCGTCTCACGGCTCCAGCCCTCACGCTTGCGCCATTCAACGACCGCAGTCTTGATGGTGCCAATCAGGGTTTTGTGCGAATCGTTGCGCATGCTTTAAATCTCCGCTTGCCGTACAGTTGCTTTATTGAAATCATTCATTTGAAAAAAAACGATGTACTGCTTCAATCCCGGCGTTGCTTTTTGTGCCCTGCCTTACCGATCGGGAACATGTCTGGACGCGCCAGCCGCACCTTTGCCGGGATGCCGCGCTCCTTCCAGTTCTGTACGCGCTGGACTGTGTACCCCAGCTTCCGAGCGACTTTCGCCGATCCGCCCAAGTGTTCGATCGTTTCTTTATCGTTTGACATGACCCGCCCATGAGATGTTGGTGATGGCTCTATTAAACACCATGTTTAAGGACGAAGTCAACACGGCGTGTAACACAATTTGTTTACTTAGGCGATAATTGCGACATGCACAATCAGATGGAACGGCTTTACCAAGCGGCCAAAGAATTAGCCAAGGTCGAAGGTCAGACTGAGGTCGCGACTGCGCTCGGCCAATCGCCGCAAACAGTGAACAACTGGGAGTCCCGAGGCCTGTCGAAGCTGGGCGCACTTAAGGCGCAAACCGTCTGGGGCGTCTCGGCGACTTGGCTGCTCTCTGGCGAGGGCGAAATGCTCCTCGCTCCGGCGCCGGCTGACCCGCCCAAGGACGAGGCCCCGTTCAGTTTCAGCCCGATGCGCGTTCGCGGCGTGGAGGCGCCTGCGACGGTGCCTATCCGGTTCGTTCAAATCAAGCTGCGCGCCGGCGCGACCGGATTCGTAACTGAGCTTGAGCCGGACGACGGCGGCATCTATGAGCTGCCCGTGGGAGTGTTGGAGGAATTGGATGTCGAGCCTCAGTGGCTCATGGCAATGCGCGTGAAGGGGCCGAGCATGCGGCCTATGATGGACGACGGAGAGGTCGTCGTGGTCAGCCGCAAGCACATTGAGCCCGAGGAAGACGGCATCTTCGCTTTCAACTACAACGGCGAGCCGCTCGTCAAGCAGCTGGTGAAAAAGGGGTCGGCCTGGTGCCTTCGGTCGTTCAACACGGAGTTCCGTGACCTTGATGTGCGCCAGGCGCAATGCGATATTGTTGGGATGGTGGTCTACCAGCCACCGCGAATTCTCAGCCCTCGATTGAGGCGGCGTTGAAGATCGATACCTCCGTCGTGACAATTTGCGGATACCGTGTGGTACTCGCTTTTCCCGACAGTGGTTTGGTCTGCCCTGGGCCAGGCGATGAACTCATCGCGCGGATCATGCCCCATTTCCCCGGCCGACCAATAATGCTTGTTACGTTTGAGGACGGCGAGCGAGCATATGCTCCTTTCGACTTCGTCCCTATTTTTCGAGCGTTGAATCTTGACGATATTTTTTTATCAGAGATCGAACTCGCAGAACTAATCGAAGTTGAAGACGAACTGCCATTTTAAAATCGTCCGGATCAAAAGGAAGGTCATGGGAAAGTTTATTCTCGGGTTTATTTTTATTGCCGTTCTGGCATCCATGATAAATGGCAGCCTACGAGGTCGGGCGTCCGATGCTGCTGTTACTGCATCATCGCGGCCTGCAGAAGTGCAGATTGTGACGGGCAAGGAGCGGGACGAAATAGTTGCAGGTGCAGCCAAAGGTCTGGTTTTAGAGCGCGACAAAATTGAGAAGGTCAGCTTTTACTCGGCCAAATTGCCACGGTTGGCTACTAGGGTTGAAACCTATATCGCCCTGCCTGATGGCAAGCTGCCCTATGCTCGGATGAAAACGATTTATTTTGGTGACGACTGGGTCTTCTACGACTCCATAAAGGTCATGGTGGATGATCAAGTCATCTACGCAAACGATTTCCGGCGGTCTGATGTTGCGAGAAATAATTCAGGCGGCAGCGTGTGGGAAGTTGCGGATTATCTAGCGAACGATGTTGAGCTGACTGCGCTGAATGCAATTGCCAGTTCTAAGAGCGCCACAATTCGATTCTCAGGCGCTGAGCGACGTCACGACCACGAAATTACTAAGAAAGAACGTCGCGATATTCAACGCGTGCTCGAAGCGTACGCGCTGCTGTCGAGCCAACTGGCGCGCAAGGCGCCACTCGACCAGGGCGCGGTATCTGTCAAATAACGAGTAGGCGCTACGGCACGCCTGGATGCTGATAACTGGTCGACTTGATGCAGAAAATAGCAGAAGAAGAGGCGCGCTCACTCGTAAGCCGCCCGTTGCTTTGCGTGGAAATCGAAGCGTGGACCCCGCTGAAGGTGCAGCCAGGAACTGTGGGCTGTGGCGCGGGACTGCTAGACGAGAGCGGTCAGTCTGCTCGGATGTACGTTGAGCTGACTTACCGCACGTCGCACAAAACCAAGATCACCACCTACATCTTCACTCTCTTTAAGCGCCACGCTCATGGAAAAGATCGGGTGTACCAGCTTGAGGTTAGGCAGACACCGAAGCGGGTGCGCGATTTACACAAGCTCTCACACGAACATATCGGTAGCCTGAGGACCGATGGGGGAGTAAACTGGGACTCCTGGACCTACGAAGATGTGCTCGCACACTTCTGCAAGGCGACCAACATTACCTTCCAGCCAAAGCCCCCTCACCCTGAAGAATTTAAGCTCACGGCGGACCGATGATTTGCTCAAAAATTTCTGAAATGATCGGCTTCGAGTGCCACCCTCTATCGGATGATGGCAGCGTTGCTATGATCGATACCCCATTCGTGTTTTCGGACGGCGATGGCGTACCTGTCTTTGTCGAGAAGGTGGCTGGGCAAGTGAGGTTCTTCGACGATGGCAACGTGATCCTGCACTTCCGGGGGCGGGGCGTGACGCTCGAGGACCATCGGCAAACACGGTTTTTGAAGAGCCTTGCCGAGAGCAACGGGGTGCGCCTGAACGACATGGGCGAGCTCGAAATCTTCGCCAAGGCAGACGACGCGCCAGCTGCTTTCGCAAAGTACATCTCGACCATCTTGGCCGTATGCTCATGGGAAGTCGATCAGCACGGCGTCTCCACCGATACATCCCTCTTTTTGGATGAGGTGACCATGTGCCTGCGCGCCTGGAAGCCAGGAGCATCCTTCGGCGATGGAAAGGAATATGCCGGCGTCTCAGGTCACAAGTACAAAATGGACCTCGACTTCGACGGGAGGGCCGTTCTGGCGATCGGAACACACCCTGCTACCGTCAGCTCGGCTGCAAAGAAGCTGCTCGATATTGGCGCAGCAACGGCCAATGAGAAGCTCGATGTGCTGGTCGTTATCGACGACCGGCATGATGCGGAAGCCGCTAAGAGCGAGGCTCTGATTCTTGACTCTGTTGCAACCACGCTGATGATGACGCGCCTTGAGAAAAACGCCAGCTTGCCCCACCGCTTGAACTGAAATCCGGGCTGCCTTCGGGTGGCCCTCACCTCTCCTCTCCAACCCGCCCAGCGCGGGTATTTTTTCGCCCGTAGCTCGGGCCGGCCACCGAGCCGCGCGCGGTGTGCATCAAGTTTACCTCAACTGCAGAAAATATTAAACACAGTGTTGACAGCAAAAGTACACATGGTGTTTAATAGAGTCATCTGTTCGGAGCCGTGAATTCTGCTTCTTACAGTCACCACACAGCGCGGCTTGGGAAGCATTCGACTAACCATCGCTGATTCAAGGGAACCGAGTCGCGCTGTGTGGTAGCTGGCAGGACTCAGGCGCCTGCATCGTCTCTGAAGTACGAGGCCTGGCAGCCGCCACACCAACAACACAGCCGCCGAGCGGCACGACTGGAGAAGATCATGAAACGCAAAACTACCGAACTGCAGTGCGCTGGCCTGGTGGCATCCATCGGCTGCCCGCGCCGCCTGGAGATCTGCAACGAGCTCGGCCGTCGCTCGCTGCCGGCTGGGCCAATGCGCTACCGGACGGAACAGCAACGCGCTGCAGAGTACAGCGCCATGGCACTGACGTCGGGATGGGCCTTCGCATGACCCAGCAGTACGACACCGAGTACCTGAGCCAGGCGATCGACGAAGAGATCGTGCTGGCCAAGCTCGACCGGAACCAGCGCGGCAAGAAGCCGGCGACCATCTGGCGCGACGTGCCAGTGCATCAGGTCCGGCCTGCAGGCGCACCCATCGGCCTGCGAGGCGGCCAGGTCACGGCAGACCTGCCGAAGTATCGTCGCGACGCGAAGGATGCTGGCGATCTGTGCGTGCGTCGCAGCCTGAACGTAAAGCACGACCCTGACGAGTACTGCGTGTCAGCGTCGTACGGCAGCAACCGGCGCGCCGTGACCGAGTTCTACGGGATGCACCCGGACGTCGCGGCGGCCACGATGGCGGCGATCACCCGGGCTGCAATCCAGATGCTGACCGAACAGCGCGACGAAGCCGCCGCGCTCAACCCTACCCGCGCACCGACCCGCCGCCGGGTTGCTGCGCGCCCGAAAACGAAATGAGGACCGCCATGAGCTATCGCATCACCGCCCGCACCAGCGCCGGCAGCACCACCTACACCGCCATCGGCGACCGTGATGCGCTGATCGATGCAGCGTATGACGACGGCGCCCTGGGCGTCACCGTGATGGCTCAGGGCTGACCATGGCCACGAAGAAGCGCACCCTCGCGCTGACCGCCGACGAGCTGGGCCTGACGCCGGCCGACCGTGCCGCCATCCGCCAGGCACGCATCAACGCACAGTCCAGCCGCTACCAGCGCGAGGTGGCGATCGAAAAAGATCACGCCGCAGCGCGCCCACCCGAACCAAGGAAATGACCATGACCGACACCACGCAAGAATCCGCGCCGCTCGCGCCGGCCGGCGTCATCTACCAATACCGCGCGCTGTCCTGGTGCGATCGCCGCTGGAGCGACATCGTATCGATGGACGAGCTGAACTTGATCAAGGGCTCCCCAGACATCTACGCAGTGCGTGCGCTGTCCCTCGTGCCGATCGATGAGCTGCTGCGCGCGCCGGCCGCAACCGTCAGCGCGGCGGTGGCCACCATCGCCCAGGCGCGCCGCGACCGCGACGTCATCGGCGGCCAGCTGCGCCGCGCGCTGGCAGCACTGGAGGGGATGCCATGAACGAGCACCGCCTGCGGGTCATCAAGTGGAAGTGCGCGATCGTCTGCGTGCATTGCGCCCTGTGCGCTTCGGCGATCGCTCACGGGTGGCCGCTGTGAGCTTCGAGAAATTGCGCCTCGAGCACCAATGCCCGGAGCGCCTCGCGCGGCACTTGTACGAAGAGCTCGAGCAGATCCGCAAGGACCTGGCACAAACCCAAGCGCTGCTGGCCATTGCCAGCGCCCATCGCAGCAAAGCCGAAAAGAAACTGGCGCCACCCTCGCCGCGCCGCATAAACCGAGACCAAAAGGAAAACCGATGAACTTCGCTAAATCCATCCAGCTCACCAATTTGTGTATCGCCAATGCATGTGGCGAACCCATCCTGATGACGGACCCTGATCGCCCGGTAGCTCCGCGCTACTGGTCGCTGTGCATGACCAGTGAGAATCACGGCACTGTCGGCAAGGCCGGCGACCAATTCACCCATGCACCCGGAAAGCATGAGCGTGTCCAGGTCGTCGAGATCGTTGCCGTCGGGTCGCCGCCAGCGCCGGTCGTCGACCTCGCGGGCCTGGCGCGCTTCGGTTTTTGCGACATCAATGACGACGAGTTCCTCGAGCGTCCAGACGGTGCCTACTTCCTCGCGCACGAAGTCGAAGCGCGCTGCGCCAGCGCTTCCCCTGTCGCGGCACAAGCCGGACTGATTGCGGCGCCGGAAGAAGCTCTGCGTGTTGTGCGCCGCCTGCTCGATGGGTCGCAGCCGAAAGACCTGGCTGGGGCGATCATGGTGATCGACAGTGCGCTCAATGGTGGCGCAGCCTGGACCTACGAGATCGAGCCTCCAGCGGGCTTTGCCGATTACGTTCAGGCGAACTACAGCGGCGATGTTTCTTTCCACGATCCGGCCTGGCATGCACGTCGCCTTTGGAATGCAGCCATGCGCAACCTCTCGAAATCTTCGAGTGGTTCGGCCCAGGCATCTACATCAGGCGAGCGCCAGGAAGGCGGTGCGTGATGGCGATCATCGGATTCATCTTCCTCTTGGTCGTCGGCCTGGTGCTGGTCGTTTATGCGATTGGTGCGGCCTTCGTCACTGTCGGTTTCGCGGGCAAGGTCGAATGGCCGCCGGTCCTGGTCTTCGGCGGCGTCGGCGTCCTGCTGCTCTGGTACGCATTCGTCAATGCGCCCTTCACCATCGTATTCGGAGCTGCAGCATGACCACCACCCACCCATCCGCCAACGATAGCGGGCTGAATCTCGACCACCTGGAAGCGTTGGCGACTATACCCGAAGAACGGGCGCTGTTCGCTGCGGCCCTAAAGCAAGGGTGGCCGGGGGTAGTCGACCCGAACGACGACGCTTATTGGGAGCAGGGGTATGGCATGATTTGGCGTGCAGCAGTAACCGCCGCCCTCGCCAACCAGCCAGCGCCCGATGGCATGAGTACGGCTCTTGCAGAGGTTACTGAAAAGCTTAGCCGGATGTCGGCAGAGAACCTGTCGCTTGGCATGGAGAATATGCAATTGCGCGAACAGCTTGCCGATACCAATCAGCCAGTGCCGGTACTGCCAGCACAAGAATCATTGGTGCGCCAGATTCACAAGGCCGTCTTGAATTTGAAGCCGAATCCAGCACTGACCAAGAAGGAGCAGCATGAAGTGCTTGGCGCTATTCATTGCTGTGCTGGTATCGTTTCTGGCTTTGCGCATCAACCAGCGCAGGAGCAGGCCGACGATCTTCCACCGCTGACAATGAGCGTGTACGGAACTAAAACCGTGCTTGAGTTGGAGCGTCAGCGCCGTGCGGATATTGCAGCTCAGGCCGCGCAGCAGGAGCCAGTAGCAGCGCCCGATCGGAAGCTAGACGCCGAAGCTATACGGGCGATCCGCCGCGCTGTTCGGTATCTGGAAGAGAATGACTGCACCGGGCCAGCAGAAGACCTCAAGGCGCTTCTGGCCACCCCTGCCGCGCAGCAGGAGCCAGTAGCAGCGCCCCAGCCAAAGGGCGAAGCGCCGCAAGCCGATGATGTGGCAAAAGTCGTAGCCGTGTGGCTGCGCTACGGGCAAGCGGTCATTGAATTCACTGGCAATCCACCGAACTTGGGGGACAAATTCTATCGTGCCCTCGCGCATCAACCAGCGCAGGAGCAGGCCAATGACGTATCGCGCAAAGACCTGCTATTGGCGCTTAAAGCTGCATTGGACACTTGCGCGACCAAAAGTGGCGTGCCAAAAATGTCACATCTCGATACGCTAAACGCGCTCAATGAGGCAATTGATGCAGCGACCCGCACCGCTCCGGCCGCGCAGCAGGAGCCAGTAGCAGCGCCCCAGCAAGCCGCAGCACCCGGCGCGCTGGAGAAATCAGCACGAGCGCTGGCCGAGAAGTGGCACAGAGATGCTGTCGATACCGGCTTTGCGACGAGCGAGGCAGCAGTTGAGCTGCTCGAAGTCCTCGACGCTGCACCGAGCGCCCCCGGCACACCGGAAGCGCTCAAGGGAGGTGCGTGATGGCCGATTATCCAGTCCCTGCGAAATCCTTGGCAGAGGCGATGAGCGCGCAGACGAACTTGCATGTGTTCGGGGCGGTTGTCGCGATCTTGGAAGGTGGAACCCTGTCGAGCTACAGCGGTTCGTCTGCGCGGCGCATCATCGCAATTTGCCACAAGGAGCAGCAGCGGCAGTTGAAGCTGATGGACAAGGCAGTAGCAGCAGTGAACAAGCGCGCCGCCCAGCTCGACGGCGGCCAGGAAGGGAGCGAATCAAATGGCTGATACCGAACTGAACTTGGACGTCCGGTACGAGTTCGAGCGCTGGATGTCGCAGCGCGGCGAATCGGCAGTCTACATCGGTGATGGCTTGTACAGCACCGGCGCCGTGTGCGACCAGGCCGAAGCCTTCGCCGCCGGCGTCGCGTTGGCCCGCCCAGCCCTTGCTTCTCGCCCTGTTGAGGTGGACCCTGCTCGCCTGCTGCTTGAAGCGCTCGCCGTTGCCGTGAAACTGCGCACCGACATCGACAAGGCGCTGGAGCGCATTGGTGGTGCACGGTGAGCCTGGCCGAGATCACACACACGGCGCGCCGCGATCACCTGTGCGCCTTCTGCGGCATGACCGTGCAGAAGAACGAGCGGTACGTGCGCGCGCAGTCGCCGGGTGGCGCGCAGGCCAAGAAGGCGTTTCACAGCCGCTGCTACCAGGGCCTGGTGAAGAGCAACAAACAGAACACTATTTCAGCACGCAAGGAGGATCACGATGGACAAACCTAAACGCTTTCTGCGCCTGCCGGCCGTCATGGATGTCGTCGGCATCAAGCGCACCGCGATCTACGATCGGATCAAGGCTGGCACCTTCCCGGCGCCGGTTAAACTCGGGCCGCGGGCGGTGGCCTGGGACGAGTCGGCAATCGCAGAATGGCAGAATAACCTGCAGACGGGCGTCAAAGCTAGCCTCGTGTAGGTCGGGGGTAGAAACGGGGGTAGGCGGAAAAGAAAAAGCCCCTTCATAGGGGCTTTTTCAAGTAACTGGCGGAGACGGTGGGATTCGAACCCACGATACAGGTATAAGCCGTATGCATCCTTAGCAGGGATGTGCCTTCGGCCACTCGGCCACGTCTCCAATCAGTACCAACGT
>Ga0308164_10001074_pt1 | contig 34916 bp, 35 predicted proteins | sample PhyTR2_FD_201031 | JGI IMG/M metagenome (GOLD analysis project Ga0308164, IMG submission 201031) | Phyllosphere microbial communities from UC Gill Tract Community Farm, Albany, California, United States - DLSLT.R2 | ecosystem: Host-associated > Plants > Phyllosphere > Unclassified | place: USA... | reverse complement strand
GGGGGCTTGCTCCCGATAGCGGTGGGTCAGCCAACATACCTGCCAACAGTGCCGCCGCCTTCGAAGCCTCGCTAAAGCTCGACATCTCCCACAGGGGATTGGCGGTATCCATGAGATCTGCAGCCCGGCTGCTTTCTATCTGCCAACGGTGATCAAGTAGGGGAGGGGTTGGGCTCATTGTCTGTTCCTTCAGAGGGCTGCGTCTGGAAAAGGGATGGACCTAGCCGCTGGAAACCTGCAAAAGCTGTGTTAGATACGCAGGTGTCGTAGTGACGACATAAGCACTCTTTGTCGCGTCGTTATGAATCGTCTCGTGGTATCTGCCGTCCTTGAAATGCAGGGCGACGCCATCATCGACGGCGTAGGCGGGCTGTACGTCTTTGAGCCGGACAAGCTCAACAAACGAAGCTTCTCTTCCCGCCTCTGAACTGAAATGCGGACACAGCGCTCCTGGCAGAAAACCCAGGCCGGTAATCAGGGCGAACGCTCCCCCTGAGTCAGAGTGCCCATACTCAAACCAGCAAATCGCCCCTGCACTGACACCACACAGGACCTTACCGTTTTCCCATGCCTCTTTCAGAAGGCCCACCGCGCCAAACTCACGCCAGATAGCCACCATGGCACGGGTATTCCCGCCTGCCACGTAGATGATATCGGCTTGCTTAAACAACGATGAAATATGATCAGGGCTGGGAAAGGGTGGAATAAAGAATGTCAGCGTGCGTACGCTGCAACCAGCGCTCTCATATTTGGCCGTGAAGTCGGTAATCTTTACACGGTCGTCGCCGTTGGCGGTGGAGATATAGAGAACCGTGGGATGGGCTTTGCCGGAGGAAGCGACGATATATTCGTCGATGCGGGTCATGCGCTGCATGTCTTCGCTGGACTCGCCGCCGATGACAATGATGTTTTTATCCATGGTGAGCTCCTGTCTCAGCACGGCGACATACCCAGGTCTTAGGGGATCCCCAAAATGCCCGTAGGGTTTCACGCTCATTTCATCCTAGCTTTAGATGGTTGCCACGATTAAACCCCAGACGAAACTGGCGGTATTGGCTGAGCTGGCAGAGCGAATCCGGTCTGTCGTCTAGTACAGTCCAAATGTGGGAGGGGGCTTGCCCCCGATTGCGGCTCAGCCAGCTCATCTGTAGCTGGTCCACCGTCATCGGGGGCAAGCCCCTCCACATTGGTTGACCTTGCAGGCTTTCAGCGCTCAGCGCCGGCTGCTGACCTCAGCCGGCACATCATCCCCGGCCATGCGCTTGCGGAACAATGCCGTGCGGGCCAGCAATACTGTGGTCACCGGCACGGTGATCGACAGCAGAATCGGGATCAGCCAGCCATGCAGCACCGGCCCGGATTTGAGCACCGAAAAGTAGATGATCGACGCCAACGCCACGCACCACGCGCCCAATGTCGAGGCCAGGGCCGGTGGGTGCATGCGCTGGAAGAAGTCCTTCATGCGCAGCAGCCCTAGTGCGCCAATCAGTGCAAACAGGCTGCTGAGCACCAGCAGCACGCCCACCACAATTTCCATCCATATCGGCATCATTCAATCACCTCTCCACGCAGCAGGAATTTGGCCAGGGCAAACGAGCCCACGAAGCCGAACAGCGCGATCAGCAGCGCCGCTTCGAAGTAGGTGTCACTGGCATAACGAATGCCCAGTACCAGCATCATCAGCATTGCCAGGATGTACAGATAGTCCAGGGCCAGAACCCGGTCTTGGGCCGATGGGCCTTTGAACAGGCGTATCAGGGTCAGCACCATGGCCAGGGAAAACAGGAACAGGCTGAACAGGATCGCGTTGGCGAGCAGGGGGCTCATTCGAAGATCTCCATCAGGGGCCGCTCGTAGGTGGATTTGAAGTGCTCGATAAACTGCGCTTCATCGTCCAGATCGAATACGTGCAGCAGCAGGATGCTGCGGTCCAGCGCCAGTTCCGACCAAATGGTGCCGGGTACCACGGTGGTGATCATCGACAGCGCCGCCAGGCCGTTGGGGTCACGCAGGTCCAAGGGGATCTTGATAAAGCACGAGCGCGGCGGGCGCGAGCCGCAGGTCAGCACGCCCCAGGCCACTTGCAGGTTGGACACGATCACGTCGCGCCCCACCAGCAGCAACAGGCGCAGAATCACGCCCGGACGGCGGATGCGGATCGGCAGCGGCCGCAACGGCGCCATCATCAGCGGGGCCAGAAAGCCCAGCAACGCGCCGAGCAGCAGATTGCCAGGGCTGACGGACAGGTTCAGCACCAGCCACAGCAGCCACAACGCCAGGGACAGCCACGGGGCAGGGAATAGGCGCTTCATGGTTGCACCTGTGCGGCAGTGGCCTTGGCTTCAGGGCTGGGCACCGGGCGCGTGGCCATGACGGCCATCACGTACTGTTCGGGGTTGTTCAGGCTCTGGGCGGTGGCCTGGGTGTAGCGCATCAGCGGTTCTGCCTTGAAGGTCAGCGCGATGCTCAGCCCCAGTAAGAAGAAGATCGGCAGGCATTCATAGCGACGCAGCAGTGGCGACGGGCGTTCTTCCGGGGTCCAGAAGCGCTGGATGCCCATACGCGCAAACGCGATCAGCGAGGCCAGGCCGGACAGGATCAACAGCACCACCAGGCCCCACGCGGCGGGCCGGATCGGCGCGTCGGCGCTGGCACCGAGGCCCAACGGGTTGACCAGTGCGCTCAACAGGCTGAGCTTGCCGATAAACCCGGACAGCGGCGGCATGCCGATAATCAGCAGGGCGCAGGCCACGAAGCTCAAGCCGAGGAAGGCCATGGTCCAGGGGATCACCTGGCCGATCACGGCTTTCTGCTCATCGTCCAGGTTCACGCCGGGCCGAGGGTGCAGGGACTCCATGGCTTTGGGCAAGGCGTCGATTTCTTCATCCAGCGGCAGGTCGTTGGCCGAGCGCGAACGCTCGATCAGTTCAGCCAGCAGGAACAGGGCACTCAAGGCCAGGGTGGAGCTGATCAGATAGAACAACGCGCCAGCGGTCAGGCTCGGTTGGGCGAAGCCTACCGCCGATAGCAGGATCCCGGCCGAGACCAGGATACTCAGGCTCGCCATACGCTCCAGGCGTTGCGCCGCTACCATCGCCAGCGCCGCACAGATGATCGTGGCCATGCCGCCGTACACCAGCCAGTCGCCGCCGAACAATGCCGACGCGCCGGCCTGGCCGGAAAACAGCAGGGTCCACAGGCGCAGCACGGTGTACACGCCGACCTTGGTCATGATCGCGAACATCGCCGCCACCGGCGCACTGGCCGAAGAGTAGGCTGGCGCCAGCCAGAAGTTCAGCGGCCACATGCCGGCCTTGGCCAGGAAGGCGGTGGCGAGGATCGCCGCACCGGCGTGCAGCAGGCCGCGATCGGCCTCGGGCACCAGCGGGATTTTCAGCGCCAGGTCGGCGAAGTTCAGCGTGCCGGTAACCCCGTAGATCATCGCCGCGCCGATCAGGAACAGCGACGACGCCAACAGGTTGATCGCGATGTAATGCAGCCCCGACGATACCCGCGCGCGGCCGGAGCCATGCAACATCAACCCGTAGGACGCGGCCAGCAGCACCTCGAAGAATACGAACAGGTTGAACAGGTCTGCGGTGAGGAATGCGCCGTACAGGCCCATCATCTGGATCTGGAACAGCGCGTGGAAACTGGTGCCGGCGCGGTCCCAGCGCGCCATGGCGAACAGCAGCGCACTGACGCCGATGATCCCGGTGAGCACCAGCATCAGCGCCGACAGTTGATCCACCACCAGCACAATACCGAACGGCACTTGCCAGTTGCCCGGCAGGTACACACCGATGGAGCCGGGGCCGTCTTGCTGCGTCCAGTACAGCAGCAGGATCGCCGTGGCGAGGCCAAGCACACTGGAAAACAGGTTGATACGCGCCTTGAGTGGCCGGCGTTTCTCGCTGAGCATCAGCATCAGCGCGGCGGTGAGCAACGGCAGCAGGATCGGCGCGACGATCAGTTGGTTGACCCAATTCATTCCTTGGGCTCCCGGCCATCCACATGGTCGGTGCCGGTCAGGCCCCGCGATGCCAGCAGCACCACCAGAAACAGCGCGGTCATGGCGAAGCTGATCACGATGGCGGTCAGCACCAGGGCCTGGGGCAGGGGATCGGTGTAGTGCAACAGGTCCTGCGGTACGCCGTCCTTGATGATCGGCTCCTTGCCGATAAACAGGCTGCCCATGCTGAAAATGAACAGGTTGACCCCGTAGGACAGCAGGCACAGGCCCATCACCACCTGGAACGTCCGTGGCCGCAGGATCAACCAGACGCCGGAGGCCGCCAGGACCCCAATGGCAATTGCGATGACTTCTTCCATCAGGCGGCTCCTTCGGTTGCAGCGACTGCTTTAGGCTGGTTGCTCGGTTTATGCGCACGCACCGATTGGTGGCCGAGGGCGGTGAGCATCAACAGGGTCGAACCGACCACCATGGCGTACACGCCCACATCGAAGAACAACGCGCTGGCGATATGGATATCTCCCAGCACCGGCACGCTCAGATGCAGGGTGTGGGTGGTGAGGAACGGATAGCCGAAGCACAGCGCACCGAGCCCGGTGAGGGTCGCGGAAAACAAACCGAAGCCCATCCAGCGCATCGGCCGCAGGCTCATCTGCGCCTCGACCCACTGCGTGCCGGCCACCATGTATTGCAGGATAAACGCCACCGACATCACCAAGCCCGCGACAAACCCGCCGCCCGGTTGGTTGTGGCCGCGCATAAACAGATAAAACGACACCACCAGCGCAATCGGCAGCAGCAAGCGCACCAGCACCGCCGGCACCATCATAAAGCCCAGGGCGGTGTCGCTGGCCTGGCGTGGGTTGACCAGGTCAGTGGCCACGTCCGGCGCCAACTGCCGCTGTTGTGGCGGCAGCTCCATACTTTCCTTGGATGGGCGGAAACGCCGCAGCAGGGCGTAGACCGTCAGCGCCACGGCGCCGAGCACGGTGATTTCGCCCAGGGTATCGAAGCCTCGGAAGTCGACCAGCATCACGTTCACCACATTGCTGCCGCCACCTTCGGGCAGGGCGCGGCTGAGGTAGAACGAGGAGATATCGTTGGGGGTCTGGCGGGTCAGCATCGCGTAGGACAGCAACGCCATGCCACCACCCACCACGGTGGACAGCAGGAAGTCGCGGACCCGGCGCACCCTGGCCCTGCGCAAGGTGTTAGGCAGTGGCGAAACCTCTTCGATCCGCCGTGGCAGCCAGCGCAGGCCGAGCAGGATCAGCACGGTGGTCACCACTTCCACCACCAGTTGGGTCAAGGCCAGGTCCGGCGCCGAGAACCACACGAATGTAATGCAGGTCATCAGCCCACACACGCTGACCATGGTCAGGGCGGCGAGCCGGTGGTATTTGGCTTGCCAGGCGGCGCCCAGGGCGCAGGCGATCGCCAACACCCAAAGGGTCACGAACACCACCGAACCGGGGATTTTCGGACGGTCACCCCAGCTAAGGCCACTGTTGAGCATGGGGATCATGCCGCCGATCAGCGCCACCAGTACCAATAGGAACAACTGCGGTTGCAGGCGCTTGGTGCTGATGCGTTTTTCGATCTTGCGCACGCCGCGCATCATCACCACCAGGCTGCGTTCGAAGCCGCGCTTGCCGTTGAAATAACTGATCACCGGCGGATATTTGAACCGACCGCGCTTAAGCTGCTTGCGCAGCATCAGGTACAGCACCACACCGCCGGACATCGCCACCAGGCTCATGATCATCGGTGCGTTCCAGCCGTGCCAGATCGCCAGGCTGTACTCGGGTAGCACGCCGCCCACCACCGGCAACGCGGCGGCGGCGAGGATCGAACCGACTATCTGCGCCGGAAAAATCCCCACCAGCAGGCAGGTGAATACCAGCAGTTCCACCGGTGCGCGCATCCAGCGCGGTGGCTCGTGGGGGGTGTGGGGCAGGTTGGTGGGGGGCGGGCCGAAGAACACATCCACGGTAAAACGCAGTGCATAGGCGACGCTGAAGGTGCCGGCAATGGTGGCGATCACCGGCAGTGCGATTTCCACCCATTTTGTCGCCGAGATAAATACGGTCTCGGCGAAGAACATCTCTTTGGACAGGAAGCCATTGAGCAGCGGCACGCCGGCCATGGACGCGCTGGCCACCATCGCCAGGGTCGCGGTGAACGGGATCAGGCGCACCAGGCCGCTGAGTTTGCGGATATCCCGCGTGCCACTTTCGTGGTCGATGATGCCCGCAGCCATAAACAGCGAGGCTTTAAAAGTGGCGTGGTTGAGGATGTGGAACACCGCAGCTACGGCGGCCAGCGGGCTGTTGAGGCCCAGCAGCAGGGTGATCAGCCCGAGGTGGCTGATGGTGGAATAGGCCAGCAGGCCCTTGAGGTCGTTTTGGAACATGGCGCAGTAAGCGCCGAGGAGGAGGGTGAGGGCGCCGGCACCGCCGACGATCCAGAACCATTCTTCGCTGCCGGACAGCGACGGCCACAGGCGGGCCAGCAGGAACACGCCGGCCTTCACCATCGTCGCCGAATGCAAGTAGGCCGAAACCGGCGTGGGCGCGGCCATGGCGTGGGGCAGCCAGAAATGGAACGGGAACTGCGCGCTCTTGCTCAAGGCACCGATCAGCACCAGCGCGAGCATCACCGGGTACAGCGCGTGCGCACGAATCTGATCGCCCGCCGCCAGTACCAGGTCCAGGTCGTAGCTGCCGACGATATGCCCCAGCAGCATCACGCCCGCCAGCAGGCACAGACCGCCCGCGCCGGTGACCATCAGCGCCATATAGGCACCGCGTCGCGCATCGGCGCGGTGGTGCCAATAGCCGATCAGCAGGAACGAGAACAAGCTGGTCAGTTCCCAGAAAAACACGATCTGGATCAGATTGCCGGAGATCACCAGGCCCAGCATGGCGCCCATAAAGGCCAGGAAAAACGCGAAGAAGCGCGGTACCGGGTCGTCCGGCGACATGTAATAACGCGCATACAGCGACACCAGTGTGCCGATGCCCAGCACCAGCATCGAGAACAGCCAGGCGAAGCCATCCATGCGCAGCACGAAATTCAGCCCGAGGCTGGGCAGCCACATGAATTCTTCGCGAATCACGCCGCCGTAGGCGACCTGGGGGTACAGCAAGGCGACTTGAATGGTGCCGACCAGCGCCACCAGGCCGGCCAGCAGGGATTCGGTATTACGTGCGTTATGCGGCAGCAAGGCCGCCAGACAGCTGCCGATAAAAGGCAGAAGCAGTAGAACTATCAGGGACATAGGCTTCTAATCTGCGGGAGTTTGGGATGCATCATACGTGCCGCTTTCTGGATCACCAAACGGCAAGATGTGGCAGGATCCTACAGAATAGAGCGAAGAGGGCTACCGATCGTTCCCCGGCCATCAATGGCCTTGCTGGCGTTCTTCCTGCAATCCATCGTCAACCGCCAATGCTTTCTGCCCCTTGGTCTTGATCTCGCTCACAATCACCGCCACCACGATCAGCGCCGCGCCCAGCATGGCAATCGGCGGGAAGCGCTCACCGGCAATCCGCCCGACCACGCCAGCCCACACCGGCTCGCCGGCATAGATCAACGTGGCCCGTGTTGGCGAGACGCTTTGTTGCGCCCAGTTCATCGCCACTTGGATCACCGCGCTGGTCAGGCCCAGGCCTACCGCACTGAACAGCAGCAACCACGAGAACCCCGGCAGCACCTCGCCCATCGGCACCACCATTAAAAATGACAGCAGCGATGCAGTGGCCAGTTGCACCACGGTCACGCGGCGCACGTCCACCTGGCCGGCGAACGCGCTGATCAGGATGATTTCGGCGGCAATCGCGATGGCGCCGATCAAGGTAGCGATTTCCCCGGCGCTGAAATTCAGCGATGCACCCGCCGGGCCGGTCAGCAACATCAGCCCGGCAAACGCCAGCATGATACCCAGGCTCGGCATCAGGCCTGGACGACGGCCCAGTACCAGCCATTGCAGCAACGGCACGAAGGGCACATACAAAGCGGTGATAAACGCCGATTGGCTGCTGAGGATGGTTTGCAGGCCGATGGTCTGCAAGCCGTAGCCGAACATGATCGCTACGCCGATAAATATTCCGGCCTTCAGCTCGAACAGCGTCAGGTCGCGCAGGGTGCGCAAGGAAAAGAAACCGACCGCAATGGCCGCCGCGGCAAAACGCAGGCCCACGAAGAACATCGGCCCGCTGACAGCCATGGCATGCTGCACCAGTAAAAAGGTGCCGCCCCAAATCATGGTGATAAACACCAGGATGCACTCGGCTTTGCTGAATCGATGGAAACGCGATGGAGAGTTCGGGGTGGTCATGTGGGCTCGGTCTTGCAAGGAAAAGGCACGGACCGCACAATGCGCCGCACGCTGGGCAGTATACTGCGCACACCCACCCATTGAGCAATATAGTGCACAAAGAAAATCCGCAGCGGGCTTCGGTCCTGCAACACGTCAGCCAGAACGTTCGTCGCCTGCGTCACGCCGCCGAACTCAGCCAGACTGCGCTTTCGGAAAAGTCCGGGGTCAGCCGGCGCATGCTGGTGGCCATCGAGGCCGGCGAGAAGAACGTCAGCCTGTCGACGCTCGACCGCGTCGCCGAAGCTCTGGGCGTTGCCTTCAGCGACCTGATCCAGGCCCCGGACGTGCGCGACCATAGCCGTATCAACGAGCTGGCCTGGGCCGGCGAAATCGTCGGCAGCAAGGCCGTGTTATTGGCCAAGGCCACCGCGCGGCGCGAGGTCGAGTTGTGGGAGTGGCGCTTGGAACCAGGCGATATTTACTCCCCCGACCCCGATTTGGAAGGCTGGAGCGAGCAACTGTTCGTGTTCGAAGGCTGCTTGACCCTGGTGGTGCGTGACCAAGAAAACACCATCGCTGCCGGTGAGTTCTTTATGTTTGCCAGCCATCAACCCCACGCCTATCGCAATGACGGTGAGGTGGCCGTGCGTTTTGTGCGCAACGTGGTGATCTAACTGTTTGCCAGGCAACAGTGGAACCACACTTTGCTGGTTAAACACATCAGCTGGCATCGCATTTAAGCAGCAAGTCGCTGATTTTATTGGCGATTGAAATCAGGCACGACTCCTGCAATGCCCAGGTCATCCCCATCGGAACCTGGAGTCGGCCCATGTCAGCCCACCCTCTACACCCTGCCCATATCATCCGCTCGGATGCTGAAGCCATTGAGGTGGCTACGCGCCTGGCCGAACGCTTTGCCGTTGGCGCCAGTGAGCGCGATCGTGAACGCCGCCTGCCGGTGGCCGAACTCGACGAGTTTTCCGCCAGCGGCCTGTGGGGCATCACCGTGCCCAAAGCCTACGGTGGCGCCGAAGTGTCCTATGTGACGGTGGCCGAGGTGATCAAGTTGATCTCCGCCGCCGACCCCTCCCTCGGGCAGATCCCGCAAAACCACCTCGGCGTAGTGGACCTGCTGCTGCACACCGCCAGCGAGGATCAAAAGCGCTATTACTTCGGCAAAATTCTCGCCGGTTATCGTTTCGGCAATGCGTTCTCCGAGGCCAAGAGCAAAAACGCCGGGACCTTCGACACGCAAATCCGCATCGATGGCGACAGTGCGCAGATCAACGGTGAAAAGTTCTATTGCACCGGCGCACTGTTCGCCCACCTGGTGCCCACCGTCGGCAACAACGAGCACGGCCAGGCGCTGATTGCCTTCGTCGAGCGCGACGCGCCAGGGCTGAGTGTGATCGACAGCTGGGACGGCTTCGGCCAGCGCACCACGGCCAGTGGCGGGGTGACCCTCGATGGAGTAACGGTGCCCCTGAGCGCGGTGATACCGGCACACCTGGCCTTCGACCGACCCACCGCCAATGGCCCGATCTCGCAGATCATCCAGGCCGCCGTCGACACCGGCATCGCCGTAGGCGCTTTGGAGCAGGCCAAGCTCCACGCACGTCAGGCGCGGCCCTGGATCGACAGCCAGCAGGATCATGGCTGGCAAGACCCTTTCACGATTGCCGCCATCGGTGACCTGGCGTGGCGCGTGCACGGCACCGAAGCCATTCTCGCCAAGGCCGGCCTGGCCGTGGACCGGGCCCTGGCCGAGCCGAATGAAGACAGCGTCGCTCAAGCTTCGCTGGTGGTGGCCCAGGCCAAAGTGCTGTCGGCGGAAACCGCATTGCTCGCCAGCAGCAAATTGTTCGAACTGGCCGGTACGCGCTCGGTGACGGGCAAGTACAACCTCGACCGGTTCTGGCGCAATGCCCGCACCCACACCCTGCACGACCCGGCCCGCTGGAAATACCACTTGATCGGCAATTTCGTGCTCAACGGCGTGAAGCCTGCACGCCACGCCTGGAACTGAGAGACCTGACCCATGACCACACTGACCCTTGCGCGCCAACTGCTGGACAGCACCCGTCGACATGTCGAACGCAGCGATGACCCCTACGTGATCAGCCGCTTTGGCGATCTGCAGATCCGCGTCGACGTGGCCGCCGCCTTGCTCGAACGGGCCGAGACCCACCCCAGCCCGGTCGCCCGCGCTGAAGCGCAGATTGCTGCGGCCGAAGCGCTGATTGCCGCCAGCAACACCGAATTCGAATTGACCGGCCAACGCAGCGCGCTGCCTTCAAGCCTGGATAACCCGCTGCGTCACACCTACCACGCAGTCGGTAACTACCACCTCAACGGAGTGCACTGATGGCCCGTGAAATTCGCCTGAATGCCTTCGACATGAATTGCGTCGGCCACCAATCCCCCGGCCTATGGGCGCACCCGCGCGACCGTTCGTGGCAGTACAAGGATTTGGCGTACTGGACCGACCTGGCAAAAATCCTGGAGCGGGGCAAGTTCGACGGGCTGTTTATCGCCGATGTGCTGGGTATCTACGACGTGTACAACGGCAATGGCGACGCAGCGATTCGCCAGGCCACCCAAGTGCCGGTCAATGATCCGCTGTCGCTGATCGCCCCTATGGCGATGGTCACCGAACACCTGGGGTTTGGCCTGACGGCCTCGCTGTCGTTCGAACACCCGTACCCGTTCGCGCGCCGGCTTTCGACCCTCGATCACCTGACCCAAGGCCGCATCGGCTGGAACATCGTCACCTCGTACCTGGAAAGCGGGGCCAAGAACCTGGGGCAGAAAGCCCAGACCGAACACGACGCGCGCTATGACTATGCCGAAGAGTACCTGGAGGTTTGCTACAAACTTTGGGAGGGCAGTTGGGAGGAGGGCGCGGTATTGCGTGATCGCGAGCGCCGGATATTCAGCGACCCGAGCAAAATCCATGAGATCCGCCACGTCGGCAAGCACTTCCAGGTGCCCGGCATCCACCTGTGCGAGCCGTCGCCGCAGCGCACGCCGGTGCTGTACCAGGCCGGTGCGTCCAGCCGTGGCAAGCAGTTCGCTGCCGAGCAGGCCGAGTGCGTGTTCGTCGCGGCGCCGTCCAAGGTGCTGCTGAAAAAGACCGTCGCCGATATTCGCCGCCGCGCGGCCGAGGCAGGGCGGGACCCGAAGAAAATCCTGATTTTCAACTTGCAGACGGTGATCGTCGGCGAAACCGACGCCCAGGCCAAAGCCAAGTTCGACGAGTACAAAACCTACGTCAGCTACGAAGGCGCCATGGCGTTGATCTCCGGCTGGACCGGCATCGACTTCAGCCAGTTCAAACCCGACGAACCGCTCAAACATGTGCACACCAACGCCATTCAATCGGCGGTGGAAGCCTTCTCCACGGCCGACCCAAACAAGGTCTGGACCCCCAACGAACTGGCTGACTGGGTCGGCATCGGCGGCTTTGGCCCGCTGTTCGTCGGCGGCCCAGAGACCGTGGCTGACCTGTTGCAGGAATGGGTCGAAGAGACCGACGTGGACGGCTTCAACCTGGCCTATGCGTTGACCCACGAAACCTTTATCGACGCGGTCGACTGGCTGGTGCCGGAGTTGCAGAAACGTGGCGTGTACAAGACCGAATACGCCCAAGGCACGCTGCGCGAGAAGTTGTTTGGTGATGGTGCAAGGTTGGGCTCGAACCACCCCGGCGCGGGCTACCGCAATTTATCTGGGGTACAAAAAACTACTGTGGGAGGGGGCTTGCCCCCGATAGCGGTGGGTCAGTCATGAGTGCTCTAACTGGCCCACCGCCATCGGGGGCAAGTCGAATCCTCGCACCGCCCCTCCCACAATCGTCCTGTGTTGATACACAAATACTCAAGCCAGCGGACCACCGCACGCACTCCACCCCAATAGGAGCAACCCCCTATGAGCGTGCACGAACCCAAGGCTCTCCTGGAACACCTGCGCCACTGGGCACAACTCACACCGCTACACATTGCCCTGCGCCACAAGCGTCAGGGCCTGTGGCACGCGTGGCGCTGGATCGACGCCCTGCGCGACGTAGAACGCCTGGCCGATGGTTTGCGCCAGCAAGGTTTCAGCGATCAGTCTCGTTTGGTACTCAGTGGCGCCTTTGAGCCGAACCTGTTGTTGCTGGCGTTGGCGGCCCAGTCCGTCGGTGGTCAGGTGCTGACGCTTGCCGACAACCTGGAACCCCAGGCGCTGGAACAACAGCTATGGCGTATCCGTCCTAGCCACGTCTACGCGCAAGGTCGCCAGCCCGATTGGGCGTTTACCCAGCGGTTGGACTTTGCCCAACTGCTCGGCCCGGTCGACCCGGCGCAACACCTGCAGCGTTGGTGGCAACCCACAGCCGAAACCGCGCTATGGAGCGAGGACAGTACCCAGTGGCAAGACGGTCTGGCCGTGGTGCTGGAGCAATGGCTGCACAGCGGCCACGGCCTGGCCTTCCCGGAGAACCTGGCGTCGGCGCGACGTGATCGCAGTGAAGTCGCGCCCACGGGCCTGCTGTTATCGCCGGCGCGTTTGCAACAGGTGGCCGACGACATCGAAAGCCGCCTTGCGCCCCACGGCACCTGGCGTCGGCGCCTGTGTGAGTGGGCCATCGCCGATGCCCGCAGTGGCCTGCGTCGGGTGCTGAAAAATCGCGTACGCCGGTTGTTGGGCTTCCAGCGCCTGACGTCTATCTGGCAACCCATCAAGTCCAATGTCGAGCCAACGTGGCTCGCCGAATTCAAACGGAAAAGCGCATGAGCCAAGCCATCCTCCAAGTGCGGGATATTTCGCTGTCGTTCAAAGGGGTCAAGGCGATCAGCGGGCTGTCGTTCGACGTGCAGCGCGGCGAGATATGCGCGTTGATCGGCCCTAACGGCGCCGGCAAAAGTTCGCTGCTCAATGTACTCAACGGCGTGTATCGCTTCGATGCCGGCGAGATCATATTCGACGACCAGCATTTCCAGCGCATCGACCCCTTGGGTGCGGCGCGCCGGGGTATCGGTCGCACCTTTCAGAACAACGCCTTGTTCAAAAAAATGAGCGTGCTCGACAACCTCCTCACCGGTCTGTCGCGGTATATGCGCAGCACCTTTATCGAGCAGGCCCTGGGCTTACCCCGGGCGCGACGCGAAGCCGAGGCGTTTGGCCTGCGCGGCCAGGGCGTCCTCGAATTTCTAGAGTTGCAAGCCCACCGCGATGTGCTGGTGGGCAATCTGTCCTACGGCCTGCAAAAGCGCGTGGAATTGGGCCGCGCACTGATCGCCGAGCCCAGCCTGTTGTTGCTGGACGAGCCCATGGCCGGCATGAACGCCGAGGAAAAACAGGAAATGGCTCGCTTTGTCGCCGATGTGAACCGCGACCTGGGCACCACGGTGGTGTTGATCGAACACGATATCGGTGTGGTCATGGGCCTGTCCGACCATGTGGTGGTGCTGGACTACGGGCGCAAGGTCGGCGACGGCACGCCCGCCCAAGTACAGGCCAACCCCGAGGTAATCGCGGCCTACCTGGGAGTCGTTCACTGATGACGTTCTTCTTTGAAACCCTGCTCGGCGGCCTGCTCGCCGGCACCCTGTATTCGCTGGTCGCCATCGGCTTCGTGCTGATCTACAAGGCCAGCGGCGTGTTCAATTTTGCCCAGGGCGCGATGCTGCTGTTTGCCGCGCTGACTTTTGTCAGCCTGCATGACCAGGGCGTGCCATTTGCCCTGGCGTTACTGCTGACGGTCATCGTGATGATTGGCGGCGCGTTGCTTATCGAACGGTTGGTCTTGCGGCCGCTGGTGAACCGTTCGCAAATCACCTTGTTCATGGCCACCCTGGGCCTGTCGTTCATTATCGAAGGCTTGGCTCAGGGCCTGATGGGCTCCCAGGTGCGCGCGCTGGACCTCGGGATCGACGACGTGCCGCTGTTTGTCGGGCCGCTGATGCTCAGCCAGTTTGACCTGGTCGCCGCGGCTGCCGCAGGGGTGCTGGTGACGGTGCTGGCGCTGCTGTTCAACAAGACCCGCATCGGCGTGTCGTTGCGGGCGGTGGCGGATGACACCACGGCGGCGCTGTCCATCGGCATCCACCTCAACCGCATCTGGCAGATCGTATGGGCGGTGGCCGGTGTGGTCGGGCTGGTGGCGGGGCTGCTGTGGGGGGCGCGCCAGGGCGTGCAGTTCTCGCTGTCGCTGGTGGTGCTCAAGGCGTTGCCGGTGTTGATTATCGGTGGCTTCACTTCGATTGGCGGGGCGATGGTTGGTGGGCTGATCGTTGGCGCCGCGGAGAACCTTGCCGAGGTGTACATCGGCCCGCTGATCGGCGGCGGCATCACGCCGTGGTTCGCCTATGTCCTGGCCCTGGCCTTCCTGTATATGCGTCCCGCCGGCCTGTTCGGCGAGCGCGCCATCGAGCGAGTCTGAACCTATGTCGATCCCTGTCGTTGAACACGCCGCGCCCTTGTTGCTGATCCAGCGGCGTGCGCCCTGGGGCCTGATCGGCTTGCTGGGCTTGGCCTTTATCGTGGTGCCGCTGTGGGGCAATGATTATTGGCTCAATGCGATTTTGATCCCGTTTCTGGTGTTGTCCCTGGCCGGTCTGGGCCTGAACCTGCTGACCGGCTACACCGGGCAGACCTCGGTGGGCGCTGCGGGCTTCATGGCGGTCGGTGCGTTTGCCACCTATGGCTTTTTACTGCGTTTGCCTGAGTTGGGCCTGCCGGTGGCGTTGCTCGGCGGCGGCGTGATCAGCGCGCTGGTGGGCCTGCTGTTTGGTTTGCCCAGCTCGCGGATCAAGGGGTTCTACCTGATGGTCACTACCCTGGCCGCGCAGTTTTTTCTGGAATGGTTGTTCGTCAAGTTTCCCTGGTTCTACAACTATGGTTCATCCGGCACCATTTCCGCGCCCGCTCTGACCCTGTTCGGCCATGACCTCAACACCCCGTTGGGCCGTTATTGGCTGACCCTGGTCAGCGTGTTGCTGTTGACCTGGACGGCCGTGAACCTCGTGCGCAGCCAGGTGGGGCGCAATTGGATGGCGATCCGCGACATGGACACCGCCGCCGCGGTGATCGGCATTCCGGTGGCGCGCTACAAGCGCCTGGCGTTTGCGGTCAGCTCGTTCTATCTGGGCATCGCCGGGGCGCTGTGGGCCTTCGCTTACCTGGGCACGGCCAGCGCCAGCAGCTTCGATATCAATCGCTCGTTCCAGATTCTGTTCATCATCATTATCGGCGGCATGGGCAGTATCGCCGGCAACTTTGTCGGCGCCGCGTTTATCAGCCTGCTGCCGATTTTCCTCAGCCACGCCGGTCAGGCGCTGTTCGGTGGCGCGGTGGATGCGGGGCAGTTGCAGAACCTGCAGAAAATCATCTTTGGCGTGTTGATCATCGTGTTCCTGATCAAGGAACCCGACGGTTTGATTCGCCTGTTGCACACCCTTCGCGATCGGCTGCGCCAGTGGCCGCTGCGTTTCTAACCTCAAGAGAACTTCCTATGCGTGCATCCTTCAAACAATCCCTGGCCGGCGCCGCGTTATCCGTGGCTGCGTTCACCACCAGCGTGCCCTCGGCGGTGGCGTCCCCGGACCAGCAATTTATCCCGCTGGCGACCTACCGGGTCGGCGCCTACGCGTCCAGCGGCGTGCAGGTGTGGGCCGGGATGATCGACTATTTGCGCTATATCAACGAGGTCGAGGGTGGCATCAACGGGGTGAAACTGGTGTGGCAGGAATGCGAGACCGAGTGGACCGCCGAGAAAGGCATCGAGTGTTACGAGCGCTTTAAAAACGGTCTGGATGGCGCCCCGGTCGCGGTGTACCAACCCAATGGCGCGCCAGCGGCTTATGCGCTGAGCGAGCGGGCCGAGGTGGACAAGATCCCGCTGATCACCCTCGGCTACGGGCGTACCGAGGCCACCGACGGCACCGTATTCCCCTACAACTTCCCGGTGATGTTGACCTTCTACAGCGAGGCATCGAGCCTGGTGAACTACATCGCCGAGCGGGAGGGCGGTTTCGACAAACTCAAGGGCAAGAAGATTGCCACGGTGTACCACGACTCGGCCTACGGACGTGAAACCCTCGGCCCGCTGAAGCTGCTGGCGGAAAAATACGGCTTTGAAAATATCCAGATCCCGGTGGCCGATCCGGGCAACGAACAATCCGCGCAATGGCGCCAGGTGCGCCAGGCCAACCCGGATTGGGTATTCCTGCGTACCTGGGGCGTGTCCACGCCGGTGGCGGTGAAGACGGCGGCGCGCTTCGGCTTTCCGGTGGACCATATCATCGGCGATATCTGGGCCAGCTCCAGCGAGGACGTGCTGCCTGCCGGCGCCGCCGCCAAGGGTTACCTGGCGCTGACACCGTACCCGGCGGGGGCGGATTTCGAGATTCACAAACGCCTCAAACAATACGTGCTCGACAAAGGCCACAGCGACCTCAAGGACCTGAAGAACTTCGGCAGCGTCTACTACAACTCTGGCCTTGTGAACGCCGCCGTGGCGGTCGAGGCGATCCGCACCGCCCAGGCCAAGTTCGGCAAGCGTCCGCTCAGCGGCGAAGAGGGGCGTTGGGGCCTGGAGCACTTGAACATCGACGATGCGCGCTTGAAAGACATGGGCTACCTGGGCCTGATGCAGAACCTGAAACTGTCGTGCCGCGATCACGAAGGTGGCGGCTCGGCGCGGGTGCAGCAATGGGACGGTGCGAACTGGACGCTGATCAGCGATTGGATCGCCGCCGACCGTGCGCTGCTGCGCCCGCTGATCGACGAGAAGTCCGCCGCGTTCGCCAAGGAAAAAGGCCTGACGCCACGCGCCTGCACCGGGGATGAATAAGCCATGAACCAACCTGCCAGTGTGTCGGCGAGCCCGGCGCTGTTGACTGTCAACGATATCGAGGTGATCTACGATGGCGCGATCCTGGCGGTGGCCGGGGTGTCACTGAGCGTGCCCAAGGGCGCCATCGTCGCCTTGCTGGGTGCCAATGGCGCCGGCAAGAGCACCACCCTCAAGGCTATTTCCGGGCTGGTGCGCGCCGAGCGCGCCGAGGTCAGCCGGGGGGTGATCGAATATGCCGGTGCGGACTTGGCCGGCATTGATCCCAACCAGCGCGTGCGCCAGGGCATGGTGCATGTGCTGGAGGGCCGCCATGTGTTCGGCCAGCTCAGCGTGGAAGACAACCTGCGCAGCGGCGGCTTTGTGCGGCGTTTGAGCCGCAAGGCCATGGCCCAGGACCTGGAACGCATTTACACCTGGTTCCCACGGCTCAAGACCAAGCGCCACACCCGCGCCGGGCTGACCTCCGGCGGCGAGCAACAGATGGTCGCCATCGGCCGAGCGTTGATGACCCGTCCTACTTTGGTACTGCTCGACGAGCCGTCCATGGGTTTGGCGCCTATGATCGTGCAGGAGATCTTCGAGATCATTGCGCAGCTCAACCGCGAACAGCAGGTGAGCTTCCTGATCGCCGAGCAGAACATTAACGTCGCGCTCACCTATGCGGCCCATGGCTATGTGCTCGATACTGGGCGCGTGGCCTTGAGCGGCAGTGCCGCTGAACTGCGGGCGCGCGGCGACCTGCATGACATCTACCTGGGTAAACAGTAAGGGCGAACCTGCATGACGGAATCCACCCGCAACGCTGATGTGCTGATCATCGGCGGCGGCCTGAGCGGCACGATGCTGGCCGTACAACTGCTGCGCCTGCCCGGTCGGCGCCAGATCCTGGTGATCGAACCGCGCGCCGAACTGGGTCGAGGCGAGGCTTACAGTGCGGTCGAACTGGGCCACACCCTCAACGGCAACGCCGCGCGCATGAGCGTGGACCCGGACAACCCCGACGACCTCACGCAGTGGCTCACCGAACACATCGCGGCCGGCGGTTGGCCGGAGTCGGCCGAGCAGGCGGTGCCGATCAGCGAGCTGTTCCCGCCGCGCGGGCTATTTGGTGTGTATGCGCAGCAGCGGCTGGCCGAGGCCAAGGCACGCTCGGCGTCCACGGTGGAGCATGTCAGGGCCGAAGTGATCGACGTGCAGATGGATGCGGATGCAACCCTGCTGACCCTCGATAACGGCCAGCGGTTGCGCGGTAACTTTGCGGTATTGGCCACCGGCATGTTCCCGGCGGCGCGCACGCCGCAGACCCACTCCAGCGGCGTCAACGCGGCGGCGGTCGACCCATGGGACGTGGCGACCATGAGGCGCATGGATCCACGCTCGACGGTGCTGATTATTGGCTCCGGGTTGACCATGGTGGACGCCGTGGTGTCCCTGGAACAGGCCGGGCATCGCGGGCCCATCGAGATCTTTTCGCGCCATGGCCTGTTGCCCCATGTGCGCCGGCAACCGCCGGCCTGGGACGACTTCCTGGCTGCCGACCCGGCCTTGCGCAGCCCTCGGCAACTGCTGCGCGAACTGCGTCGCCAATGCAGCATCGCGCAGGCCCAGGGCATCGACTGGCAAGCGCCGCTGGACACCGTGCGCGCCCATATCGGCCGTCTCTGGAGCCAGGCCAGCGAGCGCGAGAAGCGCCAGTTCGTGCGCCATGTGCGGCCGTGGTGGGAAAGTCATCACCACCGCTCGCCGCCGCTGAGCGCGCAGCTGGTGGCGCGTTTGCATGAGGAGGGGCGGTTGCGCATTCGTGCGGCGTCATTCAAGGGGCTGGTGCCCGCGCAAAGCGGCGTCACCATCGCGGTGCGCCAACGCGGCGAACAGACGCTCACTCAAGTGACGGGCGCGGCGCTGATCAACTCCAGCGGCATCGAATACGACTGGCGCCGCGTAGCCCGGCCCTTGCCGCAGCAGTTGCTCAAGCGCGGGTTGATCCAGCCCGGGCCGTTGGCATTGGGCATCGCAGCGGATGCCTCGGGGGCGGTGCTGGATGCCCAGGGCCAGGTCAGCGCGCGACTGTTCGCCATGGGCCCGCCGTTGCGCGGAATGTGGTGGGAGAGCACGGCGGTGACGGATGTGGCGCTGCAAGCCAAAGCCCTGGCTTCGAAGCTGGCAGAGGTCCAATAGAAGCTGGCAGCGGTCTAACAGAAGCTGACAAAGGACTAAAAGAAGCTGGCAGAGAACTTAATGTGGGAGGGGGCTCCATTTATTTTGAGATTTTCACAAGGCCGGGTTTCAGGCCGAACACCTCAACCCCTTGCGCCGTCGACTGGCCGGTGGTGACCTTCACCCGTTCCACCGGTTTATCCATCGCCTCGCGGTACGCCACCGTCATGTCCGGCTCAATCGCCTGGCTGGGAATCACGATTGCCTGTTCATTGTTGTAAGTGACAATGGTCAGCCGCGCACTCATGCCCAGCCGCACCCGCTGTAGCTGCTCTGGGGTGAGTGTGGGGATCGACAAGGTCACCGGAAACTGTGCGCTGCCCTGGGTGTCGCTGGCGATGGCCAGGCGCTGACCACGAAGCTGACAGAGGTCTAATAAAAGCTGACAAAGGACTTAATGTGAGAGGGGGCTTGCCCCCGATGGCAGTGTGTCAGTTGGCCAATTCTTGACTGAGCCACCGCCATCGGGGGCAAGCCCCCTCCCACAGTGGAATCTTCATTTATTTTGAGATTTTCACAAGGCCGGGTTTCAGGCCGAACACCTCAACCCCTTGCGCCGTCGACTGGCCGGTGGTGACCTTCACCCGTTCCACCGGTTTATCCATCGCCTCGCGGTACGCCACCGTCATGTCCGGCTCAATCGCCTGGCTGGGAATCACGATCGCCTGTTCATTGTTGTAAGTGACGATGGTCAACCGCGCACTCATGCCCAACCGCACCCGCTTTAGCTGCTCTGGGGTGAGTGTGGGGATCGACAAGGTCACCGGAAACTGTGCGCTGCCCTGGGTGTCGCTGGCGATGGCCAGGCCGCTGACCACGAAGCTGACAGAGGTCTGATAGAAGCTGACAAAGGACTTAATGTGGGAGGGGGCTTGCCCCCGATGGCGGTGTGTCAGTTGGCCAATTCTTGACTGAGCCACCGCCATCGGGGGCAAGCCCCCTCCCACAGTGGTTCTTCATTTATTTTGAGATTTTCACAAGGCCGGGTTTCAGGCCGAACACCTCAACCCCTTGCGCCGTCGACTGGCCGGTGGTGACCTTCACCCGTTGCACCGGTTTATCCATCGCCTCGCGGTACGCCACCGTCATGTCCGGCTCAATCGCCTGGCTGGGAATCACGATCGCCTGTTCATTGTTGTAAGTGACGATGGTCAGCCGCGCACTCATGCCCAACCGCACCCGCTGTAGCTGCTCTGGGGTGAGTGTGGGGATCGACAAGGTCACCGGAAACTGTGCGCTGCCCTGGGTGTCGCTGGCGATGGCCAGGCCGCTGACCACGCTGACGGAGCCCTTCAGCCGTTCGCCGTCGAACCCGTCGCCCATGACTTCCACGGCCTGGCCCTGGTGCAGTTGGTTGATATCCAGCTCCGACACCTTGGCGACGATCTTCAACCGTTCGATATTCGCCAAGCCAAACAGCACCTGGCCCTGGCTGACCTTGCTGCCGGCCTGGATCGGCGCGTTGGCGTTGCCACCACCGGCCGGTGCGTTGTTGCCGGGGGCGGGTACCACGATGCCGGAGAACGGCGCCTTCACCTCTTGGGCTGCGAGCAGGGTGCGCAGGGCCTCGTATTTCACGGTGGCGTTGGTCAGCTCCATTTCGGCGATCTGGCGGTATTCGCCCTTGCCCTGTTCCAGCGCCTGTTGCAGTTCGCTGCGGGCCGAGGCGAGGTCCAATTGCTGCTGCTGGGCTTGCTGGCGTAGGTCGTCCAATTCGTTGCGCGGGATGATGCCGCGTTTGAACAGATTCTCGCTTTCGGTGAGTTTGCGTTGCGTGTTGTCGGCGCTCATCTGCGCGGTGCGCAGGCTGCGGCGGGCGCGGCTGACGGTGGGGCTGCTGTCCCAGTCCTGCATTTCCTGCACGGTGCGCCGGGCCTTGAGTTGGGCGGAGAGGGCATCGCGCAATTGCACTTCGAGGGTGGCCGGGTCCATGCGCAGCAACACCTGGCCGGCCTCGACCCGCTGGCCTTGCTCGACCAGATTGGCCTGCACATTGCCGTCAAACGGCGCGGTGAGCACGAGCGTGGTGTCGGGCTCGATTTTGCCCACCAGGCCGATCTCATGCACCAGCGCGTCGGGCTTGACCGCCAGCCACTGCTCGGGCGTGCCGTCGGGAGCGGAGGCCGGGCTGCGCAGGGCCAGCCCCACGCCGCCCAGCAGCAGGATCAGCACAGCGCCCAGCAGGGCTTTTCGATTAATAGTCATTGAGGGCGATTTCCCAACTTTCCAGCGTCATGCCCAGGGTCAGATCGAGCTGGGTCTGGGCGTTCAGATAAGCGATCAACGCGTTGAGCTGCGCGTTTTCAGCGTTGCGCAAGTCGGTCTCGAAGCTCAACACCTGGAAGTTGGTGGAGCGCCCGGCGCTGAGTTTTTCCCGTTCGATCTCGATCTTGCGCCGCGACAGCTCCACGGCGCGCTGGGCGATTTCATACTGGCGCCAGCGTGTGCCCAGGTCGCGCACCACATCGTTGACGCTACGCTCCAGCTCTTGGCGGGCGTCGGTGATGCGCACCTGCTGGTCCTCGACATTCACGCGCGCGCGCACTTCGGCCTGGCGGGTGCTGATATCCCCGATGGGAATCTGCACCTGCACGCCGGCATAGCTGTCCCATGTGCGGTTATTGCTGCTGCCGGCGTCGTTATTGTAGGTGTCACGTATCTGGTTTGCGCCGGCCACCAGGTCCACCTGCCAACGCCCGGAGTCTTTGGCGATCACCAGATTGAGGTCGGCTTGCTGGCTGCCGAGCAGGGCAGCGAGGTATTCCGGCTGTTGGGTCTGCGCCAGGTTGAACGCCTGGCGCTTGTCGATTTGCATGGGCCGGGCCTCCAGGGCTTCGGTGGCGCGGATCGGCGTGGACAGGTCCAGTGCCAGCAGGCGCAGCAGGGCCAGGCGATTGGTGTCCAGTTGGTTCTGCGCTTCTTCCACGCCCAGTTGCTGGGTGGCGATATCGGCTTCGGTCTGTACGATTTCAAACTCGGCCATGCGCCCGGCGCCGATCAAGGCCCGGTTGACTTCCAGCAAGGTGCCGGAGCGCTTGAGAGCATCCTGCACAATGCTCAATTGTTCCTGAGCGCGCAGCAGCTCGCGGTAGGTGGCGATGATCTGGCTGATGGTCTGCGCAACGGTGGCCTTGAGGTTCAGGCGGTTGGCCTGTTCCGCCAGGCGCGACAGGCGCAGCGGTGCGGTGGTGGCATCCCAGCCGGCACCGCGCAGCAGCGGCTGGATGATCGCCAGGTCCAGGCCGTCGCTGCGGTAGCGGCCGGCGCGGTCGGCGTTGTTGAGTTGCTGGGTCCAGGACATGCTCAGGCGCGTGCCGTACTCGCCGAGCAGGCTGCTGGACGGCGTGACATTGGCATTGCGCGCGTTGTCGACCGAACCGCGGGTGCTGCGATAGGAGCTGTTGAGGGTCAGCTTGGGGTTGAACACATCTTCGGCGACCCGCAGGTCGAATTTCTGCGCCACCCGTTGCAGGTAAGCGCTGCGGATCGCTGGATTGTTGCGCAGGCCCAGGTACACGGCGTCGCCCAGGGTCAGGTCGGTGATCTGGGCTTTCAGCGAGACGCCTCGGTCGTAGCCGCTGCGGGTGGTGCTGGGCGCCGAGGGTTTGATGACCACGTCCGCCGCCATGCCGGGCAGGCTGATCAGGGCGAGGCACAGCAGCCATCTATTCATCGCGCAGGGCCTCCACCGGCTGCAACCGCGACGCCGAGACCGCCGGGTAAATGCCGAAAAACAGGCCCACCAACAATGTGCTGCCCACCCCCAAGGGCAGGGCGGCGGCGGCCAGGTCGAACACCCAGCCCGACAACCAGGCGTACAACCAGGCGGCGGTCATGCCGAGCACCGCGCCGCACAGAGCGCCGACGGCGGTGAGGGTGACCGCTTCGAGCAAAAACAGATTGCGAATATCTCGCTGCCGCGCACCCAGCGCCATGCGGATGCCGATTTCGCGGCGGCGCTCCGAGACATTCATCAGCATCACGTTCATCACACCCACGCCGCCGCCGATCAGGGAAATCGCGCCGAGGGCCAGCAGCAGGTAAGCGAAGGTACGACTCTGGCGCGTCATGCCATCGATCATTTGCTGGGGCACCTGGATGTCGACATCGTGCTCGGTGAGTTGGGCACGCAGGGCGTCGGCCGCGGCCCGGGCCAGGTGTTCCATGTCCTGGCCGGCAGCGGCGCGGATGATCAGGTTGTTGATCTGCGGCGCCGCGTAGATGCGCCGCATGCCCTCGGCGGGCAGAAACAGCGACTCGCCGGGCTGCACCGGCATCAGCATCGCCCGTGGCTGGGGCTGCAGCAGGCCCACCACCAGAAACAGGTAGTCGTTGATGCGCACGCGGTCCCCCAGCCGCACGGGATCCCCCGGCGCGCTCAGGGCCTGGGCAACGTCGGCGCCGATCACGGCGTAGGTTTCGTTGACATCGAAGCCCGACAGGAAGCGGCCGTGTTGCAAGGTCAGGCGCATCGCCGCAGCGACATCCGGCGTGCTACCGACGAAGTTGGCGTTGACGCTGCGCCCATGGAACACGATGGGCCCGCTGAACAGGCTGAGCGCGCCGATATGGGCGATGCCCGGAACGGCCTGGCGCACGGCGTCCAGGTCCAAGTGCGTGCGCATCGGCACGTTAGCGCTGCCCTTGGGGGGGAATTGCACCACCAGGGTATCGGTGCCCATGTCCTTGAAGATCAAGGCGGCATCCACCGAAGCGTTATGGCCGATATTGATCAGCGCCACCACCGACGAACTGCCGATAACGATGCCCAGCAGCGCCAGCATTGAGCGCTTGCCCAGGGTGCGCAGACTGACGAAGGCTTCATGCAGGAGCTGGCTGAGGCTTTGCTCGACCCGCAGGCTCATAGGCGCCCAACCTCTTGCACCACACCGTTGCGCACCAGGATCTTGCGCTCCAGGCGCTCGGCGATCTGCGGGTCGTGGGTGACGATGACCAGGGTGACCTGCTGTTCGCGGTTGAGGGCCAGCAGCAGGTTCATGATGTCCTGAGCGGTGCCGCTGTCGAGATTGCCGGTGGGTTCGTCGGCGAGGATCACCGACGGGTTGCCCACCAGCGCGCGGGCGATGGCCACGCGCTGGCGCTGGCCGCCGGAAAGATCGGCGGGGCGATGGTGGGCACGCTCGGCCAGGCCCACCTGTTCGAGCATGCGCAGGGCCTGTTCCACCGAGGCATGGCGCGACACGCCGCGATAGCTCAGGGGCAGGGCGACATTGTCCAGCGCGCTCAGGCGCGGCAGCAGGTTGAAGCTCTGGAATACGAAACCGATCTGCTGATTGCGGATCGCCGCCAGTTCGTCGGGGCTGGCGCTGAAAATATCGTGGCCGGCGAAGTGGTACTGGCCGCAGTTGGGCAGGTCCAGCAGGCCGAGAATGTTGAGCAGGGTACTTTTGCCGGAACCGGAGGCACCGAGAATGCCGCAGCTGTCGCCACGGGCGATGCAGAGGCATACATCGTTGAGAATGGACAGTTCCTGCCCGGCCAATTGATAGCGTTTGCCGATGCCGTGCAAGGAAATCAAGCCTGGGTGCGTGGGGGTGCCTGTCATCTTGACTACGCCTTCAGTCTCGACGGTGCCTTTATCCCCCATGCAAAACGTTGTATCAAATGCGGGATTGACCGGTACGCGTCACGGACTGGTTTTATTTCTTGTTTTTAAAATATTGTTTGAATACTAACCGCGTTCCCTGGGCTTCGCCAGCCATGGATATAGAGCGGTTTTACCGATTGAAATGTTTTTTTTCGCGGTTCTCAGTAGGTTGCCTCAGTGCATTCAGTGAACTTCAAGGCGCCGTCCGGCAAGGCTTTGAAACCGGTGGCGATGTGTCACAGCTTGCTTTCGCACGACGGCCCCGGTATAAAAAATCAAATTATTTTTTAAAACAATATTTCCGTGGGATCCCTAATGGTCGCGAAGAAACTCAGCGCTCCAAACGTTACCAAGACTCGCTTGCTGGATGCGACAGAGGCTCTCTTCATCAAGTACGGATACGACGCGGTTTTGTTACGGCAGATTACCGAGCGTGCCCAGGTCAACCTGGCTGCGGTGAATTACCACTTCGGGGACAAGGATTCCCTGATGAAAACCCTGCTGATGCAGCGCCTGGAGCCGCTCAACGAACAGCGCCTGGAATTGTTGGCACGTTGCGAAGCCGAATCCGATGGCCCGCTGGACTGCGACACCTTGCTCGGCGTGCTTTTCGCTCCGGCCATGGGCCTGGAGCGCAGCGACCCTGCCAGTGGAGAAGGGCGCTCGTTCATTCGTTTTCTGGGGCGCGTCTACAGCGATACGTCGCCGTTTATCCAGGAATACCTCAAAGTGCATTACCAACCGGTGTTCCAACGCTTCTTCGAAGCCTTCGCCCTGGCCTTGCCGGATTTACCGCGCAACGAGCTGGGGGTGCGCCTGCAATTTGCACTCAAAGCGATCTCTGGGGTGATGGCCGGTACCGAGCTGCGCCTGCTGATGAATTCCATGAGCCTCGGCCGCCCGGCCACCGACGCGGAAGTCATGGCCAAGCTGATTACCCTGGTCTCGGCAGCGATCCGCGTGCCACAGCAGAGCCCGGAAGCGGAAACCGCCCTGGCCAAGGTGCTGGACACCCAGCGCGCGATTCGTGAAGAGGCTGCGGCGCCAAGCGCTAAAGCGTCGCGCTGAACGACGGTTTTTTCGAGGCAAAAAAAAGCCCGCTGGGGCGGCGGGCTTGATGTGCAACATTTGTAACGGATGAGGCTTCACCCTACGTCTCGGGATGTGAATAAAGCGTGAAAAATATGTAAGAGAAAGTGTGAATATCGTTTTGAGCGAAACAGACCTTCAGATTTTCCAGTGCCCCGCAGTTTTGCCTAGGCGCTGGCGCATGGCATCCACATTCGCCGCCAGTTGCAGCGTTAACAACCGATACCCATCCAGTGCGCTGTACACCGGCGCATCCAGCTTGGGCTCGCGGCCCGTGCCGGTACTTGGGCGCTCCAGTCGTTCGGTCATGCCGGATTTCAATGCCCGCGCCATCCCCACCAATTGCACACGGATCTGCCGATGCTCGGCCTTCAAGGCGGCCTGCATGCGGGCCATGGCTTGCTCGTCGCGTGGGTCGGGACGGGTGTTGCCGAGAATTTCCAAAGTGCTGATGCACAGGCGCAAGTGACGCTGGATGGCATCCAGTTCAGTCATGGAAATGCGCACTTCCTTGGATACCGACGGCATCAGCGAGCGCAGTTGCACCATTGCCGCGTTCAAACGGTTGAGCAGTTTGACGTGTTCATCATCGGTGACCGACTCTCCGCTGATGATCCGGCTGTAGATCTGCGCGCAGTCACGCAGAGCACTGGCCAGGTTATAGCGCCACGAATACACGGCATACAGCGGCAGGGCGAAGGAGAACGCCAGGGCCAGGAAGATACCGATGAGAATATCCACGGTGCGCCACAACCCATCCGACAACGGGTTGTCACCGTGGCCGGCGACGATAAACACGGTGATCGCCGACAGCAGCGCGATATAACCGCCCTTGCCGATGGCGTGATAGGAGAAGAACCCGCACACCACCGACATCAACAGATAGGTCAGCAGCGGCAGGCCGAAGTAAGCCTGTTGCACCACCAGCAGCAGACCGACACTGGCACCGATCAAGGTGCCGTAGGCGCGTTCCACGGCTTTTTTGCCGATATTGCCGTGATGCTGCAGCCCACCGATCACGATCAACATGGTCACCGACGCCCATTCGCCATGGGGCAGGTTGATGCCGGTGGTCAGCAGGATCGTGGCTAGCAAGCCGATGGACACGCGCACGGCGTGGATCAGCTTGGCATGCCGGTAGCGGCGGTAGGGGTCGAGCAAGGGGCGCAACAGGCGCCGGGCGAATATCGGCAGATTCATTGATAACAAAGGACCCTCAATTCTCCAGATATAAACAATCCAAATGTGGGAGGGGGCTTGCCCCCGATGACTGTGGATCAGTAAAGAATCGGTTAGCTGACACAACCGCTATCGAATCCAAGCCCTCTCCCACATTGTTTGACCGAGGTGAACTTAGAAGATGTAGTCAGTGGTCAGGAAGCTTGAATCACGGTTGCGCAGGATCTCGCTGACCAGTGCCTTGTTGCTCTCTTGGAACTTGGTCGCCACCAGGGTGCGGATCGAAAACACGCGCAACGCGTCATGTACCGACAGCGTGCCTTCAGCCGAGTTCTTGCGCCCGTTGAAGGGGAAGGTGTCCGGGCCGCGCTGGCATTGGGCGTTGATGTTTATGCGCCCGACTTGGTTGGCAAAGGTGTCCACCAGGCGCCCGATGGCTTCGGCGTTGGTGCCGAACAGGCTGAGCTGTTGGCCGAAGTCCGAATCCAGAACGTAATCGATCACGGTATCCAGGTCGCGGTAGGGCACGATCGGCACCACCGGGCCGAATTGTTCTTCGTGGTAGACGCGCATTTGCGGATTCACTGGGTACAGCACCGCCGGGTAAAAGAACGAACCGCGACTGACCCCGCCATTGGCATTCACCACCTGGGCCCCGTGCTGCGTCGCGTCGGCCACCAGGCCGTTGAGGTAATCGACCTTACCCACTTCCGGCAACGGCGTCAGCGAAACGCCGTCTTCCCACGGCATACCGGGCTTGAGCGTCGCCAGGCGTGCGTTGAATTTTTCGATAAAAGCCTCGACCACCTCTTCATGCACGAAGAGGATTTTCAACGCGGTGCAGCGTTGGCCGTTGAACGATAGCGAGCCGGTCACCGCTTCGCTGACGGCATTGTCCAGGTCCACCTCGGGCAGCACGATGCCGGGGTTTTTCGCGTCCAGGCCCAGAGCGGCCCGCAAGCGGTGCGGCTTGGGGTGCAGTTTCTTCAGGTCGCTGGCGGCTTTGTTGGTGCCGATGAACGCAAAGATATCGATCTTGCCGCTGGCCATCAGCGCGCTAACGGTCTCGCGGCCGCTGCCATAGATCACGTTGATCACCCCGGCCGGGAAGCTGTCGCGGAACGCTTCCAACAGTGGGCGGATCAGCAGCACGCCGAGCTTGGCCGGCTTGAACACCACGGTGTTACCCATGATCAGTGCCGGGATCAGGGTGGTGAAGGTTTCGTTGAGCGGGTAGTTGTAGGGGCCCATGCACAGCGCCACGCCCAGCGGCACGCGGCGGATCTGCCCGAGGGTGTCCTGTTCCAGCTCGAAGCGGCTGGAGCGGCGATCCAGCTCTTTGAGGGCGTTGATGGTGTCGGTGATGTAGTCGCAGGTGCGGTCGAATTCTTTCTGGGAATCCTTGAGGTTCTTGCCGATTTCCCACATCAGCAGCTTGACCACCCCCTCGCGCTGCTCGCGCATGCGCCGCAAAAACGCTTCGACGTGGCGGATGCGGTCAACCACGCGCATCGTCGGCCATTCGCCCTGGCCGCGATCGTAGGCACGCACGGCGGCGTCGAGGGCGGTGAGGGCGGTGTCGGCGTCCAGCAGCGGCGTGCTGCCGATCACCACCCGTTGGTCACCCAGTTGCACCGGGCTGTGCACTTGGGCCAGCGGGCCATTCCACACCCGCAACTGGCCGTTCACCAGGTAGTCACGCTGTTCGATGGGCGCTGCCAGGCGGTATTGCTCGGGGATGTCGGCGGTGGAAGTAGGAAACAGCTGAGCGAGCAAAGGCTGAGTGGTCATGGCGCTATCCCTGTAATAGTTACAAAACTTGACTGGTGCTTGACTAGAGAGTCACCCAACCAAGGGCTCTATGGCAAGGCTTGCGCGCTTTGCAGTACGCAGGGCGACTGGCGCCGGGTAAACTGCGCGCCTTTCTTGAAGGAGTTCATATGAGTCAGTACCAGTCGGGCATTCTTGCTGCACCGGTGCCGTTGCAGGCCCGCCATCTGTTTTTCGCCGTGGATTCCCTGGCCGCCGTTCCCGTTGCGCTGGACGCGTTGGTGCGGATGGCGGATGCGGCGGCGGTGGTCGGGTTGGGTGAGCCGCTGGTAACCGCGCTGGGCGTAACCATTGACGGCTTGCGGCCGTTTCCGACGATCAGCGCGCCGGGTGTGCACAACCCGTCGACCCAACAGGCGCTGTGGGTGTGGCTGCACGGTGTGGATCGCGGCGAACTGCTGCTGCGCAGTCGCGCGTTCGAGAAGGCGCTGGCTCCTGGGTTTCGCCTGGTGCAGTCGATTGAAGGCTTCCGCTACAAGACCGGCTTCGACCTCACCGACTACGAAGACGGCACCGAAAACCCTCACGACGATGCTGCCGTGGACGCCGCCTTGACCGACGGTGGCGCCAGCTTCGCCGCCCTTCAGCAATGGCAGCACGACCTCGATGGTTTCGCCGCGTTGCCAGCCCAGGAGCGCGACCACATCATCGGCCGCCGCCACGGCGATAACGAAGAACTGGAAGACGCCCCCGAGTCGGCCCATACCAAACGCACCGCCCAGGAGAGCTTCACCCCTGAGGCCTTTGTGGTGCGCCGCTCCATGCCGTGGGCCGAAAATGGTCAGGCCGGCCTGATGTTCCTCGCCTTCGGCCATTCCTTCGATGCTTTCGAGGCGCAGCTGCGCCGCATGAGCGGCCTGGAGGACGGGATTGTCGATGGCCTGTACCGCATCAGTACGCCGTTGACCGGCGGTTACTACTGGTGCCCGCCGGTCCTGAACGGGCACCTGGACTTCAGCGCGCTGGCGGTCTGATCCCTGTCTGCCCTGGCAACCGCTACAGCGGTCATGCGCGCCGGTTTGCCTTAGGTACTTTTCACGCGGTCGAGCCAGGCAGGGTCCAGGCGGGTCTGGTCGGTGTCCAGCCCCAGCGCCTGCATCTTGCTGACGTGGGCCTGCATCTCACCGACCAACTGCGCCTGGGCGCTGGAGTTGGCGTCCAGCTCATGCATCTGGGTCAGCCCCAGGTGATAAAAGCGCAGCAGCTTAATGGCTGTCGGGTCATTGGCCTGCACTCCCTCGGTGACCTTGTGCATCACATTGGTCACGCTCATCAGACTGCGCTTGAGCTGCCAGCCATACACCGCTGGGGCCAGCCACGCCTGGCCCCAGAATGGGCCACGCACCAGCGCCAGGGTGATCAGCACACCGGCGAATACGCCGCCAACGTTGAAGCGGAAATTATCCCCGCCGGGTTCGCCGAACAGCGTCACCGCCAGGCTCGACAGCACCATGGCCAGGGCCAAGAACAGCACCGCCACGATCAGCGTGCTGCGGCGAGTCTGTTGGCGGTAGAGCGCGGGGTCACAGGGTTTGAGCTCGAACATCCGGGTCAGGTCTCTAGAGGATGGCGGGGTGGCATCATCGCACGTCAGGGCAAACAAGTTGAACGTTGGTGCGCGGGGCTTTCTCTAAATCGGTGCAGGCCACCCATTATGACGAGGTGAACCATCATGCCCGAGTACAAACAGCCACCGCCCGGCACGCCAGACCCCAACCGTACCCCCGGTGAGGAGGAGCGCGACAACGACGCTCTACGCCCCAATGATCCCGCGCATCGTCAGGACACCGACGATACGGAGCAAGCCGAGCAAGACCTGGAAACCCTTCACGATAAAGCCCGTCCGCTCTAGAGGAGATAGCCATGACCGCTCCAGACAAAGGCCCGCGCTCCAGCGAGCACGCCAGTGGCAAGGATGAGCTGGGTTTCGACCCGGACTCGCCGGATGTCGCCGATCCGCAGGTCGACCCCATCGGCCCGGCCATCGCGCCGCTGGACAAGGATAAGAAAGAACACCCGGAAAAAAAGCCGCCTTACGATCCGTTGGGCGACTTAAAGAAGTGATGCAGGCCCCGCTCGATTGAGCGGGGCTTTTTGGTTTAGGGGATGGGGTTATTTAGGCGGCATCCAGGTCACATTGGTGATGCCGTATTTCTCCGCCCAGGGGCGGGTGGTTTTTTTGACTTGCTCATGGCCCACGCGGCCAATGCGACTCACATGGGCAACGTCGGCGTCGACCGCCGCCCAATGCCAGGCCTCGGCGTTATTCATCACTTCGGCGCGTACTACAAAGGACTTCGGTTGACCGTGCAGCTGATAATTAATGGTGTAGATTTTTGCGGTACTCATGGTGCCTCCCTGACTTGTTATAAATGGATAGGAAGGCGTTTAAAAAGGTTCATTCAAAATGACAATCTGCACGCGGGCGCGGCATAGTGACGCCTTCGACCGTGCTCAAGGACCGTGCCATGCCCCGTCTCACCCATAGCCAGCGCTACCTGCAACGCCTGGGCTACGACACTCCGCCACCGCCCACCCTGCAAACTCTGCAAGACCTGCAATTGCGCCATGTTTGCACCTTTGCCTTTGAGAGCCTGTCGACCCTGCTGCACCAGCCGGTACCGATCGATCTGCCGAGCGTCGAGCACAAAGTATTGTTCGAGGGGCGCGGCGGCTACTGCTACGAGTTGAACCAGATGTTTCTGATGCTATTGCAGGAATTAGGCTTCGACGCGCGCGGCATCACCGGCCGGGTTGTCATGGGCGGCCCGCCGGATGCGCGTACGGCGCGTACCCATCGTCTGAGCCTGGTGAACCTGGACGGAGTGCGCTACATCACCGACGTGGGCTTTGGTGGCATGGTACCCAGCAGTCCGTTGCAACTCGATACCCAGGCGGCGCAGGCCACGGCCCATGAGCCTTACCGCCTGACATTCGATGCGCAGGAGAGCAGCTATACGCTGTGGGCCGAAGTGGCCGGGGAATGGCGCGGCTTATACGTGTTCGACCTGCAAGTGCAGGCCGACATCGATTACGAAATCGGCAACTGGTACGTCTCGACCCACCCTGGCTCGCCCTTTCTGGGGCAGCTCAAAGTCGCGCGGCTGGCCGTGGGGGAGCGGCACACGTTGAACAACGCGCATTACGCAATTCACTATCTGGACAGGCCCAGCGCCAAGCGTACGTTGCAACACAGCGATGAACTGCTGGCATTGCTACGCGACACGTTCGGCATTCAGGTGCCTAAGCACCCACGTTTGAACGACGCATTGGATGACTTGATTCGCGCAAGCCGCCAAGAGCCTTGATCTAGAGCGTTCGCTGAACCGTTTTACCTCAAAAATCAGGTGAATTTTTTCGAACCTTTTGCGCGCGCGGAGGTTCGAAGCGGTTCCTGAATAATTTGTCCACCTGACAAGGAGATGTAAAACGATGTCCAAACTATTCGGATCATTCCTCAAAAACGCCTCGCTGCTTGCGCTGGCCACCGCGCCGGCGATGGTGTTCGCAGCGCCGTCCACCGACCCGATTTCCATCTTCGGGCTGCAGGGCAGCTACAACGATTTCAAACTCGAAGGCGGCAGCCAGAGCGACAAGGACCACATGCCCGAAGCGGGCCTGTTCTACAACTTCGGCAACAAGCTTACCGCTGAGTCCGGTTTTATCTACCAAGCCGGCATCGAAGCTAAATACGGCGAGAAGAGCGACAACAAACTCAAGGAAGGCCAGGCCGATCTGGACCTGGGCTGGCGTGCCGCGCTGGATGCGCGCAACTTTGTCGATGTGATCGTGGGCGGTGGTTACAGCTGGACCCGCTACGAGCCGGAGTCCAACGGCAATGACCTTGAGCTGACCACCAAATCGCCATTTGCCAAGGCGGCACTGGGCTACAACCACCAGTTCGATGACATGACCCTGCGAGTTGAAGCCGGCGCTCGTCACACCCTCGACGGCCGCGTCAAAGTCAAGGTTGACGGCCTGGGCAGCGATTCCGTCGATCTCAAGGACCGCACCAACCCGTACGCGGAAGTCAGCCTGCTGATGAACCAGAAAGGCAACCTGCCTGTGATGGCGGGCCTGTACTACACCCGCACCGAATACAAACTGGATGAAGACTCCCCCGTGGCCGACAACACCAAACTCAAGCGTGACGAGTATGGGTTCAAGGTCGGTATCGCGTTCTAACCCGTTTGTAGTGAGCTGGCTGATTGGATAAGAGGGGCTTTTGTGGTGACTGAGCTTTGTGATGTACAGGCTCTTATGCTGAACAGGCTTTTGTGGTAAGCGGGCTTGCCCCGCGCCGGGCTGCGTAGCAGCCCCACCAAAGGCACTGCTAAACCCAGCTTGGCATTCCACTGCAAATCTCCAACCCAATCCCCACAATGCAAAAACGGCGCCCGAAGGCGCCGTTTTTGTTTACTCACTTCCCGCTAAGCGATCAAACACCCAGCACCGCGTGCTGCACCAAGGTGAGCAACGGCTGTGGGTAGACGCCGAGGAAGAAGGCGAGCAGGGCGATGGCCAGCAGCATCACGCCGCCGGCTTTCTGTTCCCAATGCAGCTCGGCATCCACACGACGCAGGTTCGGCTCGATCAGGTACAGGGTGACCATCACGCGCAGGTAGTAGAACACGCCGATGGCGCTGCCCAGAATCAGCGAGGCAACCAGCCACCACTCATGGGCTTCGACACCGGTAGCGATGATGTAGAACTTGCCGATAAAGCCTGCGGTCAGCGGGATACCGGCCAGGGACAGCATCATCACGGTCAGCACAGCGGTCAGGTACGGACGGCGCCAGAACAGGCCACGGTATTCGTACAGAGCGTCGGCGTCACGGCCCTTGTAAGGGGACGACATCAGAGTAATCACGCCGAATGCGCCAAGGCTGGTGATCACGTAGGTGACCAGATACACACCGATGGCTTCCACGGCCAGGCCTTTGCTCGCCACCAGGGCGATCAGCAGGTAGCCGAAGTGGGCGATAGACGAGTAACCCAGCAGACGCTTGAGGTTGTTTTGAGTCAGCGCCAGCAGGTTACCGAACAGGATCGACGCAATGGCGATCACGGTCAGTACGTTGCTCAGCACGCCGGTGTTGGCAGCGGGGGAGATCTGGAACAGACGCACCATCACCGCAAACACTGCCACTTTCGACGCGGTCGCCAGGAACGCAGCCACCGGCGCCGGGGCGCCTTCGTACACGTCCGGGGTCCACAGGTGGAACGGCACCAGCGACAGTTTGAAGGCCAGGCCGATCAGCATCATCGCCAGGCCCAGTTGGGCGATCGGTGCAGGCATGTTGGTGGCGGCCAAGGCATGACCGATACCGGTGAAGCTCAGGCTGCCGGCTTCGGCGTAGAGCAAGGCCATACCGAACAACAGGAACGCGGAACCGGCTGCCGACAGCACCATGTACTTGATGCCGGCTTCCAAAGAACGCTTGTTGAAGAAGGCATAGGCCACCAGGCCATACGTCGGGATCGACAGCAGTTCCAAGCCGATGAACAGGCCTGCCAGGTGCTGGGCGCTGACCAGCACGATACCGCCGGCCGCAGCCAGCAGGATCAGCAGGTACAGCTCTTCCTTGTTGCCCGGGTAGCCCGTGCCGCCTTCGCCGAGGTAGGCGTGGGCGAGGGTGACGCACGCCAGGGTGGCCACCAGGATCAACGCGATGTACAGCAGTGCGAAGTCATCGATCATCATCAGCGGGGTGACCGCCAACGGCGCGACCTTAAGGGCCGGAATGATCGACAGCAGGGCCAGGTTCAACCCGGCACAGGACAGCAGGAACGTTTGCGAGTGATTGCGGCGCCAGGCGATCGCCAGCATCACCACCACGATGGTGAGGCTGGTGATCAG